>OGLF01001499.1_pt1 | contig 12812 bp, 10 predicted proteins | sample 1572701 | NCBI WGS metagenome assembly OGLF01 (sample SAMEA2581910, study PRJEB24529) | metagenome | biome: Human gut stool | place: China | collected 2011 | reverse complement strand
ATCTGTATGTACTCCCGTTAGCAGCCATTACAGTAACAGCCTTTGCCCGTCCCGAGATCTCTGAAAAAGCTGCAGAGATTTCAGCCGTCAAAGTTAATGATTTGACAGCAATTGTGGAAGCAAAAGCTATAAAAAGTACGGAAGAGTCAGTGCAGATAAGTACTGTGTCGCAAGATACGGTAAAGGTGAATTATGTACCAACAGAAGTGAGTCGGAAGTTGCAAGGTACAGCGGTCTTTGAAGTGGTGGAAGAAATGCCGGAATTTCCAGGTGGTGTGGATGCCATGATGGAATATCTCCAGAAGGAGCTGCGTTATCCGGAGTCTGCAAAAGAAAAAGGGATTCAGGGGCGTGTGACGGTACAATTCATTATTGATAAAGAAGGAAATGTGACGAATTCTAAAGTAACCCGTTCGGTAGATAAGGATATGGATACTGAAGCTATCCGGTTGGTAAAGGCAATGCCGAAATGGAAACCAGGTATGCAGAAAGGGAAGGCGGTAGCAGTGAAGTATACGGTTCCGGTGGTATTTAGGCTGGAAGGTGGAAAGACGGTAAATTCACAGGTGACTGTGAACTCGAAGGTGTCAGAATTCTCGGTTCAAGGTATGAATAATCCTTTGTACATTGTTGACGGTAAAGAAGTCACTTCGTCAATCCTTTCTGCTTTAGATGTGAATAAGATAGAGAGTATGACTGTTCTGAAAAACGAATCAGCTACTGAAGTGTATGGTGAGAAAGGAAAGAATGGTGTAATCCTAATTACTCTGAAAGGAAGCGCTGAGAAATCTATTACCTTATCAAATAAAAGTTCAGTAGTTAACGTACCTGGATTGAAAGGTGTTTATTTGAATAACCGAAGGGCAGAGTGGGAGGATGTAGATATATTTGTTGATGGTGAGAAGATAGAAATGGCTGGGAGAGCATTGGATGAAGTTGTACCTCCTAATCGGATTGAAAGTATCAGTGTTGAGAAAGAAAGAAATGAAGCTGGAAGAGGTAAAATTTATATTACTACAAAGGCAAAAGAAGGTGTTGAGAAAACGTCTGTTCGGGGTGATATGAAAGTAGAAGGTTTTGTACAGGATAAGGATGGAGAGCCTATTGTGGGGGCTACTGTTCTTATTGAAGGAACCAATATGGGAACAGTCACCGATGTAGATGGACGTTTTGTAATGTCTGCTTCAAAAGAGGATAAGTTGGTGGTTTCTTATATTGGTATGAAGGGTACCAAGGTAAAAGTTGCATCGAAAGTGACGATTACTTTAAAAGATGAATAATCAAGAATATTTTATATGGAAAGGAATTCTCTCTTTTTGTTTCTCTTTATGATGTTTGTTTGGGCGGGGCTTTGCTCTGCCCAGACTACTGGTGACAAGTTTGTTCTCATTGACGGATGCTTTTTCAATGGCATGCCACCGGGAGTTCGGAATGATGAAGGAGCTCAAATGATTATGTTGACAGATGAAAAAGGACATACAGCATTGGAGATACGTCTGAATAAGGGGAAAAAATTACCGGATTATGCGATGAAATACCGGGTTCCGGTAGAAAAAGTACCCGGAGGGGAGGAGCTATTGATGATCTCACGTTCCGGGACACAAAAACCGATGGCGGTTGCCGGAAGTAATACGATTACTCTTGATAAATGGGTAGGTAGGCCATTCCCGGATTTTGAAGTAAAGGATACGGCAGGACGGGTATGGACAAAAGCGGATATTCTCGGAAAGCCTTTTGTGCTGAACTATTGGCATACAGGTTGCCGGCCTTGTATCAAAGAGATGCCGGATTTGAATGAATGGATGAAGATCTGCCCGAATGTGACTTATTTTTCTACGACTTGGAATACGCCGGAACAAATAAAGAAGATTGTGGAGAACCGTCCTTTCCTTTTTACGCATATTGCCGATGAATTATTTTTCTTCAATCTGTTTAAAGTACAGGTTACACCGACTACAGTGTTGGTAGATAAGAAAGGTATTATCCGCTATTGGGAAGAAGGTACAAGCGAGAGTAAACGGGCATATCTGCTTGATAGGTTAAAGGAATTATCTGCTGAATAAATACTTTGTTTCTTATTTTTTTGTTTAAATCATTACTTTTAAGTATTTTTGTTTGAGACGGTTTAGATTCTATCACTTAAAAGATAATGCTATGAGACAAAGAAAACAAATTCACCAGGGATATAGCTTCTTTTGGGGAGTATTTCTATTATTAGTAATGTCTGCCGCTATATCTATTCATGCTGAAGCCCCTTTCATGAAAGAGCTTGTAATTTTCAAAGATACTTTGAAGAATGACACACTTGTTGGTACATTGGTTATCAGAGACCGTATTCCTATTCCATCCAATGAGCCTTTATACATTGTAAATGGGTTAGAGCTTCCTTATGAAATCTTTGCGGCATTGAATCCTATGCACATTGAAAGCATTGATATTTTGAAAGATGCTTCGGCTACTGCTATTTATGGTACACGTGGAATAAATGGAGTCATAGTTCTGAAACTGAAAACTCCACAGCAAATGAAGGAAGAAAAAACGATTAAGCAGATTGATGAGTTGCTGAAACCGAGAGGTGTTGACAGGCGAAATGCACGTTATTATATTAATGGTAAAGAAGTTCCGGCCAGTACTGCTTATCAAACGAGTATTGAGCAAATGGAAGTGAAGACCGGTGCAGACGGAATACTGGAAATTTATATTAAACCAATGATTTTCCTAAGGGGAGAATATGAATAAGAAATTATCCGCCTTTTTATTTACCCATCTCCTTTTCTAATAATTCTTTGAGGGGCTGATAGATGCCGCTATATCCCCTCAGAAGAGTTTTTCCTTCGGGTGAGATAACCATCAGGATAGGAACTCCGTTGAAGTAATAATCATCGGCAATAAAGCTATTTTCCTTTTGATTTGTATATACAGTGGCCCAGGGTGGATAAAACAGTGAAGCAACTTCTGAGTCTTGAGAAAGAGTTTCTGGTTGCTTATCGCCAGTGAATCCTAAGATTTCAAAACCTTTATCGTGGTATTCCTCGTAGAGTTTCAATAAGTGCGGATGTACCCAGGTAGTTCCAGGACATCCATATCCCCAATGATAAATAAGTAAATATTTACCACGGTAGTCCGACAAAGAAATACGGGCACTATCAGAAGTGATTACGGTAAACTCGCTTGGGGTGTTTCCCGGTTCTATATTTTTCATGACCTTGAGCAACTGTTCCAGTTTTCTCCCGATAGTCGATGATTTAATTTCGGGAGTAAAACGAGTGAATCTTTCTGCAGCTTCCGAATAAGAGACTCTGTTTACGGCTTGCAGATATTCCCAAGCGGCATATTCACTGTCATCTGCCGTATTGCGGAATTCTTTCAGAGCTTCACTTAGTTCGCTGGAACGGCATTGACTGTATGCTTGGTTATAATACATCATAGAGTCGGGATTGGCCTGTGGGGTGCCTCGCAGGTTTGCAAAATAGTATAGTTTGCGATATATTTTGTTTTGTTCCACTGTTATACTATCTTTCAGGGTTAGGATGCGTTGTAAACGCGGATCATCATACATTCCGCCCTCTTTGTGCATGGCAGGAAAGAACTCTACATTCCCCTTTACTTTCAGATGATCGCCCGGACGGGCATAGAATACAAAGCCACGATTGCAATATCTTAAAGGTTCCGTTTGAGAAGGATGGTAGGTTATGATGTAAAGCTTTGTCTCATCCGTCTGTTTGCAGAAAGAAAATTTTCCTTCTTTTGTTGCTATGAAAGTATCACGGTCGCCTTCTTTCCAGTCCGGCAGTAGATGGTGGGTAAGAATAAGTGTGTCTCCGATTTGTATTCCCTGCGTTGTAACATCTATTCGGAAATTAGGTGCCGTAGTGCAAGAACTGACTGTGAGAATGAATATAAATATTGCCAGTGGAATAAGTGGTTTCATAGTACTGTACTTTTTAGTTGCGTTCAAAAGTAATTAATCCTATTGAGATATTCAACCGGAACTAAATAATTCTGATCTTTTTGAATACTTCTTTAGTAGAAAATCTTATTTTTGTATCAACTTCCCAAATACCTGATGACTTATGTTGAAACAAATATCCTTATTAATCCTGTGTGCGGTAGCAATCGTTTTGTTCGCTACTCCTGTGCAAGCCTGCACTTCTGCTGTTGTAGCGGGTAAAGTGACACTCGACGGGCGCCCTCTGCTTTGGAAAAACCGTGATACGGACTTTATGCGAAATCATGTTGACTATGTGAAAGGCGAGAGGTATGACTTTATTGCTGTAGTGAATAGTGCCAATGCATATCTGAAAGAGGCATGGATGGGAACTAACTCTGCAGGATTCGCTTTGATGAATACACAATCGTATAACTTGGTGGATGTAAAAGGCGATGAAGAACGGGGAGCAGCCAATGGGCGTGTTATTTATCGTGCACTTGAAGTTTGTGCTACGGTAGAGGACTTCTGTCATTTTCTGGATACCATTTCCAAGCCCAGTGATATCGAAGCTAATTTTGGTGTAATCGATGCACAAGGTGGGGCAGCTATGTTTGAAGTAGATTATTATAAATATGTGATGTATGATGCCAATAACCCGAAGGATGCTCCTTATGGTTATATTGCCCGTACTAACTTCTCTTTTGCAGGTAAGGTGAACGAGGGGGCCGGCTATGTGCGCTATATGGAAGCAGACCAGGTGCTGATGAAAGCTTCGGCTACAGGTAACATTACCCCACAGTTTATTTTCAATGATTTATCCCGTTCGTTCCGTAACCGTATGCTGGATATTGATTTGCGTAGCGGGGGGTATAATCGTCCTCAGGCATCGGGCTGGTTTATAGATCAGGACTTCATTCCGCGTAGCAGTACATCGTGTTCGGTGGTGGTACAGGGGGTAAAACCGGGTGTGAAGGCCGAACTGACTACCATGTGGACCCTGTTAGGGTATCCTCCTACCGGTATAGCTGTCCCGCTGTGGGTGAAAGATGCCGGAAAACTCCTTCCTGGAATGGTACGTTTCAACAAAGAACATGAGGCAGCTCTGCTCAGTGATTGGTCACTTCGCTTGGCAGACAGAGTTTTCAGCTATAAGCAGGGAATGGGCACCGGACGTTATCTGAATTGGGAGAGGTTGTATAGTCCTGGGAAAGGTGACGGTTATATGACAGTGATTACTGAAGTGGAAGATGAAGTATTCCGTACGACGAAGCCATTGCTGGAAGAGTGGTACAAAAAAGGAAGCCTCGATACCCAAGCAATACCGAAGCTGTACGATGAACTGGAGTCATCCATTAGAATGATTTATCAGAGTTTACTGGAATCAGAATAGAACTTACATTACCGAACGGAGGTACGCTAGTATCTCCGTTTCTTGTTCCGGATGGAACCAACGGATTTCTTCATCTTTCCTGAACCATGTCATTTGCTTGCGCGAATAGATGCGGGAGTTCTGTTGGATTTTCTCTATGGCAAAAGGCAAGGTCCATTCTCCGTCCAGATATTTGAACATTTCTTTATAACCTACCGTATTCAATGAATTAAGTGCCCGGTAAGGATATACCTTTCTGGCTTCTTCTTCCAGGCCATCCTCTATCATAATCTCTACCCGTCGGTTTATGCGTTCGTAAAGTTCTTCCCGATCGCGCGTCAATCCTATTTTGATGATGCGGAAGGGGCGCTCTTTTTTCTGTTGGGTGCGGAATGAAGTGTAAGTTTTTCCAGTCATATAGCATATCTCCAGTGCATGGATTACACGTTTAGGATTCTTCAGATCCACTATTCTGTAGTATTCCGGGTCGAGTAACTTTAGCTCTGCGCACAATCTTTCCAGACCTTCCGTTTCATACTTATGTAGCATCACCTGGCGTGTTTCAGCATCTACGGTCGGAATATCGTCAATGCCTTTGCAAACGGCATCCACATACATCATAGAACCACCGGTAAGTAATACTGTGTCTTGCTCGGTGAATAAAGTTTCCAAGAGTCTCAGTACCTCCGCTTCGTATTGGGCGGCACTGTAGTAATCGGTGAGTTGCAAGGTTCCTACAAGGTGATGTTTCACGCGTTGCAGTTGCTCGGGGGTAGGGGCTGCCGTCCCTATTTTCAAATCGGCGTAGAGTTGCCGGGAGTCTGCGGAAACGATGCAAGTTTGGTAATGCTCTGCCAGCCGCAGGCTGAGTTCGGTCTTTCCGACTCCGGTCGGTCCAATAAGCACTATCAGGGTTTTCATACAGATATTATGTAAAATGGTTTCAAAGATAAAATGGAGATTATCCTTTAGACACAGATTACGCGGATAACACGGATTCTAAACTAAAAAAATCTGTGTAATCCGCGTAATCTGCGTCTAAAAATATACTATAAAGAGTATGGTTCCTCTTTTGGTATATTCAAATTTAGAATTTTTCTTCCTCGAACGGTGTGCCACCTTCGCCTCCGCCTATGTCAAAACCTTCCTGGTCGAAATCTTCCAAATCAAAGTCCTGGTCTCCATAGAAGTTTTCATCCAGATCGAGTGATCCGCTGTTGGCTGCCATTTCTTCGAAGTCAATAGTCTGTTTCGGGGCATTGCCTTCCTTTTTGGTACACTTGGCACCTTTCATTTCCTTTCCGGTAATGATCTCGGAAAGTTCAATGAAGAAACAGCGTTCTGTCATGTAATCGAACACATAGAGTAACTTCTGCTTTTCATCTTCTATCAGTTCGCTGATAGTGGTGTCTTTCATTACCCAACTGTCCATTTCCGGATTGTCATCCATCTCTTCCAGTGTGATTTCCTTTTCTTTTTCCCAATCATCATCACAGATGAAGAAAGAAGTCATCTGGTCGTTAGTATAGCCTACTGACTTCACTATAGCCTCATGGAAGTCGTAGAATGTAGCTTCCGGGTCAATTTGTATTTCTCTTACGAAGTCGTCCACTTCATCGGAGATAAGTGTAAATCTGTATATCATATTCTAATTACTTTATCGTTTTATCACCTAATAATACCACGTTCGGAGTCACGGATGAAGCTGACAATGTATTCTATTTCCGGGCTCGTCGGAATTTCTTCTTCTATTTTCTTTAATGCATCTGAAGTGTTCAAGCCACTTTGGTAAATGATACGGTATGCATTGTGTATGTTCTCAATGGTTTCATTGGAGAACCCGCGACGACGCAACCCGATAATGTTGATACCACTGTAAGCAATCGGTTCCCGACCTGCAATGATGTATGGCGGAATATCCTTACTGAAACGGCACCCGCCTTGTATCATGCCATATCCACCTACACGGCAGAATTGATGCATCAATACATTAGCGCTGATAATGGAGAAATCGTCTATAACTATCTCACCTGCCATTTTGGTAGAGTTACCTATGATACAGTAATTACCGACAAGAGCGTCATGAGCTACATGCACACCTTCCATCAACAGGTTGTTGTTACCGATAATGGTTCTGCCTTTGGCAGCCGTACCGCGATTGATGGTGACATTTTCACGAATGGTATTGTTGTCACCGATTTCAGCGGTACTCTCTTCTCCCTGAAATTTCAGATCCTGAGGGATAGCACCGATAACAGCTCCCGGAAAAATAGTATTTCCATTGCCGATACGTGAACCGTACAGAATGTTGGCATTTGCCATAATCTTGTTGTTATCGCCGATTACCACATTCTTGTCGATGAATACAAAAGGAGCAATCTCTACGTTTTCCCCGATTTTTGCTTCGGGATGAATATACGCTAAGGGACTTATCATGCTTTGAATTATTTGTTCTTAACTATTTGTGCCATAAACTCTGCCTCGCAAACCACTTTCTCGCCTACGAACGCATAACCTTTCATCGTGGAAATGCCACGGCGGATAGGTGCAAGTAGTTCCACACGGAAGATAAGGGTATCACCCGGCACTACCTTCTGACGGAACTTCACACCATCTATCTTCATGAAATAGGTAGAATAGCGTTCGGGTTCGTCTACGGAGTTCAATACAAGCAGACCGCCTACCTGTGCCATAGCTTCAACCTGTAATACACCCGGCATTACCGGTTCCTGTGGGAAGTGTCCTTGGAAGAAAGGCTCGTTGGCGGTGATATTCTTCACGCCTACAATATAATTGGCACCTATTTCAATCACCTTGTCCACTAATTGGAATGGGTAACGGTGCGGCAACAGTTCGCGGATACGGTTTACATCCATGATGGGTTCGCGGTTACAGTCGTAAGTCGGAGCCTGTATATCGTGCAGGCGGATTTCCTTACGCATCTGGCGGGCGAACTTGTTATTAATGGTATGTCCCGGACGGGTAGCGATGATACGTCCCTTGATGGGTTTGCCTATCAAAGCCAAGTCACCGATTACGTCGAGCAGTTTGTGACGGGCACATTCATTGGCCCATACCAGTGGTTTGTGGTTGATGTAACCCAATTGTTTGGCATCCATGTGGGGAACCCCCATTACGTCGGCCAGTTTATCGAAGTCTTCCTGAGACATTTCACGTTCGTAGATTACGATAGCATTGTCCAGATCCCCCCCTTTGATAAGGCCGGCTTGCAATAATGGCTCTATTTCGCGTACAAATACGAATGTGCGGCTGGCAGCTACTTCGTCTTTGAACTTTGACATATCCTCCAGAGTTGCAAACTGGTTGGGAATGATGGTCGAGTCGTAAGATACCAGCACATTCAGACTGAAGTTCTCGTCGGGCAACACGATGATGGAAGAACCAGTCTTTTCATCGCGGAACTCGATCTTTGACTTGATAATATAGAAATCTTTAACGGCGTTTTGTTCTTCTGTACCGACGCGCTCTATCTCTTTTGCATAGTATTGGGCGCTACCGTCCAGAATGGGAAACTCGGGACCGTTGACTTGTATCAGGCAGTTATCGATGCCTAAGGCATAGAGGGCTGCCATGCCGTGCTCTACAGTACTAACCTTCACGCCATTCTTGGAAAGAACAGTGCCGCGAGTGGTTTCAGTCACGTTGTCCGCAACCGCATCAATGATAGGTTGTCCCTCCACGTCGGTGCGCTGGATTTTATATCCGTGGTTGTCCGGAGCAGGGTTGAAAGTAACGGTCAGGTCAAGTCCCGTGTGAAGACCTTTACCACTGAGGGAAAAACTGTCTTTCAGAGTCTTTTGTTTCAACATTTGTTACTTATTTATTTGTTGTTTTAATTCATTCAGTTCTTTACGGAGCTGGCGGAGTTCTGTTAGCATATCCGGCAGGTTCCGTTGGGCAACAGAGGCTCTAAAGTATTGTTTCGGGTCCATGGGAGGAGTACCGATTAACTGGCTGCCATCCTTAATATTACTGGGAACACCGGACTGTGCTCCGAGGTTCACTTTATTTCCGATATGGATATGTCCTGCAATGCCTACCTGACCGCCGAACATACACCATTCGCCTATTTTGGTAGATCCTGCAATGCCCACTTGCGCTGCCATAACGGTGTTTGCACCGATTTCGTCATTGTGGGCTACCTGTATCAGGTTGTCCAGTTTCACACCTTTGTGTACGATGGTTGCACCCATTGTAGCACGGTCCACGCAAGTGTTTGCGCCTATCTCTACATTGTCTTCCAGTATTACGATACCGATTTGAGGTATTTTTTCGTAACCTTCGGGAGTTGGAGCGAAACCAAAACCATCCGCACCGATCACACTGCCGGAATGTAGGATGCAATGATTGCCTATCCGACAGTCATGATAAATGGTTGTATTGGCATATAAGATACAATCGCTGCCCACTTTGGCACCACTGCCTACAGTGGCATGCGGATGTATCATTGTATTGTCTCCTACTTCTGCATACTCACCAATGCAAGCAAAGGGCGCAATGTAAACATCCTTTCCGATTTTAGCAGTTTCTGCAACGAAAGCTAACGGGTCAATACCAGCACGTTTAGGCTTACTTTGTTCGTAAAGGTTGAGCAATTTAGCCAAACTTTCGTAGGCATTATCCACCTTAATTAAAGTAGCTTTTATTTCTTGTTCAGGAACGAAGTCTTTGTTTACCAGTACGATACTGGCTTTGGTTTCGTAGATATAAGATGTATATTTGGGGTTGGACAGAAACGATATAGCACCGGGGATGCCTTCTTCTATCTTGGCAAAAGTATGTACAGTTGCATTCTCGTCTCCAACGATTTCTCCTTGGATAAATGTTGCAATTTGTTTAGCAGAGAACTCCATTGTCTTATTCTTGTTAGATGGTTTCAAATCACAAATAACGGACTTTTTTTTTATATTTCCTTGTCCTTGGGTGAATATTTTATACTTACCTATGCAAACGTTGGTAGCAAAGATAGTATTTTTTTACCTTCTTGGACAATAGGGAAATATTGAGCATGTCCGATGCTTCAGCAATATTCTTGATACTTCCGTCTTTATAAAGGATATCAATGCTATCGTCTGCCGGGTCGTACATATTCTTCTCGATGCTGGGGGTAGAGACGAAATAGCTCGCTTCAGAGAGGGGTATGTCCAGTTGCTGACTGATTTGCAAAGTTAACTCTTTTTTCCTTTCTTCACATATTGGTTCGGTAGAAATTTCCACTTTAAAGATATTACGGTTGATCATACCGAAGCTCAGTGTGGATAAAACCTTGTCACTGTGGGTGCTCCAGACCTTTAATGCGGTCCATATATCATTGTCGTCCAGTTGGATAAAATTCTCTAGGCACTCCGGATTGTTATAGAAAGTTTCCTTGTTGATGTCATTGTAAAGGAAAAAACGCAATGCTGGTGAAGCAAATAATTCCACACCTTTACTTGCTAATTCTTTAGCACGGAGCAAGGCGCTGATGAGCATTTTCTCGTATGCAACGGACGTTTTGTGCAGATATACCTGCCAGTACATTAGACGGCGGGCAGTGAGGAAGTTTTCAATGGAATAGATACCTTTGGATTCTACCACGAGATGGTCTTCTTTCACATCGAGCATCTTGATGATGCGTGCCGAGCCGATGTTGCCTTCCGTTACGCCGGTGTAGAAACTGTCGCGGCGCAGGTAGTCCATGCGGTCCATGTCAAGTTGTCCGCTGACCAGTTGGTGCAGGAACTTCTTGGGGTATTCGTCCTTGAATATCTGGATGGCAAGTGTGAGTTGCCCGTTCATTTCTTTGTTGATACGTTCCATCAGCATGAGGGAGATATCCTCGTGAGATACACCCTGTACGATGGTGTCTTCCAGTACATGAGAGAAAGGACCGTGTCCGATGTCATGCATCAGAATGGCTGCCTGTACTGCTTCGGCTTCACTGTCGAAAATGAAGTTTCCCTTGCTGGCGAGCTGCTGGACAGCTTCGCTCGTCAAATGGAAAGGCCCCAACGAATGTTGAAAGCGCGTGTGCTGTGCACCGGGATAAACCACAGACGACAAACCCAGTTGCTTGATGCGGTTTAAACGTTGCAAAAGAGGATGCCGCACGATGTCGTACAGCAACCCCTTCGGGATATTGATGAACCCGAACACCGGGTCGTTAATGATCTTTCGTTCGAACACGTTGTTAGTGATTAAGGGTAAGTGATAAGTGATTAGGCGTTAATCACTCCCTTCAACTGTTCCGCCATCTGCTGTTGCACTTCCTTTGCGGCGTTGCGTGCAGCTTCTGCAAATTTTTCAGTCTTATCCACATAGATGATACCACGGCTGGAGTTTACAATCAGTCCGCAAGTGGAGTTCATGCCATACTTACAAACTTCTTCCAGTGAGCCACCCTGCGCACCTACGCCCGGCACAAGCAGGAAGTGGTTGGGAACAATCTTGCGGATATCTTCGAAAGCACGGCCTTGTGTGGCACCTACCACATACATCATCTGTCCGTCGTTGCCCCATTCCTGAGACTTGCGCAGTACTTTTTCGAAAAGGCGTTCGCCGTTGGGATCTTCCGTCAACTGGAAGTCGTGGGAGCCTTTGTTGCTTGTCAGTGCCAGGAGGATTACCCACTTGCCTTCGTAAGTCAGGAACGGAGTAACACTGTCCTCACCCATGTAAGGGGCTACGGTTACAGAGTCGATGTCCAGTTCGTCGAAGAATGTGCGGGCATACATGGCAGAGGTATTTCCAATATCACCACGCTTTGCATCGGCAATGATGAATTGGTCGGGATAGTTTTCCTTGATATATTTCACAGTCTTTTCAAAAGCGATCCAGCCTTTCACGCCCATGCTCTCATAGAAAGCGAGGTTCGGTTTGTAGGCAATGCAAAGGTCAGCCGTTGCGTCGATGATGGCTTTATTGAAGGCGAAGATCGGATCTTCTTCTTTCAACAAGTGTTCCGGGATTTTCTTGATGTCTGTATCCAGACCTACGCAGAGGAATGATTTCTTACGCTTGATATTTTCAAAAAGTTGTTGTTTGTTCATATTGGATATATTTAGTCTGTTTATGATACGCTTTATTATTTCCTGAATAAATAGCCGTTTATATTCAGGAAAAGAGCCTCGTTTCCTTCCTCTTGATAATCTAAGGAGAAGCCTGTCAGTATGAAGAGGCACTTATCGGAGTTACATTTGAATTGAGCGGGAGGCATTTCACCATATTTATAACGTTGAAGTGCTTTAATGTTTTTAAGGTCAATGTATGCCGTATCGTTCATTTTATCTGTCCGGGTACCGAGAGAGGCGGGCAATACTCCTGTTTCTATATACTTATGTGGAATCTTGAGTTGCCTGCTTGATTCCGGTATGATAACGAAACAGCTGTATCCCTTAGGAATCTCGATGCTTGTCAGTGAGGATGCCTGAGCACTGTATGATATAGCCCGGTTATTGTCAGCGGCTTTATCGTTGTCGGCCGTTTCATCACTGTTCTGACCGAAACGGTTTT
>OGLF01001491.1_pt1 | contig 12844 bp, 8 predicted proteins | sample 1572701 | NCBI WGS metagenome assembly OGLF01 (sample SAMEA2581910, study PRJEB24529) | metagenome | biome: Human gut stool | place: China | collected 2011 | reverse complement strand
GTGCCTGATTGCGGGATTTACGTGCAGGATCCGGGCTACAAGGTCGGCCGTTTGCAGATCTTCAACAACTGGAGCCCGTACCTGGTCAAGGACGTTGACAACACCGTGTGGATCGGTCTTGAATACTTCTGCGAAGAAGGCGATTCCTTCTGGAACATGTCTGACGAGGAAGCGAAGAAGTTCGCCATCCAGGAGCTTACGCGCATGCAGATCATCAACGGTCCGCAAGACGTGATCGACTCCCATCGTGAGCGCGTGAAGAAGGCGTATCCGGCATATTTCGACACCTACGATCGCATGCCTGAGCTCGTGGAATACCTCGATTCCTTCGGCAATCTGTATTGCGTCGGCCGCAACGGCCAGCATCGTTACAACAACATGGATCATTCCATGGCCACCGCAATCGAGGCCGTCGGCAATATCAAGAACGGCAAGACGTCCAAGAAGAACGTATGGTCCGTCAATACCGACAAGAGCTATCACGAGGAAAAGTAGGTTCCGGCAAGACCTGCACCTGTTGATGTAAAGCATGTGGTAAAGCGAAAGACCCGTCATGTGATCGCATGGCGGGTCTTTCGCATTGTGATTTGCGATTTGTCATTGACTTGAATGCTTGATTGGCATGAATACGTTGGCACGCCTACGTTGCGTTGGTCTGGATGACGTTGTATGGTTAGGGAAGTTCGAAAACCGTGATATTTCGCGGCGGACTTTCAGTGGCGGAAATTTCCGTATCTCTTTTTACAGCTGTTGCAGGCGTGTGCTTGCGAAAGCTAGGGGAAAGGCAAAAACCAGTGGCAACCAGCCCGAATCTTGAAGACATGAAACTGCCTGAGCTCAAGGAGCTCGCCAAGCAGATGGGCCTTCGTGGCACCTCCACCATGCGTAAGCCGGAACTTATCGCGACGCTTCAGGCCGCTCGTTCCGGCGGTGAAGCGCCTGCCGGTGTGACCGTGCGAGCTCCGAAGTCCGCTGCACCGGCCGCTCCGGTGGCTCCTGCTGAAGCCCAAACCGCAGACGCTGAGGTCGCGGCGAACACGGCTGAGGAATCCGGCAAGTCCAACGAGGCTGCCGAAAGCAAAGCCAACGAGGCTGAGCAGTCCGAAAAGCAGACGGCCAAAACCGTTAGGAAGACCCTTGCCGGACGTGCTGATAGCGCTGAGCGTGCGGAGCGCTCCGAACAGACGGAACGTGCCGAGCGCACCGAGCGTGCTGACCGTCGCAAGCAGGCTGAGGCTCCGACGAGCGAGGAGGCGGCCGATGTCATGGCCGCGGTGAACGCCCTGGACAGCATCGATGAGGCTCCGAAGCGCCGTCGCCGCCGTGATGCGGACGCTGCCACCGATCTGCTGGCCGAACTGGGATTGGACGATGCTTCGCCGAAGCAGGATGATCGTCGTCGCCATCGTAAGGATGATGCGTCCGACGTTGAGCCGCGCCGTCGCCGTCGTGCGGTGGAAGGGCCGAAGGATGAGGACGTTGTGCGCGATCTTGATGACATTCTCGCCACGTTGCCTTCGCAGGGCAGTGATGATGACGAACGTCGTGACGAGGCTGAAGACGGTGATTTCGCGCGTCGTGGTCGCGGTCGCGTCAGCGATAGGGGTGACCGCGTGGATCGTCGTGGCCGTCGCCTGCGTGGCCGTGACCGCGATTATGACGAGCGTGACGAGCGTCGTGGCCGTACCGGCGACCGTAACAATGATCGCAACGAGCGTAACGATCGCGTCGAGCGCAACGAGCGCACGGATCGCAATGTTGAACGCGAACAGCGTCACGAGGAGCCGAAAGAGGATCTCGTGCCTGTCGCGGGCATCGTCGACGTGCTCGATTCCTACGCTTTCGTGCGTACCTCCGGCTATTTGCCGGGTCCGAACGACGTGTACGTTTCCATGGGCCAGGTCAAGAAGTATGGGCTGCGCAAGGGTGATGCCGTGCACGGTTCCATCCGTACCCCGCGTGAGGGCGACCGCCGCAACCAGCGTCAGAAGTTCGTGCCGCTGCAGTCCATCGACTCCATCAACGGCATGACCGTGGAGGCCGCACAGAACCGTCCGCAGTTCAACAAGCTCACTCCGCTGTATCCGCAGGAGCGTCTGAAGCAGGAAACCGCGCCGAACAAGCTCACCGGCCGTCTCATCGACATCGTGGCGCCGATCGGCAAGGGCCAGCGTGGCCTGATCGTGTCTCCGCCGAAGGCCGGCAAGACCATCACCCTGCAGAACATCGCCAACGCGATCGCCACCAACAATCCGGAAGTCCACCTGATGGTCGTGCTCGTGGACGAACGTCCGGAAGAGGTCACCGATATGGAACGTACGGTGCAGGGCGAGGTCATTTCCTCCACCTTCGACCGTCCGGCCTCCGACCACACCACCGTCGCCGAACTCGCCATCGAACGCGCGAAGCGTCTCGTGGAGCTTGGCCAGGACGTGGTGGTGCTGCTTGATTCCATGACCCGTCTGGCCCGTGCCTACAACATCGCCGCTCCGGCTTCCGGCCGTATTCTTTCCGGTGGTGTGGATGCCCAGGCGCTGTACCCACCGAAGAAGTTCTTCGGTGCCGCTCGTAACATCGAAAACGGCGGCTCTCTGACCATCATCTCCTCCGCACTGGTGGAAACCGGCTCCAAGATGGACGAGGTGATTTTCGAGGAGTTCAAGGGCACCGGCAACATGGAGCTGCGCCTGAGCCGCGAACTGGCCGACAAGCGCCTGTTCCCGGCCATCGACGTGAACGCTTCCGGCACCCGTCGCGAGGAACTCATCACCGATCCGCAGGAGCTGCCGATCATCTACCGTCTGCGTCGTCTGCTTGGCGGTCTGGAGCCTGAGCAGGCTTACCAGACGCTTGTGCCGCGTCTGAAGAAGACCGCGACCAACCGTGATTTCATGGCGTCGCTGATCCAGCAGAGCGGCAATACCGCGAATAACGGCAACAGCTAATCGCAGGTAATCGCAATCTGCGGTTACGCATCCAAGGGTCGTATGACAATCGCCATGCGGCCCTTTTGTTTCGTTCGGCTGTCTTTCTGTTCGGCTGTCTTTCTGTTCGGCTGTTTTTCCGTTTTGCAGTTTTCAACTACTTTCGAATGCGTTTCGATTGTTTTTCGAAAGTTCCGCACGATTCGGCAATGTGGATGATCACGTTGTGGACATACGGTATGTAAAAATCGACGCACGAAAAAATACGAAATCGAAAGTAAAAAGACGAAAATAGTATTGCTATATAGGGGGTATATGAAAAAAATAGGAGAAAAATGATTGAAAATCGAAATTCGTTGGAAATGTTACGAAAATGCAGTTGACGGATTGTGTGTTGGGGTGGGTATGGTAATGGACGGAAACGTGAGCTGCATAGGGGAGTCGGTCCTACCGGACTGATGCAGAATGCTTGTTGGAAAGGGGCATCTATGACAGGCAATGGCAACGAACCCGACGCCACGCATGCGAGCGTGGGCCAATTCGACGATATCGACGAGACCATTCTCAGCATGCTGGAGAAAGACGGCCGCGCTACGCTGTCTCAGCTTTCGGACGCTACGGGACTGTCGATTTCCGCGGTGCAATCGCGCGTGCAGAAACTGGAACGTCGTAATGTGATTCTCGGCTACAAGGCCGTTATCGACGATGAAAAGCGTGGCCTCGCCGTACGTGCCTACATTGCGGTCACGCCGATCGATTATTCCAAGGAAGCCGAGATTCCCGCCAAATTGCAGGATATCGAAGGCATCATGTCATGCGATTCCGTGGCTGGGTCACCCAGTTACATGCTGACCGTGCGCGCAGCCTTGCCAAGCAAGCTTGAGGATCTGCTGAACGTCATCCACCAAACGGTGCCGGTGAGCACGGAAACCACGATTGTGCTGCAACGGTACTTCTCCAAGTGACATGCGCGCGGTAGTCTTGTACGCATGAGCGATAGCGAACATGACTGGCTTCGGCCAGAAGAAGAGCATGAAACCGAAACCGTCATCGATGCGGGCACCGCGCAAAGCAATCCCGAGGTCGCCGATGCCGTGGCGAAAATCGCTGCATTGCGCCAGTCGATCGACAATGTCGACACGGCCATCGTTTCCCTACTGTCGGAACGCTTCAAATACACGTCCCAAGTGGGTGTGCTGAAAGCCCGCGCGGGTTTCGCGCCGGCCGATTACAAGCGTGAGGATTACCAGATCGAACGGTTGCACCGCATTGCTGTCGATGCCGGGTTGGATCCCGACATCGCCGAAATGTATCGCGAATTCGTGGTGACCGAAGCCAAGCGCAGGCATAAGCGCATCGCCGAGAACGGCGTCGATCCGGGTGTGCTCGACGTATTCGCCTGACCTGTCTGTTTTCCGCGAAATCGTTTCTTGCCGGGGCATGCCGCGCGCTACATTGATTGCTTTGGAACGTTGTTTTGATTGCGATTGAGAGGCTCGGCATGCGTCGTTCTGTTGCGTTTCGTGCATCTTGTGCCCATCATGCCGATAGCACGCGTGGTGAGCGTGATATGCGTGTGGCGAGTGTCCATCTGCGGCACATGCTGGCTGCGTCCATTGCGGTAACGCTGGTTTCGGCGGCTCCCGTATGCGCGGTCGGGGTTTCGAATGTGGTTGATGCGGTGCGTCGGAACGGCGAGTACGTCTCGGCGGTGGCCTCGCACGATGTGATGAGCGCATATGAGTCCGTTGATGAGCCGGGCCGCTTGTATTTGACGAGTGACGCCGCTTCTGCAACTGATACGGACATGAATGCAGATGAGGGCGCGACGTCTTCGCAGCGCGTGCCGCAAGAGCGTGTGGAACTGCCGTGGGATATAACGGCGACCTTTACTTTGGACGGTCCGACCGTCAGCGCATCCAAGATTTCCGGTGCATCGGGCGTGGTCGGCATCCGCATCGATCTGAAATCGGAACGACCGGAGGAAACGGCTGATCTGACGCCGATCGTCGCGTTCACCATTCCCAACCGCGTCGGCAATGACGCGACCTCAGACGAAGGCGTGCTTGTGTCTGCCGGCAATTCGTCGACATTGGTCGCTGCGGTAGGCAAGCCGGGTGAGGATCTTACGATTCATACGTATGTGACTGCGAAAAACTTCACTATGAGTTCGCTGTCTGTCGCCGCTGTTGCCTGCGATTCCGAAAGAACTGGCTGCTATGGCAATCTCACCAGTTTGACCGATCGCGCATCCACATTGGTGGATGGTTTGACGAATGTCGGATCGCAACGCAACCATGAGCTCATCGCGCAGCTCGAACAACTGCGCGATCATGAAAAGGAGCTTGCCGAAACGACCATCGCCCAGCGTGAGCAGGAACATGAGCAGGCGTTCAACGGGTATATCGACGCGTACGTCGGCTCGTATACGACGCATCTTTCCGGATCGATTGGCGATACCACGCAACTTACCGCCATTCTCGGCACCGCGGCCGAATTGAACGGCGATACTGCGGTGGCGCAGTCCGTGGTCGATCTGGCCAACGCGGTCAACGATGTGAGCGCCGCATACCGACATACGGGTGCCGCCGACGCGGTGAACGAGGTGATTCGCACCATCGAACAGCGTGGCACATCCGGTTTGGTGGCGGAACTCAACAAGCGTGCGGGCGAGGAGCAGCAGCGCGGCGCCAAGGATTACAGTGCCGGCCAGTCGCAGCTTTCTTCGGCGATGATTCCGTATTCCATGGATTTCACCGACGCGTACACCGCTCGGCTTAAGGAATTGGGGGCTTCCGCAGGTTCGGCGCAAAACTTGGAATCTCAGGCGATTGCGGATGTGCGCAACAGCATTGACGGCAATGAGAAGTTGAAGTCGGCTTCAAGCAGGGTTGACGATGCGATGCAGGCGTTGGCGGATGCGAGCGAGCACACGGGTCAGGCCAGTGCGTTCCACCAGATCGTGCTTCGTTTTGCGGATCAGCTTGATGCAGGTGATGATTCGACCAGTTCCGACGATACTGTCGATGGTTCGGAAGTTACGTTGAAGGGGTCTATGGGACTTGCCTCGGCTTCGGAGACGTCGCTTGCGGGCCGTGCCGAGCGGGCGCGTATCAAGGCCCAACGCAAAGAGGAACGCGCGCAGGCGGATGCGGCCAATCAGCAGAACGCTTCCGACGGTACTGCGGCCAGCTTGGTGGACGACAAGAACGCCATCAGCATGGATGATGTGATGAGCTACGCGGGCGGCCTGCGATCGTCATTTGGCGCGGCTGCCGATACCACGTCGAAGAACGTTGCGAAAGTCGGGGGAGTGGAATCAAAGAAATCCAGCGATGGCGATTCGGTAGATTCCGCATCTGAAAATACTGGAACAACAGGAAAAACCGCATCTTCCGAAATGTTGATGACAAGTGCGTTGCCGATTGCAGCATACGGCATTGCTGGTTCCGGAAATCGCACGTTGATTGTGCCTGATAATAGCGATTTGATTGACGAGACCGTTGAAATTGCGGCCGCTGCCGAAATATTGCAGCAGGCTTTGCAGAAGCTGTATCCGGATATGCCTGTGCAATCGCAGCCTGCTAAGGCCGCGCAATCTCAATATCTGCTTGCAGTTCCCGTTTTATAAAAATGTATGAACATAGGATCCAGATACACAAAGAGGGGGCCTTCCAATCGTGGAAGATCCCCTCTTAGGCTTTTTAGCCGGCTGAGCCGTTAAGCAGACAGTCCTGTGGACTGTCTGTAGACTTAGTCTGAGTGAGGCGACAGCCGAACGAAGGCAACAATGAGCCTTGCGAAGCAAGACCATAATTGCGAACGTTACTCGCAAATTTCAGCAAAGCGCCGTGCTTCGTTACGAAGTGCGGCGCTTTGCCGTATGTGAATCGTTTGACGATTACCTGCCGTTCACGCTTCTCACGTATTCGTTACAAAACAATCCGGCGAAATTTACCGCCTTTGCGTAGACTCGTTTCCAGAACGAAGCGTTTATCGTATGCGACTCAAAGAATCGAGGCCCGTTATGACACAGACAGCGCAGACAGCAATAACTCCGTTACAACGGTTGGCGAAGGTGCTTCAGCTGGGCACGCCTTCCACGTACCGCAGCCACACATATGTGAATGGCGAAAGCCTGTATTTCCCTACTGGCCGCGTGTACGGCGGTCAGGTGATCGCGCAGGCCATGATGGCCGCATCCAAAACGGTTCCGCCATCTCGTCTGCCGAATTCGATTCATGGCTATTTCATTTCCGCCGGCGATATTCGTCAGGATTTGCTGTTTGATGTGGAGAATCTGCGTGATGGCCGCTCGTTTTCCGCTCGTCGCGTGAATGTCACGCAGGCTCAGGGTTCGATTCTGACGGCCATCGCCAGCTTCCAGGAGCAGGGTCAGGATGGCATTGAGTTCGCCGATCCCATGCCGGAAGGCGTGCCGGAGCCGGAAACGTTGACCAGTGCGAAGCAGCTGATGGAGCCGTTTGCCGAAAAGTCTTCGTATGCCAAATACTATGCGGAAAAGTCGCCGTTCGACATTCGTCATGTGACGCGCACGATCATGCTGGGTGCCGATAAGAAGAGCGCCAGTAACGATTCCGGCAAGCAGATGGTGTGGATGAAGGCCGACGGCACGGTTGACGTTCCGCAGGTCATGCATCGTGCGATGTTGGCTATGGGTTGCGATCAGGTGATGCTGGAGCCGGTGTTGCGTCGTGCCGGGTTAAGTATTGCCACGCCTGGCATTTCGTTCGCTTCGATCGATCATTCGATGTGGTGGTATCGCGATATCGACATCAATCAGTGGCATTTGTATGTGCAGGATACGCCTACCGCGGCTCACGGCCGTGGCTTGGGGCAGGCGAAGGTATACACGCAGGATGGCGAGCTTGTTGCCTGCATGACTCAGGAGGCGATGATCCGTGTTCCTGAGGAGGATTTGAAGAAGTAAGGACAATCAGGCTTTCGTTTGGGTTGCCGATTTGGTTGCCGCGGCCGCGTAACGGTTTCGTTGCGTGGCCGTTTTCATTTTCGGGCTTTCCGGACCGTCGATTGGTGGGATTTGACACAACCACTCCCCCACAATGCCGATGATCATGTCAGCGATGCATACGATTGCCGCGATCGCGCATTCGAGGATGGCCTGACTGTAGAACGTCGCCTCACCATGCGGCAGGCTCATGATGAGCTGTCCACCATACCAGCCGGCCAACGCCGCTCCTGCCACGCCCAACGCTTTGCACGACACCAGTGTGGCGAACGCCTTCTGCGGGTCCAACGGTTTCAGCTGCGCGCGTTTTTCGGGATCTGTGGTGGTGTATTTGTGGATCTGCAATGCCATATACAGCACGACGAATCCCAGAATCGCCAACACCACGGGCACGATCCATGGAGCGCCGACCAATGGCAAACCTGAAATCTCGCCATATTTCGCCAATCCCATACCGGCCAGCAATCCTAATGCGGCGGCGAGAACATAGCACCACCAAGGGGTTCTGCGCGCTTTCATAGCGTACCTCCGATGATCCAATTGTCGGTCAGCAGTCCCACCTGCGCGGCATCGGGGGCCATGGCTAGCAGGAATGATACCGGATCCTTGCCCAGTCGCGCATCGGGATCCATGTCGAGGCATGGCGCAAGCACTGCGGCATGGTTGCGTGCGGTGGGCCACGGCACCTTGCAGTCGGGTTCGTCGCACGCCACGCCTTCCATGTCGATCAGGTCGAGATCGAGGTCTTCGCCGACGGAGGCTTCCACATTGCTTAATGCTTCGATCAGATCATGGGCGCCCATGCGCGTGGAAATCTGGATTACCGCGGCCATCTTGTCGGGAAGTCCATCAAGCTGGCTCACATGGTAGAGGGGTGAGATGCCCTCGACTTGGTTGCCGGGGATGCCGTCCAACGTGACGATGGCCATGCGGAACTGCTGTTCGGCATCGGTTGCTGGGCTATCCAGTGAGATCACCGCACGTTTCGATGCGGGTTCTGGCTGTGCAGAAGCGAGTGCGGCCACTTTGGCTGCGGCGGTTCCTTCCGGCAAATCGCTGGAATCGATCGCATCATACGCTTCGCCCATATCATTGGCATCGCAGGCAAGGTCGTCGGTACCGTAGCCGGTCGGGCTTTCCACCATCCAATCATCTGCGATTTCGTCGATATGGTCGCGATCGGTCGATTCATGGAGGAGTTGAGCCACGGAACCGGCATGTTCGCCCGGCAGTTCGGCATCGGGTTCGAGCGCCAGCCACGGCCCCAGCACGAACGCCCGCTGCCATGCACGGGGGTGAGGCAGCGTCAGGTCCGGATCGTCGCTGCTCTGACCGTCAAAATCGATGATGTCCAGATCAAGTGTGCGCGAAGTCCAATGGTCGGTACGCACTCGACCATGTTCGGCTTCGATGCGCTGCAATCCTCGCAACAGCTCCATTGCCGATAGCTTGGTGGTCACGGAAACAACCGCATTGTAAAAGTCGGGGGTACCATCGGGCATGCCCCACGCATCGGTACGGTACAGCGGCGAAATGCCCGTAACCTGAGTGGACGCCAGTCCGTCGATCGAACGCACCGCGTCACGCAAGGTGGCCACTACATCGCCCTGATTGCCACCCATGGCAATGATGGCATGATGCACTTGCGATGCAGCCGAAGTTGTTTCACGAGAACGTTCCACGGTTACGCTCACGTCGTCGAATGGCACTACGATTGGCGCACTCGGCTTATGCACGGTCACTTGCGTTTGCGCCACGGCAGGATATTCAAGAATCATGCTGGCAATGCGATCGGCCAGTTTTTCGATGAGATCGACATGATCGCCTTCGATAATGGCGACTATTCCTTTGGCGATGGCACCGTAATCGACGGTGTCGTGCAGATCGTCGGAATGCCCGGCTGGCGCAAGATCCAGAAACAGCGTGGCGTCGACGACGAACGTCTGCGCACGCTCATGTTCGAAATCAAGCACACCGTGTTTGCCGACCGCGCGAACGCCAGTCAATCGAATCTGATCCATGCCAGCCTTTCTTTGCATATCTCAAGGTTTTAGTGATGTGAGGCGATGCCGTGCCTACGCAGTCAAGAGCATACGAACGTATGCACCCACCGCGCGTATCAGACGTTGGCGAAAGCACGCCACGCGTTGCCGATGGCCACCGCATCGCGGCTTTTTGCCACGTCATGCACGCGCACGGCCCACACGCCATGTTCGGCGCACAAGGCGCTGATGGCGGCGGTCGCATTGTCTTTGCTGCCCATGCTTGGCTCGTCGATACCGGCATCGGCAAGCGCCGCGCCAACGAATCGTTTGCGCGAGGCTCCGATCAGCACCGGATAGCCAGTGGAGTTAAACCGTTCCAATGCCACCATCAGCGGGAAGTTGTGTTCGACGCTCGGTTTGGAGAATCCAAGTCCTGGGTCGATGATGATCTGCGAAGGCGCGACGCCGGCATGAAGCACGTCGTCGACCTGCTTCATGAGTTCGTCATACACGTCATCCACCACGTCATTGGCGTACACGGACGTATTAGCGTCAGGCACGTCGCCTGCGGAGCCGGCAAGCCAACCGCGCCAATGCTGCACAATGTAAAGGCTTTCCGCGTGTTCGGCCACCACATGGGGCACTTCGCGGTCCAACTGCCCGCCGGACACGTCGTTGATGATCTGCGCGCCGTGCTCCAACGCCATGCGAGCCACCGATGCGCGCGTAGTGTCGATGGACAGCACCGCGCCTTCCGGAATCAGCGCATCCACAGCACCTAGCACGCGGGTCTGCTCGTCTTCCTCACTGACACGTTTGGCTCCGGGGCGAGTGGATTCGGCGCCGATATCAGCCCCATCTTTCATCATCGCTTCGCCGTGCGCTTTCGCATTCGCAGGATCGAGCCACAGCCCACCATCGGAGGACGAATCCTCCGTAATGTTGAGCACGCCCATCACCAGCGTACGGTCACTATCGTGAATCGATTTCATATCAATGGTCATCCGGTTTCTCCTCCTATATCCGGTTATTGGTATTTACGATTCGACTTGCTGCAGTCGCGCCGATCACGCATGCTGCGACAGGATCAGGCTCATGGCTTCGGCTCGCGTCGTCGCGTCTCGCATGCAGCCGCGCACCGCCGATGTAACCGTACGCGATTGCGCCTTCTTTACGCCACGCATGGCCATGCACATGTGATCGCATTCGGTGACTACGATCACGCCACGTGCTTCGATACCTTCCATCAACGCGTCGGCCACCTGTTGGGTGAGGCGCTCCTGCACTTGCGGACGTCGGGCATACAGTTCCACCAGTCGTGCAAGCTTGCTTAAGCCCGCCACTTGGCCGTTCGACGGAATATAGCCGACGTGGGCCACGCCATGGAACGGCAGCAGGTGGTGTTCGCATACCGAGAAGAGTTCAATATCGCGTACCAGCACCATTTCGTCGGTATCGACTTTGAACTTGGTTTTGAGCACTTCCTCGGGGCCGTGTCCAAGGCCTGCGAACAGCTCCTTGCAGGCACGCCCAATACGGTCGGGGGTGTCGAGCAGGCCTTCACGGTCCGGGTCTTCGCCAATGGATTTCAGAAACAGGCGTACTGCCTGGCGCACGCCTTCCTCGTCATAGCCGACAGGCCCGGCCGCATGGGCGGCACGGGCCTTGTCGTCGAAGAGGGTATCGAATGCTTCGGTATCGCTCATCAGTTGGTCAATCCTGCGCTTTTCTTCAGGGATTCGGGAATCGGAACCGGCGGAATGTCGGAATCCGGGCGCTTGCTGTCGCTCAGCCACACTTCACGCTTCGGCGCCTTCTTGACATTAGCAAAGATTTCCGCAAGTTCCTTTTCGTTGAGTGTTTCCTTGACGAGCAGCTGACGTACGAGCTCGTCAAGAATCTCACGATTCTCGTTGATGACGTTCCACGCTTCGGTATGCGCGGTTTCCACCAGTTTGAGCACTTCCTCGTCGATGATTTCGGCGGTGCGTGCGGAATACTTGTGGTTCAGCGATCCAAGGTCGCTCTGTTCGTCATCGGACCACTTGATGGCACCCAGCTTGTCGGAGAAGCCGTAGTCGAGCACCATCTGACGTGCGATGTTCGTCGCCTTTTCGATGTCGTTGGAAGCGCCGGTGGTCGGATCGTGGAACACGACTTCCTCCGCGGTGCGACCACCCATGGCGTACGCCATCTGGTCGAGCAGCTGGTTGCGAGACATGGAATAGCGATCTTCAGTCGGCATCACCGCGGTGTAGCCAAGTGCGCGGCCACGCGGCAAAATGGTGACCTTGGTGACCGGATCGGTATCGTTCATGGCAGCCGCCACCAGCGCGTGACCACCCTCGTGGTATGCGGTGTTGCGCAGTTCGTCGAGCGCCATGCCCTTGGAACGGCGCTTCGGGCCCGCCTGCACGCGGTCGATGGCCTCGTCGATGGCGCGGTTGTCGATCAGCTGCGCACCGGCGCGGGCGCACAACAATGCGGCTTCGTTCAACACATTGGCCAGATCAGCGCCGGTAAAGCCCGGCGTACGCACGGCGATCATACGCAGATCGACATCAGGCACGAACGGCTTGCCCTTGGCATGCACCTTCAAAATAGCCTCGCGGCCTTCCAAATCAGGCGCTTCGACGGCTACCTGACGGTCGAAACGGCCCGGGCGAAGCAGTGCCGGATCAAGCACGTCGGGGCGGTTGGTCGCGGCGATGATGATCAGATTGGTGTCGTTATTGAAGCCGTCCATCTCAACGAGCAGCTGGTTCAGCTGCTGCTCACGTTCGTCGTGGCCGCCGCTCATACCGGAACCGCCACGCTTACGACCGACGGCATCGATCTCATCGATGAAGATGATGGCCGGAGCGTTCTTCTTGGCCTCATCGAACAGATCGCGCACACGGGAGGCGCCAAGACCCACGAACATTTCCACGAAGTCGCAGCCTGCC
>OGLF01001489.1_pt1 | contig 12855 bp, 10 predicted proteins | sample 1572701 | NCBI WGS metagenome assembly OGLF01 (sample SAMEA2581910, study PRJEB24529) | metagenome | biome: Human gut stool | place: China | collected 2011 | reverse complement strand
GACGAACTTCGTAAACAATAAAAGAATCGAGCATGCAATATATCTGCTCAACACAACACAGTCAGCTATTCAGGATATTGCCGCACAATGTGGCATCAACGATGTGAACTACTTTACCAAGCTTTTTAAAAAGCTTAAAAACATGACTCCTACGCAATACCGCGAAATGATACAACACAAATAAGCTATAAATCAAAAAGGCTGACGTAATAATAATATACTACGTCAGTCTTTTTTATCTTTTTTAACATAATGATACAAAAATATGCAAATATAAAAAGAATTTCTTTCATCCACCTCAGTTTTTCTCAAAATATTCCGGATATATTCCCTTAAGCTTATCAAGTTCATTAAATATTCTGCTTATATGCGCCTTTATAACACGAAGATACATTCTCTTATCTTTATTTTTTATTGCTTCTATAAGCATTTCATGTTCATCATTGGTCTTTACACTTATGCTTTTATTCAGTTCAGCAAGATACCTTATCCTGTTATAATGGCTCATCTGTGTCTGGATTATATTCATGGCAAGCTTTTCACCGGAACATTCATATATCAGCTTATGAAATTCATTATCTATCTCTATTCTTGGAATATTCTCCACTTCTTCTTTATAGTTAATAAGACGGTTATTAAGCTGTGTCATCTTATCAAGCATGTCATCGCTGGCATTTTCAAATATTGCATCCACCATTCCAATCTCAAGACTTTTTCTGACAAACCATTCCTGCTCCGAACGCTTACAGTTAATACAGGCTACATATGTCCCAGACTGTGGTATTATTTTTAAAAGTCCCTCTTTTTCAAGATTAACTATTGCCTCTCTTGCAGGTGTTCTTGATACATCATATCTTAAAGCAATCTTCTGGGCACTTATGGAATCTCCCGGAAGCAGCTTAAAATTCATTATATCGTATTTTAATTTTTCATATGTTTCTTCGTTTAATGATTTCTCCATAGCTGTACAACCTTTCTGTATATTGATATAACTGTTCCTTTTTCAGAAAATAATCCTTATGATGATATCTATAACCGCAGATATAGCCGTTTTTTACATCATATAACAAAATACCGCCCAGAGCTTGTATAACAGATAAGTTCCAAGCTCTGAACGGCAACGTATTTATATATTAAAGATACTTCTTAAGTGTTTCTCTTACTGCACCTTTTCCTGATATTTCTTCTACAAATATCTCTTCAACCTTATCACCGATTCCTGCTTCATATAAATTTATACCAAATATATTAACATTTGACAACAAATTCTTCAACTGGCCTGTGTAAGATGATGGCTCACCCCATATAATACCTTTAATCTGTTCTTTTAATTCAACAGCCATAGGATCTGGTGACAACTCAAAAGCAGCACCATCATCATCTACTCCAAGAAGATATCTGCACCAGCCGGCAATAGCAAGCGGAATAGCCGTAAGTGACTTTGCACTTCCATCTTTAGCTACATATGCCTTGATTGTTTCTCCATATCTTATTCCGACCTTCTGTGATGTATCTGTCGCGATTCTTTGAGGAGTATCCGGCATAAATGGATTAGGTATACGGACATTAATAACCTCATCCGCAAACTTTACAGGATCTATAATTCCCGGATTAGTAACAACCGGCATTCCCTCAACCAGACCTATCCTTCTTACAAGCTCTGAAAGCTCTTTATCTTTCATTTCATCAGCTATAAGGTCATAGCCTAATACACAGCCATATACCGCAAGTGCTGTGTGTAACGGATTAAGACATGTAGTAACCTTCATTCTTTCTACTTTGTTAACTGTATCCCTGTCTGTCATATAAACCCCCGCCTTTTCAAGCTGTGGTCTTCCATTAGGGAATCTATCCTCTATAACAAGATACTGTGGTTCCTCTGCATTAACAAAAGGAGCTATATAAGTTCTCTTAGATGTAATAACTGGTGCCATATCTTCAACGCCAGCATCCTCCAACGCCTTTGCAACTGAATCTGCTGGTCTTGGAGTAATCTTATCTATCATAGACCATGGGAATGATATCGTATTCTCATCGTTGACATATTTAACAAAATCTTCCCCAACAAAGCCTTTCTTTGCCCATTCACTTACCATTTCTGTTACTGAGTTTCTTAACTTTTCACCATTGTGTGAGCAGTTATCCATAGATACAACAGCTAAAGGTGCCTTGCATGTATTAAATCTTTCTAATAAAAGAGCAGCTACAACTGCCATAGCAGATGATGCCTTATCAGGTCCATTATCAATATCACTCTTTATAAATGGGAAAAAATCTCCCTTTGCATCATGAAGCGCATATCCCTTTTCTGTTATTGTAAATGAAACCATCTGAAGCTTAGGACTTGCAAATATTGTCTTTAATCTTGACCAGTCTTCTTCAACTGCTGACTGTGCCTTAACAGCCTCTGTAAGAGAACCTAGCACCTTCTTATCTGTACTTCCATCTTCCTTTAATGTAACAGCCATAACAAGATTGTCAAATGGTGTGTATATCTTATCAACCACATCATAATCAAATGTTTCAACACAAGTGATTCCTTTATCTGATAATCCCTGCTCAAGCAGTGAATCTGCTATCCCGCCTATAAAAATCCTGAAAATATTACCTATTCCAAAATGAACCCATACTGGTGCTTCCTTTGTTGCTGTGGCAACTTTCTCAACATCATATGATGGAAGCTTTATCCCTGCCTTTTCCCATTCTTTTTTATCTTTAATACCTTCTATTGAAAGTTTCATAATAATCCTCCATTCCTGCGTGTGAAAAATCTTATTTTTCACACTAATCTCCATTCCAGCCCCGCTTATGGGCATATATTAATCAACTGATATATAAGCTGCAGACAATATTATCTTTCTGACTTAACAATAGCTTCCCATAAGCCATTAAGATATGTTGCGCCTAATGCTCTGTCATAAAGACCATAGCCTGGCATAGCTACCTCATCCCATATCATTCTTCCGTGATCTGGTCTGATCACACCATCAAAACCTGTATCATGTAAGGTCTTCATGATCTTATACATATCCATAGAGCCATCTGTTGATAAATGTGCAGCCTCTTCAAAATCTCTTGGAGAATTATACTTAAGATTTCTTACATGTGCGAAAGGTATTCTTCCTCTGCAGGCTTTAATAATCTCACAGATGTCGTTATTCTGGTTAGAACCAAATGAGCCTGTACAAAGTGTGATGCCATTATAAGGCTTATCAACTGCATCAAGAAGCTTTGTAACAGAATCCTTACCTGTCATGATTCTTGGAAGTCCGAATATAGGCCATGCTGGATCATCCGGATGGATACCCATCTTTATATCATACTTCTCACATACAGGTCCGATAGCTTCAAGGAAATATACAAGATTATTAAAAAGCTTATCAGCATCTACATCCTTATACATCTCAAAAAGCTCTTTAAGATGATCAAGTCTTTCTGGCTCCCAGCCTGGCATAACGAAACCGTTAGACATCTTTGCCACTGATTCCTTCATGTGTTCTGGATCAATCATATCTACTGTATCCTGATTATAAGCAAGAACCGTTGAACCATCCTCTCTTACTCTTGCAAGCTCAGAACGTGTCCAGTCAAATACCGGCATGAAATTATAACATACCATATGAATATCTGCTTCACCAAGTGCCTGTAATGTCTTGATGTAATTATCAATATGCTCATCTCTCTTAGCTGTACCAATCTTAATGTCATCTGAAACATTAACTGACTCTATACCTGCTATTCCTAAGCCTTCCGCTTCAACAACTCTCTTAAGCTCTGCAATCTCTTCTGGCAGCCATAACTCCCCTGCCTGCTTGCCGAAAAGTGTTGTAATAACATTCTTAACCCCCGGAATCTGTCTTATCTGCTTAAGTGTTACACTGTCATATCCTGGTCCATACCATCTTAATGTCATATCCATAATAAAAAATCCTCCTTAAATAAAAAATAATCATCCACCTTTTATGTTACCCATTAACTGTGGCAGCCATAACAATTATATTATTACTGTTACAGCATTTCTTTATTGATAACATACTAACATGTTAGTTCTAACATGTCAATATATTTATTTGATTTATTTTATATTCTTATGTGTTTTTAAAAAGCAGGAGCTTTTGATGTTCTTATCAAAAGCCCCTGCTTTCATGCCTGCGGATTATTCTTTTATTTATCTGTCGTTGTTCATTCTCCAGTCTATACATCTTTGCAGATATTCAACGTATTCAGGATTCTTACACATACCCTTGCCAGGGTTATCTGATATCTTAGCAACATCCATTCCGTTACACTTTGTCGTTTTCATAACGATATTAAGTGCTGGAACCTTCGTATCATTACTGATATACGTTCCTATTCCAAATGCTACCTTTGCCCTGCCATTAAAATATCTATACAGCTTGTCAGCCCTGTCAAAATCAAGACTGTCACTAAATAACAGAGTTTTATTTCTTGCATCTATTCCAAGACTCTCATAATGCTTAAGCATTTTCTCACCCCATGCATAAGGATCGCCGCTGTCATGTCTTACGCCACCAAAAAGTGTTGCATATGTGAGCTGGAAATCCTTTAAAAAGCAGTCTGTTGTTATTGCATCTGTAAGCGCTATACCATTAAGTATGCCATATTCCCTTACCCATGCATCAAGTGCATACCAGTTAGAATATGCCGGATTGTGCTTGTGATTGCCCTGTCCCGTACACATAATCCACTCATGTGCCATAGTACCTACTGGTGTGAGATTATATTTCTTTGCAAGATAAACATTACTTGTTCCTACAAATAATGAATTGCCTTTATAATCAGCCTCTGACAAAGCCTTAACGGCAAGCTCCTGTGCCTCAGCTGATAATCGTCTTCTAAGTCCGAACTCGCTAAAGCTTCCTAATCTGTATACAGTTTCTTTTCCTTCTGTTTCAACAGCGGCATCTGCTTCAAGTGCTGCCACTTTAGCCGATAGTCTCTCCTTAAAGCTGTCAAGAAGTTCATCATAATCGTAAGCCATTCTGAAGTACACTTCATTTACGATAGCAAGTGTTGGTATCTCGTACATTGATGTGTTAAGCCATGTACCAAACGTTTCGATACTAAGTCCACATTCTGCATCCGTAGTTATCTTAAAATCTGCATATCTTGCCTGCCATAATCTTAAAAAGTCTACATAACTGCCCTTCATCCACTTTACATTTTCAAGGTAATCAAGCTCATCCTCTGTAAATCTCAATGTACAAAAATGCTTTATCTGCTCTCTTATCTCTTCAACCATTTCCTCTGTGAAATGCACGTCCTTATTACGGCACTTGAATGTCCATGTTGTCTTATAATCTGAGAACTGATGATATATCGCCTGTCCCATACTGAACTTATACATATCTGTTTCTAATAAACTTGTTATTATTGGATGTAATCTCATAATTTTCCTCTTTTCTGCGCACATCCCTCTCTTACAATGTATGTGGTGCGCCTAATCCTTTTCATTTTAGTCAGGAACATACTCATACAACTCCGAAGCCTTGTTGCCAGTTATGGAAACGCCTTTTCTGTTTAGTGATTTTATTTTATTATCAACATTTCTTTTAAAATTCGTCTTATAAAGCTTTCTGCCAAGTATGATCTCATATACTCTCTGAAGGTCTGGAAGCGTGAATTCCTGTGGCATAAGATTAAATACTATGTCAGAATACTCTGTCTTATTTCTTAATCTCATAAGTCCTTCAAGAACAATCTGTGCATGGTCGAAAGCAAGTGCTTCCTCACTGATAAGCTCAGGAATATAATTCTTAACCTTTAATCTTCCGTTATTAAATATCTTTTCCTTAAGTGAATAGGCTATGTTAATATTCTTCTCACTGTTACTGAAAGTAAGCAGCTTATTATCAAATGTTATATCAAACCATAATGCTTCACTGGCATCATCCCCTGCCTGCGGCTTCATTGTATCTACAGGTATAAGTGTCATATACGCAATATCTATAACCCTCATTCTTGGATCCCTGTCAGGCTGGCTCATAGTATATAACTGCTCCATATATATATCCTTAAGCCCGGTTTCTTCCTCTAACTCCCTGCATGCCGCTGTATATGCTGACTCCTTTATACCAACAAAACCTCCTGGAAGTGCATAGCAGCCGATATACGGATGATTGTTTCTCTTTATGAGAAGCAGCTTAAGTCCTTTAAGGTCACTGCTCATGCCAAAAAGCAGCATATCCACTGTAACACTTGGTCTTTCATAATGTCCCGGATTATACTGTGCCAGGAACTCTTTCTGTGTAAGACCGTCTTTATTCTTTCTTAATTCTCCCGGAATATACTTATTATCCGACATATTTTCACCGCCTTTGTAAAAGTAGCTTTTTGATACTTTTATATATACTACTTTTTACAATATATGTAAAGTATTTTTCACAAAAAAACTTTCACAAAAAAAAAGGAAGACACATCCTTAAATCCAGGACATGTCTTCCCACTTTTTATAATAACAAATATAAATTAATGCGGATGACAGGAATCGAACCTGCACATCGTACGATACTAGAACCTAAATCTAGCGCGTCTGCCAGTTCCGCCACATCCGCATGTATATATCAGTATATCATATTATCATAGCCGCGTCAAACCCTAATTTATAAACATTTTCATCTTTTCAGAACTTTTTTCGTCAAGAACATATTTCGTGACATTTAATCATCTGCTTTACAATATTCCCTGATTCATAAGACTATATGTAACATTCTCCCATGTATGCTCCACCCTGCATAACTCATATGCATTGTCTGCAATACGCTGCAGAGCTGTGTCATCCATAAGCAATTCCCTGAGCCGTTTTATCATTGGTTCTATAACCTTATAATCGTATCCTGACATTTCATAATCTTTTAACATATTTAAATCATAAAACAATATATCTTTACCATCTGTAAATATTTCATCAAGATATGAAGATGAGTCTGTAAGACACACTGCACCGTTAAGACAACTGTTAAACACCCTGTCATGTGCCCCCTTCTTAAACCATGGCATAACATTTAATGAAATCTTAGCCTGGCTTATATTATCCAGACACTGCTGGGAATTTGCACTTCCATGCTGTATGATATTTTCAGGATGCTCACATACTATATAGTTATATCCTTCTCCATATGTGTTGACCTTAAGCCCGGAATCCACAAGTGCCCTTATGGCAAGCTCTCTGTAGTGGAACCGTACATTAAGGTCAGCATACATCATACCCGGCATACAGTCGCACAGCTGCTCGTCTGTCAAATCATTAAATTCTTCTCTTAAATGTTTCTCAGCAGCCTCATCTATCGTCATATCTGGATGATTTATAATATCTGATAACACTTTCTCATAGAAATCTATATAATCCTGTTCAAGATTATCTATCTGCTTTCTTAATATATGCTTTGGTGTATAATTTCCTGTAAATATAATATCCATCGGTCTGTCTTTTACAGGTATATATACACCTTTTTCATATGCTTTCCTGTCTTTATTAACCTCTGTTCCCGCAGATGCCATAAACAGAGTTTTAACATCCGGATAGAACCTGTTCATATATTCCATATGAACTTTATCAATATCTATCTGTACATAATTCTGTGGCCTGCCTGCAAGATATTTGTGGTAATACAGCGGATGATCTACAACTATATTAACAACCTTTATTCCTGAATAATCCCAGAAATTCCAGTTAAGCTTCTGATACAGTCCTGTTTCTCCCTCAAGTCCTTCAAAATTAAATGTAAGTACAACAAACTCTTCATCTTTATGTGTATTATAAATTTCAAGCAAATGGACAAAACTGCTTTCAGACATAAAAAGGTCATACCAGAACACATCATATTCATCCTCTGGCAAATATCTTGATATCTCTACTGAAAAAAATTCAAGTGTTTCTACTCCACCTTTAAACATAATCACATGCTTCATATTAAGCCTCATTTCTGACTGCAATTTTACCAATATCTATGCTTTCTACTTATAATTCAGGCTGTTTTTTACTTTTCATCTAATGCAGACTGAATTACATGATCAACAGTTTTTAATAGCTTCAAACACACTGTCAAGTGCAGCTGTATCAAGTTCCTCTGCCCTGCCCGCATCAATGTGCTTAGCAACCTCTGGGTCTATAGGCATCTTTGCAACTGTCTTAATTCCAAGCTCCCTGGCAGTTTCATCTATATTGCTCTTACCATAAATATAGTGTATATTGCCACAGTCAGGGCACTTGAAATATGACATATTTTCTACTATTCCAAGTACTGGAATATCCATCATCTTTGCCATATTAACTGCTTTTTCAACTATCATGGATACAAGATCCTGAGGCGATGTTACAACAACAATTCCATCTACAGGAAGTGTCTGGAATACTGTAAGTGGTACATCACCTGTTCCTGGAGGACAGTCTATAAACATACAGTCTATATCCTCCCAATCAACATCTTCCCAGAACTGCTTTACAGCACTTGCTATAACTGGTCCTCTCCATATAACCGGATCTGTTTCATTATCAAGAAGATAATTAAGAGACATCGTCTTGATTCCTGTTTTAGTTTCTGGTGGATAGATTACTGTTCCTGTTTCATTGCAGGTAGCCTTACCTGAAAGTCCGAACGACTTAGGTATAGAAGGTCCTGTTATATCAGCATCAAGTACTGCTGTTTTAAGTCCCTCCCTGCGTGACTTAACCGCAAGCATTGAAGTGACAAGTGACTTACCAACTCCACCTTTACCGCTGACAACAGCTATAACCTTCTTTATATTTTTATTATTATCATTTCTTGTATTCTGTGGCACTGCTCTTTCTGCGCAATCTGAACCACAGCTTGAACAATCATGTGAACATGCTTCGCTCATCATATACCTCCCTGGTTTCTTATTTTATTCAATGATAAAATGATGTGACTATCGTTGTATATTTTACCATATATTTATTTTAAGTCAAAGTTATACGACATATTCGTCTGACTAATAATTTTATTTTTCATAAGTATAACTAATAATTTTATTTTTCATCTTGACATTATAAATAATATGTAATATATTCAATGTACCAACTGTACTACTTAAGATAATACAGTTAGTACAATCAATGCATTTGATAAAACTACATAAGGAGGATTGATAGCACTATGTTCGTTATAGATGTCATGTCGCGAGTGCCTGTATATGAACAGCTTATTAATCAGGTTGAAGAACAGATCCTGACTGGTCTTTTAAACAGCGGCGATAAGATGCCATCGGTAAGAAGTCTGTCGGTAAGTCTTTCCATCAACCCAAACACAATACAGAAAGCCTATACAGAGCTTGACAGAATGAAGCTTATCATAACAGTACCTGGAAAAGGCTCTTTCGTATCTTCTCAAGCTCTTAATATTCTTGGAACCAGTTCAAGGGAAAAGATGCCGGAATTCAAGCAGGCTATCAAGGAACTGGCTCTTGCCGGAATAACTAAATCTGAGATTATGGAAGCTGTTGATGAAGTATTTAAGGACCTATAATTCCAAAACAAAATGAAAATATAATAATTAAGAGGAGGTTTTTCAATGATAAAAGCAGAAGGTATTCACAAAACATTCGAGGATTTTACCGCTCTCGATAACATAACCTGCAGCATAAGCGATGGATGCATATATGGCATGGTCGGCTCCAACGGTGCTGGTAAATCAACATTTTTAAGAGTATTGTCTGGCATATATAAACCAGATAAAGGATGTGCATACATTGATAATGCACCTATATATGAAAATCCAAAAGTAAAAGAAAACATTGTATTTGTTGCAGATGAATTATTTTTTCTGCCAGGTGCAACTATTAACAAAATGGCTGATCTATACAGTTCAATATACAACAGCTTTGACTGGGATCGATATCTAAAGCTAACTGAACTTTTTGAGCTTAATCCAAAGAAACCAATAGCCAATTTTTCCAAAGGTATGAAAAGGCAGGCAGCTATTATTCTTGCACTTTCAACAAGAGCTAAATATATGTTTTTTGATGAAACCTTTGATGGACTTGATCCAGTTATGCGTAACCTTGTTAAGAAGCTTATATGCAACGATGTAGCAGAATATAATGCAACTGTTATAGTGACCTCACACTCTCTTCGTGAACTTGAAGACATATGTGATCATCTTGCACTTCTTCACAAGGGCGGGCTTGTACTTGACAGCGATGTACTTGAGCTTAAAACATCACAATTCAAAGTACAGATTGCATTTAAGGACATATTCGGGAAGTCAAAGTTTGAAGGACTTAACATAACAAGATACCGTCAGCAGGGTTCGGTTGCAAACATGATTGTTAATGGTGACCGTGAAGAAACTATACATTACCTTCGTGGCATGAATCCTGTTATATTGGATGTACTACCACTCACTCTTGAAGAAGTATTCACATATGAGATGGAATCTCTTGGTTATGAATTCAATGATGCTCTTGAAGTAGAAATAAACAACAAATAAATAAAATCAATATCCAAGCTTATATTAATGTGATTTATATTACACATAGAAATGGAGGTTATAATGAATAACAAACTTAATAACAGAAATATATTCAGTGTCAAACTATTCTGGCAGTCATTCCTGCAGCTTAAAATAATAGGTATTATATCAACAGCTATTATGATCTGCATAACTGCCCTTCCTATAATCATGGATGGTATCTACATAAATAACATGATTAAGGCAAATAAAAATGCTGTGGCTTCAGGCGTAGCTATAGCAAATAACAGCTTTGACTACACATCTATCGTATCACCTGTATCATCGGCATCCTATCTGCTTATTGTCATTGCACTTATCACACCTATACTCTGCCTTTATGCATGGTTTTTTCTAAACAAAAGAAGTACAAGTGATTTCTACCATTCATTATCATATAAAAGGCAGAATCTTTTTCTTTCAAGATTCGCTGCTATAACAGCATGGCAGATTATAATAATGCTTTCAACATATGTAACTGGTTTTATATGTTATCACATATTCAGTAAATATTTTATTGTAGATTATTCTACAACCTTTCACGTATATGCAGCAGAATTCTTATGTGCACTTTTATGCTCTGCTGCTATTGCACTTGCCTGCTCTGTCACAGGAAATATATTCAGTAATATATGTCTGTCGGGAATTATTATATTCCTGCCAAGATTCATACTTATTCTTGTGAATTCAACAGTCAGCAACATATATGCAGCTGCATCATCAACTCATTTTATGCCTTTGCTTGACAACTCATATAACATGCTGACTGGACAGTTCCTGTCAATATTTGAGCCTGCGTATTTTTCATCAGACTACTTATCTAACATGTTGCTTTCTGGTGTATCAAACACATATACTCTTATGCTTGCAATCATATATGCTGTCATAGCATGTGCATTATTTACTATAAGAAAAAGTGAAACTGCTGGAAAGCCTGCCCTTAGCTGGAAGCTACAGTTTGCCATACGATGTGTAATAGGCTTTACTATAAGTATTTTCGGAACATTTGTGTACGTGCAGATGTCAAAAGAGGATTACTCATATGGCACCTCACCTTATATGTATACAATAATCACATTTATAATAGCTGCCATAGTCGTCATAGTATACGAACTCATATCAAGCAAAAAGCTTCATCGTGTATTAAACGCAGTCCCATCTATAATCGTTGCCTATGTGCTCGCTATTATATGTGGATTTCTATTAAATGCCGGAATCAACAACATGACTTCCTACCGTGCTAACGCAGATAACATAGATTACATCTCATTATCTGTCGAAAACCGGTATTACAGGTCTGAATATCCGGATTATTTTGAAAATGTTATTAAAAACATAAAAATAAACGACAAAAACACTATAAAGCTTATAGCTGATATATACAACGATAACGCTGAACAGCTTGATAATTTTAATGAACTTCCTTATTATAAACGTTCTTCTGTGAACTATGTAACATATGAAGTATACTTTAAAGATGGAATTTTAGGCAGATACCGCAAGGTATTTTTAAAGGAAAGTGATGTTAATAAGCTTGCCAGTGCACTCACTAAAAACGAGGATTTCTGTTCAGAATATAAGAATCTTCCTTCATACGAGGATGCTAATATCACCTTTTCAGATTATATATCTGAAGATAAAACACGTGATATATATAATATAATGTTAAAAGAAATAAAAAGCATGCCATTTTCAGACTGGTACCAGCTAGTAAGCCAGACCTCTAACCATAGCGGTGGTGACGTATCATATGTCACAGCAGTATTTTCACGAAATGGAACAACGTATTCAGCAAGCTTCTGCCTGTCAAGTCTCATGCCTGAATCTGTAAATGCATACTACAACGCTGCCAATAAGACATGTGCAGACAATAATCCACAAACCTTTAACAGGATGAAAAATGCACTCACAAATATAATAAATGATAGTAATGAAGCATCAAATGTATCTTCAAAAGCACATACAAATACAGCTTCAAATGCAGCTTCAAGCGCACTTTCAAATACATCTTCAAACGCAGCTTATTCAATGTATGTAAGTGTATATTCTCTTGATTCTACAGAATATAGTTCTTTAATTTATAATAATTTCAATAATAAAGAACTTGCTAAGGCTATACTTAAAGAGCTAGAGAATCCTTTTGAGAAGAATTTCGATTCAACTAAACCAGTTATTGAAATAAGATATTATGATGACGATAACAGTGGAAGCTATTCATACTATGTCCAGCCAGCCGGATATGAGCATATGTCGGACTATCCTGAGTATGAAGAAAACCTGCAATATTGATGTTTAATTAAATATTAGTTAACGAACGGACGACAAATATAAGCTACAGGCAGTCCTGCACACTATGTTCAATGCC
>OGLF01001487.1_pt1 | contig 12872 bp, 10 predicted proteins | sample 1572701 | NCBI WGS metagenome assembly OGLF01 (sample SAMEA2581910, study PRJEB24529) | metagenome | biome: Human gut stool | place: China | collected 2011 | reverse complement strand
CCACGCTTCTTCCATTCACTAAGCTGTTTAGCTGCCTTATTCCACATATATATGTCGAGTCTGTACACAAAGCCGTTTTTCTCTAATGCATCTATAAATATACCTGGCGACAGTAACCCTCTCTTAGGATGCTGCCATCTTACAAGTGCCTCTGCTCCATATGGATATCCCTCATAGTCAACCTGTGGCTGCAAAAACATAACAAACTCTTCATTATCAAGTGCCCTGTCAAACTCTCCTATGATTTTTCTTTCCTCTAATGACTTTAACATAAGATGTTCTGTGTAGTATGCAACATTAATCTTATATTCATTTCTTATAGTTTCACCGGCAAGGTTTGCTTTATCGCACATAATGCTCACACGTTCATTAACATCCTCTATATCATACACTCCCGAAAATATATGCATATGAAACAAACTATTTTTAAAAGCATCCTGTATTCCACTTATAGCCTTATCAATAAGTTTCTCATCAAATCTGACCTTTGGCATACACATGGCAAAACGGTCTCCACGGAGTCTTGCCGCAACAACTTCTTCATCTACAAAGTCTTTAATGTACTCCGCTTGTTTTCTTAGTATTTCATTTCCTTTTTCCACACCAAACAATTCATTGACAAACTTAAAATCTTTTATGTTACTGCATATGATACAATACTTTGTATCTATGTGTTCCTTTATCATCTTAGCAGTTTCTATATAAAACTGTTCTTTGTTTAAAAGACCTGTCAACATATCATGTGTTGCCCTGTACTTTTCATACTTAAGCAGTTCAACCTCTTCAGTCCTGTCATTAAAAAGAAAATAATCACATACCTGGCTTTTTTTATCATCGTACGTTCTTTTATAGGCTATCTCATAATACCGCTTACCACTATCGCTGTTAATAGAAGTCTCAAACTTCATACTGTCTTTTCTGTTGTCACCTATTTTCTCAAGCCATGCCATGTATTTATGCTCCATGTGTTCATAGTCATAGCCTATATTATACTGCTCTCTTAAAATATCATTACAATAGATACATTTGCCATGAATATCAAAGCATACAATACCACTATTCATATCTTTAATAATAAGCGATAATGTATTCTCTATAAGCTCATTAGGTATATAGCTTAATGTAAGATAATATATAATCATGGACATAAAGCCATATATCAGAGTTGAAATATCATATATTGACTGTGACCTTACCGTTGCAAGATCAAGAATAAAACCGACAAATAATGTTATAAATATGACCTCATATCTGAAGCTGTAAAACCTTGATGCCTTTGCTATCATAAATATAAATGATATAAGGATAACTACTATAACAATATAATTATACAAAAAATGCGCACGATAGAAAAATCCATCTTTGACATATTCTATTATTATATCACTGTTAGTTATTTCTGATATCGTAAATACCTTGTGTGTCCATACGTTAGCAATCATAACAAAAGAATCTACTGCTGAAAATAATATCATCGCTATCTTTACTGCACGAATTCCTTTAAATAAGCCTGTATAATACTGCGTATAATACATAAGCAGAATCACAAGCCAGTCATAACATGCAAGCTCTGCTCCTTTGCAGAGTGTTGTCACCTTAATATCCGGATAAAAAGCATATAACCAGAAAAATATTCCGCATACAAAAGCAACTGTCTCATAATACAGAACAATTTCTGCAAGCTTTCCTTTCTTACCAAATGACTTAACCGCACATATTCCCATAAGAACAATCTCTATTATAATCAGAAGACTATACATAAATTTCATAATGTTCTTCTCCCATTTGTAAAAAATTAAACACGTTTTTTATAATTATTATTATATATATATATGGAAATTTTTGCAATTTTTATTTACTTTAAATTTAATAACGTATCAATTCATTAAATATCTCTATCGCATATCTGTCCGTCATACCGGATATATAATCTATAATTGCCTGGGCATATATAAGTTCTGTTTCAAACAATCCATATATTCTGCGGTTCTTATATTCCTCTTTTAGCCTTCCTTCCAAAGCTTCATCCTGACAGGTATCCGGATATAGCCTTGAATATACATCATTATATATCTCTGATGGTGTATCTGAATATATAAGAAGATGTTTCACAAAATTTTTAATAAGCTGTGGATATGATTTTTTTCTTTTTAAAAGCCTGTATATTGTGTTTACTCCGTCTGTTGAATCATAAGATTCCATAAGTGTATCATATATGCTTCTTATGATTAATGCTGCATAGTTACGATATACATTAAACTTTGGATTCATATATATAGTTTCATAGTTAAACTTCTTAATAGAATTGAGCATTTCGTTGTGTTCATCACTAAGTCTTATTCCTGATTCCGGTGTACTGTTAGCACATATGCTTGTTATAAAATTATGTATTATAACTGTTGTATTTATTGTTTTTACCCCATATGTTCTGGATATTTCCATAAGTTTTTTTATATCTGAATCCTCTATGAACTCCATACGGATGGCATCTTCTATATCCCTTCCCAGATAAGCTATCTTATCTGCTATTTTTACTACACATCCTTCCCATGTATAAGCCTGATATTGTCCAGATATTTTAAATGTATCAAGATCTATTTTTTCTTTTCTTGGCTTGATTCCGTTTTCATCAACTTCACCACAGTGTGAGATTATTCCATCCCTTACCGCATATGTGAGATTAAGATTCTGGTAATTTTTATTATTATCCTGAAGCAGTTCTATCTTATCTATCATCCTTAAACTGTTTCTTTCGTGCCAGAAGGCATCTAGTCCAAGCTCGTTACGAATATTTGTAAGTTCAACTTCTCCCTCGTGTCCGAATGGAGCGTGTCCAAGATCATGTCCCATAGCAATAGCTCTTGTAAGATCAGTGTTTAAGCCAAGAAATTTTGAGATTGTACAGCTTACCGATTCAACATGTTGTACATGCTCCATACGTGTACATATATGATCATTATCTATATTAAAAAATACCTGTGTTTTATGCTTCAATCTGCGATATGCAAGCGAATGAAGTATACGTGTGTAATCACGCTCATATTCAGAACGTATATCATCCTTGCGCTTATATAATGGTGCCTGCCTTTCTATGTGTCTTTCCCAGTCTGCATTGTTTTCGTTGGATGCATAATCTTTAAATATATTTCTCTCCATACACACCTCCCAATGAACATATTCACTATTTTAAATTTCACGATTATAATGGATAATTTTATATTATGGCTATTCCAAAAATATGTCAAATACATTTTAACAATTATTTTTTAGATTGTATATAAAATGTGCCAGAGATTAAATATATAATCTAATCTCTGGCACATAAACTTAAAGTTTAAATATTTTTAATCAAAACTGCTTTAATTATTCTCATAATTAATGCTTTCATTATCCCTCAATAGCAATTCTTTTTGTAGCTTCAACCTGCTTAGCTTCTTTCTTAGGGATAGAAAGTCTTAGTATACCACTTTCATACTTAGCCTTTATATCTTCCTGTGTAAGAGCATCACCAACATAGAAGCTTCTGCTCATAGCACCTGCATAACGCTCTTTTCTGATGTACTTACCTTCTTTATTCTTCTCTTCCTTATCAAGTCCCTTAGCAGCACTTATTGAAAGATATCCGTTATCAAGCTGTACATTTATTTCATCCTTCTTAAATCCAGGTAAATCAATATCTACTTCATAACCTGAATCAGTTTCCTTAACATCTGTCTTCATCTCATGGCTCGCATGCTTACCATATAAAGCTTTGTCAACCTCTGGAAATCCAAAGTCCATCCAATCATCGTTAAATAAGTTTTCTCCAAAAATACTAGGCATTAACATAAGTCATCTCTCCTTTTTAATAAACTATCTGTTCGGCTGAACCTTTCGTTCATTCGGACCTGATATAAAAACTCTGCATCAAATCCAAAGGATTACATATTCATCTGAACTATTACCTTGTTTTTTGGAACATCAGGTAAAGGATATTAACTATTCAATCTCTTAATTCTTTAACTCCTCTTCCTTTGTTCTGACTATGTTATAGTCTTTATTGTTAGCAATGTAAAGAGGTGAGTGCTAAAGTTTATAATTTGTTAATAATTAAATTGACAGGGTCAAAATATTAGTATAAAAGCGGGATGATAATCTGACGATATGCGAATAGTGGCTAGGGGGATGTGTACCAGTAGTACATGTTTATACAAGCAGCTTTGTATATGTTAATTTATATACAGCACTTTGTATATGCTGATTTATATACGGCAGTTCACATCAGCTGTATATTGTGGTATGCTTTTATCAAAATCGTGTTTTTTTGACCAAGACATATATTTCTATTCATCTAGGGATTTGATGCCTGTCTGCTGCCAGTCAGGCCAATGGCAGCAGATTTCCACATATGGCAGATGGGGGACTTTAATTATGAAAAATATCAAACAAGTGAAAACAGTTATAATATCAATAATTATGGTTATTATAGCATATGGAATTATGCAATATATGGGAATAACCTGCCCTATAAAATATATAACAGGCATATCCTGTGCTGGCTGCGGTATGACACGGGCGTGGATTGCTTTACTTCATTTTGATATTAATACCGCATTTATGTACCATCCACTTTTTTTCCTTCCACCAGTTGCACTTATAATATTCCTGCTAAGAAAAAAGCTTAACAAAAAACTGTATTATACGCTTTTTGCAATCATTCTTACCGCATTTATAATTGTATACATATATAGACTATTTAACTGCCACGATGGTATTGTTGTATTCGAGCCTCAGAATAACATAATACACCGCATATTTGATAAGATAGCAATTAAAAAGCTGCCAGCACTTTTTAACTAATGTGATATGTACCCAAAATCCTGGACACATATTTATAAGTTAGGCGGACATCATGGATGCTTCTCTGTATTTTACTGGAAGCATCCATTTTGTTTTTGCCTGAATCCTTTTGTTATTATAATAATCAATATATTCATCTATAGCAACTGCAAATTCTTCAAAGGATGCATAGTCTTTTTCGAATCTATAATACATTTCTGTTTTTATTCTTCCAAAGAATGTTTCCATGATGCAGTTATCGTAACAATTCCATGTTCTAGACATAGATTGAATTATTCCATGTTCCTGTAGCCGTTTTCGAAAATAAACATGTTGATATTGCCATCCTTGGTCTTAATGGAAAATCAAACCGTTTACAGACGAAAACTTATCAAAGGCTTTATCAAGCATTCTTTTTATCTGTTCCAAATTAGGACTTAGCGCCAAATCGTACGAGATAATCTCATTTGTATTCATATCTAAAATGGGAGAGAGATAGCACTTAGTAGAAAAATCCCTATTTATTACGTTGTCGGCCACCTTGCCCACTTCGCCTTTATAAGAATGATATTTTTCTTTTGGACGTTTCCCTAATAATCCAGCATCATGCATAAGACGTTGAACTCTCTTGTGATTCACGTCGTAGCCACGATTCTTTAATTCCATATAAACTCTACGCACGCCATATCTACCTTTGTTTACTAAAAATATTTCTTTAATAATTATAAGTAATTCTTCGTTTCGTATAGCAACTAAATCCGTTTTATTAATTTCAAAATAGTATGTAGATTTAGCCATATTCATAGCTTTTAATAAATGTTTTAGTTGATATCCTTTTTCTCTGAGTTCTTTGATAAGCGCTGCTTTTTCGCCTTGAGTAGTGCAGCTTCATAGTTCGACTGCCTTTCGTTTAAATTCGTAACTGTAACGCATAAAAATACCCCTTTCACTGGATGTCCAGTAAAAGGGGGACATATCAAAACAATGTCTATATAATATGTAGTCAAATGTTGCTACCATATGCTGCTTATTATATAGAGTCTGTTTAAGGCGGCGGTTTTTTTATTCTGATATACTCACATTTTCAAACTAAGCTCTGCGCTTCTTTCCTGCTGCAAATATAACTAATCCGCTGGCCAATAATAATCCTGCCATTATAGCTGCAACTCGCATCATAGTATCACCTGTCTGAGGTGTGCTTACATTACTATTGCTATTGCTGTTAGTATTAGTATTTTCTGCTGCATCTGTTGCTGTTGTTGTATCCTCAGTGCTGTTGTTAGCTGAAGCCTTTACCATAACCTTAACTACTGTCTTGTTACCTGCTTCATCCTCTGCAACAACAACCTGCTGTCCATCACTTACTGTAAGAGTATACTTTCCATCTTCTGCTGTTAATGCCTCTCCGTTCACAGTTACGCTCTTAAGATTAGCATCTTCAACTGTAAATGTTACTGAGTCTGTGTACTCAGCACCATCTTCAATACCACTGATAACTGGCGCTTCCTTGTCTGCATTAAGTGAAATAGCGTCTAATGGAATTCTTGTATATTCTACATATTCCTTACTTGTTGCATATGAAATATAAAGATAATCGCCTATAACAACTGACTTAGGGTAATGGAAACCTAATCTCTTGGCTTTACCTGTATACTTTAACTCTGGGAACTCATCATGAGTACGAAGTACATATGCTGTATCAAATGTCTTGCCATCTGAGCTTAATGTGATTGTCAAAGGCCATCTGCCTTTATTATTAACTGAACATCCAACAAGGTAAGCTGTTCCATCTGGAAGATTACCTGCACTCTGCTTTGCACGGCAGTCCGGCATATTAGTACTTACTGTTTCGCTCCATGTTTCACCCTGGTCCGTACTTATTGCTGCAAGTCTTACAAAAGAGCTTTTCTGGTCTCTGAAAGTCATAACAATAGTTCCATCTTCATTGACAAATAAGCTTGGTTCCATCTCTCTTGAAGTTGTTGCACCTTCGCCCTGTTCCATGCAGGTATACTGTGCCTTAACCCAGCCTTTAGTACCTGATGGGTCATCTGTATATATTGGATATGCAAAAAGTCCTGGCTGGAAATGAGCTGCATTAACTATTCTTCCACTTGCAAGTACATGTGGGTCCTGTTCTATAATACCTTCCATAGGTGTTCCATCTTTCATTAATACCGGCTTCATCTCTGACCAGTGTTCACCATCTGTTGACTCTACATAATATGCAAAACCACCTCTTGGTGTGGTATCTGAATACCATACATTAATATATGATACAAGTGTATCACCACTTACAAACCATCCACCTGATGAACAATATCCATTATCTATTGTAGGAACAAGCACTTTAGGTTCGCTCCATGTAGCTCCATTATCATCACTTACGCTATATGCAACCCACGTATCTTCTGCATCCTCATCCTTTGCTGAACTCTGCCACTGTGTATACAGCTTTCCCTTGAATTCAGTCATAACAACACCATTGCAGTAATGGTCTGTATCATCTGTTGCTGTAAATACTGTAACAGTTTCTGCTCCTTCAATCTTAGAAAGTCCTAAATCTGACTCTGTCTTAGTCTGGTCAAATAAACCATCTGTAACAACAAATGGCTGTTCAGCAGTACCTGGGACTGTATTCTGCTCACCCGCAAATACAGAACCAATGCCTATATTCATCGAAACAATAAGTGATAACGCACTTATTGCAGCTACTATTGACTTCTTTTTCATAATATTTCTCCTATAGTTCATTAATTAAACTAATCTTAAAATTATAAATGTTAACTGGTTATTTATAAAAACTGTGCACACGTTCTTATCTGTATTGTACTTATTTCAACACATTCAGTTATTAGATATTAGCTCTTTAGAGGCATAATGTCAACCATATTGCAATAAGTTTACTAAAAATATTTTATAAAAGTCCCATAGCGCGCCGGCTGCTTTTTATTACGTTTTTATATGTTGCAGATTAATCTACAAAATCTGTATGTCTTGTTATATATTTAAGAAGTCTTACCTGTCCCCATGATGAATATATACCACAGGTAATCAGGCTTAGAAGTGCTATAATAATATACTCTCCAAGAAAGCCTAATCCAGTACCACTAAACACAAGTCTTCTGTTATTAATATTCTGATGCTTAACGTCCCATCTCTGTATCATACATACTGCCCAAGGTGTTGCTATGCCACATGTTACACAGGTAAGGATTCCTCCAAGAACAGCATAACCAAGATACTCAAAACTGTTACCATCAAAGTATGAACTGCTTTCATTAGGAACTACTGCCTCACCATCAATATATGTATGCTTCATCTCCCACTTTCTAAGAGCTACATACATAAAGAAGCTATATATACCACAAGTTACTAATGTCAAAAGCTCCCACACTATCCAATGTCCAAGAAGTGAAGCTCCAGTTCCATCGAAGGTTAATCTTCTGCCATTAATAACTGTATGACTAAGTTTCCAGCTATATATCTTACATATAATCCATGGTGCTGCTATACCACATGTCACAACACAGATTATAGTTCCTAATATAGTATATCCAAATAACTCTGCTCCGTTTCCATCAAAGTATGACATCTCAGGATTAATAACCTCTGTCTTTTCCAAGTCCTTTGTTGTTGGATTCTTAGCCTTATAATCCTCATAATATTTCTTATATACATCAAATGCTCCACCCGGATTAAATGGTGTATCCATTGGATTAGCTGCAATGGTAATTCTTGCAAGAAGTTCTACTCCTGCAACTACTGAAATAATTCCAAAGAGCCAGCCAAGTACACCTACATGAAATGCTATTCCGATACATGAAATCGCTGAGCATATAACTGCTGCTGGTGCTATCCAGGTATTCACCTTACTCGTATCCTTTGTCTTAAGTGCAACATAAACAAGACCTGCTGCTGCACCGATAGAGCCAGCACAAAAAATAATTCTTAGTAACCCCACCAGGATGTTGCGTATAATATATCCTACTGCAAACCATCCAAAAAACATTGATAATACAACGCCTACAATGCTTGTTACAATAGACATTCCTATTGGAAAGAATGCTGCAACAGGCGCATATCTTTCAATATTGTCTAATGTCAGATACTTTTTCCAGTCAAACTTTTCATTCATCTTTTTCTCTCCCATTTAATTACTTTGTAAAACAATATGTATCATATCTGATATTATACACTTTATCTTTAGTATACTTTAATATTATCATCCTTGGTATCCTTGTCTTTAGTATATTAGCTTCGGTTTTATTTTTCTTTAGCATATTAACTTTAAGCATATTTTCTTTCGTATATTAACTTTAAGCGTATTTTTCTATCGTATATTTAACCTTAAGTGTATTTTTCTTTAGTGTATTAAATTCAAATCCCTTTAGCTTTAGTGTATTTTTGTTTTACTTTCTAATAATATCAATATATTGAAGATAATGCAATGCTAAATATAAATTTTTTCTTAATTTTATAAACTTTTTTGTTCTTAAAATGCTATTTACATAGTGTATGCCGTGCACGGTGCAGGTAACATTTTGGAAGTAATAACATTTCCAATGTTCATATGTGCAATGGCAATAGTGAATTGTAACAAAAAGATTGTTATATAATTGTAAAGTGATATAATAAATATAGTGTATTTGCGTGAAAATTATATACAATTGAATACATAAGAAAGGGGTTTGTAACTATGAAGAAACAAAGGAAAATATCAATTAAAGCCAGGCTTTTAGGAAGCATAATGCCAGTTGTTATTGCTATCGTAGCAGTACTTGTGCTTATTGCTTATCAGGCATCAGCGGGTATAATTGAAGATTATTCACAGAATTTGCTGGAGTCATCGGTAAGTAACCAGTCATCTAAGATAGAGGCCTGGTTAAGTGAGAACCTTGCTTCTTTCCAGATGGCAAAAACCACAATAGAAAATCTTCACCCAGATGATACACAGCTAAAGGCTATTCTTGACGGATATTATAACTATAATGATAATTATCCAGATGGTTTATATGTATCTGACTCTAATGGTAATCTTATAAAGGCAGATAAGTCAACTAAGAAGGAGAGCAATCCTGTACAGAGCACTTGGTATAAGGAAGGTCTTACAAGGGTTAATATGGCTGTTGGTTCGGCATATAAGAACGCTGAGGGGGTTAATGTAATTAGTGCTTCAGGTATTCTTAATGACGGAACTGATAATATAAGGGTAATATCAGCAGATATGACACTTGACCGAATTACTATAATTGTAAATTCTTTCATTGATATGGATAATGCAGAGGCATTTCTTGTTGATAAGAATACAGGAGTTATACTTGCTGATAGAGAATCTTCATTAATATCACAGAAGCTTGGTGCTTCCGGACAGAGTGAATATTATCAGAAGGTAGCAGGCCAATTTAATTCAAATGATTATGATTCCGCAACTATTGATGGCAATATGACGGTATTTAAGGAGGTCGATGGTACTGACTGGGTATTAGTATCATATATTCCTAAGAGTATTGTACTTGCAAAGCTTATACGTTTAAGAACTATTATGATAATTGTAGGAATTGTATGTATAATGGTTCTTTGTATTCTTGTTGAAAGAATGACTAATGTGGTAGTTAAGCCAGTAAAGAATATGACTAAAGCTATCACACAGATGGCTTCTGGCGATTTTACTGTATCAGTTAATGTTAAGGGCAATGATGAGATTGCGGTTATGGGACAGAGCATACAGAAGTTTATTCAGGCTATGCGCCAGATGATATCCCAGATTGGTGATGTATCTGTACGATTAAAGGAGCAGGCAGTCTCAAGCAAGAATGTATCAGGCGAGATGAATACTGCGGCAGATATACAGTCCAAGTCGATGCATGAACTTAACGATACAGTTGACCAGTTATCAGTGTCAGTTAATGAGATAGCAGAAAATGTTACACAGCTTGCAGGTGTTGCTGCAGAAACTAAGAACGATGGCGACTCAGTTGATATTAAAATGCGTGAGACAGTTGAAGTATCCGAAAAAGGACGAATGGATATGGAACACGTCAGCGAAGCACTTAACAATATTGAGTTATCAATAAGAAGTCTTGAGGAAGCTGTCAATAAAGTTGGTTCGGCTTCTAAGGAAATAGTCGATATTATTAATCTTATAGGTGATATAGCTGATGAAACTAACCTCTTATCACTTAATGCATCTATTGAAGCAGCAAGAGCAGGAGAAGCAGGAAGAGGCTTTGCAGTTGTTGCTTCTGAGATAGGTTCACTTGCAAAGAACAGTACTGAGTCTGTAGAACACATTACACAGCTTATTACAGAGATTAATAAGCTTGTTGAAGATGCTGTAAGTCAGGCTGGTGACAGTGTTGTAGAGATTGGTGACAGTGCAGTATTAATTCATACAGCAGTAGATACATTTAATACAATATTCAATAATATTAAGGCAACCAATCAACTTATGGCAAATGTTGTTGAGAAGATTGGACATGTTGATGAAGTTGCTACTAATGTTGCCGCTATATGTGAGGAACAGGCTGCAAGCTCAGATGAGATTATGGCAACATCTGAGTCAATGTTAGGACAGGCTGATAATATTTCTAAAAACAGTGGACAGGTGGAAATCTCAGCAGAAGAATTAGCAGCTTCGGCAGAACAGCTTTCTAATCAGGTACAGCAGTTTCATATATAGAGAAGATAAAATGTCCGGAAAAGAGGTTATAGAATGAAGAAAAGGTTATGTTTATTAATATGTCTGGTAATGCTTGTATTAGGTGTTGCCGGCTGTGGCACTGGTACTAATACATCTTCAACAGGCAGTAAGAACAGTGTAAAAATGTTAATGACACTGGCACAGGCTGATACATTTAGAACACAGTTAGTTAATAAAGCAAAGGAAACAGCACAGGAGAATAATACACAGCTTGATATATTAGATGCCAATAATTCAATCGAAAAGCAGGTTGAACATATTAAGAAAGCCGTTTCAGAGAATTATGATGTAATTCTTTGTAATATGGTAGATAAGGATACTTCATTAGAGCTTGAAGCTCTCGCAGGAGATATTCCTATTGTATTCTTTAATGTATCACCAGATGAATCAAGACTTAAAGCTGGCAAATATATGTATGTTGGCTCAGATGAGTACACCGCAGGACAGTTTCAGGCAGAATATGTGCTTGATAAGTTAAAATCATCATCAGAAATTAATGTTGCTATAATTAAAGGACCATCAAGCCATTCAGCAACTAAGGGAAGAACTAAAGCTGTTAAAGAGATACTTAACGCTTCTGGAAAGAAGATTAATTATGTATTTGAAGACCACGCTGACTGGGAACAGTCAAAAGCAGAGGAAATGTTTAATATATTCTTAAAGACTAACCAGAAATGTGATGTTGTTATATGTAACAATGATACTATGGCACTGGGTATAGTAGATGCGTGCCGTAAAGCAGGGAAGAGTAATATATTAATTCTTGGTATTGATGCGACAAGCGATGGCTGTAAGGCAATAGAAGCAGGAACAATGTCATTTACAGTCTACCAGTCTGCTGATGGACAGGGAAAGAGGCTTATAGAAGCAGCTATTGCACTCGGAACAGGAAGCAGTACGAGTGGCATTGAAGGAATATCAGATGACGGCTTATATGTATGGGTACCATTTGAGAAAGTAGATTCAACTAATGTATCAAAGTATAAGTAGTAAAAGTAATAATCAATAAGTAATAAGAGTAATAAGTGATAAAAAATATAAGTGATAAAAGTAATAAGTGATAAACCGGGGGATTTGCTGGTTATAATTTATAGTTGATATAATAAAATGGGGCTGTCGCTTTAACGATGAAAATCGTTGAGGTACCAGCCTCTTTTTGAAATATCAATTTTCTTAATATTATCTCTTTGAGAATATTTTAATCGCCTGAAAATCCCATAAATAGGGGATTTGTGTCTGCTAGTGTTACATATCTGTTGTATGCGTAGCACTACCCACAGATTTCCAGAACTGCTCATTACTTTATTGAAGAAAGAATATTATTCCATCTCAATGCCAATGTTATTAAATG
>OGLF01001478.1_pt1 | contig 12907 bp, 12 predicted proteins | sample 1572701 | NCBI WGS metagenome assembly OGLF01 (sample SAMEA2581910, study PRJEB24529) | metagenome | biome: Human gut stool | place: China | collected 2011 | reverse complement strand
ACCGATAACCAAAACCATAATTAGGGAGGATATGTTTAACTTCGAAGCCGGAGAATTTAGGAAACACGGTTCCCGCTCCTGCCCATACAGCTACGCCATTTCGTCTCCAGACGTGCTGACGAAGCTCTATCTGCGCATCCATGGCACATTTATCACGGTAACGCCCTTCGTAATAGCCACGCATAGAATAAGAACTCCCCAATGTTGCCATCAATCCCCAAGGCGGATTACCGTAATTCAGCAACGTATGAAATTGCCCTGCTAATACTCCTCCTTTCCATACTGGATGATAATAGCTGGTAGTCAGTTCTGTGCTGCTGAAAGCATATTTATTACCGAGGAATGCGGGGCTGAATCGTTGGTCTATTCTCAGGTAATAGCCACTATAGGCATTTGTAAGGAAATCCCGTGAATCATAGAGTAATGAGAATCCGAGGCTTATATTGGTAGTCCGTGCTTTCATTCCTTCCCACAGTTCGGACTTTTCAAAATCGTGGCCGTAGACATAATCGAAGACAGCCATCGGACCGATATAGAAATTCCGTGCTACACGAGTCATGAAGTCTACCTTTACTTGTGCCTGGAAGCGGTCGTAATCACTTTCATTATCGTCATTAGAACCGTTTTCATATCCTTTTCCCCAATACAAGCTGGGGAACGAATAGAAATAAAGATTATAATTCAGACGGTATTTGTCTTGTGGAAAGAGATGATTTCCACGTACACCCAACAAATAGAAACCTACCGTAGATACATCACCGTATAAAGATACATTAGATGGCGGAAGGATAGTATCATTCAGGTCTGTACGATATAATCCGGCGGCTACCAGGCCGATACCGAGCTTGGTGTCACTGGAATAATGAGGCCCTCCGATAACGCTGAAGTCAAACTTCTTGTTTTTTTTCTCTTTATTGGCATCATTAAAATAGTCTAGGAATTTCTTGAAGAAACTTTTCTTTTGTGGTAAAGTGTCAGTTACAGACACAGAAGATTCGACTGAAACATCTGTTCCTGTGGGACCTTGTGCCCATATATCGGTGGCTATTATCAATAACAGCATCGGTAATACCCATTTCATTAGTTTAGCGTTCATGATTATACCTGTAGAAAACTACGTCGGCAAATTTAGTTTTATTTTAACCATATAACAACAATTTTGTGAAGTGTTTTGTTCAAACTTCTTCCATTAAGAAAAAAGGGGGAAGAAATAAGAATTTCAGAACTTTATTCCCGTTTTAACGTTATCCTTTTAGAACGAATAACGAACTTCATTATGAAAACAAAAATGGATATTCCCGATAAAGAGGGACGAAAACGACTTGTAATTGTGGGTGGTGGCTTCGGTGGATTGAAGTTGGCACGAAAATTGAGAAGTGATAAATTCCAGATAGTGTTATTGGACAAGAATAATCATCATATTTTCCAACCCCTACTCTATCAGGTAGCAACCGCCGGTATTGAACCGAGTGCAATTTCTTTTCCTTACCGCAAGATATTTAAAAAGAGAAAACATTTCCATATACGTATTTGTGAGGCGCAACGGGTAATTCCCGAAGATAATATTCTGGAGACTTCCATCGGAGCTCTTTCATACGATTATCTGGTTGTCTCTACCGGATGCCGTACCAACTATTTTGGTAATGATGGGCTGTCTCAACGAACGATGGCCCTGAAGAACACTGCAGAAGCTCTGTTTAATCGCAACCAGATTCTGGAAAGCTTTGAAAAAGCACAGAATACCAGCAATCTGGAGACAAGGAAACGGCTCATGACATTTGTCATCGTAGGTGGCGGTGCTACGGGTATAGAACTTTCCGGTGCATTGGCAGAAATGAAAAAATTTGTGCTTCCGCAAGACTATCCCGATCTTGATATGAACCTGATGCGCATTATTCTTGTGGATGGTGCTCCCCGTCTGCTCTCCGCTTTCTCTGAAAAATCTTCGGAAGAAGTGGCAAATTACTTATTAAAACGTGACGTAGAGATCATAACCAGTGTGCAAGTTACGAATTATGAGAATGGAACGATGACACTGAGTGATAACAGTACTCTGGAAACAATGAACGTCTTTTGGGTTGCAGGTGTACGCGCCAACAGCATAGAGGGACTTGCAGAGGAAGCCTATGGTCCCGGTAATCGTCTCCTTGTCGATCTTTACAACTGTGTTCAGGGTTATAACAATATTTTTGCCATCGGTGACACTGCACTTATGATTTCCAAGGAATACCCGAAAGGACATCCACAAGTAGTTCAACCAGCCATTCAGCAAGCCCGTAATCTGATCCAGAATCTGGATAGAAAGGAACGGGGACTTGAAATGCAACCTTTTGTTTATCACAACAAAGGCTCCATGGCTACCATAGGACGTAATCACGCAGTGGTGGAACTGAAAAACCTTCGTTTCGGTGGTTTCCCCGCGTGGGCAGTATGGCTATTCATCCACTTAATGAGTATTGTCGGTGTAAAGAACCGTCTGTTTATCTTTGTAGACTGGATGTGGAGTTACTTTACATACGATCCTTCTTTGCGGGTAATTATAAAACCTTTGCGCAGAGATAAACCATAATACCTTATTTTTCGTTATATTAAATATAAATGTTTAAAACGAACGACTATGCTTTACAAATTTTTATTTCCGTCTAAACCGGATGGAGCAGCAACGTCTGCTATATTATTAATAGTGAGAATTATATTTGGTGTGTTATTAATGAATCACGGTATCGAAAAGTGGTCTAATTATCAGGAGTTATCTGCTGTATTTCCCGACCCGCTGAGTGTGGGCAGTCCTCTTTCACTGGGATTAGCCATATTCGGTGAATTGGCTTGTTCTATGGCATTTATCATTGGTTTCCTTTATCGTCTGGCAATGCTGCCGATGATATTTACAATGGGGATGGCATTCTTTGTCATTCACGGAAACGATCCGTTTGCGGTCAAAGAACTAGCTTTCATATATCTGGTGGTATACGTACTGATGTATATTATCGGTCCCGGAAAGTTTGCCGTAGACCACTGGCTGGGTAAGGCTTTGACTCCCAAAAAGCCTTAATTTTACCAAGGCTGTTTAACTGAAAATTTGTTTTTGTCTCTTATTTAAGTGTATTTTTCACAAAAAGCACTTATATTTGCCCGAAAAAAAGAGCAAAGAGTTAAATCAATAAACTCAGTAAAACAAAAGAAAGTAATTATGAAAAAGAGTAATTTGAATTTGGCTGCAACCGTAATGATTTGTGGCGCATTTCTTTTCAGTTCTTGTATTGGTTCTTTCGGCCTGCACAGTAAATTGGTAAATTGGAACCAAAGTATCGGTACAAAGTTTGTTAATGAGCTTGTTTATCTGGCTTGCAACATTATCCCCGTATATCCTGTTTGCTATCTGGCAGATGCGTTGGTAATCAACTCCATTGAATTCTGGAGCGGTTCCAATCCGATGGCTAACGTGGGTGATGTGAAGAAAGTGAAAGGTGAAAACGGAAACTATCTCGTAAAAACATTGGAGAACGGTTACTCTATCACAAAAGAAGGTGAGACCACTGCTATGGAGCTGGTTTACGACAAAGAATTGAACACTTGGAATGTTGTTGCAGAAGGTGTTAGCACTGAATTGTTGCAAATGAACGGTGACGGTACTGCACAGATGTATCTGCCGAATGGTGAAGCAATGAATGTGACATTGGATGCACAAGGCGTAGCTGCTGCTCGTCAGGCAACGATGATCAACACTTATTACGCTGCACGCTAATTAAGAAAAGAATTTGAATATGCGGGCGGATGAGTAATCATTCGCCCGTTGCTTTTTATACCCTCCGTTTTTTTAGAATGGATAACCTACTGCAAAGTGGAAAGCAAAGTCACGTCCGAAGTCAGAACGCAGAATGGGATAACGATCCTTTCCCTTTTCAGGGTTAATAGCCTTCATACCACCATCAAAGCGAAGTACAAAGAAATCCAGATCTAGACGTAATCCCACACCGTAAGCTACGGCTATTTGCTTATAAAACTGGTCGAACTTGAATTTACCCCCCGGCTGATCCTGATATTCGCGAATCGTCCAGATATTTCCCGCATCTACAAACAAAGCACCTCTAAATTTCCAGAATAAACGTGTGCGGTATTCTATACTGGCATCCAACTTGATGTCTCCCGACTGGTTCATGAAGTTACCTTTTTCATCGGAGAAAGTACCGGGACCAAGACTACGTACCGACCATCCGCGTACACTGTTTGCTCCACCCGAGAAATAACGTTTCTCGAAAGGAATCATCCGTGCGTTTCCGTAAGGAATGGCAATACCTCCTCCAATATGAAATGCAATGGAGTTACGGTTATCAATGACGATGTTTTTGGCAAAGTCCAGGTCACCTTTTATATATTGTGCATACGGAATATTCAAGATGGTATATTCGTCCTGATCATTCTTCTTTAAATTACTCATTTTAGAAAGCACATACAGGAGATTTCCCGCAGACTCAAAGTTAAAACGTATACTATAAGAATTACCAATCACTGCATTGTTCATCAATGCTTGTCCTGCGCTGTTATAGATATAGCTGTACCCGGTACGAACAATCAAACGGTCTTTATAGTTATACTCCAGCAGATAGTTCTTCTCATCGTTTAGGAAATTGTTTTTAAACTCGGGTTCTATCCACGGCATATACAAATAGTTGATGTCCAGTAAGTCTATACGATGCTGCGAACGTTGTCTCTGCAAGCCCCATTTATAACTCCATGAACCGGATGCAACGATGCGTGTAAACTCGGGACGCATCTGATAATTATATTGCAGCCCGAATTCCGTGGTTGCCCTTATCCTCCGCTTGAAGTCATTGGATATGAACGGAAACATGAAACGGGGAAAGTTTATACTGGTTTCCACACCAAGTTCCGTATAGTTGTCATTCTTATACCCTAAACCGGAAACAGCTTCGTAAGCTCCCCGAAGCTTAACCAAGAAAGTTTCGGAACCTCTGAATACATTGCGATTCTGAAAAGATACAGATGCCGCGGCACCCAAATCACCCGCAGAGTTCGTTCCCTCCAGTTCGAAAGATACAGACTGATGTTTGTTCTTCGTCAGCATAACATAGGCATTCAGCTTTGCGCTATCACTTACCTGTGTTTCGAAGAAACGTACATTGGTATATTTCAATACCGGCAGACGTCCGAAGTTGGAGTAAGTGCGTTGCACATCCTGTTCATTGTAAAGTTCTCCCGGAGTTATCCGCAGATTATCAGTCAAGACTTTAGGACGCAGGTACAATTTATCCTTATAATATATGGGAAACCCTTTATAGTGTATCGAATCATTGATTTCCACACTACTGAGAGCTGAAGATTGCAGGACGTCATAGTCCGCAATGAAATTCACTTTATTAATCGTATACTGTGGATGGTCCTGCAATTCAGCACCGGAATGCTGTCTGTATCGTGCCAGATGCAAGGTCAGATCCACCTGATATGTGCCACGTACCGTATCCGCCGTATAAGAAATATAATCTTTGTTGAATTTATAATAACCATTGCGAAGCAGGTTGCCCGTGATCCGTTGGCGTTCACTGTCCAGTATGTTGGCATTGAAGTACATACCTTCGGATAAATAGGTCGATGCAGAATCTTTCTGCATATATTCCCAGATTTTTTCATCCTGAACATCATATTTCAGGTTACGGACAATATACGGCTCTCCGGTGTTTACTTTATAAGCCAGTTTTACCTTTTTCTTCTTGATTTTGGGAACGTACTCTACGGTAGCACCCATATACCCCATATTCTGAACGGCTTTCGTCATTTCCTCCCGTGAACGTTCGGTTTCTTCCTTACTATAGATAACGGGGGCATCTCCCAGCCTGCGTAAAGCCCTGTTCACCCAGCGGGTAGAATCACGTCCCGACCAGTTGTAGACATACAACTGGGTTTTAATCAGACTAAACCATTTGGAGTTCGGATTTTGCCGCACATATATGGACAAATTAGAAGGCTTCACATTTTTATTATCAGTATGTATGCGCACTTCATCCAGCAAGTATGAACCATCCGGCACATATTTGGTGGTCGAGCAGGAAGCTAATGTAAGTATGGCAGCAGTAAGTAGTGCGTAGTGGAAGCCTTTCTTCATACCAGAATTAATAAATTGCGCATAATTGACTACAAATATAAATCTATTTTTTCTTTTCCGAAATAAAAAACCGGATGAAGTGTGTTCCGTTTTTTGATTATATAGAAATAATCACGTACTTTTGCCAAACGATAACATTTAAGCTATGGCACTGAGCAAAAACCGCATCAAATATATCCACTCGTTGGAGCTGAAGAAGAATCGTAAAACAGAAAAAGTCTTTCTGGCAGAGGGTCCTAAACTGGTAGGAGATTTGTTAGGACATTTTCCCTGCCGCTTTCTGGCAGCGACGCCCGAATGGTTATCGCAACATCCCAAGCTTCCGGTAGAAGATGTTTCGGAAGTGTCTGATGAAGACCTTTCCCGTGCCAGCTTATTGAAAACTCCCCAACAGGTACTTGCCATATTCGAGCAGCCGGAATATGAAACGGATGCTTCCGTCATCAGCCACTCGCTTTGCTTGGCGTTGGACGATGTGCAAGATCCGGGAAATCTGGGTACTATCATTCGTCTGGCAGACTGGTTTGGAATAGAGCATATCTTCTGTTCCCCGAACACCGTAGATGTATATAATCCAAAGACGGTTCAAGCCACCATGGGAGGCATTGCCCGTGTGAAACTGCACTATACTCCCCTGCCCGACCTCATTCAAAGCCTGAAGGATATACCAGTTTACGGCACTTTCCTCGATGGAGAAAATATGTACACACAGAAATTATCATCCAACGGATTGATTGTGATGGGTAATGAAGGCAAAGGAATCGGGAAAGAAGTGGAGCAACTCATTAACCGCAAACTTTATATTCCCAATTATCCCGCAGAGAGGGAAACGTCCGAGTCACTGAATGTGGCAATTGCTACCGCAGTAGTCTGTGCCGAGTTCCGTCGACAGGCAGCATCGTTGTAAAATCGAAAGGATAAAGTAGATAAGCATTTATTCCGGAAGGAAACGTTTCTTGGCAGAAAATTTCCGGAAGTTCCTGTAATACTTCATTTGCTTTCTGAAATATACCGGAGTACCCTTCGGAAATATCTTCTTCATTATTCAATAAAGCAATGACTCCGGGAAACCATTCCACTCCTTCAATCTCCTCTGTCAAGGAAAAGGCGGACACAACTTGTCCTTCTTCCACCCCTACCACATATTGTTTGAGATAACCATGTCCGGGCAGAAAAATAAAGTGTGAAGCAAATCGTTTGATCATCAGGGGTTATCTTTACGGAATTGAACGTGCTCTGGATTATCCAACTTCTTCAGTGTAGGTTCCGAAGATGGACGAGGACGGGCAGCATCACGTCTGCGCGGATTATCATTTATCTTCTCTTCCACAGGTTTCAGTTCCTCTTTCTTGAGTTCCTGAGGTTCTATTTTCTCTGTCTTAACAGAATCTTTCTGAATAGAATCATTCTTAGCAAACGACAGTGTATCCGTAGCATGATAACGCATCAGTGAAATGCGGTCGGTCAGCAATGTACGGGTAGCCTGTGCTGCAGGATAATAGATATACCCACGTATTTCCCGGATTTCTCCCAACGTATCGGCAAAGAGGGAAACCGTTTCCATACCCGATTTGTATACTTTCTGAATATCACTGATTATGCTGTCTTTATAAACAATCTGCATAGCCATGACGGGAGCATATAAGGAATCTGGCGCACCGTTGTGGAAGCGAAAACGAACGTTCCACCGCAAAGTATCGCGGTCTTTAAAGTTGGTATCTGAGGGTAATACGAAAGTAATCTTGTTGTCCATCGGCATACCTGTCAGCTGATAGATACGTTGCCATGCCCATACATCAATGCTGTCCCCCGGAAGACTTTCCTTCGGTTTATTGTCACGTATGGCAATTAAATGATTGACAACATCCCGCTCCGCTTTCAGCCTTGCATTTACTTTCTCATAAATCTTGGTGAGTACTTCCGGATTACGCGTGAACCAAACCATTGAAGAGTCAAATTCGGCTTGCGTAATACCATGTTTTTTAAACACCGATTCAATGTACAACACCCTTTTATAGCCATCGGTATAAGGGACTTCTTCCCCCATAGCCTTTGCTATATGGTAGTCATAAAGCACATTTTCCATCTTAGCATCCGATATAACCACCTTCGGTCTTTTCACCTGACAGGCTGTCAAACAAAATGCTAACAGGAATATGCTAAACCATTGAATTCGATGCAGACCTTTCATGATTTCTTTATTGCATGATAAGAGTCATTCAAATATTTGCTGTAAAATAATAACAGGGCAATGATACCACAACTGATAGCGGCATCGGCAAGGTTGAATATCGGGCTGAAGAATATGAAATGATCCCCACCTACAAACGGCATCCATTGAGGCCAGTTCGTATCAATGATAGGGAAATAGAACATATCCACCACCTTTCCGTAGAACAAAGGAGCATATCCTCCGCCTTCCGGCAGGAATGAAGCTATCTGCGAATGTGTACTCTCATTGAACAACACACCATAGAACACACTATCGATGATGTTACCCAACGCTCCTGTAAGAATAAGAGATACGCATACGATATAACCTGTCTTCAAGCCCTGCTTGATTATTCTCGTTAAATACCACCCTATCGCTCCTACTGCAACAATACGGAACAAGGTAAGGAATAACTTACCGAAAATCTCCATACCGAACGCCATACCGTTATTCTCGGTAAAGTAAATATAAAACCATGTAGGCGGTTCTGCATCTACCATGCCCAGCTTCTCATAAAGCCATTTTATGGCGTTTTCGCTCTGATGCCAATACATGTGAGTCTTGACATAGATCTTGATTATCTGGTCAGCAATTAATACCGAGAAAATAACGAGCAGCGCAATGCGACCTTTCGTGAGGTATTTGTTCATCCTTACTTCTTACTGTTATTTTTGGCCTCAATGCTCAGTGTAGCATGAGGCACAGCACGTAAACGTTCGGCAGGAATCAACTTACCTGTTTCACGGCAAATACCATACGTTTTGTTCTCGATGCGTACCAATGCGGCCTGCAAACCCTGGATAAACTTCAACTGACGTTGAGCCAGGCGTGTCGTTTCTTCTTTGGATAAGGTGTTGGCACCTTCTTCCAAAACTTTGTACGTAGGAGACGTATCGTCAGTATCATTACCATCGGCTCCGGTTAAACTGGCTTTCAGCAATTCATAATCGCGTTGTGCCAATTCTAACTTCTCATTAATAATGGCGCGGAATTCTTCCAATTCAGCATCCGAGTATCTTGTTTTTTCTGCCATAACTTTACGTGTTAAATCGTTAGTATTATTATTCTTTTACAACGCTTACGTACAGAGAGAAATCGTCAAAGTTAAGTTCCGTGCCGTTTTCCACCTCATCGGTCAGCGTCAGTGAGGTTCCTAAAACTTGGTTACAAATATAGTCTTTATATTCGTTTACCGCATCATCTGTTTGCTGATTTTTTGATAATGTAATCTTTATTTTGTCTGTTATCTCCAAACCGCTTGATTTGCGAATATTTTGAATACGGTTAACCAGTTCACGGGCAATACCTTCGCGGCGAAGCTCTTCTGTTACGGTTACATCCAGGGCAACAGTCAGCTTTCCTTCGTTGGCAACCAGCCATCCCGGAATGTCTTCGCTGAAGATTTCTACGTCAGTAGCTTCCACAAGCACATCCGTACCATTCAGTTGCAAAGTATAAGAACCGTTCTTTTCCAGTTCGGCGATAGCGTCCTGTGACATTTCTGCTACAGCAGCAGCTACGGCTTTCATCTGTTTGCCGAATTTCGGTCCCATCTTCTTGAAGTCACATTTCACTTTCTTCACCAGCACACCGGCGGCACCGTCTACGAACTTGATATCCTTCACGTTCACTTCGCTCATGATAAGTGCCTTTACAGCTTCGATGTGGGCACGTTGTTCCTCGTCTACTACCGGTATCATGATACATTGCAGCGGCTGGCGTACTTTGATATTCACCTTGCGGCGCAAAGCCAATACCATAGAAGTTACGTCTTGTGCCATTTGCATGCGGACTTCCAGTTCCTTGTCTATCATTTCCTCCTTATATTCGGGGAATTTAGCCAAGTGTACGGATACCACGTTGTCGCGTCCCGTTGCAGTAACCAAGTCCATATAGAGCTTGTCGGCATAGAACGGAGCGATGGGCGACATCAATTTGGCAACGGTTTCCAGACAAGTGTACAGAGTCTGGTAAGCAGATAACTTATCCTGCGTAAATTCACCACCCCAGAAACGTTTACGGTTCAGACGAACATACCAGTTGGAGAGGTTGTCATTTACGAAGTCGGATATCAGACGTCCGGCCTTTGTCGGCTCGTATTCGCTATAGCAAGTATCCACTTCTTTCACCAGTGTATTCAGTACAGAGAGTATCCAACGGTCGATTTCAGGGCGTTCAGCCATCGGCACGTCAGCTTCCTTGTATTCGAATCCGTCTACATTGGCGTAGAGTGAGAAGAAAGAATACGTATTATATAATGTACCGAAGAATTTACGACGAACTTCTTCGATGCCGTCTACGTCGAATTTCAGGTTATCCCACGGAGAAGAATTGGTGATCATGTACCAGCGCAAGGGGTCGGACCCGTATTTCTCGATAGTTGAGAAAGGATCTACACCATTGCCCAGACGCTTGGACATCTTGTTACCATTCTTGTCAAGTACCAATCCGTTAGAGATAACAGCCTTGTAGGAGATAGTATCGAATACCATTGAAGCGATTGCATGGAGCGTAAAGAACCAACCGCGAGTCTGATCCACACCTTCGGCGATAAAGTCGGCGGGGTAAACCTGATGGCTATCCAGCAATTCTTTGTTCTCGAACGGATAGTGGATTTGTGCATACGGCATGGCACCGGAATCGAACCATACGTCTATCAGGTCCGCTTCACGCTTCATGGGCTTGCCGTCTTTGGATACGAGGATGATATCATCCACATACGGACGGTGCAAGTCTATCTTATCATAATTTTCTCCATTGTACTCACCGGGTACGAAACCTTTATCCTTATAAGGATTGGACTTCATGAATCCGGCAGCTACGGATTTCTCTATTTCATTATAAAGCTCTTCAACCGAACCGATGCAGATTTCCTCGCTGTTGTCTTCCGTGCGCCAGATAGGCAGCGGAGTACCCCAGTAACGTGAACGGCTCAGGTTCCAGTCGTTCAGATTTTCCAGCCACTTGCCAAAACGTCCTGTACCGGTGCTTTCCGGTTTCCAGTTGATTGTCTTGTTCAGTTCAATCATGCGGTCTTTGCAAGCGGTAGAGCGGATGAACCAGCTATCTAACGGATAATACAATACCGGTTTGTCCGTACGCCAGCAGTGCGGGTAATTGTGCACATGCTTCTCTATCTTGAACGCCTGGTTGTTGGCTTTCATCATCATGCAGAGACTTACATCGAGACTTTCGTCCTGATCGGTCAGATTCGGGTCGTAAGCGTTCTTCACGAAACGGCCTGCATATTCCTTATATAAGTCTACGTTTACACGCTCTTTCACGAAGTTCTCATCCAGTTCGTCCAATTTATAGAACTTACCAGTCAGGTCCACCATCGGGCGGAGTTCACCTTTCTTATTGATGAGTTGCAAAGGCGGAACGCCGGCGGCTTTCGCTACCTGGGCATCGTCCGCACCGAATGTCGGAGCGATATGTACGATACCTGTACCGTCTTCCGTAGTCACATAGTCACCTGAGATTACACGGAATGCACCTTCACCCGGATTTACCCACGGTATCAGTTGCTCATACTCCATACCCACAAGGTCCGGACCTTTATACTCTCCTACAATTTTGAACGGTATCAGCTTATCTCCCGGTTTGTAATCTTCCAGAGCGATGTCTTCCGCTTTTTTATTGAAGTGTGTGTAGAGCAAAGCTTTGGCAAGTACAACGGTGATTTTTTCTCCGGTGTATCCATTGTAGCTTTGTACGGCTACATAATCTATCTTCGGACCTACGCAAAGCGCGGTATTTGAAGGCAATGTCCATGGAGTGGTGGTCCATGCACTGAAATATGGAGGTTCTTCATCTTGAACTGTGCCACACAGGTCACATCCTTCACGTCGCGATAACAACCGGGCTGGTTCAATTCGTGTGAGCTCAGACCTGTTCCGGCAGCGGGAGAATAAGGCTGTATGGTATATCCTTTATAAAGATACCCTTTCGTATAGAGTTGCTTTAACAGCCACCACAAGGTTTCGATGTAGCGGTTGTCGTAGGTAATATAAGGATCGGTCATGTCTACCCAATACCCCATCTTGTGAGTCAGATCTTCCCATTCTTTGGTGAATTTCATCACATCTTTGCGGCAGGCAGCGTTATAGTCGGCTACGGAGATCGTTTTACCGATATCTTCCTTGGTGATACCCATTGCTTTTTCCACCCCCAGTTCCACAGGAAGTCCGTGTGTGTCCCATCCGGCTTTACGTTTCACCAGGAAACCTTTCATGGTTTTGTAACGGCAGAAAATATCTTTGATGGAGCGAGCCATTACGTGGTGAATGCCCGGCATACCGTTGGCAGAGGGCGGTCCTTCATAAAAAACGAAAGAAGGACAGCCTTCACGTTCTTCAACACTTCCGCGTTTACCTTTGAGAGGTCGAACTGCGAATATTCGGCAAACTTCTTACCCATCTTATTTGCAATTTAACTATTTACAATTTAACGATTAAAGGGGTACTTTGAGACGTGCTAAAGCGACCCTCCTTATTTTAAGGGTGCAAAGTTACAAAAAAGTTAGAGAAAAGATATTATTGAATAGAAAAAAACTATTTTTGCCTGTCGTAATT
>OGLF01001477.1_pt1 | contig 12913 bp, 10 predicted proteins | sample 1572701 | NCBI WGS metagenome assembly OGLF01 (sample SAMEA2581910, study PRJEB24529) | metagenome | biome: Human gut stool | place: China | collected 2011 | reverse complement strand
ATTATAGCGCAATCCCGTCCGGTTTGCCAAGGGGGCACTCCGCAACAAAGGGCAGGGCGGCCCACAGGCCGCCCTGCCCTTTGTGTTGAGTTCTCTTACGCTCACGCCCAGTTCTTCCGGCCGTAGCGGGTGGTCAGCTGGCAGATCTCTTTCTGGAGTTTCTTGGTCAGCTGGGTCTTTTTCAGCCGCCAGCGCCAGTTCTGGCCTACGGTGGAGGGCTTATTGATGCGGGCGGCGTTATCCAGCCCCAGCCAGTCCTGCATGGGGATGGTCAGCATGTGGTGCAGACCAAAGGGCAGCAGCAGACGCTCCAGCGTACCATAGATGAACGGAGCCAGAATGGGAGAAGTCTCGGAAGAGTTGGCGATCCAGATGCCGAAGTTATTGATGCCGGTCTGCACCACAGGCCAGAACAGCGACAGCACGATGGAAATGACCACCGAGTAGACAGCGTAAAAAACGCTGCATCCTCCGGGGGTATTTTTATGCCCCAAAAGGCACAAAAGAATGCCCGCCCACCTGTGGAAAACCACGGTGAGCGGGCATTTTATGGTTTATCGTTTGCGCGCTGTAAAAGCATTCAGAGGGCGGCGGTCTGGGGTACCAGCCGGAAGAGCATTACGGGCAGCGCGCTGTTTGCAAAATCCAGCGTATAGATGAGCTTTCCGCGCTCTGTTTCAAACGGCATCTCCGTCTGTGTGCCGTCCGGGGCAATGCGCACAAGCTTTTTGCCTTCCAGCAATCCGGCGGGCAGCGCGAGCCTGACCAAACCGGTGGGCTGCGTCAGGCTGCCTGCGGTTTCAAAGGCCACACTCAGGTATTCCCCATTCGTCCGTGCGGTCACATCCTCCGCAGAAAGGCTGCCGCTGATAGCCCACGCCGTTGCGGCTTCGATCTTTTCCAGCTGCGCGGCGTTTTCTGCCTGCCCGCACACGGGGCAGAAGGTCAGCGTTTCGCCTTCCGCAGTGCGGAAAGTAAACTTCCGGCAATCGGTGCTGCCAGTGTGCGCGCAGCCATCTCGCAGACAACTGGCGCTCTGAGAGCCGGTTCCGTTCGGGGACCATGCACCGAACTGGTGTCCCAGCTTATCGGTCGGGTCTGCGGTGTAGCTGTCTTTGCAACGGCTGCAAGTAAAGATGGTATAGCCGTCTGCTTCACAGGTGGGCTCTACGGTAACAGCCTGATAATCATGGTTCAGCGCGGGCAGCTCCGCATAGGTAGTATGGTCACAGCGGGAACAGGTTTCGTAAGCGTTCCAGCCCTTTTCCGTACAGGTGGGGGCTTGCGCTTTATGCTGCACCAAATCATGGTTCAGCGCGGGCAGCTCCGCATAGGTAGTATGGTCACAGCGGGAACAGGTTTCGTAAGCGTTCCAGCCGATTTCCGTACAGGTGGGGGCTTTTGCTGCGTGCTGCTCCAGATCATGCTGTGCAGGCAGTTCCACATAGGTGGTATAGTCGCAGCGGGAGCAGGCTTCGTAAGCGTTCCAGCCGATTTCTGTACAGGTGGGGGCTTTTGCTGCGTGCTGCTCCAAATCATGATTCAGTGCGGACAGCACCAGACTGGTGAAATAGTCGCAGCGGGAGCAGGCAACGTGCGCCCAGCCCTCTCCCGTACAGGTGGGGGCTTTTATCACGCGCTGCCTCAGATCATGTTTCAGCGCGGGCCGCTCCACATAGGTGGTATAGTCACAACGAGAGCAGGTTTCGTAAGCATCACAGCCGGGTTCCGTACAAGTGGGGTCTTTTGCTTTGTAGTACACCAAATCATGTTTCAGTGCGGGCAGCTCCACATAGGTGGTATAGTCGCAGTTGTTGCAGGTATCGTAGGCATCCCAGCCGATTTCCGTGCAGGTGGGGGCTTGCGCATCGTGATGCACCAAATCATGCTGTGCGGGCAGCTCCACATAGGTGGTATAGTCGCAGCGGGAGCAGGTATCGTAAGCATCCCAGCCGATTTCCGTGCAGGTGGGGGCTTGCGCATCGTGATGCACCGGAGCATGATTCAGCGCGGGCAGTTCCGTGCGGGTGGTATAGTCGCAGCGGGAACAGGTGTCGTAAGCATCCCAGCCGATTTCCGTGCAGGTGGGGGCTTGCGCATCATTGTGCACTAAATCATGGTTCAGTGCGGGCAGCTCTTTGCGGGTGGTATAGTCACAACGAGAGCAGGTATCGTAAGCATCCCAGCCGATTTCCGTACAGCTGGGGGCTTTTGCATCGTGATGCACCAAATCATGATTATTTGGGTCTTTTTCGCCGTATTCCGCGCCGCATTTTTCACAGGTTTTGCCTGTGGTGCAGGTGGGAATTTCGGTACCGCCGGTATGTACCTTTAAATACGAAACATTGCCATCGTTGTGGCAGTTCTTGCATTCAGCTACATAAACCCTATGAGAGTTCGAATCATATATTCTGTATCCGAGGACCTCACGTGTCTCCACACTCCCACAGTTTTTGCAGCGCACCGTGGTTGTTTCTGCCGCCGCTTTTAACACGATCCCCGGTATCAGGCACACCATTGCCAGCACCGTCAAACACCGGATCAGCCATTTTTTCATGTTGCTCCCTCCTTGTCATCAAACCTTGTTATCCTTTCAGATCAAACTGCACGGACAGCGATGCAAGCACGGCATCTACCACCTTCCGCGCCTCGGCAAGCATATCGATCTCCGCCACAAAAGCGATGACCTGCTCGCGCTCCTGCGCGGGGACCTGCAGCGCACTCAGGCTCATGCTCAGGAACCGCCGTATTTTGCGCTCCAGCGTAAAGTAGGGGTCGCACCGCCGTGCCATGTAGCCGCGCATCATGCCAGCCGTGCCCAGCTCCATCTCGTAGAAATCGCACTCGGCGCACCCGGGCAGATACGCGCTGAACGCCGCCTGCAGCTCGGCCGTGGTGCTGCGGTGGATGATCTCCGCCGTGGCGGGGAAGGTGTACGCTTCCACATAGATATCCCGCAGATTCTCGCTCAGCTCGGTCATCGCCAGCTGCAAAGCCGTCTCCACCGCGTAGAGGTACACCGGCGAGGGGGCGTTTGCCGCCAGCGGCCTTACCGCGCCGAACTGCCTGCTGAACATCATGCCGATCAGCTCGGTCAGCACACCGTCCTTGGTGCGGAAAATATTCTGGAACGACCCGGCGGAAACATCTGCTTCCTTTAAAATTTCTGCCACCTTGGTGTTCGTGTAGCCTTTTTCCAGAAAAAGCCGGACACAGGCGGTCAATATCCGCCGTTTTGCTTCCTTGCTGTCGTATCTGCGCGCCATTGGAAATCATCCTTTTCTATGATTGGTTTCTGACCCAATTATATATTGATTCGAGAATTGCGTCAAGTAAACTTTTAAGGGCGTATTTTGGGCAGTTTGACGAGGGAGAGCTTTCTGCGGGTGCGCATCCGGGCAAAACAAAGCGCAATGGACATTGCTGTTATCCGCTGCCGCAGGCAGACAGTTCGCGGCAGCAAAAAAGAGGCCACCGATCGGGGTGACCTCTTTTCAGCATATTTTCAGCGTAAATCCCGCAGCAGGCGAACCCACCATCTCCATGACGGCTCTTTTGGAGTTGCTCTTTGCGTAAGATAGCAAAATAAATCTTATTTCTGACAGAAAGAGCCGAACCCGTGCAACGAGTCCGGCCCTTTCTGTGCTTTGGTTGGATCTTGAGCAAAGTTATGGTAAATGAAGAAGTTGGCTTTGGGAGTTTACAGCAGGCTCAGTGCTTCCTCGTCTGCCACAAGGATGCAGTCCGGATGCAGCTGCAGGATGCTGCCGGGGCAGGCAGGGGTCACAGGGCCGGTCACGGCGTCCTTGACGGCCTGTGCCTTGGCTTTACCGTTGGCTACCACCAGCACCTTGCGTGCCTGCATGATGGTCTTGATGCCCATGGTGTATGCCTGTTTGGGGACAAGGGCCTCGTTGCCGTCAAAGAAGCGCTTGTTGGCTTCGATGGTAGTGGGTGCAAGGTCGATGCAGTGGGTCTCCAGCTCAAAGGCTTCGCCCGGCTCATTGAAGCCGATATGACCGTTGGGGCCGATGCCCAGCAGCTGCAGATCGATGCCGCCCAGCTTATGGATGATGCCGTTGTAACGGGCGCATTCTGCGGCGGTATCCAGATTGGTGCCGTCCGGCAGGTTGGTCTTGGCCGGGTCGATATTCACCTTGCTGAACAGGTTCTCATTCATGAAATACCAGTAGCTCTGGGGGTGCTCCTTGGGCAGGCCGCGGTACTCATCCAGATTGACAGTAGTGACCTCGGAGAAATCCAAATCGCCTTTGTTGTACCAGTCCACCAGTTGGGCATAAGTGCCCACCGGGGTGCCGCCGGTGGCAAGACCCAGTACACAGTCCGGCTTCATGATGACCTGTGCGGAGATGATGTTGGCCGCTTTGCGGGACATATCCTGATAATCTTTTGCGCGGATGATCTTCATAATAATACTCCTTTTATAGTACCGTTACGCCTGCGTTCCGGCAGGCCTGTAAAAATTCTACGGGCAGCTTTCCGTCCGAGATCACAATATCAATATCGGACAGCTCGCAGATGTGGAACGTGCTTTTCAGTCCGATCTTGGAGGAATCCAGCAGCACGGCTTTCTGCTCACAGCGGCGGAGCACGGTCTGCTTGAGCCGTGCTTCATCCTCCACGCCGCAGGTAAAACCGGTTTCCGGGCTGTAACTGGTCACGCCCAGCAGCAGCAAATCAAAGTTGATGCCCTCCATCGTCTGGATGCTCTGTGCACCGCAGACGCTCATGCTGAACCGGTTCAGGCTGCCGCCCGGCAGGGACACATGGGGCTTTTCCAGCTTTGCCAGCTCCATGGCGCAGCTCAGGCCGCTGGTGTAGATGAGCATGGGCTGATCCGGGATGCACCGGGCCACTGCTGTGGCGGTGCTGCCGGAATCCAGAAACAGGGTGGTGTTGGGGCGCAGCAGAGCAATGGCTTTTTCGGCAATGATCTGCTTTGCTTCGGCATTGCGGGCGGAACGGCGGCTCAGCAGGTCGTCTGTGCCTACCACCTGCTCCACCGACTTGACACCGCCATGCACCCGCACCACACGGCGGGCTTCATCCAGTGCTTTCAGGTCGGTGCGCAGGGTCATTTCCGAAACGGAAGGGAAAGCTTCCTTGAGCTGGGCAAAGCTAATGCTGCCTTTGCGGTTCACCAGCTCCACGATTTGATTGCGGCGTTGTTCCATGGGGGATTCCTCCTGTCTGCGTTTGTCCTGTCCCATGGCACGTTCTGCTTAGTCCTCCGGGTTGAAGTTTGCCAGCAGATATTCCTCTGCTTCCGGGCACCACAGGCCGTTGTGGGCATCCACGATGTCAGCCAGTGCGGTATAGCGGGGGTCGTTGTCCTGTTCGCCCTTGGCACGCAGATCGGTCAGGGCGATGAGGGGCATGGTCAGGTGGGTGTAGATCAGCTTTTTGCCGCCGGGGATCTTGGGCAGGTTGAGGGTGGTCTCGGCAGCGGCGTTCAGACCGCCGATGTGGGTGACCATCACAGCCGGATCGATGCGCTTAGCGGCGGTCAGTTCCAGCGACTCGATCATGTCGGCGGTATTACCGCCGGTGGTGCCCATGACATGGGTAGAATTGTAGTGCACATCGTAGAAGTTCATCTTGGCGCTGAACTGCTTGTCGGTGGGGCCTGCAAAGAAGTTCAGGCAGCCGTCACGACCCAGCACAGCACTGGACAGCTCCACCACCGGCGCGATGGGGGCGTAGCAGAACACATCATCAAAGCCGGTACCGCCGGTCAGCTCCCGCAGCTCGGCAGCGGGGTCTGCCATGTTGGCGGTGTTGACGAAGTACAGGTCGATGCCGTCCTTCTCCTTGACCTCCTTCGGGGGGAAGAGGGACTCCGCACGGGCCAGACGATCCTCGTTGATATCGGTGACCACCACCATGCCGGGGCGCACATCACGGTGCAGTGCGTAGGTCAGAGCACCCAGACCCATGGGGCCTGCACCGGCCAGAATCGCCAGCTTGCCACCCTTCTTGATGCCCATATCGTGATGGTACACCCCCATCTTGGTGTGGTAGGCGGCGTTGAAAGCACCGATGGAGCAGCTCATAGGCTCGGCCAGAGAAGCCTCGTAGTAAGCACGGCCCTTGTACTCCAGCAGGCAGCCCAGTTCCATGACCTCGGCAGGGATGATGCAGTAGGTGGCGTCGCCGCCGAAGAACTCGTAGGAGTAGCCGGGGCTCCACATGGTGCCCTTGTAGTTCAGGGCGGGCTGCAGGGTGAACTTCATGCCGGGCTTGAACTTGTCCTGATGCGCCTTGCCCACCTTGACGATATCACCGGCGAACTCGTGACCCATGATGGCGGGGTGCTCGGCTACATCCGGATGCACACGCTTGTGAGCAGTACCGAGGATGGCGCACTTGTAAGTAGACATGCAGATGCTATCGGAAACGACCTTGACCAAGATCTCATCGTCCTTGATCTCCGGCAGTTCAAAAGTATCCAGACGCAGATCGTTGGCGGCGTGCAGACGAACAGCTTTGACTTTCATAATGAAACTCTCCTTTTATTATAACAGTTACCGTTGTGTTTTCAAGAAGTTTTACAGATGCTGGAAGGTGACCAGCGGCAGCAGTTCTTCGATCTGGCTGCGCTCTGCGGCCTGTGTGCCGCTGCACATCACATTGGCGGCTCCTGTGGCGATGGACAGGCGAACGGTGTTTTCTTCGCTAAGCCCTTCCGCTTCGGCGTAGGCGAGAGCGGCGACCACGCTGTCGCCGGCACCCACCGTGCTGCCCACTTTGACCTTCAGTGCCGGAGCGTAGATCACGCTGTCCTTGCGGAGATACAGCGCACCCCGACCGCCCATGGACACCACCACATGTTCGATGCCCCTGCGGATGAGCGCCTGACCGGCATCGGCCAGTTCATCCAGCGTTTTCAGCTCCCGGCCCATCATGCGGGAAAGCTCGTCGTTGTTGGGTTTGACCAGATAGGGAGCAGCCTTCAGCCCCTCTGCCAGCAGCTCGCCGTCTGCATCCAGAAAGACCTTTGCCCCTGCCTTTTTGCAGGATTCCACCCATGTGTAGTAGGTGTCCTTGGGGGCACCCTTCGGCAGGCTGCCTGCCAGCACCACGATATCCCCCCGCTTCAGTTCCTTCAGCAGGTCGTACAGCAGGGCGGTCAGCTCCGGGGCATCTACCTCGATGCCCGGCTCGTTGATGTCGGTGTTGGTGTGGTTTTCCGGGTCGATGACCTTCAGGTTCGTGCGGGTCTCGCCGGGCACGAAACGGAAGTTGTGGGCAAGCCCTTCACTGTCCAATGCGTCCTGAATGGCTTTGCCGCTGTTACCGGCCAGAATGCCGATAGCCTTGCTGGTCCCACCCAGCTTTGCGATCACCTTGCTGACGTTGATGCCCTTGCCACCGGGATCGGTACGCATCTTAGTGATCCGGTTTACGGTGTCCAGCGCAAGGTTCGGGATCTCAACGGTCTTGTCCAGCGCCGGATTCAATGTTACGGTGTAGATCATGGGAACAACAGCCTCCTTCACGATTGTTGCTATGAAACTCGAAACTGTTGAAACGAAAGCTCTGGCATTATAATACCAACAGTTCTCGCCCCTGTCAAGCTGTTGTTTCAACAAATCGCACTGCGTGTTTTTGGTGCTTTTCGCCAACTTTCTGGGATACATGATTTTTGATTCAAAAGTTCTCTAATAGGTATCTTGTTACAACAACAAAAAACTCCCGGCTCTGCCCAAAAAGGCAAAAGCCGGGAGTTCGTTTTCAGTTCATTTTGTGTGCGGCGGTTTGCAGTCCGCAAAAAAGCCACGGTCAAAGCCCTGTTCCAGCAGGTCTGCCGCTTCCTGCTGCTGGCCGGTGCGCAGTGCCTCCATCAGCCGGGGCGTTTCGATCAGCTGCCCGCTGACATTCTGCATGACCTCCACCGGGACGCCGTTCCCGTCATCCGGAGCCAGCAGCACCAGTGCCCCCAGCACGATGCGCCCCGGCTCATAGACCGGCGGCTGTGCTTGCAAATAACCCAAGCGGCAGTCCTTTACCGCACTTGTCCTGCAATGGAGCAGCAGGGCATACAGGGGTTTGATGTAGGTATCGCCCAGCGTTTCACGGCGGCGAAGCTGCTGCTCCACCAGCCGGGCGTCCGCTTCCTGCGGGCAGAACAGCTGCGCCGCTGCATGGATGAGGGCAGCGCGGCTGCCGGGAGCCTTGACGGGCTGGATGGTCAGATGTTCCAGCAGCCCGGTCATGGACCGGGTCAGGCGTGCATAATACTGCAGCTTGGAGCCTGCGTGCGGTGCATCCTGCACGGGCTGCACCGCCGGTTCCGGTTCTGCGCGGTTCTGGCTGTACCGCGTGATAGCGTCCTTCAGCACGGCACGGTCTGGCTCCAGCAGGGAAGGGCTGATGCACACCGCCGGGTAATCCAGTTCCAGCGGCACGGTAGAGATAATGAAGTCGATTTTTCTCCGACGCAGGTCGGCAGTGTTCAGCTCCCGCACCGAGCAGCACCCCTCTACCTGCAAAGAGGGAAACTCGTTTCCCAGCCGGGAAGCCAGAAAGCGGCTGGAACCCATGCCCAGCGGACAGGCCACTACCACCCGCAGCCGCAGCCGGAACATGGCATTCTGTTCCAGCACTGCGCCAAAGTGCATGGCAAGGTAGGCCGCTTCGTCGTCCGAGATGGCGGGCAGAACGAATTGCTGCTGCACCGCATCACAGGCGGCGCGGGTGGCTTTCCACAGGCCGGGGTAGTCGGTGCGGATGGTGTCCAGCTGGGGGTTTTCGGTACGAATGTTCTGCTCCACCCGCAGCAGCATGGGGCGCAGGTGGCAGTACAGGTCATCCCGCAGGGAGGTGTAACCGGAAAGGTCTGTGTGCAGCGCCTTTTCCATTTCCCGGATAAGGGCGGCTTCCAGATTCCGCAATTCCATCTCCTGTGCGCTGCCCCAAGGGTCCTCTGCGCCCAGATAGGCGGAGAGATACAGTTCCAGATACTGCGCTTCCTCAGACGGCAGGGTCAGCCCGAAGGCGCGGTTCAGCGCCGCCACCAGCCGGGCAGCATGATTGCCCGCCGGGCGCAGCCCTCTGGGGGCGCTGCCCTTGTCGCCGCCCTGCCGCAGCTGCTGAATGGTCAGGGTGCAATGGATCGCCAGCGCCAGAAAACCTGCATCCGGCAGATGGAGCTGCTCTTCCTGTTCAAACTGCTGCAAAACCGCCCAGACCTTTTCGGCCGTTTTTGTATCCAGCAGGGTCGAGAAGATCTCGTTTTCCGGCATCCGTCCGCAGAGCACCTCTGCCAGTTCCTTTTCCGGCATACTGCTGCGCAACAGGGCAGACACCACCCTCCGGTAGGAAGAAGCATCCCCCTGCAGCCAGACCCCCACGCCGGGGCGGCGGAACATCTCCACCCGGTAGGGGTGTAGCTTGGTCTCAAGTTCATCCAAGTCTGCAGACAGCGTGCTTTCCGAAACGCCAAGCGCCCGTGCCAGTACCGCTGTTTTGCAGGGCTCCTGCTCGCTGAGCAGCCTTGTCAAAAGCTGCTGCCGCCGCTCTGCGCGGGAAAGTTCTTTCCTGTCGCCGCTGTTCAGCTGGGTGCGCAGTGCGTCTCGCCGCTCCGGCGCTTCATCCAGCAGCAGACCCTTGCCGGGATTCCGCACAAAATGCGCCCCGGCAGCCTGCATCCACTGCTCCACAGCGGGCAGCTCCCGCAGCACGGTGCGGCGGCTGACCCCGATGCTTTCAGCCAGCGCCGCCGCCGTCACCCAGCCCTGCGGAAGGCTGAGCAGCTGCTCGATCAGCTTCCGTGCATTTGCCGACAGTTCCTTACGATACACCGCACCCATGTTGCTTCTCTCCTTTTCCCAAAAGTTACCCATTGCTTCTATTGTAACATAGTGCCACCCCGTCTGCCAGCCCCCAACGCAGAAAAGAAGTTGTGTGTTTTTTGTCACCATTGCCCGGTGACAAAAGCTTCCTTGTTCCCGTCTTGTATCCCGGCGCATCAGCAAATATGCACAAATCACCCGCGCATCCATTGGAAATGTTGCCGTATCAGCCCACTGGTGTCACCATCCTCCGGTGACAACCCCACCGCTTGTCACCATTGAAATCCGGCGCAGTATCGGCTAGAATAGTGCCAGAACGAAACGAAAGCTCCTCCGAACAACCGTCCGCAGGCCGCAGCTCCCATGCCACAGGAGCTGCACCGCCTGCCTTTCAAGTGAAAAAGGAGAGCTACAAATGAAAAACGCTGTTTCCCGCTTTGGCAAGTTCCTCAGCGGCATGGTCATGCCGAATATCGGCGCATTCATCGCGTGGGGCTTCCTCACTGCTCTGTTCATTGAAGCGGGCTGGTTCCCCAACGAAAAGCTGGCCAGCATGGTATCCCCGATGCTGACCTACCTGCTGCCCATCCTCATTGCAGGGCAGGGCGGCAAGATGATTGCAGGCGACCGCGGCCGCGTCATTGCCGCCATCGCCGTGGTGGGCTGCATCTGCGGCTCGGACTACACCATGCTGATGGGCGCCATGGTCATGGGTCCTCTGGCCGGCTGGGTCATCAAGCAATTCGATAAGAAGGTAGAAGGCCATATCCCCGCCGGTTTCGAGATGCTGGTCAACAACTTCTCCGTCGGCATTCTGGGTATGCTGCTGGCCATCCTCGGCTACTACGTCATCGGCCCGTTCATGACCGCCATCCTCACCGTGCTGACCGCCGGTGTGGACTTCCTTGTGGCGCACGGCCTGCTGCCGCTGGTGTCCATCTTCATTGAGCCTGCCAAGGTATTGTTCCTGAACAACGCCATCAACCACGGCATCTTCAGCCCCATCGGTGCAAGTCAGGCTGCTGAGACCGGCCGCTCCATCATGTATATGCTGGAAGCCAACCCCGGTCCCGGTCTTGGTGTCCTGCTGGCCTACTGCTTCTTCTGCAAGGACGACACCACCCGCCAGTCCGCTCCCGGTGCTGTGATCATCCACCTGCTGGGCGGCATCCACGAGATCTACTTCCCCTACATCCTGATGAATCCCGTGATCATCATCGCCCCCATCGTGGGCAACTTCTGTGCCATCCTGTTCTACTCTATGACCGGTGCAGGTCTGTCCGGTCCTGCTTCTCCCGGTTCCATCATCGCCTACATGGCAATGGCTCCCCGGGATTCCATTCTCACCGTTCTGCTGGGCGTTGTCATCGCCGGTGCAGTCTCCTTTATCCTGTCCTCGGTCATTCTGAAAGCGACCTCCGGTCACACCAAGAGCCTGACCGACGCCCAGAACGAAATGAAGGAGATGAAGGCACAGGCTAAGGGCGAGATTCCTGAGCCTACTGCCGTAAATGTCGGTCAGATCCGCAAGATCGTCTTTGCCTGCGATGCCGGTATGGGTTCCAGCGCCATGGGTGCTACCAAGTTCCACAACCGCATTAAGGCGGAGCGCCCCGACTTGACCGTGACCAACTCCAGCGTGGATACCATCCCCGCCGACGCGGACGTGGTGGTCTGCCAGCGCGTTCTGGCTGACCGTGCCGCCAAGTGCGCCCCGCAGGCACAGCTTGTTACATTGGATAACTTCCTTGCAGATCCGCATCTGGACGCATTGTACAACGCACTGACCTCCACTACCCCGGCACTGGATGCCAAGGCCGAAGCTGCCGCCAATGAGGAGATCGTATCCGACCTGCGCAATGCAGCCGTAGCCCCTCTGGCGGCTGCCGTGACCGAGGCTTCCAAAGCCAACGATTCCGTGATGAAGATCCAGGCGGAGGACATCCAGCTGGGTCTGCCCTCCGTCACCAAGGAGGAGGCCATCCGTGCCGCCGGTGCGCTGCTGGCAAAGCGGGGCTATGTGGATGACAGTTACGCCGATGCCATGGTGGAGCGCGAAAAGCTGGTGAGCACCTACATGGGCATGGGCGTAGCCATTCCCCACGGCACCAGCCAGAAGAAGGGCACCGTTAAAAAGTCCGGCGTTGTTCTGCTGCAATATCCGCAGGGCGTGGACTTCGGTGATGAAAAAGCCTACCTCGTGTTCGGCATTGCCGGTGTCGGCAACGACCATCTCGACCTGCTGGGCAATGTCTGCGAGATCCTTGAAGACGAGGATGCGCTGGAACAGCTCAAGACCACTTCCGATATGAACTATGTGCTGGAGCACTTACAATAACGATTCCAAAAAGGAGAGATTTTTATGAAGAGCATCGATATCACCATTCAGGACAAAGAAGGTCTGCACGCCCGTCCCGCCGGTATCCTGAGCAAAGCTGCCAAAGGCTTTGAGAGCAAAGTCACTATGACTAAGAACGGCAAAGTCGCCGACATGAAGAAGATCTTTGCCGTAATGGGTCTGGCCGTGAAGTGCGGCGAGACCGTGACCATCGCCGCCGATGGCCCGGACGAGGATGCCGCCATCGAAGAATTGACCAAGCTGTGCAAGGACGCATGACTTCTCCCTCCGTCTATGACCATTCTGCATAAATACTGCTGACGCAAAACCGCTCCGGGCAGAACGCTCGGAGCGGTTTTACTGTCAGTATGCGTTTTTCATCACCGTGTTTTCCAGAAAGCTGAAAAACACATCGTATTCATTTGGGGTCAGCATTTTGGGAGAACTCATGATCACAAGATCATGCCCGTGGTTCCCCACATGATAGGGTGGATGAGTGTGAGAATAGGGGTTTTCCAAAACCCTCTTGACGAATTTCACATACAGTAGTATTTTTCTTGTAAATCCCACCGTCTTTGTGGATTGGTTTGAAACCACCCACAAAATGTGGTCGTGTTCATTTTGAACACAGCCACAGAAAGTGGTTGGTTATCACCGTGAGACCCACCACTTCCGTGAGGAAAAGTCCACGAAAGAGCTTACCGTCCCGCAACACACCCGATTCATTTTGCCGCTTACTTCACCCGACAAAATCATCGCT
>OGLF01001469.1_pt1 | contig 12966 bp, 11 predicted proteins | sample 1572701 | NCBI WGS metagenome assembly OGLF01 (sample SAMEA2581910, study PRJEB24529) | metagenome | biome: Human gut stool | place: China | collected 2011 | reverse complement strand
GTGCGGTGGAAAAGCAGGGCAACAACTCCAGCCACCGCCCCCAGCTGTCTGACCTGCGCGACTCCGGCTCCATCGAGCAGGACGCCGACTGCGTCCTCTTCCTGTACCGCGACTCCTACTACGCCAGCCAGAACCCCGACGGCGCGGAGGTGGACGCCGACACCGCCGAGTGCATCGTGGCAAAGAACCGTCACGGCGAGACCAGCACGGTGCCGCTGGGCTGGGACGGCGCCCACACCCGCTTTATGGATGTGGACTTCAAACGCTGATGAACTACGAAGAGATCTTACAGACGGTGCGCGGCTTCTGCGCCCGGGAAAAGCTGCTGGACGGCAAAAAGCATCTCGCGCTGGCTGTTTCGGGCGGGGCCGACAGCATGGCCCTGCTCTGCCTCATGCGCCCGCTGGCCGAGGAAAAGGGCATCGCCCTCACGGTCTGCCACGTCAACCACGGCCTGCGGGGGGAGACGGCGGACCGGGACGAAGCCTTCGTCCGGGAGGTCTGCGCCAGGCTGGGCCTGCCGCTGCGGGTGTTCCATGCCGCTGAGCTGGAAGCCGAGGCAGGAAAGCCCCGGGCGGGGGAGGACTGGGCGCGCCGCCTGCGGTATGCCTGCTTTGAGCGGGTGCTGGCCGACGGGATAGATGCCGTCGCAACTGCCCATACTGGGAGTGACCAGGCCGAGACGCTGCTGTTCCGACTGGCCAGAGGCACCGGCCTCCACGGCGCGGCGGGCATCCGGCCCAGCCGCCCGGGCTATCTGCGGCCTCTGCTCTGCCTGACGAGGGCCGACACCGAGGCCGTCTGCCGCGCCTGCGGCGAACGCTGGGTCACCGACGAGACCAACGACGCCGACGACTACGCCCGCAACCGTCTGCGCCACGGCGCACTGCCTGCCCTCTGCGGGGTCAACAGCGCCGCCGAGCGCAATCTGGCCCGCTTCTGTGAGAAAGCCGCCAAGGCGGACGAATACTTCGCCCGGCAGGCGGATGCGCTGCTGGCTTCGGCCCGGGCAACGGACGCAAAAAGCCTGCCCGGCGGGGCGGGATACGCCCTGCGCAGCGGCCAGCCCGTGTGGATGTCAGAGCCTTTGCGGCAGACTGACCCGCTCATCCTCGACATGGCCCTTCACAGCCTTGTGGAGCCGGTGCGGGACGCGGAGGAAAAATATATCCGCCTGCTGGCCGACCTTGTGGAAAAGGGCAGCGGCGCGGTGCAGCTCACCGACGCCGTCCGCTTCTGCGCCCGGGACGGCGTGCTCTGGCGGGAGGAAGCCGATAAAAACACCCGCCGGCAGGGCGAAAAAGCGGACGGTCCGAAATTTGAAGTATCCCTGCCGGAGGGCGGCGATTATCCGCTGCCCGGCGGCAGAAAGCTGCATATCCGGGTGGTTTCGGCCTGTTTTGAAGAAAAAACACAGGGTGTTCATAAAAAAGACTTAAAAAATCAGGCAGATTATGCTAAAATAAACTCGATATGTCCTGTTCTGCGGCTGCGCTGCCGTCAGCCCGGCGACCGCTTCCGTCCGGCCGGGCGGGGGGTAGACCGGGAGCTGCGCAAATGGATGAACGAGGCGGGCATCCCGCCCCGAGAACGGGACACGCTGCCGCTGCTGGCGGCAGGCAGACAGGTGCTGTGGGTCTGCGGAGAGGGCTTTGCCGATGGGCTGGCCCCCGGGCCGGACACCGGGCAGCTGCTGCAGGTGGAACTAGAAAATTTTGGAGGAATCGAATCATGAGCATGAATGACGATATTTTGAAGGTCCTCGTTTCGGAAGAGGAGCTGAAAGCGAAAGTGGCTGAGCTGGGCGCTCAGATCAGCAAAGACTATGAGGGCAGAAACCTCGTCCTCGTCTCCATCCTCAAGGGCTCGGTGGTCTTTATGGCCGACCTGATGCGCGCTGTGAGCATCCCGTGCAGCATCGACTTCATGGTGGTGTCCAGCTACGGCGGCGGCAACACCACCAGCACCGGCCTCGTCAAGATCATCAAGGACCTGGACGGCGACCTCTCCGGCAAGGATGTGCTCATCGTGGAGGACATCCTCGACACCGGCATCACCCTGTCGAACCTCGTGCCGATGCTCAAGATGCGCAACCCGAACTCGGTGAAGATCTGCACCATCCTCGACAAGCCCAGCCGCCGCAAGGCCGACATCGCCCCGGACTACGAGGGCTTCGCGGTGCCGGACGAGTTCGTGGTGGGCTACGGCCTCGACTACGACGAGAAGTACCGCAACCTGCCCTACATCGGCGTACTCAAACCCAGCGTCTACGAAAAGTAAGAAATAAAACCAGAACTGGAGTTGATCCTTTTGCAACCTAAGAGACCTCGTATCAATCCGCTCATCCTCGCACTGGCGCTGGCCGCCGTGCTGATGGTCTGGTCGGTGATGGGCAGCGGGTCGGGCAGCACCAGCGGCTCGACCATGAGCTACTCCACCGTCGTCCATTACTTTGAGCATAATCAGGTCACGGCCTTCACGCTGGACCGCAACACCAGCGTCATCACCCTGAACCTGAAAGAAGGCGACCTGCCCCTGCCGGACGTCTCCTCCACCCAGAGCACGGTGCAGTCTACCGGCGGTCTGCTGAGCGGGATGTTCTCCTCCTCGTCAGAGTCCACCGGCGCAGTGCAGGAGGACGACGGCACCGTCACCGTCCGCTACAAGCTGCCCTACGCCTATGTTTTCATCGAGAACGTGGACAAGTATATTGAGTCCTACGACGCGGCGAATCCCGACGCGCCCATGACCTACGACTACACCTCCCTCAAGGAGACCATCCCCTGGATGGAGATCATCTTCTATCTGGGGATGCTGGGCTGCACCGGCTTTTTGCTGTTCTCAATGATGCGGGGCGGTGTCGGCGGTGGCGGCGGCATCATGAATGTCGGCAAAGCCAAGGTCAAGGACGAGCACGAGAACAAGAAGACCGCCACCTTTGCCGATGTGGCCGGTGAAGACGAAGAGAAGGAAGAGCTGAAAGAGGTCGTGGAGTTCCTCAAGAGCCCCGACAAGTTCAACTCTCTGGGCGCACGCATCCCTCACGGCGTGCTGCTCGTCGGCCCTCCGGGTACCGGCAAGACCCTGCTGGCCCGCGCCTGCGCCGGTGAGGCCGGTGTGCCGTTCTACTCCATCTCCGGCTCTGACTTCGTCGAGATGTACGTCGGCGTCGGCGCATCCCGTGTGCGCGACCTCTTCGACAAGGCAAAAAAGACCATGCCCTGCATCATCTTCATTGATGAGATCGATGCTGTGGGCCGTCAGCGCGGTGCCGGTCTCGGCGGCGGTCACGACGAGCGCGAGCAGACCCTGAACCAGCTGCTGGTCGAGATGGACGGCTTCGAGGCCAACGATGGCGTCATCGTCATGGCGGCCACCAACCGTGCCGACATCCTCGATAAGGCCCTGCTCCGCCCGGGCCGCTTCGACCGTCAGGTCTACGTCGGCCTGCCCGACGTCAAGGGCCGCGAGGAGATCCTGAAGGTCCACACCAAGAACAAGCCCCTCGCCCCGGATGTCTCCCTCAAGGTCATCGCACAGCGCACCGCAGGCTTTGCGGGCGCTGACCTCGAGAACCTTGTCAACGAGGCCGCTCTGCTGGCTGCACGCCGCAGCCGCAAGGCCATTACGATGGAGGACATCGAAGAGGCTTCCATGAAGGTCATGGCCGGCCCCGAGAAGAAGAGCCGGGTCGTCACCCCCGAAGAGAAAAAGCTCACCGCCTACCACGAGGCAGGCCACGCTGTGGCAGGCTTCTACTGCAAGCACCACCCCCGTGTGCATGAGATCACCATCATCCCCCGCGGTCAGGCCGGCGGCTACACCATGTATCTGCCCGAGAAAGACCGCAGCTACGTCACCAAGGGCGAGATGTTCGAGGACATCGTGTCCAGTCTGGGCGGCCGCGTAGCCGAGCAGCTTATCCTGGACGACATCTCCACCGGTGCGTCCAACGACCTGCAGCAGGCGACGAACATCGCCCGCCAGATGATCACCAAGTACGGCTTCTCCGAGCGCCTTGGCCCTGTGGTCTACGGCACCTCTCAGGAGGAGACCTTCCTGGGCCGCGACCTCGGTCAGGGCAAGGGCTACAGCGAGACCACTGCTGCTGAGATCGACAGCGAGATGCGGGACATCATCGACGAGGCCTACGAGACCTGCCGCCGCACCCTGACGGAGCATATCGACCAGCTCCATGCGCTGGCACAGGCCCTGATGGAGCGCGAGAAGCTGAACGAGAAGGAGTTCAACGCCGTGATGGCAGGCGAGACCCTGCCCCAGCGTGAGGACCCCGATGCAAAGCCCGCCGAGGATCAGCCCGCTGTCCAGCCTGTGGAACAGGCCGAGACCGCAGAGGCTGCGGAGCCTGCCGAACCTGCCGAACCTGCTGAGGCAGTGGATGCTGCCCCGCAGGAAGCCCCGGCCCCCGAAACGCCGGATGAAGGCGAAGCCAACCAGTAAACCAAGAGAAAGGGGAGAGTGTTGTGGAGGAAAATTTTGAACCGGTCGCGCGTACACGGGCCAACTATTACACCCCGGGCAGCCCGGTGCAGTTCGTCTGCGTGGAGCTGCTCAAGGGCGAAGTCAGCGGCGAACACGCGGTCTGTCTGACCTTTAAGAACATTTCCCGCGTGACCCTGACGGCACTGGAGATCCACTTCAAGTGCAAGGGCGTGGACGGCGTCATCCTCTGTGAGGACGAGTTCGAGTACCGTGACCTTACCGCAAAGCCCGGCGAGAGCTTCGGCATGGACGATGCCGTCTTTGTCACCCAGAAGGCCATCACCAGCGTGGACGTTACCCTGCGCAATGTCTACAGCGGCAGGAAGGTCGTCCACGAGAGCATCAAGCGGGTGCGCCTGCCGGCCCCCCGCCGCCTGAGCGTCGAGATGCAGAAGGCCCTCGAAGCCCGGATGAACCGCACCGGCATGAAGTTCATGCCCCAGGTCTTCGAGAACGGCTGGTACTGCGCCTGCGGTGCCTTCCACCCGAAGGAAGAGGACACCGTCTACTGCTCCGAGTGCGGCAGTGACCGCATCCTTTTGCAGAACGCGCTGAACACCCTGCTGCAGCCGGAAGCCCCGGTGCGCCAGCCGGAGACGGAGCCGCAGCCTGCGGCGCAGCCGGTACGCCCGGCTGCGCCTGCTGAGGAGCCCACCCGTATCGTGGGTGCAGCGCAGGAGGAAGCCACCCGTATCATCCCGCCCCGGGCGGCGGAGCCTGCGCCCGGCTATGCGCCTGTCGCTGAGATGGACGCGACCCGCGTGGTGTCCCGCGCCCCGGAGCAGGAGGCTACCCGCGTCCTGCCCCGCCAGCCGGAGCCGGTGCGCCCGGCCAAGTCCTTTGCGCCGGACGAAGAGATGGAGAAGTACGGCACCCGTGTGGTACCCTCGAGTCCCGCCGCCGCGCCGTCCCGCCTACAGGCAAAGCCGCTGGACGAGGAGGACGACTGCGAAGAGGAAGACCCCCGCGACAGCATCGCTGAGACGCTCATCCGCTGGGTGCCGCCCATCACCGCCATCGTGTGTGCGGGCATCGCCCTGTGCGGCTTCGTGTATTCTCAGTTCATGATGTAAAATAGGATGTACGGCGGAGGAGGCAGAGGCTTCCTCCGCTTTTAATTTAAGGAATAACCTCTCCGTCTGCTTCGCAGACATGGCTGGGTTGCGGCACGCCGTAGGCGTGACGGAGAGGTTTAACAAGGAGAGATGATTATGCCTGACGAAGCTTTGCAGGCCGCGTTCGAGATAAAAGCGGCCTGCGACGACATCAGCCGGAAGCTGCTGCGCTGGCACTGGGAGGAAAAGCCCGGCGCTCACAGCGTGGACGCCCTGATGAAGCATCTGGCTCAGCGCCAGAAGGAGAGCCCCGACTACTACGAGCGCCTGCCGGAGCTGAATGGCCGCACCGGCTGGCAGCAGCTGGATACCACCCTCTGTATGCGCATCCTGCTGGACCCGGAAAAGGACGCCGCCCGGCCTCTGGACCTGCTGGGCAGCACGCCCCACCCGGCAGCGGCCCGCCGCGCCTGCAACGCGGTGCGGATGGCCCGCAACGAGGCCGCCCACGCCTCCGACAAGACCGCAGCCGCACAGGCGGCGATCCGGTTCAACGAGGCCGTGGAGGAGCTGGAAGCGGGCTATGAGGGAACGGCCCTGACCACCGGAGACCTCGAGAAGTATTACCGGATGGCGGAGGACTTTCTGTCCCGCTGCGGCGCGTCGGAGACCATTGAGCCTCAGAAGAAGGCTGAGGACGAAGCGCCCCGCCGTCAGAAGTCCCAGAAAAGCGGCAGCACATCCCGCAAGCGCCAGAGCGGCGGGAATCGGGCCGGGGGACATCCAGCCGCAGCCGGAATACCTCTGGCAGGAACAGCCGCAGCCGCCAGAATATGCAGACCACGGCCCGCCGCAAGAAGCGTCAGCGCACCCAGAGCCGCGCTCTCACCGTGGTGCTGCTGGCCGTCGTCCTGCTGGGCCTTCTGGTCCGGGCATGGACGATGGGGCTGATGAAGTGATACGCTCTACTGAGGTAGATTATGTGATGAAGTGACCAAAAAATAACGTACTATAATTATAAAACGTCACTTACGCAACTTGCGTAAGTGAGGGTATCTGCGTAAGTGACTCACTTACGCAGCAGGGGTCACTTCATCACCTTGCGTAAGTGGGATTTTGAACGATGCTGCGTGAGGAAAATGCCACTTTATCAGATAACGCGCGGGTCTCAGAGCAAGTTCTCCGTAGTCCAACCTCTCCGTCAGCGCTAACGCGCTGCCGCAACCCGGCCTTGTCTGCGAAGCAGACTGAGAGGTTGTACAGAGAAGAAGCCTTCCCGTCATACCGCCCGTCCACCCCTCATACACTGACGGACAAGGGGGTGTGCGGATGGAGCAGGGGATGGAGATGCTCTTTGCGCTGTTCGGCGGGCTGGCGATGTTCCTCTACGGGATGGACAGGATGAGCCGCGCCTTGCAGCGGGCGGCGGGCGACGCCATGAAGCGGCTGCTGGCCCGGCTGACGGCCACGCCGCTGCTGGGCGTCCTCACCGGGCTGGCCGTGACGGCAGTGCTCCAAAGCAGCTCGGCAGCCACAGTAATGGTCATCGGCTTCGTCAGCGCCGGGCTGCTGGAACTGCCCCGGGCGGTGGCCATCATCTACGGCATCAACATCGGCACCACCATGACGGCACAGCTCATCGCCTTCGATGTCCAGACGCTGGTGTACCCGGTGCTGTTTCTGGGCTTTCTCCTCGACTTCGCGGCCCGCAGGCCCCGCTGGCAGGCCGTGGGAGAGGCGGTGTTCTCCTTCGGGCTGCTCTTCGAGGGCATCGACATTTTGGGCCGGGCTTTGCAGCCGCTGGCCGGGCAGGCGGTCTTTCTCGACTGGATGACCCGGGTGAAGGAGTCGCCGCTTCTGGGCATCCTGCTGGGCCTCTCCATGACCATGGTGGTGCAGAGCAGTTCGGCCACCATCGCGCTGCTGCAGAACGTGGCCCGTCAGGCCGGGCCGGACGGCATCCACAGCGTGCTGGGCCTTGCCGGGGCGGTGCCGGTCCTTCTGGGCGACAACATCGGCACGACGGTCACGGCCCTGCTGGCCTGCATCGGGCAGGGGAAGGACGCCGCCCGCGCCGCACTGGCCCACAGCTGCTTCAACCTCAGCGGGAGTCTGCTGGCGGCGGTGCTGCTGCCCTGGTTCGTCCGGCTGGTGGAGCTTATCTCCCCCAAAGGCCCGGAGCTGGAAGTCATTTCCCGGCAAATCGCCAACGCCCACACCTTCTTCAACGTCTGCTGCGCCCTGCTCTGGCTGCCTTTTTTGCCGTGGATGGTGCGGCTGGTGTGTGCGCTGGTGCCGGAAAAAGAGAAAAAATAAGAAAAAGCTCCTCATGCCCGTGAGGGTATGGGGAGCTTTCTGCGTTTCAGGGAAGGAGTGCCTTTGTCCAACCTCTTAGTCTGCTTCGCAGACAAGGCCGGGTTGCGGCACCCAGCATCCGCAGCGCTTCGCTTGCGCCTTACTGGCCGCTGCCCCAACAGCGACTCCCTGTTTCCGCCACTGGCGGCGGTCGTCGTTGTTGCCCCTAGTAGGGGAGCCTCTGGCGAAGAGGTGAAGCTTTCCGAAATGCCAAGGCCTCCCCTCGATAGGGGAGGTGGCACGGCGTCAGCCGTGACGGAGAGGTTAATTTCTCGTTACGCTCTTCCGATACACCGCAAAGGCGATGACAGCCGACAGCACTTCCGTGACCCAGAAGGCGTGCCAGACGCCGGTGGGGCCGAGCTGGCGGCAGAGCAGCCACGCCAGCGGCATGATGAAGATGACGTACCGGCAGAGGGAGATGACCAGCGAGGCCGCACCCTTGCCCAGACCTTCCAGCGCGCCGGAAGAGGTGGTGGACACCGCCGACACCACAAAGCCGAGGCAGATGATGCGCAGGGCGGTCTGGCCGATGGCAATGGTCTCGGGTTTGGAGGAGAACAGGCCGATGAGGGGCGCAGAAACGGCCATACAGATGACGGTGCCTGCCGCCATGATGACGGCGCTCATGCCGAGGGTGAGCTGGTAGAGCTTTGCCACGCGGGCGTGCTCCTTTGCGCCGTAGTTGTAGCCGATGAGGGGGCGCATTCCCTGCACGATGCCGTTGGCGGGCAGATAGAGGAAAGTCTGGAGCTTATAGTAGATGCCCAGCACCACCACATAGCTCTCGGAGAAGGCCGCCAGCAGGCCGTTGAGGAAGGTGACCAGCAGGGAGGGCAGGGCCAGATTCAGGATGGCAGGCACACCGATGGCGTAGAGACGGCCTTCGAGAGAGAGGTCAGGCCGCAGGGCCTTCCGGCGCAGATGGACGGGCGACTCGGTGGTGCTGTAGACCACGAGGTAGATGACGAGAGAGGCGGCCTGTCCGATGCCGGTAGCCAGCGCCGCGCCTGCAATGCCCATGGCAGGCACCGGGCCGAGGCCGAAGATGAGGACGGGGTCCAGCAGGATGTTGCAGACACAGCCCGAGATGAGGGCGATCATAGTGAGCTTCATCCGGCCCACGGCCTGGAAGAGCTTCTCAAAGGCGAGGCTGGCCATGTTCACGGTAGCGAACAGGAAGACGATGGTGGAGTAGGTCACGCCCATAGAGACGATGGTGCCGTCGGCGGTGAACCGGGCCAGGAAGCCGGGCATGATGGCGGTAGCTGCCAGCGTGCAGAGGATGCCGTGGAGCACCGAGAGGGCCATGCCGTGGGTGGCGGCGGCGTCCGCTCTGTCGTAGTCGCCTGCGCCCCGGTAGAGGGCGACAAGGGCGTTGATGCCTATGCCGAAGCCGATGGCAACGGCGTTCACGAAGTTCTGGATGGGGAATACGAGGGAGAGGGCCGTCATGGCCTGCTCGTTGATCTGGGCCACAAAGAGGCTGTCCACGATGTTGTACAGCGAGTTCACCAGCATGGAGATGACGTTGGGCAGAGCCATCGACACCAGCAGCGGGAACACCGGCTTCGTCTTCATAAAAGTATCGTTCATGGGGGCAAAAGCTTCCTTTCCTGAAATTTCCGCACAAGAAAAGCCACACAACGGCGGCTTGAAGCGGGCCATTGTGTGGCGAAAAGTAGCAAACATCTATGCTGTAAAAATCCACACGGGTTTTATTGAAGTGCTGAGAAATACGGTGCATCGCAAAAGCGGTGTTACGGGACGCCGCCGGACAGCACCGGGATGCGGGCCGGAAAGGGCAGTACGGGAAGAGCCTTCCTGACCGGCCTGCGATAGGATACCACGAAACGGGTGGATTGTCAAGGGAAAAGTATGACTTTTCACAAAAACCAGCATAGAGAGGAAGCTCAGCTGGATAGAGGACTCACAGGCCTGTCACATCCAGAAATTTAGGAACTTTTTGGGCCGGTGGGGAGTGAAAACATCCAGCTCCTCATCGTCGAAAAGTGCGTCGCCGTTCTGCAAAAGCTTTGAGGCAGTCTCTCTGCCCAGCTCCTTTTCCAGAACAGCAGCGGCTTCTGCCATCCGGGGCGGGCGTTTGTCCAGGGAGTGGGTGTCCGTCGAGATGACGTGGACAAGCTGCCACGAGATGAACTTGCAGAGCGTCCGGCGCAGTTTTGGAGAATCCAGCAGTGCGCCCGCGTTGATTTGGACATAGGCTCCGGCGGCCACCCAGTTGTAGAGCAGGGTGGGGTCTTCGAGGACGTAGGGGTATCGCTCGATGTGGGCGATGAGGGGCAGAACGCCCTGCTCCTGCAGGAGGGCGAAGGTCTGCCGGATGAAATGGGGCTTGTGGGTAGTGGGAAACTCCACCAGCATATAAGAGGTATCGCCGATGCAGAGCGCCTTGGCATCCAGCTCACAGAGCTTGGGGGAGAAGTAGACTTCACAGCCCAGCTTGAAGCGGAACTGCATGGCTTCCGGTCCGGTCGGAAGCGCGGCTGTCAGTGTCTCATAGGCGGCCGCACGCTTTTGCAGGAATGCATCGGGAGTCGTCCGCTCACTGTTGAAGTGGCTCGTAAAAGCAATGTTCCGCACACCGTCTGCATACTCTTTTTCCAGCAGACGAAGGGAAATCGAAACATCTTTGGCACCATCGTCAATGTTAGGAAGGATGTGGCAATGAAGGTCTGTCATGTTTCATCCTCCGTATGTACGGAATGCTTTTCTTTGCCGTTATACCGATTTTTTGACGTCAGGCAGCTCTTTTCGGCTGCTGACTCTGAAATGCCATCCGGGGGAGTACCATAGGAATAATTACTGTTATAGTAGTAATATCCGTACCCATAATCCGAGCGCTTGAGCGATTTTTTGGCATCATAACGGGTAAGAACGGCGCCAAGGACTTTTACGCCGGCATCCTGGAGCTTCTCGAGGGCTGTCTTGACGGCGTCGGTGGACGCATACTTGGAGCGGACGACGAAGAGAGCACCGTCCACGATGCGGCCGATGACGGCGGCATCCGTGACCATCGAGATGGGAGGCGCATCGAGGATGACGAAGTCATAGCTCCCGCGCAGCGTGTCCACCATCTCCTGCATCTGGGGCTGGCTGAGCAGCTCAGAAGGGTTGGGAGGGGTGGTGCCGGCCGGCAGGAACGTCAGGTTGGGGATGCCCTTCGGCTCGACGAGGGCGTCGGAGAGCGCCACTTGACGGGACAGGACGTTGGAGACACCTTTCAGATTGTGTCCGGCCTTCAGATAGCGGTGAAGGACAGGCTTTCGGGGGAGGTCGCAGTCCACGAGGACGACCTTTTTGCCGCTTTCCGTCAGAGCTAGCGCCAGATTGACCGACACATTGGACTTTGCCTCTTCCGGGACCGTGCTGGTGACGACGAAAGCGTGGACATCGCCGGAACCGGACAGAAAGTTCAGGTTGGTGCGCAGAGCTTTGTAAGCTTCAACGTAGGCAAACGGCATACCCTTCTGGGTGATGAGCTGAAGCGAACGCTTGCTTGCCGAAGAGTTGGAGATGGTGTTTCGGTTGAACGGATTCCACATGGTATTACACCTCCGGGATAAGGCCGAGTACAGGAAGCTCCAGCTTTTTCTGGATGTCCTCGCTATCGACGATGTAGTCATGGAGCAGGTGGTCGAGGACCAGAATGCCGCAGGCCGCCACAATGCCGCCGAGAGCAGCGATCAGGACGTACTTCTTCGTCTGAGGGAAGACGGGGTTGCTCGTGATCTCCACGTCGCTCACGACCTTGCAGGAGCCGGCCTCCACCTTGTCCACGATGACATCGGGGGCAGTCTCGGCGATGGCCTGCACGATCTTTCCGGCCAGGGCAGGGTCCTCGTTGGTGACCGTGATGGACATGATCTGGGTCGAGCCCACGCCGTCTACAGAGATGCAGGCCAGCAGCTGACGGTAGGTCATATCCAGACCCAGCTGCTCGATGACGTCGTTCAGGACGATGTTGCTCTTGATGATGACTGCATAAGTGTCGATGAGATTCCGGGCCGAGTTGATGTTGTCACTGGTAATGGAAGCATTGCCGTCCTGCCGGGAATTGACGATCAGATTGACGGAGGCCTGATAGCGGGGCGTCAATACGAAGGTACAGACCAGCAGGCAGATGACCGCTGCCGCAATGCCGGCCGCAGCGATCTGCAATGCGTGGCTCCAGAGAAGCCGCGCCAACTCGAGGAGGTCGATCTCATCCATGTCATGGTTTTGTTCCATAATGTTTTTTCCTTCCTAACAAAATGAGATTTTCGGACAGGAAAATTTTATCATTTTACATCTGCACTGACAAGGGGATAGGATAAAATAAAAAGAGATGAAAAGCATTTCCGACCTCTGGGAGCCATGCTTGACTTTCTGTTTGAGAGCCTTTACAATGAAGTCAAAAACAGGACAAAAGGGGAAAGATGCCATGAAATGGATGATCGCGTCCGACCTGCACGGGTCGGCTTATTACTGCAAGAAGATGGTGGAGGCCTTTGAGCGGGAGGGGGCTGACCGGCTGCTGATGCTGGGCGACCTGCTTTACCACGGCCCCCGGAACGACCTGCCCCGGGACTACGCGCCGAAAGAGGTCATCCCGATGCTGAACGGCCTGAAAAACAAACTCTGCTGCGTCCGGGGCAACTGCGAGGCCGAGGTGGACCAGATGGTGCTGGATTTCCCGGTGATGGCGGATTACTGCATCCTCCCGGCGGGCGAAAAGCTCATTTATGCTACCCACGAACGCATTTCCTGATTGGCAGGAGTAAAGCTGCGGGGCCATGTGGGAGTATATTTGGTTATGGCACGATGATAAGGAATGCCTTTTCCTTCGGCATACCCCAGCGCCATACCTACGCCGGAATCAGGAATACCACAGGCACAATCCACTTCCGAATTATCCTTCTGCCCCATTTTATAACCACTCATAAAACGCACTTCCTCCACATTCCTACCCTCATAGCAAGAAACCGGGAAACCATAATACACCCACAAAAAAGAACAAATCTGCATTCCTTCATTCGGCTTGCGCATTTGT
>OGLF01001453.1_pt1 | contig 13058 bp, 6 predicted proteins | sample 1572701 | NCBI WGS metagenome assembly OGLF01 (sample SAMEA2581910, study PRJEB24529) | metagenome | biome: Human gut stool | place: China | collected 2011 | reverse complement strand
GAGCAGAGCGAGAAAAACTTCGAGATCGACCCCGCAGACGGCGTGACCCTGCACTACTACTCCCGCTACGGCCAGTCTTACGGCAACCCCTACGGCGAGTGGGACGTGATGTTCCTCTCCTACTGCCTGAAGTACGCCGGTATCCCCCAGAGCGCCATCCCGCAGGAGGCCAGCGTGCTTGCCCTGCGCAGCTCCATGAGCGACATGGATTGGCTGCTGGACGGCGAGGACGGCAGCGCCGCCAATGTGGGCGACATCGTTATTTATAATAAGTACGTCACCCGCACCGTGGCTGTGGACAGCAGCGCCGATGGTGCAGCGGACGATCTGGACGACCTGTTCAGCATGGACGCTGAGGGTGAGAACGGCGCAGAGCTTGAAACTTCCGGCGCTTCTGCGTTGGATGCAGCCCCTGCCGCCGAGGACGCCCCCGCTGCCGACAGCGTGATCACCCCCGATCTCCCCGACACCGCCAACCCGGAGCAGCCCGCCGCAAAGCCGGTGGACAGCACCGGCACCTCTGCATCCGGCGCGGACACCCTTATCCCCAGCGTGGGTTCCCCCGCTGCCGAGCCGCAGACCACCACCGTGACCGACGCTGAACCGGTGGAGACCGTGGGCATCGTGAGCGAGGCGGACGAGAACACCCTGACCGTCATCTCCGGCGACGTGGACGGCAAGGTGGCCGAGGTCACCCTTTCCAACGCCGAGGTTCTGGCCGTGGTGGATGTTGCCGCCGCCCAGTACGCAGACGAGATGCTTACCACTGCTGTTACCGGTGCCCTGCAGGCTCCCGGTATGCTTATGCTGGCGGGTGAGGGCTCCGGCACCCTTACATCCGTTCAATATGTGGCCTACTTTGATGAAACGCCTGAGGGTTCGAATAAAGGCGGCATTACCGGAACTACTGTTACTGTAAACAACAAAATTGTTACCGGTGAATATAACTTGCAAAACAACGATAAGATCAAGCTGGACTATGACTTCTATATTCCCGCTGATGTGCTGGATCTTACAACCGGAAAAGACACTTTGACCTATCACCTTCCTGACGGAGTAGTGCCTGAAGACAGTGCCACTTATGATCTTGATGATGGTGTGGGCACGATGACCGTTGCGAAAGACGGCACGATCACCTTGAAGTTCAATAATAACTTTGCGCCGCACCAGCCTTTTACCGGTCATTTCACCCTGAGCGCCAAGGTAAAAACCGACAAAATCGGAGATGGCGGCACGATCACCTTCCCCGGCAGCTCTGCCTCTATTACCGTTAAAAATCCTACTAACATCAGCATTGATAAAAAAGGCACCTATGATGAAAAAGACGGTAAACGCATCCTTCATTATACGGTCACGGTAAGTTCCACTGACGGTTGGAACCAAAAGGTCGACATTAACGACAAACTGGACAACACCGGTAAGGTCACCGGTACGTATGTGCGTAGCTCCATTAAGCTTACCGACAAAAACAAGAAAGAAATCTCTCTTGATGGGCATCTGACATGGAGCGAAACCGAGCAGAGTTTTTCCATCAAAAACCTTCCCGAAATGAATAAAAAGGACAAATACATCCTGACCTATGATGTTGAGTTGTCCGGTTCGTATGGTGGCTCTGGTTCCGGCAGTTTCCATAACTATGCAGAGACAAACAACGAACAAAAGACCGACCCGTGGACATGGCACAGTAACTACATTGAAAAACACGGCAGCTATAATAACGAGGACGGTTATATGTACTGGACCGTCACCCTGTCTAACTACTATGGCGGCAACCTGAAAAACTATAAGGTCGAGGACGCTCTCCAAACCAATGGCGCAACCATTGTGGGAGACGTTACCATTACCGAAAAGAGCAAAGACGGCACTGTTTCTCCGTTTGGTACCATTAATGGTGTTGATGGCAAGGATAAATTCGACTATACGTTTACCAAGGATGCCACTGGCACTGAATACACCTTCTACTATAAGACCACTGTTCCGGATGGCGTTAAAACGGTTAAAAACAAATCCACCGTTGATACCGGCAAAGAAAAGTATGAGGCAACCGCAGAGCCCGGCATTACAGACCGCAGTTGGAGTACTTCTAAATCCACCGCCGGTTCTCTGACCGAAACCTCCACTCCTAATCTGCTTAAAGCACCGTGGAAGATCGAAGTTGTTGTGCCGAACAAGTGGGAAAGCTACGGTATTCTGGACAAAATCTACTCTCCTAAAGACCTTGATGGCATCCACTACGGCATAGCATCCGAGCTTCAGTCTGATCTTGAGAATCATCTCACCTTCACACTGGTAGATAATACCACAATGACCTATGCTCAAGCTATTGCGGCAGGCATTCAGATCGAGATCAAGTACGCCGACATTCAGGACGGTTTTGATAAAAAAACCGGCGAAATGTTAAGTAAAGCAAAAGAGATCTCGTCCACCGACAGTACTACTCCTGTTCGTTCGTTCTACATCAAGCTGACCAAAACAGACAGTTACAAGGGACAAAACATCAAAAAGCTGACCATTGACAGCTACTCTACCTATGTAGATGTGAGCAAGGTCGAGCCCGGAAACGAGATCACTATTAGAAATAAGGCCAATAATGCAGAGGCGAAATACACCTATACCAAGCCCAAGGAACATACCAACTTTGAAAAGGGCGTGTCTAAGCGTGAAGCTTATCAATGGGATGCTGGTAATTTCACAGACAAACTTGAGGATGTTGACTATAAGGAGAGCGGACGGACTCTCTACTATCAGCTCACCCTTGATACCTCTGACCTGACTGAATTTACAGAGAATGAATACACTGTTACCGATAAGCTGCCTGCCGGTCTGAAGTATGTGGAAGGCTCTGCACAGGGCGCATTCCGCCTAGCGTCTAATAGTGTCGCTTGCTATAATTTTTATCGTGACCACGACCCATGGTTTAAGAACGACGGCATAGCGGAGTTTTCGTTCGATAATGCCACCCATCTTGATAAGTTCTTTGAGGTCAACGCGACCACCTACTCCAGTACCGAGGGACAGACCCTTACGTTCAAAATCAAGAATCTGCAGTCCCTGAACCATAATACAAAAAATAATTTCTTCCAGCAAATGAGCGGTTTCTATATCCGGTACGCGGTAGAGGTCGACACCGATCTGTGGAAAAACTGGAATGGTACCGGTATAGAAAACGACTCTAAGGACGAGCGCACCTACATCAACACCGCCCACTGGGGAAAACTTGACGCCAAAGCCGAGGTGACCCTAAAGCGCAGGACTGAAAACCTGAAAAAAGATGTTGATCAGTTGACAGACAGCAATGGCCACAAGATCGGCAGCGCCGCATACACCATTAAGATCAACCCCGGCGCAAAAGACCTTGTCCCGAACAGTGACACCGTTACCCTGACGGATATCCTTACCGTTCAGCAGGGCTATACCGCTGAATTGGATTTAAATTCTGTTCAGCTCTATGATGCCGCAGACACTACCTTTAGCAATCCCCTGTCCCGCAACGAATACACCTTCCATTATACCAGCCATGTGGATGCAGCCAGCGTCAACACCTACACCATGGAGCTTACTGTTCCCGACCAGCGCGCACTGGTGTTGAAGTACACCTACAAAACCAACGCCGGTGTTGGAAACGAAGTAAAGCTGGATAACAAGGCACTTTTGAACGGAAAATGGGATGCAAACGAAAACCAGACCTTGCGAGATATAGAGGCCGGTGGCTATGTCTCGCAGACCAAGCTGGTTGTGCACAAGGTAGACAGCTCTAATCAGGCCAACGGTCTGGAGGGTGCAAAGTTCAGCTTGTATTGGCTTGACAAAACAACCGGAGAATGGGAAACTACCGAGAAGCAAAACTATACAAGTGACGAAAACGGTGAGTTTACCATTTGGCTCGGTCATAAAGAACTTAATGCGGATGTCGACACCCTTTACAAGCTTGTAGAGGAAGCGGCTCCCGATGGCTATCGCAAGACCAGCAAGACGTATTACTTCATCTTCACTGCTAAAGATGAACCGGATGCTGACGCCTACAACAAGGCGGTGAACGGTAGAACCACTGATGCTAGCGGAAATACACTGCCTCTACTGAAAGACAACAACCTGATGATCTGCATTTTCAATGAGCAGAGCGACCTTTATATCTCCAACGAGCGCAGCAAGCTGATCATTCAGAAGTTCTGGACGAACCAGTACAACGAAGCAACTGCACCCAAGGAAGAATCTGTTACTGTTGATCTGTACAAGTACAAAAAGGATACTGATCGTGCAACTGGTATAAAGGTAACGTCCATCACCTTGAACAACAGCAACCACTGGACAGCCACTTACAGTAACTTGACGGAAGGCTACCTCTATTACATTAAGGAAGCTTCTACCGGCAACAAGTACGAGGTGACTTACAGCAGCAGCAACGAAACCGGCGTAGAAAACGGTGGTGTGCTTACCCTTACCAATAAGGAGAAGCCAGACACCCCCGGCTACGAGCTCCCCTCTACCGGCGGCACCGGCACACTCCCGTACACAGCCGTGGGCGGCACAATGATGCTGTCTGCGCTGGCATATAGTTTTATCCACCGCAAGCGCAGACACGAAGGGAGGGCAGATGACTAAACTGCACTTCCCTGCCGGACGCCCGAGGCTGATCCCCCGCCCGCCCAGCGCAAAGTTTACGCGATAGACCGAACAAAAACGACACCCCTCCCCCCCCTGTGCAAAATGCAGGGGGCGGCAAGGGGCAGAAAAGAAAGGGGCTTTTTCCATGAAAAAAGCAATGAAAAAACTCATGGCTGCGCTGCTGGCAGTTGCTATGGTTTGCGCCATGGCGATCCCGGCGTGGGCAGATGGTGGTGCTGGTGCTACCACTGGCGAGGGTAAGATCACCATTGATAACGCTGTTATAGGTCATACCTATAAGATCTACCGTATTCTGAATCTTCAGTACAATGATACTGCTAAGTCCTTCCGCTATGAAAAAAATGATAAGTGGGGAGCTTTTGTTGAGGAGCAGACGGCCTATTTAGCTGTTGATTCCAAGACCGGTGTTGTTACTTGGGCAAACTCTGATAACGCAGATAATGGCACTGCTATCAAGGCACTTGCAGTAGCTGCCGGTCAGCATGTTACGGATACTCCTTCCCTCGCTGCTGACGACTCTAAAGTAGCAGCCTCGAACACTGTAATCTTTGATAACCTGCCCCTCGGCTGGTATCTGGTGGTTTCTGACCTGACCACTGATGCGATCTGCTCCATTGATACCACTGCAAAACAAGTGACCATCAGGGAAAAGAACGGTGTCCCCACTGTGACAAAGGAAGTTGAGTACGCTTCCGGCTCTTGGGGTGAGGGCAACGACGGCAACGTTGGCGATACCGTAAACTTCCAGACCACCATCTACGTGACCGATGGTACCCCCACCAACTACATTCTGCACGATAAGATGTCCAATGGTTTGGACTTTAAGGAAGGCTCCATCGTTGTTAAAAAGAATGACGCAATTTTTACTGATTACACCAAAGAAACCCCCAATGATGGTTGCACCTTTGAGATCAAGTTTAATGAAGGCTCTCTGCATACCAACGATAAGGTGGTTGTAACCTACTCCGCTACCATTAATAGCGATGCTGTGGTTGGTACTGCCGGCAACGACAACGAAACTTGGCTGAAGTACGGCGAATCGGGCAAGACCATCCCCAGCAATACCAAGACCTATACTTGGAAATTCGATATCCTCAAGTTCTTCACCGATAGTAACGGTGACAAGAAGTATCTGGCTGATGTTGAGTTCGTGCTGTACCGTAAGGATAACTCTGCTAATAAGACCGAGTACGCAAAGTTCGATCCCAACAACAAACTGACCGGCTGGACTGAAAATGAGAGTGAAGCCGGTAAGCTTACGACTAATGCAACCTCTAATGTTACCGTTAAAGGTCTGGACAAAGGCACCTACTTCCTGAAGGAAACCGCAACTCCCGTCGGCTTCAACGGCCTGACCACTGATGTGGAAGTTCAGATTGACAGTAGCTGCAACACCCTCAATGGCGCTACTTACACGGTCCAGTATAAGATGGTCAATGAGGAAGGTTTTACGGATACCGATGAGAAAGAAAAGGTTGTTCCCATTGAGAACAAACGCGGCACTACCCTGCCCAGCACCGGCGGCATCGGCACTACCATTTTCTATGTTGTTGGCGGCGGCCTGATGGTTGCAGCAGCTATCCTGCTCATTACCAAAAAGCGCATGGAGAACCGCTAAGCTCTCCTTTTCCCCTGCACAGAGCGGGGCTGTAAAGCCCCCTGCTCTGATCCTGAAACTATAACGTTAGGGAGTAGCCCATGAAAAAGAACAAAAGCACCATTATATTGATCCTCGTCTTTTTCGTGGGTCTATCCGTGATGTTATACCCCACTATCAGCGATTACGTCAACCAGCGCAACCAGTCCCGCGCGGTGGCAAACTACGCGCAGGACGTGGACAACATGACCGATGCGGATTACAGCGCCTACTTTGACGCCGCCGATGCCTTTAACGCACAGGTGGCCGCCAACGAAAACGCCCTCTTCCGCCCGGATCAGCTTACCGGCTACAACGAAACGCTGGATATTACCGGCACCGGCATTATGGGTTACATCACCATTTCCAAAATCGGCGTGGAGCTGCCCATCTACCACGGCACCAGCGACAGCGTGCTGCAGATTGCCGCAGGCCACCTGGAGGGCACCAGCCTGCCGGTGGGCGGCGCGTCCACCCACGCGGTCATCTCGGCGCACCGCGGCCTGCCCAGCGCAAAGCTGTTTACCAACCTCGACCAGCTGGAAGTGGGCGATACCTTTACCATCACCGTGCTGGACCGGGTGCTCACCTACGAGGTGGACAAAATCTCCATCGTGCTCCCCACCGAGACCGATGAGCTGAAGATCGTCGAAGGCAAGGACTACGTCACCCTGATGACCTGCACCCCCTACGGCATCAACACCCACCGCCTGCTGGTACGCGGCCGCCGCGTAGAGACCCCGGATCAGTACAAGCACCTCCGCGTTACCGCCGAAGCGCTTAAAATTGAACCCATTATTGTTGCGCCCATTATGGCGCTGCCCATGCTGCTGATCTTGCTGATCGGTATGCTGATTTCCACACGCAAACCCAAGAAAACGAGAGGTGAAGAACATGAAAAGCATTGATCTGCGTCATCGTCTGGCGGCTGTGCTGCTGGCTATGTGCCTTGTGGTATGCTGCGCCCTGCCGGCGTTTGCCACCAGTGCCAACATTGAGCTGGGGCGTCTGGGCTCGCTCCATGTCCGTCTGTACGACACCCACAACGATGTGCCCCTGCGCGGCGGCGAACTTACCCTGTATCAGGTGGCCTCCGTCAAGCGCACCAACGGCAACCTGTACTTTGACTATACCGGCGATTTTACGGGCTGCGGTGTCGTGCTGGGCGATCTTTCCGACAGCACGCTGGCAGACCAGCTGGTAAAGTATCTGCCCGCTGTGCCCGCCATTGCCGCCCAGCAGGACGTGAACGAAGAGGGCTATGCCAACATTACCAAGCTGCCGCAGGGTCTGTACTTGGTCGTGCAGACCGAGGCATCCCACGGCTACGAGGCCATCAAACCCTTCCTTGTGTCCATTCCCATGCCCGATGGCGACAACTGGATCTACGATGTGGACGCCACCCCCAAGGTAGGCGCTACCATCCCGGAAACGCCGGACACCCCTGACACCCCGGATGTGCCTGACACGCCGCCGGATACGCCCGACACACCGGACACCCCCGATCTCCCGGAGCAGCCGGACACCCCGGATACGCCGGTGAGCCCCGGCACACCGGATAACCCGGTAAGTCCCGACAGCCCGGACAACCCGGTAAGCCCCGAGAATCCGGATAACCCGGTCTCCCCTTCCAACCCCGATAAGCCTGTTCTGCCCCAGACGGGCCAGTTGAACTGGCCCGTGCCGGTGCTGGCCTGCAGCGGCGTGCTGCTGTTTGCCGCAGGCTGGGTGTTGAACCGTCAGGGCAAAAAGGAAAACTGACTTTGCGCTCCTTTCTTTTCGGTATAGCTTGGCGTGGCATTGCCGAATTTGCTCCCCCGCAAGGGGGAGCATTTTTTGTGCCCTTTCCCCTGCCGGGCGCAGCACGATTTTGAATGCGCTCCGCGTTGCTCTGCGCATAATCAGCGGAAAATATATTTTTTAATTTGCAATTCTGGAAAATCTGCGGATTTTCCAGAATTGCCTTTTCACGGGTGGGGTTTGGGCACGAACCCTCTCAGGCATCTCGCTTTGCTCGATGCCAGCTCCCCCGAAGGGGGAGCTTTTTGGGTGGAGCTGGCGAACGCAGTGAGCCTGAGGGGGTACACGCAAAAGAGCCGCTGTACAATTTGTACAGCGGCTCTTGTTTTATGCAGTTTGTTTATGTCTTACTGCTGCTGGGCGGCCTTTTTGGCCTCCAGTGCCAGAATGGCGTCGCGGCGGCTCAGGTTGATGCGGCCCTGCTGGTCGATGTCGGTCACCTTGACCACGATGGCATCGCCCACGGCAACCACGTCCTCTACCCGCTCCACGCGCTTGGTGTCCAGCTTGGAGATGTGCACAAGGCCTTCCTTGCCCGGGGCAATCTCCACAAAAGCACCAAAGTTCATCAGGCGGGTCACCTTGCCCTTGTAGATGGCACCGATCTCGGGGTCCTCCACAATGGTCTTGATGGTAAAGATGGCGCGCTTTGCGTCCTCCTGATCCACGGCGGAGACGAACACATGGCCGTCCTCCTGCACGTCGATCTTGCAGTTGCAGGTGGCGCAGATGTCCTGAATGACCTTGCCGCCCTTACCGATCACGTCCTTGATCTTGTCGGTGGGGATCATCATGCTGAACATCTTGGGTGCCCAGCGGCTCAGCTCCTGACGGGGCTCGGCGATCACGGGCTTGATGATCTCGTCCAGAATATACAGCCGACCCTTGCGGCACTTCTCGAAGGCCTCAGCAATGATGTCGTAGGTCAGGCCGTCGATCTTGATGTCCATCTGGATGGCGGTGATGCCCTTGCGGGTGCCGCCCACCTTGAAGTCCATATCGCCGTGGAAGTCCTCCACGCCCTGAATGTCCAGCATGGTCATCCAGCGCTCGCCCTCGGTGATCAGGCCGCAGGAGATACCGGCAACCGGAGCCTTGATGGGCACACCAGCGTCCATCAGTGCCAGCGTAGAGCCGCAGATGGAAGCCTGAGAGGTGGAGCCGTTAGAGCTGAGCACCTCGGACACGCAGCGGATGGTGTAGGGGAACTCCTCCAGAGAGGGCAACACCGGCACCAGAGCACGCTCGGCCAGTGCGCCGTGGCCGATCTCGCGGCGGCCGGGGCTGCGCGGTGCGCGTGCCTCGCCCACAGAGTACGGCGGGAAGTTATAGTGGTGGATATAGCGCTTGGTCTGCTCGTCGGTCAGGTCATCCATCAACTGGTTGTCCTTGGTGCCGCCCAGCGTGCAGGTGGTAAGCACCTGCGTCTGGCCACGGGTGAACATACCGGAGCCGTGCACGCGGGGCAGGATGCCCACCTCAGCGGCCAGCGGGCGGATCTCGTTGATGCCGCGGCCGTCCACGCGCTTGCCCTCATCCAGCAGCCAGCGGCGCACCACGAACTTCTGCATCTTGTAGCTTACCAGATCCAGATCGGCGGCGGACAGGTCGGGGTATTCCTCGGCGATCTTGTCCATGATGGGCAGCAGGGCTGCGTCACGCACGTTCTTGTCGTCGGTGTCCATAGCAGCCTTGAAGTCGTCCAAGTACTTGTTCTGGATGGCGTGGAACACGTCCATGTCCAGACCCACCACCTGGAAGTCGATCTTCGGCTTGCCGCGCTCGGCCACGATCTTGTTGATGAACTCGATGATCTTCTTGATCTCAACGTGTGCGGTCTTGATGGCGGTCAGCATAGTGTCCTCGTCCACCTCGTTGGCGCCGGCCTCGATCATCACGATCTTATCCATAGTGGCGGCAACGGTCAGAGCAAGGTCGCTCACCTTGCGCTGCTCCTGCGTGGGGTTCAGCACGATCTCGCCGTCAACCAGACCCACCTGCACGCCGCCGATGGGGCCGTTCCAGGGGATGTCGGACACGGCGGTCACCAGAGAAGCGCCGATCATACCGGCGATCTCGGGGCTGCAATCCGGGTCAAGGCTCATGACGGTCATGGTGATGCACACGTCGTTGCGCATCTCCTTGGGGAACAGCGGGCGCATGGGGCGGTCCACCACGCGGCTGGTCAGGATGGCGCGCTCGCCGGGGCGGCCCTCACGGCGCATGAAGCTGCCAGGGATACGGCCTGCGGCGTAGAGCTTTTCCTCGTACTCCACGTTCAGGGGGAAGAAATCCACGCCCTCGCGGGGCTTGGGGCTCATGACCACGTTGCACATCACGCAGGTCTCGCCGTAGCGGATCAGTGCGCTGGCATTGGACAGGCCACACATCTTGCCCATTTCAACCTTGAACGGGCGGCCGGCCAACATGGTTTCGTAGACCTTGAAGTTGTCAAAGGTCTCTTTGCGGGAACCAAATTCGATTGCCATTGTTTCTGCCTCCTTGTTTTTCGGATCGTTCTATCCAAAAAGCCGTGGCGTGCGCATTATAGCAATAAATCCAGCGTCCCTGCCCGCAGGCACGGGCGTTCGATTTACTGCTGCAATACGCTGCCACCGCTATTTTGTGCGCATGGGATACATGGAGTTATACATAAAGCAAAGGGCAGGTACCTTTGCGGTACCTGCCCTCCGTTAAAATTACTTACGCAGACCCAGAGTTGCGATCAGAGCACGGTAACGCTCGATGTCCTTCTTCTGGAGATAAGCCAGCAGATTGCGGCGACGGCCAACCATCTTCAGCAGACCGCGGCGGCTGTGGTGATCGTTAGGGTTCTTCTTCAGGTGCTCGTTCAGCTCGTTGATGTGAGCGGTCAGCAGAGCGACCTGAACCTCGGGGGAGCCAGTGTCCTTCTCGGTCAGAGCGACTTTGGCCATAACTTCCTGCTTATTCATAATACAGTACCTCTTTCAAGTAATTTATCTGCCTATGGCACAGCGGCGGGAAACGGTTCTCCCAAAAGCGGGCATACTCCCAGCCCCGTACCACGGTAACAGATACAGTATACCAGATTGCCCGGCAGATTGCAAGAAGATTTTTGTCCGCAAGCCTTAATTTTTTACAATGCCGCCCCAGTACAGCTGCACCTCCGGCAGCTTCTTTTTGCGCAGCAGAAACACGGTGGGGATCAGGTACACCGCCACCGAAAGCAGCCGCGAGGCATCGTAGCCGCTCACGCTCTCGGCCACGCTGGTGGTGCCGTACAGCCCGCCGATAAGCATGGCGGCAATGTCCATGGCGCTGTGCAGGAACACCGTTACCCACAAATTGCCGGTGCGGAAGTAGATGGCGGCCAGCATCACGCCCAGCGAGGCTGCAAACACGCACTGCATCAGCACGCCAAAGGCTTCCGAGCCGAGCAGGTTGCTCAGGTGCGCCGCGCCGAACAGCACGCCGGACACAAGGCAGGCCTTCCACACCCCGGCACGGGCGGTGCCGTAGCGCTCCAGCAGGGTCTGAGCAATGATGCCCCGGAACACCAGCTCCTCAGCCACGCCCACAAGGATCATGTTCAGCATAAAGGTCAGGATGCGGGGCAGCGGCAGCAGCGGCGTGTCCGGGCGGCCAAAGGCCAGCGTCCCAACGGTCGTATACCCGATGAAAAACAGCGGGTACATGCCCACCAGCATTCCGTTCAGAAAGCCGCAGCCCCGCCGCCGCAGCAGGTCCAGCCTGCCGGTGCGGGCCAGCAGCAAAAGCGCCACGGCCAACCCCACAGCCTCCTGCACAGAACCAAACAGGTAGCCGTCCATGGTGTCAAAATCCGCGCCTGCCGCTGCCAGCCCGATGGTAGCCAGCAGGCTGAACAAAACCATGCTGCCAAGGAACAGCACCTCGGACAGGATACAATAAAGAATGGGGTGCGCAGTGCGCAGCCGTTTGAGCATAAGTATAGCCCTCCCTATCAGTGATAGCCCTATTCTACCACGATTCCCCCAAAAGCGATAGGGCGAAAATAAAGTGTGCTGCCGGGAGATCGGGGATCTGTGAACGGCTTGCAGCATCTTTTTACAGAAAGTTCATGTAAAAACAGGCTAAAATAGCCTTGCAGATTTGACGTGTCTGCCGCTTTGGTGTATCATATACTTGTATTGTTATGCGCGATTCCGGGCGCATCACAGCCCGATTTTTAAGATTTATGAGGTGTGACCTATGTCCCTTGTTGAAAAACTTTTTGGCAGCTTCTCTGACCGGGAGCTGAAAAAGGTGAACCCCATCACCAAACAGGTGCTGGCGCTGGAGCCCAAGTATCAGGCCATGTCCGATGCCGACTTACAGGCGCAGACTGCCATGTTCAAGCAGCAGCTGGCCGAGGGCAAAACGCTGGACGACATTCTGCCGGATGCCTTTGCCGTCTGCCGCGAGGCCGCATGGCGTGTGCTGGGCATGAAGCACTTCCCGGTACAGGTGACCGGCGGTATTGCCCTGCACCGCGGCGATATTGCCGAGATGCAGACTGGTGAGGGCAAGACCCTTGTGGCTACCCTGCCCGCCTATCTGAACGCCTTGACCGGCGAAGGGGTGCACATCGTTACCGTCAACGACTATCTGGCCAAGCGCGACAGCGAGTGGATGGGCAAGCTCTACCGCTGGCTGGGGCTGACCGTTGGCCTGATCGTACAGGGCATGGACGGTGACGCCCGCCGGGCCGCCTACAATGCCGATATCACCTACGGCACCAACAACGAGTTCGGCTTTGACTACCTGCGCGACAACATGGTGACCTACAAGGCCAACATGGTGCAGCGCGGCCACGCCTACGCCATCGTGGACGAGGTGGACTCCATCCTGATCGATGAGGCCCGCACGCCTTTGATCATCTCCGGCCGCGGCGAGGACTCCTCCAGCCTGTATACCCAGGTGGACCGCTTTGTGCGCACCCTGCGCAAGAGCGTGGTGGTGGAGCTGGAAGATAAGGTCTCCACCGACGAGCAGG
>OGLF01001446.1_pt1 | contig 13089 bp, 12 predicted proteins | sample 1572701 | NCBI WGS metagenome assembly OGLF01 (sample SAMEA2581910, study PRJEB24529) | metagenome | biome: Human gut stool | place: China | collected 2011 | reverse complement strand
TAAAAAATATCATTGCCGTATCTTCCGGTAAAGGAGGAGTTGGTAAAAGTACCGTTGCCGCTAATCTAGCTGTCGCATTGGCTTTACAAGGATATAAGGTAGGATTGCTGGATGCCGATATATTCGGGCCGTCCCAACCCAAGATGTTCAACCTAGAAGAGGCTCGCCCTTATATGGAAGAGGTAGAGGGCAGGGAACTGATCAAGCCGGCCGAAAATTATGGTGTCAAGATGTTATCCATCGGCTTCTTCGTAAATAAAAACGACGCAGTCCTATGGCGTGGAGCAATGGCTAGCAACGCATTGAAGCAATCGACCTTCCTCCCGGAACGAGTGATATCCATTTGACAATGGTACAAACACTAGCGATAACCGGAGCCGTGGTGGTAAGTACGCCGCAAGAGGTTGCTTTAGCGGACGCTCGTAAGGGTATCAGCATGTTCACCGGAGATAAGGTTAATGTCCCTGTTTTAGGATTGATCGAGAATATGGCTTGGTTTACCCCTGCGGAATTACCGGAAAACAAATATTATATATTCGGAAAGGAAGGTTGTAAACGCCTAGCTGAGGAACTGAACGTGCCGTTACTGGGACAGATTCCTATCGTACAAAGTATCTGCGAAGGAGGAGATCAAGGTAAGCCGGTAGCGTTGAACCCGGACTCGATCACAGGAAAGGCATTCCAAGAATTGGCCGAGAATGTAGTCAAGCAAATAGACTATCGCAACGAGCATCTGGATCCGACAGAGCGAGTGATTGTAACCAAGAAATAAAGATGATTTATACGTATATACGTGTGGTCTCGCACGTATATACGTATCGTCCTACACGTACGCTCGCATGGGCCTACGCCTATATACGTATCAGCCTATGCGAACGTACGTATAAATTCAGCCCACAATATACTTGGCTTTCTTACCGCAAATCTTCCTGATACCCAATACGATCAACCAAGATACAGCGAATGCTACCACAGAAGCGGCAGGAATCTGTAAACCCAATGGGATATTCAAGGCTCTCGCCAACAGCACACTGGGTCCCGTAAAGAAATAATGTACCATATAGATACCGAAACCGCATATGGTTAAGTTCGCCAACATTCGCTTAATCGTATCCGACTTAACATTTACCTTCTTCGCCAGTAAGAAGATAGGAATCGTCATCATCACCACATTGGGAGAACAATAATAAAAGAATAACTCTAACTGTTCCTCCGTGTAAGCAGGCAAAGCGGTCGTATAGCGGAAACCGAAGAAAGTAATGGCATAGCCTACGACAAACATAGGAATGCCTATCCCAACGATCTTTCCTAACGACCAATCATGATTCCTCAGATAATGCCCCAATAGCAAGTAACCGTTAAACCCGGCGAAATAATAAAGCATACTGAATTCATTCCATGAGCATCCACCCCAAATGTAAGGAGATACGAATTCCCGATAGTAAGGAATAAACCGTTCTTTGTACTGCTGGAGAGCCTCGTATTTCTTCTTCACCATCGCTTTACGAACGTCATCGGCTTCCACCAACGACAGCCCACCCAACTCACGACAGAGTTGCATGATTTGTTCCTGATAGGCAAATACTCCATACGTGTTATTCAGTATCTTGTCCGTTCCGGTGAAATACTCAACCTCCTTCTGACCCTCTTTACGGGAGACGTACTCGTTGTGGAAGTTGTTCTCCATTGCTCCCGGACGATACAATGAAATAGCAGCGATAAGGTCTTCAATATTGTCTGGCTTCATCTGACGGCAATAGCCTGTCAATCCTGAACTTCCAAAGTGGAAGTTATCCTCATTCCAACCATTCTTGAAATACCTGTACACCTCTGGGTCATCCAACGGCACACTGAAGATGTCTAAATCCACACCCTCGTGCTCCTTCACCAGCCGAACCATGTCCTGGAACTTGTCAAACTGTTTCACACCCAGCACGTCCTCTTTTAGGAAGCCAGCAGCGTCCATCTCACCACCTTCCCACTCGGTTACATACTCCTCACCATTCTTACGAATAGGAACCCAATGAAACATATCGTGTTCCTCTGGGAATACCATCATCGCACAGGCATGAATTGACTGAGCCTTTGGTGCTGGCATTATCAGCATCACTTCATTGATGAGGTCGGAGTGTTCAACAACAAAGTTCTTCACCCGTGAATGAGCACAGGCTATCTTGAACAGGTCTTCAGGCTTCCTGTCCTTGACGTCAAACACTTTCATCATTTCGTTCGTTTCCTGGAAGTCCAACCCGTACACACGAGCCATATCCTTGATGGCTGCTCGTAACTGTAATGCGCTGTAAGTTCCCACGGAACACACCTGTTTCCAGCCGTACCGTTCTTCCATGTATTTCTTCACACGGGGACGGTCTTCACCAGGATAGTCGCAGTCAATATCAGGGAGTGATACCTTAACACGTCCTGCGTTCAAGAAACGCTCAAAGAGTAGGTCGTATCGCATTGGGTCTAACTTGGTAATCCCCAACAGGTAGGAGACAAGACAACCACCAGCCGAACCACGACTGATACCCGTCATTATACCGTTACGATGGCACCAGTGGATAATGTCCCAAGTAATTAGGAAGTAGTCAATTGCTTCCCCTAACTTTATAACACCCACCTCTCGGTCTATTCGTTCCATAATGACCTCTTCACCCCAATCCTCAATAAGGTCTGGGTGACGCTCAAGACCGTCGGCTATAAGAGACCAAAAGAGGTCTTCATTTGTTTCGAACTGTTTTGCCTCTTCCTTTGTCATCTTATAGTGAGGCAAGTGTCTCTTCTTTACGTCGATGACAAAGGTTATCGCCTCAGCAATGTTTTCGAGGAATTCCAACCCTTCCATGAAACGGCTGTACACGTCCATGAACCCTTCTTCGGTATCCGGAAACATTTGAGCCAACTCAACAAACAGTTGGTCGTTCGATTTAAAGTATTGATTATCGCTCTCGTAGGCAGTTGTTCCACCAATACTATGTAGGCGAGGTCTGATACAACTGTACTCCTCGTCAAGATACCACGCATCAACCGACGGAACGGGTAACAGGTTCTTGTCCTTGAAGAATTTCTTCAGGTTCGTCAGATACCATTCGTCACGGTTATCATCTACATATTCGCATGGGTCTAACTGATAAACGACAGCGTCTATATGCAAGTCTTTCAACTTGTCGTAATCCGTTGTCTTCGGGTCAAGAAACATAATCAAATCATCGTTGTTAGTGGTGATTTTATTGAAGTCCTCAAGACCGATGTACTTCGGATTGTCACAGTTGATGAACTTGTTTATAGTAAGGAGGTCTCGCCAACCCTTGTCGTTCCTTGCATACACCTTAACAGTGAAGCGGAAATCCCGAGGCTGGTCATACACCACACACTCCATACCAATCACGCTCTTGATTCCGTTCTTTTGACATTCCGCTTGAAACTTCAATGCTCCGGCAAGTGAATTCTTTTCACAGATACCCAACGTCTTCACCCCAAGGAACTTTGCCTTCTTACACCAGTCGGCATACGTTCCCGTCCCAGACATCATTTCATACTGACCATGAACTCCCAAGAATACAGGGGTCTCAATCTCCTGTTTCGCCTGACCGATATATTTCAACCGTGTGAGTTTCACGTCATTCTCTTTACCTTTGGCGAGCATATAGTACACTCCCCCAAAACTGAATGCGTAGAAGTCACACGATGTTTCGACGGATTCCTCTCCTGAGCCTTTACGCTTCGGGTCGGCAGGAATACCTACAAAGTTGAACCCGTCATCAAACAGCGCACCGTCATACGCTGGTTGATATAATTCAAAGGTCTTCCCTCCTATCTCGACCACATAGTCAGAAATAGGAGCGAAGTCCATTAAATTCTTCTCAAGATATTCTTTGAATTTATCCATTGATTTTCTGCTTAACAAGTTCCGTTATATCGTCACCATCTTTACACCCTAACGACAGGAAGTATTGAGCAAACTTCTCACTGACATGGTCATTCAATTCGTAGGAATCCGAATGATAATCACAGAAGTAAATCTTCACTTCTTTACCTGTCGCCTCAGCAACCTTAAAGATAGCCTCAGCCTCACAGTCGAAACGCAATGAACCAAATACGATATCGCATATTTCAGCATCTTCTTCAGACATCTTCGCCCAACTGTTCGTAACAGCGTTTGCCGTCCAACGTGCCCATACGTCTTCACCAGCCAATGACTTGAGATATTCGCCTGTGCGCTGTAACAGTTCACGACCCTCAACTCGTACCGAGTCAAGAATATTAGGAGAATCATCCTGTGAGAAAAACGGTAACAGGATATCGCTGCTCAACTGTTTCCACTTCGCATACGCTGTACCCGTACAGTCAATCTTCTTTGACTCCCCTGTAAAGATGTTCATCAACGTCTGGCGAATTCCTTCACTGAAATCCCCCATAATCAGCGGACGCTCCATACAGGCAGCATCCACCATGAGTGCTTCCGCTTGGTAAGATTTACCGGAGCCAATAACTCCTACCAAGCCATATATCTTTCCTTTAAGGCTCATATTGATTCATGAATTTTTGAACGCTCTTGAAGAGTTTCCAGTTGTCCGTGTACTTCTCCAACAGTTGTTCGCAGTTTGTGATACAAGTCAATAACTTCTTGGACGTATTTCCCAGAGCCTGTTCGTTCTTACAGAATATCCATAAGTCCAAATAATCACAGGTCTTGAAAAGACGGTACTGGAGGTCAGTCATTGTCTTCTTAATTTCTTCATCGGAATACGGCAACAGGTTCGCGTCACCATGACAGATTTCGTATTCAATGATATCCCATGCCGCAGCCGTGTTCTCATTGAATTTCTTTACGCACGCATTGAGGTCGCCTGTAACACTTTCCACATAGTCGTGGAGTAACACCTTGTCAAACACGTTGATGTCGTAGGAAACGTCCTCTTCTGAGGCAAACCAACGAAATAACATGCCTACCACCAACCCATGTTCCAGGAGGTTGTACCCCCTGTGATGGGGGGTATTAGGCAACCTCTGAATGTCTTTCATCCCTAACAGGATGTCAATCTTCTTGAAATTCATAACTAAATCGTCTTTATTTTAGTGAATAATTCTTATCTGATGAACAGTTCGTTCAGTAACGGGTTCCGGAATTCTACCAACTGTTTTGTCCAGTAACGGAAGATAACCTTTGCCCAGTCAGAGAACATCTCATCTTCAAACTTCTCAATATCCGCACGCAATAACTCGAAGTCCTGTTCTGTACGGTTCTCACTGTTACGACAGTTTTCTTCGAACTGACTCAACTGAACGATAAGTACATCGAACTCCTCTAAAGTTTTAAACGTCGTCTTATAGGAAAAGTTTACTCCGGACGGATACGAATTTGGGTCTCTTTTAGCGATTTCTTCAGCCAACGGAATGAAGTCCTTATAGACATGAAGATTGTCTGCCTTGTGGTAATATTTCCCAACAGGCACACCCACTATCGCTGCAACGTACTCCTGCATCAATGTAAAGTTGAACACGTTCACCGCACTGAATCCCCAAATAAGGTCATTCGAACGGATATCCACATAACAGTTCATCTTTCCATTCACTATCATAAAGTGGATTGAACGGGTACACGGTGTATCCTTTGTGAGGAGTAATGAAGCCTTTTCCCCATCCTCTTCATTCTGATTGAAGTTGTCAGAAATAGGGTCATGAATGGTGATAACCGCTTCACGGGTATCGATGTCCTGCTTGAACTTTTCAATGACGAACCGTAATTGGTCGGTCACGTTCTGATACAGTCCGGGAGCCTTCAATTTTGAATAACGACCGTTTTCGTCTGCTTTACCGTTCTTATACTGTCGCGGAAGTAACTTTCCGGACAATGTTACCATCGAGTCAAAATTGTCCCCGTAACGACGTATTCTGGGTCCATATCCCGCTCTCATGAACTTTCCGTCATCTGAAAAGTTTACAAGGTTCTTCACGTAGGAAGCAGGCATCTCAAGACTGTTATCCCCACGAGCCAACCACAGGGACTCAATCCACCCCAATGTTTTGTTCCATTTACGCTCCGGAACACGAACATAGCGGTCGGTCGGATTAGTTATCTCAATGAGGACGGCTCCAGGGAACTCACGACATTCGAACCCTCTTCGGGTAACGTCAATCCCTTTATCCATCAACTCCTTACAAAGTAGCACCAGCGCACTACTTAAATTTTCTGCTTGAAAATACATAAGTCTTTCTTGATTTAATCGATTAATAATTCTCCTGGCTTGGGCAACTTAGCATTCCACTTCGGGGGGAAGACGAACTCAATCTTCTTCGGACTCTTTTCGTAGGTGTGCTTGATACGTTCATTTCTACCTTTGTTGAAAGACGCTCCTAATCCCTTTGCAAACTTCGATGTTTCACAGAAACAGTTCTGAAGATTTGTAAGAGTAGGAACAGGCTCCCACGGTAACGGGTTCCACTTCATACCTGTCTTTTCGCAGAAGTCACCCATCAGCCTTTCAAAGTTGTCGTGAACCCACTTGATAGTGCCCACATAGTCATAACGCTTTCCGGACGCTCCGTCAAATGTCCAGCCGATACCTTTCAACGACCCTGGACCAGTGATGACAAAATCGTTTTCCGAAAAGTTGAACAGGGGTGAATAATTCAGGTCAATGCAATATTGCTGAGCCGTGAAGTCCCCGTATATTTTCATATTCCTGAAAACCCAATACAAGTCCTCAAAGGTCTTCGCCTCTAAGAAGTCATACAGGTGTCCGTTCTGAAAGATTTCGTCCTCAAAGATACGGAAGTGAGCACGATGTTTGCTCATGCCTGTTATGTGCTTATATTGGGGATACTGATAAAAGAAGCAATTCACGATGTATGCATTACCGTATATCGTGTCGCCACTGTCAACTACCTTATCCAAGAACTTCGCTATGTTTTCCAAGCCTGTTTCGTAGGTGATATCCCCGAACTCCTTCTCCAACATATCCCACGTCTCATTCTTATTGAAATGCTTGAAAAGCAATATGCGAAAGAACATATCCTCTGGCTCGTATTCTTTACCATTGTAAATCACACGGCTCAACAGGTATTGACTCACACGGTCAAGACAACGATACACGTTGGTGAACTTAAAGTTCCTCAATATGTCGTCATCCGTCCACGGAGCCTGTTCCCCATTGTACTTTCGCCAGAAGATATTCATTCTCTCGCACATCCAATATAGATAGTGAAGGAAGTTATCGTTAGGAGTCGGACTGAAATTATTTTCCTCTCTTGCCATTCTCAAATGTTTCAAACGAGTTCTTTTCAATGTAGTCCGACGCTTTACAGAAAGCCACGAACTCTTCACATAGTTCTGACAGCCCAAAGAAGTTAAAAATATGAACACCCAAGTCCCAGACCGGAGCGTCATACGGTTGGTCGTGAAGAACTACACAACCGCCAGCCTCATTCACCTCTTCTCCCTCTCTTTGAGCCTTTTCGAAGTCGTGCATAAAGGTTCTGTGCTTTCGCCACATGCAATCTCCCTTAGGAGGCTCGCCAGACCTGTATGCTATCCGAGCACAATACTCATCCCATTGGTCGTCACGGTAATCATACCTGACATGGAGAATGTTCGTAAACTCACTCTCTCCGCATAAATCCAAGGGACGCAATCGCCATGATACAGTTGTTCCTGCACCATCAATCAAAACTCCATGCCCTGCCTTAGACGTTTCCTTCAAGAAGTAGGATAGACCCTCAGCCTTGCACAGTCGCGACGTCATACTGTCGTAACCTTGCCAGCGTCGGATACCGCCATTCTCATAGAATTTCCCAACGAAAACCATATTGAAGTCCTCGGAGTAAACCCCGACTTCCTTTTCCTTTCCGTCAAGTGTCTTAAACTTGTATGGGCGGAGTTTCATACCTAATGATTCGAGGAACTCGAGGAAGAGGTAAACCCTTGTAGATTTACCGCTCCCCGAGATGCCTTTAACCAATACTATGGATTCCCCGTCAACCATTTACTTCTTCTTTGGAGTTTTCTTTGCGGGTGCAGGTTTGGCGTCCTCAGCCAGTTCCAACGCTGTTACACGTTTCTTGATAGGCTTGTCGTCACCGAACTTGACCATACACTTTTCTTTTCCGTCTCCGGACTTGTACAGGCGAGTGATTTCACCAACAGCGTCCTCGCCTTTCAGGATAACTTTCGAACCTACTTTCAGTCCCGGAATTTCTTCCGATTCTTCGAGGTTCTGACGTTTTGTTTCACGAGGAGTCTTGTCGGCTTTCGCTGACTTCTTTTCCTTCATAGACTTGTCTGATTTAGACGGAGTCTTGCGGTTTTTCTGACGTTCCTCGTACTCTGCCTCAGCCTTTGCCAAGCGTTCTTCCTCTTCCGGAGTCAGTTGTTCTTCTGACTGATAGGTAGAGTTGCGTTTGTTCTGACGTTTCATTGCTGCTTCAGGTGAACCATCCTCAGGGTCTGGGTCGTCATCAGCGGTTTCTTCTTTCTTCGGAGCAGCCTTTTTCGCAGGAACCTTTTTGTCTTCCTTTTTAGGAGCGGACTTCTTGGCGGGAGCAGCCTTTGCAGGTTGTTCTTCGGCTTCACCACCTAACTTGTCAAGGAACTCTTGAGCCACCTTAACTTCCAATTCACTTGAGTTTTCATTCTCAATGATTTCGTTCAACTGTTCAGCAGTGAACTTTCTGTACTTCATACGAAGTGCCAACGCATTGTTTGCCATAATCGTTTTTACTTTATTAGTTAAAATTTTATTTTCAGTGATGTTTTATCACTTATCTCGGTACAAATATAATGTAAATATCTCGAATAAGTTTTTATTTTCTCGCGAAAAATCGAAATTATTTTTTGCCGGAATGACCAAAACCTCCCGCACCTCGTTCTGTATCAGTCATTTCACTGACATCAGAAACTTCGATAATTTCCTCGACTTTCGCATACGGAGCGAAGACAATCTGAGCAACTCTGTCGCCATTTTCGATTGTCTGTGGTTCTGTTGACAGGTTAATCAACGGAACACCTACTTCCCCACGATAGTCAGCGTCAATGGTTCCAGGAGTATTGATTACGGTCAGACCCTGTTTAACAGCACAACCGCTGCGAGGTCTCACCTGACCCTCGTACCCCTGTTCGATTTCCATGTACAAACCAGTAGGAATGATTTTACGCTCCATAGGAGCCAACGTGATTGAACCCTCGGGAAGATAGGCACGCAAGTCCATACCCGAACTGTCTGGAGTTTTGTACTCCGGCAGAGCATTTGTGCTCTTGTTTACGATTTTTAATTTCATACTGTAAATGATTAAAATGAAATGTTACAACCAATCAAAATTGTTTATAATTGTGATGTCATTATATTTAACGAGAAAATCACCTTTCGAGCCTCGAATTTTGACTTCCTCCTTAGCAGGATTGTTGCTTACGACCTCCATTATCGTCCCTTTATACAGAACTTTGGTATCCCTGTAAAGAATGTACCAACGGTCATAATTTCCCTGAACTCTCCTCTGTTCTTCGTCTTTATACTGAAACGCTGGAAGACCTTTCTTCCCCCAGAAATTCTTTTCGACGAACTCCGCCACATTATATCCAGGAGTGAATATACTGTCGACGTTGAATTTCACACTCAACTCAATAATCTTCAACCGCTTCTTCTTAGCAATATCCGCTGCGACTGACGCATACGTTCCATTACGGTATATAGAGGAACGTAATTTGTGAGTCAGATACTCCAATTGAAGCCGTGTCAAAAACTGTCTGTGGCGCAGTCCTTTGTCCTCACAGGTTTCTTCTCTTACTTTGTCCATAATTACTCAAATTTTTATTTCCACTTTATTATAAAAGAAGCTAATTGGGTCGACCGCACCCCTCAAAACTTCTTCGAGATATTCTAAATCAATGTTTCCAGGGTCTATTCCTGGCTTCCTAATCGCTGTCACGTACACACGGTCAAACAGTTCCTTCATCTTTAATGCCGACTCTTTGCTCTCGTTTATAGTTCCAAAATCGTACAAGAGTATGACGTTCTTGATACCTTTCTTGAGCATCATGTTAATCTGTCCTTGACCGATATTATTCCCGAACGTGAAGCAACACTTGATGTCGTCAAGATGTTGAAGTCCTAAGAGGTTGTCGATGTTCACTTTGTCAAAGATACCCTCAACAATGATAACCGTTTCAGTCCTTCCCTCTATCAACTCATCGCAACCCCCTAACAGGTCTTGAAAGTTATTCTCGGAGTTCCTGTAACGTAACACCAAGTCAGCCTCGTGACGCTTGTATGCCTCAAGATTTTCTTTGTGCCATTCCTTCGAATACCTACTGCGTGCCCACCACGCCACACACACTCCGTTGACTTTCATCTTGAAAATGATGAAGTTCTTCAACTTCGCTTCCAACGGTGTATTGGTATAGGAAGGCTCGAACTCCGCATAGTGTTCAGGTCGGAACCCACGATTATTCAGGTACTCATCATCCACAAGCGGTTTCAGCCGTAACGGAAGAGTAACAGGCTTTAATTCTTCTTCCTGTACCTGTTCCGCATCACCCTCCATCCACTTTGATGTCTCCCCCTGAATATCACCTATCTTTGGACAGTTCCAACAGTGGAACGTCGCAACGCCATTCATATTGAAGATGATACCCCACTTCCCTGCTTTTCCGCAGAAAGGACAGTCCATATCCTTATTCGTGAGCCACCCCTGTGAACCAAATGGCGTGAGATTGAAATCAGCGATTATCTGTTCCTTATCGTACCGCATAACGAAATTATTTCTTGCGAGGTGCAGGCTTCCTCGTTGTCTTCGGGGTTTCCTGTACACCCTTGTTTGCTAAATATTCCTTGAGCGACTGTTTAGTCTGTCGCTTATTCAACGTCTCTTGTGGCTCCTGTGCAGCCGTTTCACCCTCGCCAACTACCTTTGTTCCGTACACTCCTGGTGCTATCTCTACTCGCTCCTTCTTCTCCCCAACGGCTGCTTCTCCGTTACCTTTACGGCTGCGACGGCTCTCAAGCCTGTCAAGAGCCGACATATCCAACACCTGCTCAACGATTGTTGAACGTGATATATCGTAGAAGAAGCCGTTCTCGTAATTAGTAGGGATTCGAATGATGATACCATTGTTTCGGTAGTTTCGTAACTTATCACAATAGATACGAGCCATGTTCTGTTTGCCCTCTTCAATTGTAATGTTACCTGTAAACACGAACGAGAATGGCTTGATAAGTGTGCGGTCACCCTCTGTATTCTGGCGAGTGATTACCCGTGTCGGGTCGTTCCATACTTCAATAGGAACGTCTCCCGTCTGGGTCGCTGTAATTACGGCACAGTCGTATTTCTTCGCGATATCCTTTAATCGCTGGGCACACTTCTGTAACCTGTATTTGATGAAGTTCGGGTCGAAGTCAATCTTCTTGTTTTCCCCTGTCAATAACAGGTCAATAGAGTCGACCGTAACCAAGTCAGGATAATACCCATACTCTTTCTTATAGTCCTCTATCGCAGCCACCAAGTCGGCTATCGTCATGTCCATCATCTCTTCAGAAGCGTACACGTCAATATCACTGTTCACTGTTTGTGCCCTCTTGATGAGTGCTGAGATACGTTGTCGGGTCTCATCGCTGACATCACCCCTCATGATTTTCGCATAGGTAGTGTTCGCCAACATTTGGTCAAACTTAACAACCGCCTCATCACGACCACCCTCTAACTGAAAGTGAAGACAGTGATTGTGAGCGATTGATGTATTATACCAAGAAAAGTATTTAAGAGCCGTGGATTTACCAACACCGGAACGCATGATTAGGAGAACGGTATCCTGGCGAGGAATTCCCCCATCAGTAATTTCGTCAATCGTTGATATTCCTGTCGGTATCTTTGCCCGACGTGTTTCATCCTCGGCTTTCATTTGTGCCGTTCCTATGTTACGATAGAAATCCCTGTACACCCGTACAAACTTTCCTCGGAACTTATCTAAGGAAAAAGCGTTTATTTCCGCCATTCTTTTCTCAAGAAGAAGCATCGCTTCCTCTGGCTTCCCTTCATTATACATATCCGACACTTCGTGCTGAGTAGCGACAAATGTCTGACGTCTAATAAAGGTTTCCAATTGCCGTGTCATAGGTTCCACCTCTGGAAGTTTAATTCCCTTGACCTCAGCAATCTTCTTTGAAACTTCCTCGTTGTTAGGGAAGGTCATTTCCACCATACCAAACGTCGCCAGATTACCCGTTTTCTTCATCGTGTCTGCCAACACTTTCAGCATCGCTTTACAACCTCCCAATTCTCGGGGAAAGTTACTTAAATCGAGATTATCTACGACCAACTCCGCAAACTGTTTGTTTGCGAAAGCCAATCTTAACATCTCTTCCACGAAATTCGGGCTGAGAATCGCATCAACCTTTTTTGCCATATCTTTTCAATTTATACTGCGTCAATTTTTATCATTACTGTACTCTCTCGCAACTTGTTAATCGCCATGAAAGAGGAGGACACGGTATCATCGTGCCCACTGATACTCTCAAGAGTTCCCTTATCGCTGCGAAACGCAACTGAGTTGAACTCCCCAAACATCTGGTCAATCTTAGCAGCCGTGTCAGGATGATACGGACACTTGATTACACCTCTCTCAAATAACGCTGCAAGTGATGCCCACCCTGTTCTCAGGTCTTTCTTATTCCCGGAGGTCGTCGTGAACGGTGTAATATTCTTGATACCCATCTGGACGCACATATCCGCCAATATACTTTGAAAGCCGTTGTTTTCTACAACTATCTCGTTTGGCTTAAACACCCTGTTCAGGAGGTCAATCTTCTGTATCTGTTCATTATGCGACAATCCCTTTTCCCGGAATATATAGAGGAGATAATAATTCCCCTGGACATCCTTCCCCCAAACTGTATAACAAGTATAGTCGGCTCCCACATTTCCCGAAACAGCAAAGTCACAACCCATGACCACCCTCTGTAACTTGATAGGGAACGACTCTATGTTATCTACGAGCCTGATGTTTTCCATCCCGATTGTACTCCTCTTTAATATCTCCCAAGGGAAGATTGTACTATCGTCGGAAATAGGTACGACCAAATACTCACGAGAGAATAC
>OGLF01001437.1_pt1 | contig 13155 bp, 10 predicted proteins | sample 1572701 | NCBI WGS metagenome assembly OGLF01 (sample SAMEA2581910, study PRJEB24529) | metagenome | biome: Human gut stool | place: China | collected 2011 | reverse complement strand
ACCAGCAGTAAGCCCAGGCGCGCCTGCTTCCTCCTTAGCGCATAACCTAACGCCGGCACATGCGGGATAGTCGCTGTTCGCGTCGGCTCCGTAATGCGCCACAGCGGGAGTGACAGCGCCATAATCAGCACCGCCATCATCAGCATGGCGACAGGCCAGCCGGATGCCGCCGACAGCATCAGGAACACCCCGCCGCCGCACATCATTCCCAGATAGCTGCCGCCGACCTGCACGCTGTTTCCCCAGCCGTAACCCGTGCGGGTCAGTTGATCGACACAAAAGCCGTCGCTGGCGATATCAATGGTGGAGGCGACCGTGCCTGCCACCATAAACAGAACAAATAACGCGACGATTTGCGTATCGGGGAATCCCCCTTCTCGCCCAAACCAGCCAATCGCTGCGGCAATAGTCAGGATCGCCGCTAGCGCGACCTGACCACGCAGGATTAACATGCGGGAACGGCGTTCCTGGCTACCGGGCGGAAGCCGCCAGCGCTCGATCCACGGCGCCCAAATAAACTTCAGCGCCCAGGGCAGCATAAACAGGGTTGTCGCACCGGCAAGCGCCAGCGAACCGCCAGCAGCGCGCACCAGCGCGGGTAAGGACTGCATAGACAGCGCCGATACCAGACTCTGCGTCACATAGACGCCGGCAATAGCAAAAATCACCCGCCCGGTCGTAAACGTAAGCGGTTTCACATTCGACTGAACATCACTCATGCACCCACTCTCCAGACGCGGAAACCCCGTCGTCGCGCCACACGCGCGCGGCCATTTGCGCCTGCCACAGCGCCTGATAACGTCCATGATGTGAGAGCAATTGCGCATGAGTACCCTGCTCAACCACCTGTCCCTCTTCCATCACCAGAATGTTTCCGGCCCCGGCGATGGTGGATAAACGGTGAGCGATGATAATCACCGTCCGGTTGTGAACCAGGTTATCGATCGCTTTTTGCACCGCCAGCTCGCTTTCAATATCCAGCGCGGCAGTCGGTTCATCGAGAATGACGACCGGCGCGTTTTTCAATAACGCTCTGGCAATGGAAATCCGCTGGCGCTCGCCGCCGGAGAGCTGACCGGGGAAGTTGTTCGCGCGCGCGGACAGGCCGACTTCGTTCAAGACCGTCGCCGCGTCGAGCGGGTCTTTACAGATCTGCGCCGCAAGCTCGACGTTTTCAAGCGCCGTCAGGTTGCCGACGAGGTTATAGAACTGGAAGACAAAGCCGATGTCGTGGCGGCGATAGGTCGTGAGCTGACGGGCGTTGAAGCCGCTCACAAGCGTCCCGTCGACCGTGATGGTGCCGCCCGAGCAGGCGTCCATGCCGCCGAGCATGTTGAGGACCGTCGTCTTGCCCGCGCCCGAGGGGCCGACGATGACGCAGAATTCGCCCTTTTCGATCGTAAAGCTGATGTGGTCCACCGCGCGAATCTCGATCTCCCCGCTGTGGTAAACCTTGGAAACATCCTCAAATGTGACGAAAGCCGCCATAGTCCGACTCCTCCGCTTTAAATATCATTTCTATTTTATTATAAGTGGAAAATAACGGAAATGCAAGTGTAGATATAGCAACTTGCATGAAAAAGTCGCTAATTTTTTAGGCAAAACCATGAGAGCTGACGATTGAAATTTGCCTTTTCCGCGCTTATAATACAAACTGAAGTAAATGAAGGAAAGGAGCGTGAAAACGAATATGTTTGAGAACTTCATCAAGCAGGATGTTGACGACATGATCTTCGGCAGCACCAAGCAGATCATCAGCGAGCGCTGAGATCCGTTGTATCGACCACGCGAAAGCGTGGCTTTTTTGTTTTTATCGCCGGAAAGGCGAAAAAGGGCCGCTTCCACGGGAATTTTCGTCCCGAGAGGCGGATTTTTCTTGCCTTTGCACGGTGTGTGTGATATACTTTTTCGGCTAATGAAGGATAAAAGTAAGGAGAGAGAACGCCATGGCTGTGATCGAATACGATTCCTACAAGCAGAAGCTGCTTGCGATGGACGAAACATTTGAAAACCTCTTCAAGGCGCTGGAGATCGAGCAGGCCCGTCAGGAGCTGAACCGCCTCGAGCTCGAGGCGCACGAGGACGGCTTCTGGAACGATCTGGAGCGCTCGCAGAAAAACCAGATGCGCTCCAAGCAGCTGCAAAATAAGATCCACCGCTACGAAAAGCTCGTTTCCACGCGCGACGATCTGCTCGCGCTGATCGACATGGGAACGGAGATGGACGACGCGAGCCTGCTGCCAGAGCTCGAAGAGGGCTACAAAAAGCTCGAAGCCGATGTGGAGCAGGCGCGACTCACGACGCTCCTTTCCGGCGAATACGACAACTGCAACGCGATTTTGACGTTCCACGCCGGCGCGGGCGGCACCGAGGCGCAGGACTGGGCGCAGATGCTCTACCGCATGTATATGCAGTGGGCGAACAAGCACGGCTTTGAATTCGAGATGCTCGACTATCTCGACGGCGATGAAGCCGGTCTCAAGAGCGCGACGGTCATGGTCAAGGGTGAGAACGCCTACGGCTATCTGAAGGGCGAAAACGGCGTGCACCGCTTAGTGCGCGTTTCCCCGTTCGACGCGAACGCCCGCCGCCAGACGAGCTTTGCAGCCCTCGAGGTCATGCCTGAGCTGCCCGACGATATCGAGGTCGAAATTCGTCCCGAGGATATTGAAATGCAGGTCTACCGCGCATCCGGCGCCGGCGGCCAGCACGTCAACAAGACGAGCTCTGCCGTTCGACTCATCCACAAGCCCACGGGCATCGTCACCGCCTGCCAGACGCAGCGCTCGCAGTTCCAGAACCGCGACTACGCCATGCAGATGCTCAAATCCAAGCTCATGGAGCTCAAAATTCAGCAGCACGCGGAGAAGATTTCCGACATCAAGGGCGTGCAGCTCAAGATCGAATGGGGCAGCCAGATCCGCTCCTACGTCTTCATGCCCTATCAGCTCGTCAAGGACACGCGCACCGACTACGAGACCGGCAACATCCAGTCCGTCATGGACGGCGACCTCGACGGCTTCATCAACGCGTATCTGACGAAGTCCGCGAACGGCGAACTGAAGAAATAATTCAAAAATGTGCGAAGCACATTTTTGAGAGGGGCTTGCAGAGTGCTGCGCGCACTCGCGTTGCTCGCACACTTGCACTCTGTAAAGTATTTTTTGTCACGCACAGGTCGCGACAAAAAATGATCAAACTTTGATTCCGGCGCTGCGGCGCCGGAATTTTATATGTCGGAACGAAAAAGTTAAGCAGGGAGGAAACATGGAAGAAAATACCAGAGAAAACAAGATGGGCACGATGCCCATCGGCAAGCTGCTGGCCAACATGGCGGGGCCCGTGATGATATCGATGCTCTTTCAGGCGCTCTACAACATTGTCGACAGCGTGTTCGTCGCGCGGCTCAGTCAGGACGCAATGAACGCCGTGTCGCTCGCTTTCCCGCTGCAAACGCTGTGCATCGCGTTCGCCGTGGGCACGGGCGTCGGTATGAACGCGCTGCTCGCGCGTTCACTGGGTGAAAAGAACATGCAGGCGGTCGACCGCGCCGCGGGCACGGGGCTCTTTCTGACGCTCTGCACCGCCGCCGTCTTTGCTGTCCTCGGCTTTTCGCTCGCCACGCCGTTTTTCCGCTTTCAGACGGAGAATGCGCAGATCATCGCCGACGGCAGCGCCTATGTGAAGATCTGCATTGGCGGTTCGCTCGGACTGTTCCTGCAAATTTACGGCGAGCGCCTGCTCCAGTCCACGGGGCGGACGGACCTTTCGATGATCTCGCAGATCGCGGGCGCGGTGTGCAACATCGTGCTCGACCCGATTTTGATTTTCGGCCTTCTGGGCTTTCCCCGCATGGAGGTCGCGGGCGCGGCGGTCGCCACGATCGTCGGCCAGTTCGTCGGCGCGGGCCTCGGCCTTTTCCTGAACCTCAAGAAAAATCCCGAGGTGCAGATCCACCTCAAGGACATCCGTCCCCACCGCGCGACGGTGGCGGACATCTACGCCATCGGCATTCCGTCGATCATCATGCAGTCCATCGGCTCGGTGATGACGTTCGGCATGAACAAAATTCTCATCTCGTTCACCGAGGCGGCGACAGCGGTGTTCGGTGCTTACTTCAAGCTCCAGAGCTTCATTTTCATGCCGTGCTTCGGCCTCAACAACGCGATGGTGCCCATCGTGTCGTACAACTTCGGCGCGCAGAAATTCGACCGCGTGCGCAAGACCGTCCGCCTGACAGTCTTCACGGCCATCGGCATCATGTGCGTCGGCTGCGCGCTCTTCGAGCTCATCCCCGAAACGCTGCTGGGGATGTTCTCGCCGACGGACGAAATGCTCTCCATCGGCAGGGTCGCTCTGCGCATCATCGGCGTACATTTCCCGCTCGCGGGCTTCAGCATCATCGCGGGCAGCGCGTGTCAGGCGCTCGGCAAGCCCATCTATGCGCTCATCAATTCCGTCTGCCGCCAGATCGTCGTGCTGCTGCCGGCGGCGTATCTGCTCTCGCTCACGGGGCGGCTCGAGCTTGTGTGGCTCGCCTTCCCGATCGCGGAAGTCGTGAGCGTCATCCTGAACGCCACGTTCCTGCGGCTCACGTACCGCGCCTCGCTCGAGAGAAAATAATTTTGCCTGCGCGCAGACGCAGATCGGGGAGAGCCTCTTATTATAGAAGAGGCTCTCCCCTTTTATAAACGTTCCGCACGGCGGTTCAAATTTTTTCTTTTGACAGACCGCACAGACGCGGGTAAAATACATTTGATAAGCTACGCTTGATAAATTGTTTTCGCAGGAGAACCTATGAAAAGACAACTTGCAGCGCTGCTGCTGACGATTTTTGCCCTGTCCCTCACTGCCTGCGGCGAAACGGCTGCCGAGAGCGAGACGCGCACGGTGTACGCGATGGACACGGTGATGAACCTGACGGTTTACGGCGAGAACGCCGCTGCCGCGCTGGTGAGCGCGGAAAAGGAACTGCACACGTTGGACGAAGCCGTCCTCTCGCGCACGGCGGAGGGCAGTGAGCTCTATGCGCTCAACACGTCGAACGGTGAGACGGTCGAATGCGGCGCGGATGATATCTTACCCGCGCTGATCGAAACGGCGCTGACGATCTCAGACGCGACGGACGGCGCGTTCGACCCGACGCTTGCCCCCGTGCTCGACGCGTGGGGATTTACGAAGGATGAGCACCGCGTGCCGTCCGCAGACGAGCTCAAAGAATTGCTGAGTCATACGGGCTGCGGCAAGGTCGCGCTCGAAAAAACGGCGGACGGCTGGACGGTCACACTTTTAGACGGCGCGCAGCTCGACCTCGGCGGCATCGCCAAGGGCTACGCGGCGGATCTTCTGCGCGCGCAGCTTGAAAAGGAGGGCGTCACGTCCGCGACACTCGACCTCGGCGGTGATGTGTTCGTCATGGGGCGAAAGACCGACGGCAGCGATTGGCGCATCGCCGTCAAGGACCCTGCGGACACGGAGAGCTACCTTGGCATCGTATCGGCGGCGGATAAGTTCATCGTGACCTCCGGTGTGTACGAGCGCTATTTTGAAGAAAACGGCGTGCGTTACCACCATATCCTCGACCCCAAGACCGGCTGCCCCGCGGCAAGCGGGCTCGTCAGCGTGACCGTGCTGTGCGAGAACGGCGCGTGGGCGGACGCGCTCTCGACGGCGTGCTTCGTCCTTGGCCCCGACGGCGCGCTTGCGCTGCGCGACGATCTTGCCGACCAGGGGACGGATTTTGAGCTTATTTTAGTCACCGACGATGGCCGCGTGCTTTACACCGATGGCCTCGACGGTGCCTTCACGCCGAACGACGAAAGCGGGTACACGTATGAAGCGCTCGCCTAAGCTGAAGCCGACGAAGTGGGACGCGCTCGTCGTGCTCGCGGTGCTGCTGCTCGCGCTCGGACTTGGCGCAAGGCCGTATTTCGCGGCGAAATCGGCGGGCGAGCTGACGGTCAGCATTAGTGTTGACGGCGAGACCGTTGAGCGCTGCGCACTCAGCAATTATGAAGGCGGCACGTATGAGAGCCGCGGCTACACGCTCACCGTCGCTGTGGAAAACGGTGCGGTGCGCGTGAGCGAAAGCGACTGCCCGAATCAGGACTGCGTGCACTCCGGCGCGATCTCGCGCGCGGGGCAGAGCATCGTCTGCCTTCCCGCCCGCGTGGCCGTCACGCTCGAGGGCGCGGCGTCCGACTACGATCTGATCGCGGGGTGAGCGCATGAAGATCAAAACAAGAGAGCTGACGCTCTGCGCGGTGCTCGCGGCGCTCGCGCTTGCGTTGTCCTACATGGAGTCGTTTTTTCCGCTCGCGCTCATTGTGCCGCTGCCGGGCGTCAAGCTCGGCCTTGCGAATATCGTTACGCTCTACGCGCTCTATGCCCTCGGCTTTCCGAGCGCACTCGCCATATTGTTTGTGCGCTGCACGCTCGGCGCGCTGTTTGCGGGGAATGCCTCGGCGCTGCTCTTTTCACTGCTCGGCGGATTGTCGGCACTTTTCGTAATGGCGCTTTTGAGCGGGGCGAAAAAGCTCAGCATTTTCGGCGTCTCGATCGCGGGCGCGGCGGCGCACAACTGCGGGCAGGTCTGCGCCGCGCTCATCACGCTCGGCTCGACCGCGCCGCTCTACTATCTGCCGTTTTTGCTGCTGGTGTCGCTCTTCACGGGCGCGCTCAGCGGCCTGATCACTGCATTCTTGTTCCGCGCGATGGCGCACACGCCCTACGGAACGAAGGGAGAGAACCAACATGGATAAAAAGGACGAGATCATTCTCCAGCAGCTCGACGTCATCCGCACGATGACGCAGAACAACTTAAACCGCATGGGCAGCGACTTCTGGGGCGCGCCGCTGACGCCGGACGCGCCGAAATCCGCCGTCCCGAAGGAAGTTGCGCCCAAAGCAAACGCGCCGAAGAGCGCGGACGGCGCAAAGCCGAACAAGCCCGCCGCCTCCACCGGCGCGGACGAGAAAAAGGAAGAGGAAGCGCCGCTTCCCCCGCCCGAGAAGATCGAGGACCTTAAAAAAGAACTCGACACCTACATTGGCCTTGGCGAGGTCAAGCGCGAGGTGAATAACCTCATCAACATGGCGACTGTCTTCAAGCGGCGCGAGGAGACGGGGCTTCCCAACGCGGACTTCTCGCTCCACATGGTCTTCACCGGCAACCCCGGTACAGGTAAGACGATGATCGCGCGTTTGATGGCACGCGTCTACCGCTCACTCGGGATCCTTTCCAAGGGTCAGCTTGTCGAGGTCGACCGCAGCGGGCTCGTCGCGGGCTACGTCGGTCAGACGGCCATCAAGACGAGCAAGGTCATCGAAAAGGCGCTCGGCGGCGTGCTGTTTATCGACGAGGCCTACGCACTCAACGGCAAGGGCGACAACGACTTCGGTCAGGAGGCCATCGACACGCTGCTCAAGGCGATGGAGGATCACCGCGACGACCTCGTCGTGATCGTCGCGGGCTACGATGGCTTGATGGAAAAGTTCATCCAATCGAACCCCGGCCTTGAGTCCCGCTTCAACCGCTACCTGCACTTCGATGACTATTCGCTCGACGAGATGCTCGAAATTTTCAAGATGCAGTGCCGCAAGTCGCAGTACACCCTCTCTCCCGACGCCGAGCAGGACGTCAAGGACTTCATCTACGATGAGAACGCCGACGGTGTGACGTTCGGCAACGCGCGCGGCGTGCGCAACCTCTTCGAGCAGATCTTGACCGCGCAGGCCAACCGCCTCGCGAAGATGGAGAGCTTTACAAAGGATGATTTGATGACCCTCACGCGCGACGATGTCCTCCACGCCCGCGGCATGGAAGACAACACGACCGTCGCCGAGCTTGAAGCAAAAGCAGCAGAAAAAAAGGACGAATAAAAAAGGAAGGACGCGCAGCGTCCTTCCTTTTTTATTTCGTTGTTACGCTTCCTTGGCGGCGGGCTCTTCCTTCGGCTTATCCTTGGGGACGACGCGCTTTTCAGGCGTCACGCGGCCCTCGTCCACCGCGACCATGTGCTCAAGCAGGCGGACGACCATGTTGGAGTAGCCCCATTCGTTGTCGTACCACGCGATCAGCTTGACAAAGTCGTTGTCGAGCATGATGCCGGCGGTCTCGTCGAAGATGCAGGGGCAGGAATTGCCGATCAGGTCCGTGGAGACGACCTGGTCCGCGGTATAGCCGATGATGCCCTTCATATAGGTCTCGCTGGCGTGGCGGATGGCGTAGCAGATATCGGCGTAGGTGGTCTTGACCTTGAGGTGGGCGGTCAGGTCAACGACGGAGACGTCCGCCGTGGGGACACGGAAGCTCATGCCGGTCATTTTGCCGTAGAGCTCGGGGATGACGCGGCCGACGGCCTTGGCGGCGCCGGTGGAGGAGGGGATGATATTGTTGAGAATGCTGCGGCCCGTCCGCCAGTCCCGGCCTGCACGGGAGTCCACGGCCTTCTGCTTGGCGGTGGCGGCGTGGATGGTGGACATGAGCGCCTGCTCGATGCCGAACTCGTCGTTGACGACCTTGGCAAGAGGTGCTAAGCAGTTGGTGGTGCACGAGGCGTTGGAGACGACCTTCATGTCGGAATGGAGCAGCATGTGGTTCACGCCCATGACGAACGTGGGGGTGACCTCATCCTTGCCGGGCGCGGTCAGGATGACCTTCTTCGCGCCGCCCTTGAAGTGGCGGGAGGCCTTCTCGGTGGTGTTGTAGGCGCCGGTGGACTCGATGATGTACTCCGCGCCGCAGCTGGACCAGGGGATCATCGCCGCGTCGGACTCGCTGAAGACCTGAATGGTGTGACCGTTGACGATCAGGTTCTTGTCCTTGTGCTCCACCGTGCCGTTGAACTGACGGAACACGGAATCGTATTTGATCATATAGACCATGTAATCCAGATCCGCTTTGCGCAGGTTGATACCGCAGATGTCGAACTGCTCCGGATGCTCGATCATGATGCGCAGCACGACGCGGCCGATGCGGCCGAAGCCGTTGATGCCCACTTTGATAGCCATAATGATAATCCTCCACAGAAAATGTGATCGTATTGTTCGGAGCTCACGCCCCGTCATTGCAGATTCATTATATCATGAAGGATTTTTTTGTCTTCCCCTTTTCGGGAAAAAGGTAGCTGAACTTTGTTGTACAAATGTGTGCAAAACAGACAAAAACAGAGAAAAACATTTGTCTAACTTCTCCAAATATTCCATACATTTGAAACATTCGAAGCATCCGCTCGTGCAAAAAACAGCACTTTATCATGCTAAAATGACAGCAAACTTGCAAAATAAAAGCGGCTCCTCAAAAGGAGCCGCTTTGTCTCAGTATGAGTCCAACAGGGCGCATTTCATGCTCCGCACGAAACAGCTAACGCACCCCCGCCGCGCATTTTGCGCCTCCGGCGCAAAACAGCGCCAAAAATGAAAAATAGAAGCAGAGACCCTCATCACGCACCAAAAGGCGTCGCAGACTTTGCCGCCCGCAGGCGGCAAATAATCTTAATCGTTTTTTGGCGCGACATGCGCGTGCCAAAAAACTCTTCTCACGGAGCGGAGTGTGCGCGCCTGCGGCGCGTGCATGCAGCGCAGTGCAATCTCCTCAAAAAAAGAGGACGGCTTTCGCCGTCCTCTTTTTTTGAAGTGTTTACGCAAGCGCCGCGGTGATGATCGCCATGGAGTAGACCTCCTGGGCGTTGCAGCCGCGGGAGAGGTCGTTGATCGGCGCGTTCAGGCCGAGCAGGATCGGGCCGTAGGCATCAAAAGAGCCGAGGCGCTGGGCGATCTTGTAGCCGATGTTGCCGGCGTTGATGTCGGGGAAGATAAAGGTATTGGCGTGGCCGCCGACCGCGTCGGTGATGTGCTTGGTCTTGGCGACAGCCGGAGAGACCGCCGCGTCGAACTGGAACTCGCCGCCGATCGGGGTGTCGGGCATGAGGGCCTTGGCCTTCTCGCAGGCATTGCGCATCTTGTCGACGTCCTCGCCCTTGCCGGAGCCGAGGGTGGAGTAGCTCAGGAAAGCGACCTTCGGGTCAACGCCGAAGATCTTGGCGCAGGAAACGGTCTCCTTGCAGATCTCGACGAGCTCGTCCTCGTTGGGCTTGATGTTGATGGCGCAGTCGGCCATGGCGAGCACTTCGTTCTCGCCGGAAGCGGCGGGACGGACCATGATGAAGCAGGAAGAGACGATCTTGTTGCCGGGCTTGGTCTTGATGAGCTGCAGCGCGGGACGGACCGTGTCGGCCGTGGAGTAGGTAGCGCCGCCGAGCAGGCAGTCGGCCTTGCCCATCTTGACGAGCATGGTGCCGAAGTAGTTGCTCTTCGTGAGCGCGGCGCGGCACTCGTCGGCAGTCATCTTGCCCTTGCGCAGCTCGACCATCTTGTCGACCATCTCGTCCATGCCGTCGTAATTCTCGGGGTCGATGATCTCGGCACCGCGGATGTTGAAGCCGATGTCCTCAGCAGCGGCGGCAATCTCATCGGGGTTGCCGACGAGCACGGGCTTTAAGAAGTTACCGGACAGCAGACGGGCGCTCGCTTCGAGAATGCGGGGGTCGGTGCCTTCGGTGAAAACGATCGTTTTGGGGCTCTTTTTCAGCGTGCTGATCAGTTGTGCAAACATGTTGATTCCTCCTGATATATGATGTGCCGGTCAAGCGGGCACAGATTTACGGATATAGTATACACCCACTTTTTCACCCTCTCAAGGAAAAATAACGCAAAATTCATGCAAAAGTTTACAAATTTTCCAAACTCTTACAATATATTAGCAGTATCATTTTCCCAAAAGGCTTGACGGAGCCTTGAAAACCAAGTATACTGGTCAATGGTTACAAATTGTAACTTTTATTTTTACTTGCATCCTCTAAGGAGTTTTGATATGTCAGAGCAAAAACGATCCACCCCGCAGCGCAGCGAGGCACCCACGCAGCGCCGCCGTTCGAATGCCTCGCCGCGAAGACGGCCGAGCAGGCGCGGCGGCATGCCGCAATGGCTGAGCGGCTGGCTTGAGCACATGGCGCTGTTTTTTTCTACGCTTGGTGCGCGCATCCGCCGCATCGGCCCACGCGCCCGCACCGTGATGCGCGAGAGCAGGGCGCGCAACTTTCCTGAATCCAACCGCTTTTTGGTGCAGGTCTTCCTCGTCATCGGCGGGATGTTCCCGATGTGGCACTCGCTGCTGCATGAAAGGATCATGGCGCGCCGCCGCCAGCGCAGCCACGCTGCCGGTGTGCACGAGGACCGCTGGCGCAGGCACGCGCGGCGCGTGAATCCGTTCTACTTTATCGGCGGCGCGGCGGTCGTGGCTGCGATCGCGCTGTTTTTCTCGTTCTACACGCTGGGAACGACCGTGGAGTATAACGGCAGCCTGGTCGACACCGTCGCCAGCGCCGCGCAGGCACGCAAGGCGGCCTCCAAGCTCGAGAGCATCACGACCGAAACGCTCGGCAAGAGCTATGAGATCGCAAAGGATGCCATCCACTATTCGACGGCCTTTGTCCGCCGCAGCGATGTGACGGACGCAACGACCTTCGAGCAGGACCTCGCCGACGAGCTCGGCCAAGTGACCTACGGCTACTCCCTCTATGTTGACGATGAGCTCATCGGCTCGACGCAGTACGCCGGCGCGCTGGACGAGCTGCTCAAGCAGATCAAGCAGGTCTACGCCTCGGCGGATACGCTGAGCGTCGACTTTGTCGAAAATGTCCGCATCGCGGAGGGCTACGTCCCGACCGACAGCGTGATGAACCTCGGCGAGATCGCCGAGATCCTGAATTCGACGAAGTCGGGCGAGGTGACCTACACCGTCGTCAAGGGCGACACCTGGGGCCAGATCGCCAACAACAACGGCATGACCGCCGCCGAGCTCGAAGCGCTGAACCCCGGCTACGACATCAACCGCATCCACATCGGCGATGCGCTGACGCTCTCGAACGCTGTGCCGTACCTGACCGTCAAGGTCACCGAGCGGCAGAACTATGTCGAGGACGTCAACTATGACGTGAACTACGTGAGCGATTCGTCCATGTATCAGGGCGACGAGCGCGTGATCTCCAAAGGTTCGTTCGGCAAGGCTGATATCGTGGCCGATGTCACCTATGTCAACGGCGAGGAGCAGGAGCGCACGGTCATCTCGTCCGTCACGCTCTCCGACCCTGTGGCCGAGACGCGCGCCCGCGGCACGAAGGTCCGCCCGACCTGGTACCCCACCGGTAGCTTCCGCTGGCCGTGCTCGGGCCGCATCACCTCGCGCTTTGGTTACCGCAACACCGGCATCCGCGGCGCGACGAGCAACCACAAGGGTATCGACATCGCCTGCTCCTACGGCACGCCGATCTACGCCGCCGACGGCGGCCGCGTGACCTACGCGGGCTACAAGGGCGCGATGGGCTACGTCGTCATCATCGACCACAACAACGGCTATGTCACGTATTACGAGCACAACTCGTCACTGCTCGTCTCCGCGGGACAAACGGTCTACAAGGGCCAGCAGGTCGCCAAGGCGGGCCGCAGCGGCGTCGCCAGCGGCGTCCACTGCCACTTCGGCATTCAGAGAAACGGCAGCTACGTCAACCCGCTGAACTATCTAAGTTAAAATCAAAGGGATCCCATCCGATGGATGGGATCCCTTTGATTTTAGGGGATCGCACTTCGCTTCGTGCCTTGCCGCCGTAGGCGGCTGCGACACGCGCGAAGCGAGAAGAATAAATCGCCACGCGCATGTCGCGGCGATTTATGATTAAAATTATTTCGCGTCTGCGGACGCGAAAGTCTGCGACGCTGGTGCCTGTTTTCTGCCCGTGGGGGCAGAAAATGCGGCGGGTGGGGGACGGAGGATGTTGCTTCTGGCCTGTTCGCTGCCGGAGGCAGCGAATGCGGCGGGTGTGGGATGCTGGCTTTTGCGCCGATTTTGGGTGCGGGGCCTGTTTGCCGCTGGTCGCGGCAAATGCGGCATGGGGATCATGAAAAGACCGCTGCGGCGTTTCGCAGCGGCCTTTTTTATCGTGTTTACTGTTCCGTTAAGACGCGGCGGACCTCGCCGGTGAAGTAGAGCGAGCCCCAGGAGCAGATGGCGTCGTCCTCACCTGCAAGCGCTAAGGCGCGGTGGACGCCGTCGTCGGTATCCTTGGCGGGGACGGCCTGGACGCCCTGTGCGTTCAG
>OGLF01001430.1_pt1 | contig 13208 bp, 8 predicted proteins | sample 1572701 | NCBI WGS metagenome assembly OGLF01 (sample SAMEA2581910, study PRJEB24529) | metagenome | biome: Human gut stool | place: China | collected 2011 | reverse complement strand
CAAACAGAATCGCTGTCTCCTTCCTTGCCCGCGCGCCCAGAGTCTCATCTCCCAGCGCCTTTAGTTCGGCGCCGAGGGCTGCTGCTTCCCGGAACACTCTGGTATTTTCATTTCCCACATGGTCAATGATCGCTCCGTGATATTTCTCACAGGCACCGATACTCCGGCGCATCTGGAAAAACATCACCGAATCCGCCCCATGCGCCACCGCCTGATAGCTCCAAAGGCGCATGACCCCCGGACGTTTTAAGGCATTGTACGGCAGCCAGTTCGTCACACTCGGCGTCTGCTCCATCAGAAGGAACGGCTTTCCGCCGCCGATACCGCGCATCAGTTCATGGGACAGGGCAATCTGCGCCGGTGTGTCCTGGTTGGAAGGATAATTGTCCCATGACACCATATCCATGTATTTTGCCCACTTCTGATAATCCAGCGGCTTATAGAATCCCATCAGGTTGGTTGTAACCGGGATATCCGGCGTATGCCGCTTCACCGCCTCGTATTCCAGACGATAACACTCTAAAATACTGTCCGAATTAAATCTCCGGTAATCTAAGGAGATTCCCTGAAACATCGTGCGCTCATAGGCGAAATGTTCACTCAGCAGATTCGGCAGGACAATCTCCTCCCAGTCATAGAATGTATGTCCCCAGAATGCCGTATCCCAGACGCGGTTCACCTCCTCAATCGTGTGGTACTTCTTTTTCAGCCACACGTGAAATGCCTTCTCACAGTTTTCGCAGTAACACTCTCCGCCGTATTCATTGGAGATATGCCATGCCACAATATTGTCATAGTCTTTGTAATGTTCCGCCAGCTTCTCCGCCAGTCTTGCCGAATACATGCGGTATACGGGACTGTTCGGACAGGAATTGTGCCTGCCTCCGAACTTGCGCTTCATTCCGTTGAACTCCGTGCGCAGGATTTCCGGGTACCGGTGTGCCATCCATGCCGGATGCGCGCCGGTCGATGTTGCAAGCACAACCTTCAGCCCGTTTTTCTTCACCAGTTCCATAATGCGGTCCAGCTTTGTAAAATCATAGGTAATCTCGTCCGGCTGAAGCATCGCCCAGGAGAACACATTGAGTGTCACCGTATCAATGTGCGCCAGCCCAAACAGGTGCATATCTTCCTCCCAGGTTGCCTCATCCCACTGCTCCGGATTGTAGTCGCCGCCAAACGCAATTTTATTCTGATTCCATATTTTCTCGTACATTGCCCTCTCCTTTTTGTCTGCTAATCCACTTCCAACCGGAATACCACCGGAAAATCACTCTCAATCCCCGGCGCCGCTATGTGAAGCCCTTCCCGGTCTACGTGCCACGCAGCCTGCCCCACATAACCGAGCAGCGTAACCGCACGCAGAATTCCGTGAAACTCCGGTAGATTCTGATTGGTACTCTTTGCAAACGAACGGATCAGAAATCTGCCGTCTTTCGGACAGCGCATGCAGATCGCATAGATGCAGCCGCCGTTCACGGTAAATCGATAGTCTTCCGGTGTATACATGATCTCTGCCGCGTCCGCAAACTGTCCGTCCGCCGCCCGCGTCGGTCCTTCCATGCTTTTTCTCCACACCTTTGACCCACGGACCGCCTCGCCGTTTACCTTCATCCACGACGCCATATCCAAAAGGATCTGCCGGTCGCCCTCGGGAATTGTACCATCCGCTTTGGGTCCGATATTCAAGAGCAGATGGCCGTTCTTGCTTACCACATCCACGAGGGTACATAAGATTTCCCTGCTGCTCTTATAATCGAGGCTGTCGGTATAACACCAGGAATTGCGCGCCACCGCCGTGTCCGTCTGCCACGCATACGGCTTTGCCTCCGCAAAACCGCCGCGTTCCACCTCCACGATCCCACTTCCGAACATCATGGCATCATGCTTGTAGCAGATCATGACATCCTCTCCCCAGCTTTTACCACAATTATAATAGAACGCTGCCAGCTTTTTCAAGTAAGGATGAAACGCCTCGTGCTGAATCCACCAGTCGAAATACAAAAGCTTCGGTCGATACTTCACAATCAGCTCCACCGTGCGCGCCAGCCAGTCATCCAGAAATTCCTCACTCGGGAAGGGTTTGCTGAAAAGATCCTGCTGGTCCGGTTCCGGCATTGCCGGCCAGTAAAAATCCCCTTTTTTCATCGGCTCCCTCACATCGCTGTCAAATTCCCTTCCATGTCCCATGAAAAACCAGTGTTCCGCCCTGTGGCTTGAAGTGCAGAACTGCAGCCCGCAAGACTCTGCTGCCGACTTTAATTCCCCGAGAAGATCTCTCTTTGGTCCCATCTCCTTCGCGTTCCAATGCGAAAGTTCGCTCTCATACATCTGGAACCCGTCATGGTGCTCCGCCACCGGGAACACATAGCCGGCACCCGCCTCCTTAAAAAGCTGCATCCATGACGCAGGATCAAATCTTTCCGCGCAAAACAGCGGGATAAAGTCTTTATAACCAAACTCCCGCTGTTCTCCATACGTTTTCCTGTGATGTTCATACGCCGGCATTCCTTTGATGTACATATTTCTGGAATACCATTCATTGGTGCAGGCGGGCACACTGTAAAGTCCCCAGTGTAAAAAGATTCCAAGCTTTTCCCGCAAAAACCAGTCCGGCACAGGCGCCCCCGCAAGCGACGCCCAGTCCGGTCGATAACTCCCCTCTGCAATCTGCTGCTCCAACAAGTTTAAATACTTCTGTTCTGCTTCTGCCTCCATAACTCTCCCGTATCTGTCTACAGTCTCCAAAAACCGCTCCATCATCCGCCTAAAACTTTTCCATTCCATGATCCGCCAACGGATGCTTCGCCATCTGCACCATCAGAAAAACTCTTTCACAGCCGGATACAGCTTCCGGAATTCCTGATAGCGCGCCTCATACTTCTCCACCAGCACCGGATCCGGCTCAACGGTGTCAACAACATGCACCAGCTTCTCACATGCCGCCTGCACACTCTCATATTCCCCGCAGCCCACTGCCGCAAGGATCGCTCCGCCATATCCCGGTCCCTCCTCGCTCTCTATGAGATCAAGCTTAAGGTTTAAAACAGCCGCAAGAATCTTCTTCCACAGCGGGCTTTTTGCACCGCCGCCACAGATCTTGGAGCGTTCGATCCGGATGCCCAGACTGCGCGCCACCTCGAGGGAATCCCTGAGACCGAACGCTACGCCTTCTAACACCGCCTGCGTCATATCTTCCCGTGTGGTGTCCATCGACATTCCAAGGAACATGGCTCTCGCATCCGGGTCGTTGTGCGGAGAGCGCTCCCCCATCAGATAAGGCAGGAAAAATACCCGGTTTTCTCCCAGATTTTTAATCTTTTCCTGCTCCCGCGCATACTCCGTCGTCTTTAAAATCTCATCCATCCACCACTTGTTGCAGGATGCCGCCGAGAGCATACACCCCATCAGATGATAACCGCCATCCGCGTGATCAAAGGAATGCAGGGCATTGTGTGCGTCCACACCAAACTTCTCACTGGAGATAAAGAGCGTGCCGCTCGTTCCAAGCGACAGGTTGCATCTCCCCTCACCGACCGTCCCGGTGCCGACGGCTGCCGCCGCATTATCGCCCGCTCCCGCAATGATCTTTACTTCAGGAGAAAGTCCCAGTTCTTCCGCGATCTCTGGCTTTAAGGTTCCCACCACCTCATAGCTCTCATAAAGCTTCGGAAGCTGCTCTCTTTCCACATGGCAGATCTCAAGCATCTGCTCCGACCATGCCCGGTGTTCCACATCAAGGAGCAGCATACCGGAGGCGTCCGAATAATCGGTGCAGAACGTTCCGGACAGGCGGTATGCGAGATAATCTTTCGGCAGCATGATCTTTTTCACCCGTTTCCACAGATCTGGCTCATGCTTTTGCATCCAGAGAATCTTTGGCGCCGTAAATCCGGCGAAGGCAATATTCGCGGTATATCCCGACAGTGTTTCCTTTCCGATCACCTGATTTAAGTAATCGGTCTCTTCTGCCGTGCGCCCGTCGTTCCAGAGGATCGCCGGACGAATCACTTCATCCCGCTCATCCAATGCCACCAGACCATGCATCTGCCCCCCGAAGCTGATCCCCGCCACCCGGCTTTTATCACATTCCGCCAGAAGTTCTTTTAAGCCGTCGATCGACTGTTCATACCAGTCTGCCGGATTCTGTTCCGACCAGCCCGGATGTGGAAATGAAAGATCGTAGGTGCGCGATGCAATTTTTTTTATTTTACCATCGGCATCCATCAGCAGCAATTTTACTGCTGATGTGCCAAGATCAATTCCTATATATAACATACTCTCCCCTTTTCTTATCATTGCAAGACTTCGCTATGCACTGCAAGACTTCGCTATGCACTGCAAGACTTCGCTATGCATTGCAAGACTTTTCTATGCAAACGGATTCTCCGTCGGATAGCGCACGCCTGCCGGCTGGTTATAACCGATCTCCTCCACCGGCACACCGATATACTTAAATACTTCGTACAGCGCCTTGCCGTAATGTCCGAATGCCACCGCGCCGTGGTGCGGGAAATTCTTCTCAATCAGCACATGGCGGTAAAATCTTCCCATCTCAGGGATGGCGAAAACACCGATCGATCCAAAAGATCTTGTCGCCACCGGAAGCACCTCCCCATGTGCGATATAAGCGCGGAGCTCGCAGTCTGCGGTGCTCTGCAGACGGAAAAACGTAATGTCCCCCGGCATGATGTCCCCCTCAAGGGTTCCGTTTGTCACCTCGACCGGAAGGCTTCTCGCCATGATCTTCTGATTGCGCATCTCACAGAACGCAAGCTTTCCGGAAGTGGTATTTCCACAGTGGAATCCCATAAAGGTGTCCTTTAACGTATATGGATATTTTCCCTCGATCTCTTCCTCATACATATCTGCCGGCACCGAGTTATTGATGTCAAGCAGTGTCACGGCATCTTCGCTCACCACGGTGCCGATGAACTCGCTTAAACAGCCGTAAATATCCACCTCGCAGGACACCGGAATTCCCTGTCCGGTCAGACGGCTGTTGACGTAACACGGGACAAAACCGAACTGTGTCTGGAATGCCGGCCAGCACTTGCCCGCAATCGCCACATACTTGCGGTAGCCCTTGTGATCGCGCACCCAGTCTTTTAAGGTCAGTTCATACTGCGCCAGCTTTGCAAGCACTTCCGGCTTTTTATTCCCGGCTCCAAGCTCCGCCTCCATCTCTGCCACAACCGCCGGGATTCTCTCATCCCCGTCATGTTTATGGAACGCCTCGAATAAATCAAGCTCTGAATTTTCCTCAATCTCCACACCCAGATTGTAAAGCTGCTTTATCGGTGCGTTGCAGGCAAGGAAATTTAACGGTCTTGGTCCGAAGCTTATGATCTTTAAATTGGAAAGCGCAACTACCGCGCGGGCGATCGGCTCAAATTCATGAATCATGTCCGCACATTCCTCTGCCGTTCCAACCGGATACTCCGGAATGTATGCCCTGATATTGCGAAGCTTTAAGTTATAGCTGGCATTTAACATTCCACAGTAAGCATCCCCTCTGCCATCCAGCAGACTGTCCCCGGATTCTTCCGCCGCAGCAATAAACATTTTCGGTCCGTCAAAATGCTTTGCCAGCAGTGTCTCGGCGATCTCCGGTCCAAAATTGCCGAGGTATACGACCAGTGCATCACACCCGGCCGCCTTCACATCCTCCAGTGCCTGCACCATATGTATTTCGCTCTCCACGATGCAGATCGGACATTCATAGATGTGATCCTTTCCGTACTTTTTCGTGTAAGCGTCCATTAACGCCTTTCTCCGGTTCACCGACAGGCTCTCCGGGAAGCAGTCTCTGCTGACTGCCACAACTCCGATCTTAATCTCCGGCATATTTTCTTTGTTCATAAAAATCTCCTTTCCGTTTCAAAAATAGAAACCTTCCTGTTCCGTTTTTCCTGTATCTTTCTTACACCTCAATATTGACCCCCAAAAGTCCGTTAAAAACACCACGGATTCCTGCTTCCTCATGTGCGATCAGCCACTTGTTCTTCGCAGTCATAAGCGCATCCTCTCCGCTTTTGGGCAAGGCAAAATCAATCTCTGTATTCGTTCCTTTCGGAAGAATCACAATACATTTAAATCCTTCCTCCCCGTCATTGCACGGCGCATAGTGAAGTGTCGTTCCATACATCTCAACAACCGTTCCCGCCGGGACAAAAAATGCTTCCACCCTGGATGTGTCATAAGTAAACGCATCGGTCACATCCGGCAGCCATCCTAACAGCAGCACCATATTGGTCACCGCAATATTGATCTCCGAATTGCGGTGATACTCCAACGCATTTAATCTGTGATTGCTGCCGTTACAATAACCGATCTGAATCGGAAGTCCGCCGTAGATCCGTCTGGCAAACTCTCCCGCCTCCGGCAGCACCTCCAGTTCCTCCATGGATGGCACATAAATGACATCCTCCGGCAGCGGCGTGTGTTCCATCTCGCGGATCAGTCTCGTGCAGTCAAAGCCGCTCCAGACTTTCCCATACCTGCGGAACTTTTCGTCTTTAATTGAATAAATCTCCATGATTCCCCCCTGTTTGTGCTCCTTTCCATAAGTGTACCTTATGAGCAGAGTATAACAGGAGACAGTCATGGAGACTACCTGTTTCTTGTCTTTCCAATGTCACTTTTTTGTCTTTTTATCTAATTTATTTATCAGTGAAATAATTCTTCCCGCACAGAGACGGATTTCCTTTTCCGACAGCCTTCCGTCTGCATACGCCTGCCGGATATCCGCATCATCTTTCTCCCTTCCCGGCATAATCAGATCATTTCCGGCTTCGATACACTTCCATGGAATACTGCCGTCTTCCGGCGCTGTTGTACTCCAGTCCGACATGAGTACACCGTCAAATCCCCACTCTTCTCTGGCAATTACAGTGCATAGCGCTCTGCTGTTTGCCGCGTGAACTCCATTGACCCGGTTGTAGGATGTCATGATTGCAACCGGTGCGCTTTCTTTGACTGCAATCTCAAATCCCCTAAGATAGATCTCCCTTAGGGCTCTCTCTGAAATATGCACATCGACCCCCATACGGTTGTCTTCCTGATTGTTGCATGCAAAATGCTTGATCACAGCTCCACAGGTTCCCTCCTCCTGTACACCTCGGACAACCGCAGCAGCCATCTTGCCTGAGAGAAATGGATCTTCCGAATAGTATTCAAAATTCCGCCCGCACAGCGGATTTCTCTGGATATTCATTCCCGGTGCCAGCCACAGATCAATATGGAATTCTTTCATTTCATGTGATACCGCTCTTCCGAAAGACTGCAGCAGTTCCTCATTCCAGGTCTGCGCCATTGCCGTTCCGACCGGAAACGCCGTACAGAACTGATAGTAGGTCTTGGCATTCTCATGCTTTTGCATCGGCTCCAGATAGCCATTTTCCAGTGCTCCCAGTACACTTTTTCCATAGACTTTCCCCGAATCTGCGTCTACCTCATACGACTGATGCAGCCGGATTCCTGCCGGTCCGTCCGCCATGATTAACGCCCTTATTCCATAGGGCTGTTCCAGCGCATGTGTTGTCTCTCCCGCCGATCCCGGGACACGGATTCCCGCCGCGCCGAGTGTACTGCTGTTTTGTTCCACATGGCCATATAAGAGCGGAATCAGTTCCTCTGCCGGTATTTTTCCGGTCAGATGCACTTTTTGCTCTTCAGCGGCAGAAAGCTTTCCTGCATCACTCTCTGCTGCCTCCAGCCGGCATGTGTGCTCTGTGATCGTCCGTTCGTACACATCAAATTCCCATGCCTGTTCTAACTTTTGTGAATCGGCACCGATCCATATGCCATACGTTCCGGCTTCCAGATACCAGGCACTCTGTTCTTCCGAAAAACTTGCAAGCATGTTTTTTGGTATTTTAATCTCCAGCTGCTGTATTTCCCCCGGCAGCAGACATTTTGTTTTGGCGAATCCCACCAGCCGCTTTTTTTCTTTTTCCATTCCGGTCTGCGGGAATGTCGCATAGACCTGCACTGTCTCCTTCCCGGCATAGGTTCCACCCGTATTCTGCACAGACACTGCAAGTTCCAGGGAATTCGTTTCCTCGCGTACAGACCGCTGGCGGATTAGGAATGATGTGTAGGAAAGTCCGTACCCGAACGGAAATAATACCGGCAGATTTTCCCGGTCAAAATGACGGTATCCAACGAAAATTTCCTCCCGGTATTCTTCCTTTTCCAGATCTCCGTTCCTGTATCCATAAGTATCCGCTGACGGATAATCCCCGTAATGTCTCGCCCATGTTGCCGTAAGTTTTCCGCTTGGAACCGCCTTTCCAAACAGGATGTCCGCCACCGCATAACCACCTGCCTGTCCCGGCTGGGAAATATTTAACACAGCCCGTATATTTTTTGCCTGCTCTAAAATATCTGTCAGTTCTACCGGACCACCGGTATTCAGCAGGAGCACTACCGGAATCTTTTTCTCATTCAAAAATAACAGGTCTTCCTGTTCCCTGCGGCTTAATTCATAGTCGCCGCGCTCTTTTCTGCGGTCACTTCCCTCACCTGAAATGCGGCTCAGCACATAAACTGCCACCCCTGCCCCGGCAATGTCCTGTTCTGTAACCGCTCTTCCCTCCGGGAAACAGAACGGATGATTGGAATATGCGTCAAACGGATTCTCAACCCGTTTTGTTTCTTCGAGAACCAGTTTTTTCCATTCCTCTCTCGCCTGCTCATACCGCTTTTCATAGTCACACAGCCACGCTTCACTTGTGATCATTGCGCCCGCTTCCAGCAGTCCCTGATAGACAGAAATTGTCTTCCGGTTGTTGACATCCCCGGAGCCGATTCCACCTTTTACCGTCTTTTTTGCCCCGCTTCCAAACAGCGCCATAGGAACATCCAAAGGCAGCGGCAGAAGCGATTCATTTTTTAATAAAACCATTGCCTCTTCTGCCACTTTTCTTGCCAGAACATCATGCACCTGCTCCCGGATGGACGTTCTTTCCTCTATGGTTCCACTATATCTCCATTCTCTTTTTTCCATATTCTCTGCTTTTCCCTTCAAAATGACAGAAAGAACCATACAGAATTTTCTTCCATATGATTCTCTGTCCAGATCGTGTTTACTCTTTCACTCCACCAAGTGTCACACCGGCGATAATATATTTTGATAATAAAAGATATACCACAATGATCGGCACAATCGCCACCGTAATCATCATGTAAACTTTTCCCATGTCAAAGTTCATATAGTCTGCTCCACGCAATGTCGCAATTAAGATCGGCACTGTCATTTTGCTCTTGGTCTGAAGAATCAGTGCCGGAACAAAGTAGTTATTCCAGGAACCGACAAAAGTGAAAATCGCCTGTACCGCGAGCGCCGGCTTCATAATCGGCAGCACAATACAGTTAAACGTCCTGAATTCGCCTGAGCCGTCGATTCTTGCCGCCTCCACTAAGGACAGGGGCAGTGATGACTGCAGGTAGCTGTACATAAAATAGAATACCGCAGGCGACGCGATGCTTGGAATAATGAGCGGATACCAGGTATCATACAACCCCATTTTCGTGATCAGCCGCAAAAATCCCATTGCCGTTACCTGAGTCGGCATGACCAAAATTGCCATGATAAAGGTAAATGCTATCTTTCTGGTCTTAAATTCATAAGCATACAGACCATATGCCGTCAACGCGGAAAAGTAAGTACACAAACCCGCACAGGCAGTCGAGATACAGATACTGTTTATAATTCCGCGAAACATCGGGAAGCTTCCGTCATTTGCCACATTCTTTAAATTTTCCAGCAGATGGGTGCCCGGCAATGCCGAAAACCCCTTTTGCAGCTCCGCATGAGAACGGGTTGCATTGATAATCAGAATATAGAAGAAGAACAGACACATAAATGACAGTACAATCAACACAATATGCGCCAGAACACTCCGCAAACTGTTTCCTGATTTTGATTTCATGTTTTATCTCCTCCTTCTTCTTTCTTCTCTGGCAGCTTTTTTCGCCGCTGCCTTCGATCCGTCCGGATCATTATCATTTGTCATCTTATACACGATAAAACATAAGATCGCACTGATGATGAACAGATAAACAGATAACGCTCCTGCCATACCATAGTTCTTGCTCTTTAAATGATTATTTAAGAACATGATCAGTGTCATGGATGTCCGGTCCGGATTTCCCTGACCGTTCGTTAAGATCTGTGGCACATCAAACATCTGCAATCCGCCGATAATCGAGGTAATCAGTGTATATGCAAGAATCGGCCGGATCATCGGAAGCGTAATATAGAAAAATCTCTGCAGACTGTTGCACCCATCGATCTCGCAGGCCTCAAATACCTCCACACTGATTCCCATGATTGCTGCCATCAGCATAATCGTCGTATTGCCAAACCACATCAGGAAATTCATAAGTCCAATCAGGGAACGCGTGCCAAAAACAGATCCCATAAAATCAATCGGGCTATTGATCCATCCCAGAGACATCAGAATGGAATTGACCGGTCCACTCGTGGAAAACAGTGTAAAAAATAAAAGTGCAAATGCAGATGCCATGATCAGATTGGGCAGATAAATGACAACCTTAAAAAATTGTTTGTGATGTATCTTTAATCTGGCATCCGTAAACCAGCTCGCAAGAACAAGTGCGATCACAATCTGCGGGATAAAACCGATCAGCCACAGAATCAGCGTGTTTTTTCCATATGCCAGCATATCGGATTTCAACAGACTGATATAATTTGCCATTCCAACGAAATTAGGTCCGACCTCCTTAATTCCGGAACGGTAATATTCATAAAAACTGTATCTGACGGTATCTGCCAACGGAATCAGCGAAAAAATAAAATAGATAATAAAAACCGGAAGACTAAATATCTGTCCCCATTTTCCATAGCTGATACTTTTTTTCTTTTTTTTCATTCCTTTGCCCTCTCTGCCATAATAGTTCTGCGGAGCAAAATTGCTCCGCAGTCATGGTCTTATTCCGGCCACTGAACTTCTGTGATATCCGGATAACGCTCTTTGATTGCTGTCTCAAAGTTTGCCTTTGCCTTATCAAAATCTACATTTCCCTGCAGATAATCGCTGAACGAATTCTGAATCAGTTCCACGCATCCCTGATCGTATGCAGATAACGGAGCAATCTTGATATTCTCAGCTACCGGTGCAAAGTAGACAAACGGATTCTGTCCGCCAAGGAATTCTGACGAGAAGTCTGCATCATCCTTTGCTGCCTCTGCCATTCCGGACTTCGTATTCGTGAAATCAGAGTAATCCTGTGAAATCTTTAACAGGTTGTCCTGATTGCTTGTCATTGCAAGAATAATATCCTTCGCATATTTTACATTATCTGTTCCTGTTGCCGCATGGATGTAGGAACCACCCCAGTTATATTCCTGTGGCGGGTTCGTAACTGCCCAGTTGCCGGCCTCTCCATCCCAGTTCGGATTCAGCACAAAGTCAATGCCCCATGCCGGAAGCAGAAATGCAAAAACCTTGGACTGGGAGCCCATGGACTTATTCCAGTCATCATTCCACTGACCCTTGATGTTGCTGTCCAGATAACCGGCATCCAGCCATTCCTTAGAATCATTCACCCAGTTAATGATTTTCTGATCTACTTTGACGGTGGTATCTCCCGGCTGAACCCAGGATTCATCAATACTGTTGCCGTACAGACGGAACGTATCCGCATAGGATGCAAAGGTATAATATCCTTTTGCCTTTAACTCTGCCGCGGTGTCCTTGATGGTTGCCCAGTCCTTCACCTTCTCGCCGACTGCCTCAGGATCATCTGTTCCGAATACATCCTTTGCAATATCGCGGCGGTATACTAAAAGTCCCGGACAGCACTGCCAGGTAGATCCTCTCTGCACACCGTCAGAATCAGAAGCCGTAGTTCTCGTAAAATCATACTGATCCGCCAGATCCGTCTCAGGATCAATTCCAAGATCTGTCAGAGGCATGGCAACATCCGCATCCTTATCGGTATATTTAAATACATAATCCGTCTCGGACAGGAAGATATCTACCTTGTCATCTGCCGCAGCATCTGCCTGATTCATAAGCGCTTCATCCAGCTTCTGCTGATAAACACCATCCTGATTCGGATTGATCACCCAGTGAATCTCTGTTCCATCCTTCAGCGTTGTTACCGTTCCGTCTGAGGAAGTAGATTCCACCTCCGGATATACTGCCTCAAGACGTGTACGGAACTCATCGTTCCAGGAATAGATGTTAATTACCTTTCCCTCACCACTGAAATCTTTCTCGTCCGACTCTGTGCCTGCAGCCGCTGCACTCTCCTTGCCGCTGTCTGCTCCGGCATTGGCACTGTCTGTGGCAGTGCTTCCACATCCTGCAAGTAAAGTAGCCCCCATAGCCACTGTCAGCATTAAGCTGATAACCCGCTGTTTCATACTTCAATTCCTCCCTGTATTTTAGTTTTTCAACGTCAGACCCTTTCCCTATAATGTCTGCCGTCTTCTTGATTACAGATAGAATTGTACTGAATTTTATGACTGGAATATACTAAATCAATTGTAAAAATATCAGATTCATGTCATAATAACCATATTCTTATTTTACGGAGGAAACAGCCAATGGCCTTTTCAGAAGAATGGTACGAGACCGAATTAAAAAGCAGTGAACTTGAGACCCTTCACCGGCCGCCAACCGTGGAATATTCCTTTTATACGGCAGTCAAAACAGGGGATATGGAAACTGTTGTCGCCAACTGCAAAGAGGATGCATTTATCCATCTGGAGGGAACCGGTGTGCTCTCGCGCAATACACTTACCAACATAAAATATCATTTTGTAGTCACTGCCGCCATGCTTACACGCTACTGCATTGACGGCGGTTTGGAGCCGGAACAGGCCTATCGTCTGAGTGACTTTTACATTCTGAAAATGGACACCTGCACAACCGTCCGGCAGATTGCGGATCTTCACCATGAAATGGCTAAAGACTTTACCGGCAAGATGGTTCTTCAGAAAAAAAGTTCCATCTTATCCAAGCCGGTCGTACAGTGTGTGGATTATATTTACAGTCATATCAAAGAACGCATTACCGTCGCCATGCTGGCAGAATATACCGGATTATCCGAGAGCTATCTCTCCCGGGTATTCAAGCAGAACCTCGGCATTTCCATCAGTGACTATATCCGCGAGAAAAAAATAGAAAAGGCAACGCATCTCCTGCGCTACTCTGACAAGTCCATCATAGACA
>OGLF01001396.1_pt1 | contig 13392 bp, 10 predicted proteins | sample 1572701 | NCBI WGS metagenome assembly OGLF01 (sample SAMEA2581910, study PRJEB24529) | metagenome | biome: Human gut stool | place: China | collected 2011 | reverse complement strand
AGGCCACCGCCAGATTCAACCTCTCCGTCATCGCTTACGCGATGCCACCTCCCCTATCGAGGGGAGGCCTTGGCATTCCGCAAAGTTTTTTCTTCTTATTATACCTGTATCAATTTTCCTAATTCCAGCGAATATATCCCTTTATAAGTCACCCGCCGGGGGGCGAAGCGTTTATCGATGGCCCTGGCGTAGAGCTCCAGCTGAGCACGGTAGGCGCGGACGAAGTCGGCAGGAGTCTTGCAGCGGTCCGTCTTGTAGTCCAGAAGCTCGAGGTGGTCGGGGTAGACGAGGACGATGTCCGCGATGCCCTGCACCAGCACCCCGGCATCGGCGGCAGGGCCGTCGGGCAGGGCGCGGCCCTGGGCAGCCATGACCTCGGCGGCAGGCAGCGACGTGATAAAAGCCAGCTCCCGCAGCACATCCTCTGCCCCGCAGATGCGGCGGAACGCCTCGCTGCGCACAAAGCGGAGTATCTTATAGACATCCAGCTTCCCGGCAATGGCGGGGGGCGTGAGCTGCGCCGCCGCCTGACGCTCCCGCTCGGCGCGGACGGCGGCCAGAACGGCGTCGTCCTCTGCGTCCCGCACAGCGGCCAGCGCCCCGAAGTCTGCGTGCTCGAGGAAGGCATGGAGAGCCGTACCCATCTCGGCGGCGGTGAGGCCATCCTTCGAGAGGAAGCCCGGGCGCTCGAGGGTGGTCTGCTCAGCAGCGTGGACGAGGCTGGTCACGCTGACCTTGGCCGGGATGTCCGCCAGCGCTGCCGCCGGATACCGCCAGCCGAAGCCCTGCCGCAGCGTCTCCACAAGGGCCGGGTCAGCCTCGGGCCGGGGCGGCTCTTCCGCCTCGGCGGGGACTTCTTCGGGCGGGAGGACATCGGCCTGCACTGTGAGGACGATGGTGCTTCTGGTGTCCGCAAAGGGCAGCTCGAGGTTCCCCGCCAGACGGCGGAGAGGCCCGCCGTTGGGGTGGACGAGGAGCGCCGCCCGCAGCCAGTCGGCGAAGCTGCCCGCCTGAGCGTTCAGGGTCTCCCCCGCCCCGGCGGCAAGGAAGGCGGCGGCTTTTGCAAAGGGGTTGGACGTCCGGCCAATGCCCAGCGGGACCGTCAAGATCAGCTTATCCTGCGCCCGGGTGAGGGCCACATACAAAAGCCGCATCTGCTCGCTCCGCATCTCGGCGGCATGGACCGTGGAGAGGGCGGTGTAGGCCGCCGTCTTATAGGCCCCCTCGCCGCCCTCGGGACGGAGACGAAGGCCCGCGCCGCAGACGCGGTGGAGCAGGACGGGCTGGCGGGTGTCGGCGGCGTTGAACTGCCGGGCCGTGTCGGCCACGAACACCACCGGGAACTGCAAGCCCTTGGAGCGGTGGATGGTCATGATGGTGACGCAGCCAGGCCGCGCCCCGCCGGGGGCAGTCTCCTGCCCGGTGGAGCCCGCTAGCGTGGCCGCGTCGATGGCACGGACGAGGGCCGAGATGCCGCCCGCGCCCGCCCCTGCGCAGAAGGAGGCGAAACGCCGCGCGTCCTCCCGGCGGCGCTGGCCGTTCTCCATGGCACCGAGGGCGGCGAGGTAGCCGGTGGAAACAAAAATTTCTTCCAGCAGTTCCTCCACCGGCACGCTCCGGGCCATCCGGCGCAGGGCCGTCAGACGCTGGTAGAACGCCTGCACCCGGCGGGTGAAATCATCCTCCGCCCCGCTCTGGATGGCCTGTAAAACTGCGCCGTAGAGGCTGATGCGGGTGTGCTTATCGGGTGTCTGCGCTCCGGCCCGGAGACGGACGAGGTCGTCGTCCGTAAAGCCGAACATCGGCCCCAGCATGGCGGCAGCGAGATAGATGTCCTGCGCAGGGTTGTCGATGACCCGCAGCAGGGCGATGAGGGGGCGGATGTGGGGCGCGTCCAGCAGGTTCTCCCGGGCGTCGGCGTAGACCGGGATGCCCCGGGCCGTCAGGGCCTCGGCATAGGCCGGAAAGTCGCCTCTCGCCGCCAGCAGGACACAGCAGTCCTCGTACTGCACCGGGCGGGTGGTGCCGCCGTCCCGCACCGGCTCGCCGGAGGCCACCATCGCCTCGATGCGGTCGGCGATATACTGTGCATCCGTCTCGGCGGCATCGTCGGGCAGGAAGTGGGCCTCCACACTGCCCTCGTACGCGCCGGGTGCGCCGCAGACGAGGCGCTGTCCGTCGCCGTAAGCCGTGTCGCCCAGAGCAGGCGTCATGAGCTGTTCGAAGATAAAGTTGATGCCCGCCACCACCTGCGGGGCAGAGCGGAAGTTAGCATCCAGCGCCAGCATGGCGTTCTCGCCGGGCCTGCCGTCTTCGGGCCGGAGGCGGGCCTCGCCGCCGGGCAGGAGGGGCCAGCTCTCCAGCTTTTCCCGGAAGATGCTGGGGTCCGCCTGACGGAAGCGGTAGATGCTCTGCTTTAAGTCGCCCACGAGGAAGAGGTCATCCCCTGCCGGGCTGGCCAGACAGCGGTAAAGAGCGTCCTGCAGGGCGTTCGTGTCCTGATACTCATCCACCATGACGGCGGCGTAGCCCTGCCGGATGCCCTGACACAGCTCGGTGGGCTGGCCGTCGGCGTCCCGCAGGAGCCGCAGGGCCAGATGCTCGAAATCGCTGAATTCCAGCAATCTTCTCTCCCGCTTCCGGGCCGCAAAGCGGGCGTCGAAGTCCCGCACGGCGGCAAAGAGGGCGCGGAGGCAGGGTTCGGCGGCTTTCCGGTCGAGCTCGGCTTCGTCGAGGCTGCAACTGATGAGATCTTCGATTTTCTCAAAGAGCTTCGCGGCCTCGTCGGCCCGGGTCTTGACGGCGTCCTTGTGCTCACCGGTGAGCCGCTTTTTCATATTTTTGAGGCCGGGAGCCTGTTCCATGCCGAGGACGTAGGGCGTCAGCCTGTCGTAGAGGGGCGTCCATTCCCCCGCCCCGGCCAGACGCTCCATCTCACCCAGCAGGGCGGCGGAATTTTCCAGCCTCTCGAGGGGTTCGGCGAACTTCTCGTTCACCGCCGCCACGGCCTTTTCCTTGGCGGCGGGGGTCTTTTTGCTGGCCTCGGCGTCGGCCTGCGCAGTCACGAAGTCCTCCCTGCAGTCGTTCAGCGCGGCGCAGAGCAGCTCCTTCGCAGCCCGGGCAGAGCGGGCGGCCTCCTGCATCAGAATATTATGCCAGCAGGTGCGGGCAAAACCGTTCTCGTCCTGCCACGGGGCCAGCATCTTGTCCAGCTTTTTCCCGTAGTCGGGCAGGGCGCGGAGGAAGTCATAGACCTGCAGGACGGCCTCCCCCGCCGCCTTGTCGGTGCGGCCCTTGCCGTAGAGGTCGGCAAAGGCGCAGAAGTCCGCATCCTGATAGGCCGCTTCCAGCGTCTCGGAGAGGGCCGCGTTCCGCAGCATCTCCACGCTTCCGGGGTCGGCAGGGGTAAAGTCCGGCGGGATGTCCAGCGCCTGAAAGTGCTTGTGGAGCAGGTCGAGGCAGAAGGCGTCGATGGTGCAGATGGGGGCTCTCTGCAAAAGCATCCGCTGGCGGCGGAGAGCCGTGTTGCCCGGCTCTGCCTGACTGCGGCGGAGCAGCGCCTGCCCGATGCGGGCGCGGAGCTCTGCGGCGGCGGCGTTGGTGAAGGTGACGATGAGGAGCCGGTCGGCGTCCACGGGATGTTCCGGGTCGGTGATGAGCCGGACGGCCCGCTCCGTCAGCACAGCGGTCTTGCCGCTGCCGGCGGCGGCGCTCACCAGCAGCGCACCGCCCCGGTCGTCGATGGCGGCACGCTGGGCCGGGGTCCATTTTGTCTCGCTCACTGGTCTTCCTCCTTTTTCTCTTCCGGTTCAAAAGGCTTTGCAGGGGCGTCCAGCGCCCGCTCTCCGATGCCGTCCTCATGGCAGCAGATGAAGCCGTAGTCACACCACCGGCAGGGGCTGCGGCCCGTGACCAGCGGCTCGGCGGCGATGCAGCCGCCGTAGAGCTGTTCGCCCATCTGGGTCACGAGGTCGTCCAGATGGAGCTGGATGCGGGAGAGCTTAGCCTTGTCGGCACGTTTCTCTTTCTGGTAGGGGCTGGGTACACCGTTGCGGAAGCTGAAGGGCAGATACCGCCCCGTCTCCTCGGCGTCCATAGCGTCAAAGACCTTCTGCTCGTCCCGGACGAGGCCGTCCAGCTTGTATTCCATGCTCCGGGCAGCCTTGCCCCGGGTGGTCGTCTCGGGGGCCGGGTCGGCCAGCAGGTACAGCACACCCGCAGGCTCTGCCCCGGTAAAGCGTCCGTCGGCGTCCCGGGTCAGGCTGAACAGGTAGAGCAGCATCTGACAGTCGAGGCCGCAGTAGACTTCCCGCAGGTCGAGCTTTTTCGTGCCGGTCTTATAGTCCACCACCCGCACCCAGCGGGTGCCGTCGTCCTCGATCCACTCGTCGGCGCGGTCCACAGTGCCGATGAGCTGCACCGTCCGGCCATCCGAGAGGCGGTAGGTCTGGCCCCGCACGGCGTCCTCGCCGGGGCCGATCTTCAGCTCACAGGCCACCGGTTTGAAGCTGGACTGGCGCTGCTCGTCCCGCAGGTAGCAAAGCAGGCCCGTCATGCTCTTTTTGAGGCGGGAGAGCAGATATGCGAAGCGGGCCGTGTCCTCGGGGAGGTAGCGCTTTGCGTACTCATCTACGAGAAGCCCGGCCAGCGCCGCCATGGCCTCGTCGTCGAGGTCGAGGAAGGGCTGTAAGCCAGCGCAGGGGTTGTCAGGGCCGGGGTGGGGGTCGAGGGCCATCTGGAGCACCCAGTGCATGAGGGTGCCGCTCTGGTCGGCGGAGAGCTCGGCCCGCTTCCGGGGTCGCAGACCCAGCACGTACTGCAGAAAATAGCCGTACCGGCAGGTGTAGTATTTTTCGAGCTGACTGGGCGAGATGCGGAGCCGTCGGCCCAGCAGCGTTTCCAGCGCCTCGAGGTCGCTGACCTGACGGGGGCTGCGGCCCGCCATCCGGCGCAGGAGGGCGAGGCCCTCGGGTTCTGCCCCGCCGGGGGCATGAAGGGCCTCGGTGAGGCTGGCGCGTTCGATCTCCGTCAGGGGCCAGCCGCCGCCCAGCACGTCGAGGCCGTCGGCGGCAGTGGCGGCAAGGTCGGTCAGATCGAGTTCCGGCGCACCCGGTCTCAGCACGTCCACGATGGGCTCGAGGGCGGCGCAGAGGGTCTGGCCCTGCCCCTTCGGCCAGCTGAGCCAGAGGCCCCTGGCCGGGGCGGTGAGGGCCTTATAAAAGCAGACCTGTTCCCGCACCACCCGGTTCTCGAAGCAGTCCGGAAGCTCGATCTCCTGCGCCATCAGGGCGTCGCGGTCGGCGTGGGTCAGCAGGCCCGTCTCGCCGGGCGCGGCGGGGAATTCGCCCTCGGAGAGGCCCAGCACAAAGACATAGTCCGGTGCGTCAAGGCGCATCTTGCCTGCGCTGGCCAGCACCACGGCGTCCAGCGTCTGGGGGATGTGGCCGAGATCCGACGAGCGCAGCAGCAGCCCGAACAGCTCCTCGTACTCGGGGATGGTGACGCTCTGGCCGCCCAGCAGGCTTGCCATCTCATCCAGCAGGCCCATGACCACATTCCACTCCCGGGCGGCTTCCTCGGCGGCGGGGATGCCCCGCTCGGCTCGGATGGCCTCCACCTGCGCGGCCTGAGCGTCCTCCGCGCCCAGCTCCTTCAGGCAGAAGTAGAGGGCGCGGCTCATCTGCTCGGCGTTGGCAGAGCGGAACTTCGCGCGCAGACCGTCGGCAGCGGCGATGAGAAGGGCGCGGGCCTTTTCGGCCCGGGCAAGGTTTTCTTTGTCCTCGTCGGTGGGTTCCACATCGCCGAAGCCCCGGGGGTTCTTCTCGAAGGGCGCACGCCACGCCGCCGCATTCGGCGACCAGGTGTAGGCGTAGTTCTCGAGGGCGCAGACCTCTTCCTCGGTGAGGGCGCAGAGGCCGGTCTTGGCCAGCGTGGTGAGCTGTTCCGTCAGCTCTGCACCCCGGGCGAGAGCCAGCAGACACCGCACTGCCGTGGCCGGGGCGCTGAACTCGGGAGTCGTCGGCTCGTCGCAGTAGAGGGGGATGTCCGCCATCCGGAACTCGTACTTCACGGCGGCGCGGTATTTCGAGATGTCGCGGCAGACCACCGCCACCTTCCCGCAGCGGACGCCCTGCCGCATGAGGCGGCGGATGGCAGCAGCGGCGGCGCGGGCTTCTTCCTCCCGGCTGGGAGCGGCGAAAAGCTTTATCTCCGGGCAGGCCGTGGGCGGGTCACACCGGCCCGTGGCCAGCAGCTGGGCCGCAGCGGCAAGGCCGGGGGCGTCGGCGTGGCGCACGTCCCGGCGCAGCAGTTCCGGCACGGCCACCGCAGTGCCGTTCCAGCGGGCCAGCTGGCGCAACTGCGCCGCCACCTGCTTCGCGCCGGAGAAAAGGCTCATGTCCCCCGGCACGAGAGGGGTGCCGTCGTCGCAGAGGGCCACCGTCACGGTGGGCAGCGAGGCCAGCAGGGCGCCCATCAGCCGCTTTTTCGGGGCGTTGAAGGTGTCGAACTCGTCGATAAAGACGGCCCTGTCCCGCAGGAACTCCGGCAGTTCGCCCCGGGCCAGTGCGGCCTCGAGGCGGGATGCGGCCAGCTCCAGCCGGTCGGAGGGGTCCATGCCTGTCCCGGCCAGCAGGGTCTCGTAGCCCTGAAAGATGAGGGCCAGTTCGCTGAGTTTGGCGCTGTCGGTGCCGCAGTCCTGCGCCAGCTCATAGAGCTGCCGGCCCGAGAGGCCCGCGCTCTTGAGCTCGTCGATGGTCTCGGCGGCCATCTGGCAGAAGGCGGCCGAGCGGCGGTGGCGGTAGTAGTAGTGGACGTTGTCCTGCAGTTCCTCGAGGGCGCGGCGCACCAGCACGGCCCGGCCCGCGTCGCTGAGGGTCTGGACGGCAGAGCCGCCCTCCGCCGACAGGATATGCTCGGCGAGGCTGGTGAAGGAAAAGCTCTCCACCAGTCCGCTCAGCGCGTCGCCCATCTCCCGGTGGATGCGGCCCTCGGTGGACGAGGTGAACTGCTCCGGCACCAGCAGGATGCTCTTCTCCCCCGCCTCGGCCCGCGCCCGGATGCGCTGGTACAGCAGGGTGGTCTTTCCGCTGCCGGAGCCGCCTAAAAGTAGTTTTAACATGGTGAATCTCTCCGTTGGGTCAGTTTTCTATCGTGGGCGGCTTGCCCTCATTTTTCTATCATTGTACCACAAAATTGCAGCGACATCTATTCTGTGGTACAATAAAGAAAAATCATCTCAGAAAGAGGACACCTGCATGAAAATTTTAGCAGTAGATTACGGCGACAGCCGCACCGGCCTCGCCACCTGCGACCGCACCGAGTTCCTGACTTCCCCCATCACCCCTCAGATCACCGTCAAGGCCCGGGACAAAGTCGCCGCCAGGGTCTGCGAGGTGGCAAAGGAGATCGAAGCCGAGCTCATCGTCATCGGCCTGCCGCTGAACATGGACGGCACCGAGGGCGAGCGCGCCCGCAAGAGCCGCAAGCTGGCCAAAACCGTTGAGATTTGGAGCGGCCTGCCCGTCCGGATGTGGGACGAGCGCCAGACCACCTGCGCTGCTGCTGACCTCCTCGACGAGAGCGGCACCTTCGGCGCAAAGCGGAAAAGCATCCTCGACTCGGTGAGTGCGACGGTCATCCTGGACGACTATCTCGCATGGCGGAAGGAGCATCCGGGGGAGGTCTGAACACCCCCGCCGCCCCCGCGGCAAAGTTTCTTTGCGAAGTCCGGACAGTTTGTTGTAAAATCCGCGTAAAATCGTCGATTTATGGTTCATTTTCACAATTTTCCCAGGCCGGATTTGTATAGTTTTCCGGCTTGACAGCACCGACTCTTCTCCGATAAAATGAGGGTAGAAGAACCCCCTGACCAGATGGCCGGGGATGACGCTTCTTCATGAGAAAAAACAACTGGACTCACCAAAACAAAAACGATTGGAGGCGACCCACATGACAAAACTGAGAAAACTGACCGCCCTGCTTCTGGCCGGTGTACTGACCCTTCTGCTCCTGACCGCCTGCAGCGGTGGCGGCTCTTCCGGCCCGGTGGCCCAAGCCGAAGCCGAGGTGATGCGGGCCATCAACAACGGCCGCACCGTGGCCCTGGCCAATGACGATGGGATGCGTACTGTTGCAAACGCCCGTCTGGACGCTCTGGATAAGGAGCTTGAGCTGAAGGGCGATGCTTTCGGATACCAGTTCTTCAACAAGGTGGATGCCAAGTGGGACGACGACAAACAGAACGCCACCCTCACTCTGGTCGCTAAATACGACTACAACGATACCACGCTGCAGAAGATCATCGATCAAATCAAAGGCAACAATCAAGACCAAGCTCTGGATTTTGCCCTGAAGGGCAACTATACCAAGGCAGGCGTAGTGGCCCGGATCATTCGCGGGCAGACTTATGTTGCCATCTCCCTGCGGGTGGGCAGGAATCTCTGATCTCTTCCCGATTTTCCCCGCATCTCGTCTGATTTCCCCATAAACGCAGATCACCCGCCAGTTGGCGGGTGATTTTTTTGCAGCCGTCCCACCGCCCGGAGGGCGGAAAACAGCCTCTTATTCGTATTTCGTGATGGTCACGCTGTTGATGGTGATGGGTTCGGTGGGGCGCTGAGCTTCATCCACGCCGGTCTGGGCGATGGTGTCCACCACCTCCATCCCTTCGTACACCTGCCCGAAGACAGTGTCGGTGTAGTCGAGATAGGGTGCGCCGCCCGCCGTCTGGTAGGCGCTCACTACGTCGGCCCGCCAGCCGGCGGCGTTCATCTGGTCGATGAGCTCCTGCGTCACCGAGCTGCTGCCCGGCAGGGTCTCCATGACATAGAAGACGCTGGCGCAGTCGCCGGAGGCGTCCGCTGCGGCACAGAGTGCGCCGGAATAGTGGTGGAGCTTATCGGTGGTCTCGGCGGAGAAACGGTTCCCGTTCCAGATGGTGGTGCCTCTGCCGTCCGCGCCCTGCCCGGCCTCCACCACGAAGTCCTTCTCCACCCGGGTGACGGTCAGTCCGTTGTAAAAGCCCTGCTGGGCCAATGTGGTGAAGTTCTGCACGGCCTGCGGGGCCTCGGTGGAAAAAAGCACTGCTTTGAACACGCCTGCCGAGGTATCGAACACCGCGATGGTATCCCCCGCCGCCGGGTGGGTGAACTGCAGCTCTGCCGACTCCACAGCCGGGCGGCTGACCGTCTGCACCGTGCCGGCCTTCCCGCCCTGGATGCTGGAGAGAATATTATGTGCACTGCATCCGGCCAGAACTGCCGTCAGGGCCAGTGCCGCCATTATTTTTTTCAAGGCTCTCATGAGCGGGCCTCCCTGTCCATATATTATAGCAAAGATGGCTTTTCAAAAGCTATCGCTATAGTATATCACATTCCGGCCCGGGAAGCGAGAGGGAAAAGCGTGAAAATTTGTTATTGGATTTCTATGCGAAAAACATCTTGACGAGCGGGCAAAAAAACGCTACACTATAGGCGTACCCGGAACCCACAGCTCAGAGGGAGCAGAGCGGGCAGGGTGTGACAGTTATCCCATTTTTTAGATATTTGACAGGAGAACGTGACTTATGGCAGAAGATATGAACAAGTCCGCCGCTGAGACCGAAGAGGAGTATCAGCCCGACCTGATGACCCTCGAGGACGAGGACGGCAATGAGGTCACGTTTGAAGTGATCGACGCTCTGGACCATAAGGGCGTGCATTACCTGGCCGTTGTCGAATACGCCGAGAATGAGGAAGACCTGGACGAGGACGCCCAGCTGGTCATCCTGAGCGTCGGCGAGGACGACGAGGGCGAGTATCTCGACGTCGTCGAGGACGATGAGACTCTGCTGGAAGTCAGCAAGCTGTTCGAGAAGCGTCTGAGCGACCAGTTCGAGATCGAGTGATCTTTCAGAAAAGACTTCCTGCCCGGCGCGATTTGTTGCGGTTTATATGATCCTACTAATCATTCAACGGGAGCTTGGAGTTCGTCGGTGGATTGCAGACCTCCCCGTCATGGGTCGACCATGAAGGCTCGATGAGGAAGCGCGAAACCGGAGACAGAGCACCCACCTGTCCGCAAGGGTAGGTTTGATTGCCGCAGACGTCCGGGCGGGATTCTTTATAGGTATCAAAAAGGCTCTCGTGCCGTATTTCCTGCCGGCATGAGAGCCTTTTTCTTTTGTCTCTACTCCCCGGTCTCGTCTGTAAAAAGGCCCGGGATACCGCAGATAGCGGCCACGCCCACCAGCGTGAATACGATGCGTGACCAGATGGACGCGCTGCCGCCCAGCAGCCAGCCGACGAAGTCGAACTGGAACAGGCCCACAAGGCCCCAGTTGATGCCGCCGACGATCATGAGGATGAGACAGATTTTATAAAAGGTCTGCACAAAAAGACCCTCCTTCCTTTGGGCAGTATGCCCGACGGGAAGGAGGGTTATGCATTTTATAGGAACAACCTCTCCGTCATTGCTTCGCAATGCCACCTCCCCTATCGAGGGGAGGCCTTGGCATAGCGGGAAACTTTATCTCTTCGCCAGAGGCTCCCCTACAAGGGGAGCTGGCGGGCGCAAGCCCGACTGAGAGGTTGTACGAAGGCGAGGCTTCATCTCTTCCGCAGTATCTGCACCTCCGCCCCTCCCCTGACAGGCTGGGCGGTATAAACCTGCGTCCAGCGGGCGCGGAGGGCGTCAGCGGCGGCTTTGGCCTCGGCTTCGGTGCGGAACACGCCGAAGACCGCCGCGCCGCTGCCGGTCATAAGGGCGGTGACGGCCCCATTCTCCCGGAGGGCGGCCTTGATGGCCTCGTTGTCCTTGGCCCCGCTGCACTCCTCGAGGGCGTTTCCGGCAGCGGCGCAGACAGCGTCCAGGTCGCCCGCCCGGATGGCGGCTTCCTGGGCGGCGCAGTCGGGATGGACGCTGCTGCCCACCTTATCGTAGGCCGCAAAAGCCTCCGGCGTCGAGACGCCATAGTCGGGCATCACCACTGTGAACCAGCACTCGGGCACGGGCGGCAGCGCCTTGATGAGGTCACCGAGGCCCTGCACCCGGCAGGTGCCGCCCATGAGGGCAAACGGCACGTCTGCGCCGATACCGGCACCCAGAGCGCAAAGCTCGCTCATGGACAGACGGGCGCCGTACAGCTCGTTCAGACCCACCAGAACAGCAGCAGCGTCGGCGCTGCCGCCAGCCATACCGGCCCGGACGGGGACGTTCTTATAGATGGTGATGTCTGCACCCGCCAGCAGGCCCGTATAGTGGAAAAAAGCCAGTGCCGCCTTGATGGCGGTGTTGCCCGGGCCGGGCTTGACATTGCTGCCGGGCAGGGTCAGATCGAGGTAAGGACTGCGGCGGATGACCACCCGCTCGTAAAGCGAGATGGCCTGCATGGTCATATCCAGCGCATGGTAGCCTCCGGGCAGGATGCCCACCACGTCCAGCGCCAGATTCAGCTTGGCCGGGGCCAGGACTGTCACACGATCGCGCATCGTTTTTCCTCCTCACTTGCAGTTCTCGTTCAAAAACTCCCGGATGCGGCGGATAGCCTCCATCAGGTGCTCCACGCTGTAGGCGTAGGACACGCGGGCGTATCCCTCGCCGGACGCGCCAAAGGCGTTGCCCGGGATGATGGCGACATGCTTCTGCTCCAAAAGCTTTGTGCAGAACTCCTCGCTGCTCATGCCGCTGGACTTGATGCAGGGGAAAGCATAGAACGCGCCCCGCGGCTCAAAACAGCTCAGGCCCATATCGTTGAAGCTCTTTACCACGAGGCGGCGGCGCATATTATACTCGTTGCGCATCCGCTCGATCTCGCCGTCGCAGTCCTTGAGGGCCGTGATGGCGGCGTACTGGCTGGTGGTGGGGGCGCTCATGATAGCGCTCTGGTGGATCTTGGTCATGATCTTGATGATGGGCGCGGGGCCGCAGGCATAGCCCAGCCGCCAGCCCGTCATGGCGTAGGTCTTGGAGAAGCCGTTGACCACCACCGTCCGCTCGGCCATGCCGGGCAGAGCAGCGATGGAAACGTGGTTCTGCAAGCCATAGTTCAGCTCCGCGTAGATCTCATCCGACAGCACCATGATGTTGGTGCCGCGCAGAACTTCCGCGATGGCCTCGAGGTCTTCCCGCTCCATCACCGCGCCGGTAGGATTATTGGGGAAGGGCATGATGAGGAGCTTGGTCTTCGGGGTGATAGCGGCTTTCAGGGCGTCGGCCCGGAGGCGGAACTCATCCTCCTGACGGCAGGCCACATGGACCGGTACCCCGCCGGACAGGGTGGTGATGGGCTCGTAGCAGACGAAGCACGGCTCCGGGATGATGACCTCATCGCCGGACTGCACCAGAGTGCGGATGCACATGTCGATGGCCTCACTGCCGCCGACGGTGACGAGAACTTCCTTTGCCGGGTCGTATTTCAGGCCCATCCGGCGGTCGAGGTAGCGGGCGATCTCGGCCCGCAGCTCTTTCAGGCCCGCGTTGGAAGTATAGCGGGTGCGGCCATGCTCGAGGCTTTCGATGCCCGCCTCACGGACGGCCCAGGGGGTCTTGAAGTCGGGCTCGCCGACGCCGAGGCTGATGCACTCGGGCATCTCGGCGGCGAGGTCGAAGAATTTGCGGATGCCGGAGGGGCGCATGGCCGCAGCGGCAGGCGCGATCAGTTTATCGTAATCCATCACAGCACGGTGCACTCTCTTTCATCGATTTCTTCGTCCTGATACAGACGGCCCTCTTTTTTGTAGGTGCGGAGCACGAAATGGGTGGCCGTGGACAGCACATCGTCCAGCGGCGACAGCCGCTTTGCCACAAAGAGGGCGATCTCCTGGAAGGTCTGGCCCTTGATGACCAGCTGCAGGTCGTAGCCGCCGCTCATCAGCAGCACACTCTCCACCTCGTCGAAGGCGGCAATGGTGGCTGCGATCTCGTCAAAGCCGCGGCTCTTCTTGGGGCTGACGTTCAGCTCGATGACGGCCTCCACACGGTTGACCCCGGCCTTTTCCCAGTCCACAAGGGTCTTGTAGCCCTTGATGATGCCCTGCGCCCGGGCCAGGTCTATCATAGCCGCCACCTCGGCGGGGGATTTATTCAGCATGGCCGCGATGTCCTCCACCGACATCCGGGCATTGTCTTCAAGGATCTTCAGAAGCTGTTCCATCGTTGTCTCTCCTTTGTTCAGCCTGTGGCGATATTTGTAGATAAGTATAGCACACTGCCCGGCAGTTTGCATCTGGTTTTTGCAAGTTCTGCCGGTGATAGACATTCTTTTGCCCTTTTCCCCTGTTCTTTTTTCCAAAAAGAGTATTCATTTTTCGTGAAATCTGCTATACTTGAGAAAACCTCTCCGTCGCAGCTGCCGCTGCGCCACCTCCCCTACCGAGGGGAGGCCTTGGCATTTCGTGAAGCTTCGCCTCTTCG
>OGLF01001373.1_pt1 | contig 13598 bp, 9 predicted proteins | sample 1572701 | NCBI WGS metagenome assembly OGLF01 (sample SAMEA2581910, study PRJEB24529) | metagenome | biome: Human gut stool | place: China | collected 2011 | reverse complement strand
TGAAGGATTTTGAGCTGGCCTAAGGAAAGGCCGGAGAAGCCGATGCGGTTAGCCGGAACCATGATGCAGTATTCGAAGAAAGCGATAAGCCAGCTGGAAATAATCGCAACCCACAGCGGAGAATTTCCGAGATTTTTAAGATGTGCGTACCACGCAAAAGTCATGAAACAGTTTGAGAGAAGAAGCAAGGCAGCTGTTTTGTACAGAACCGGAATCTGAGAAAAGAACTGGCTTAGTGTCTGCATTTGGCAAAAAGAAAAATCAATTAAAGCGTTTGCAGATTATAGAAATCGGAGCATGGGTTTGCCTGAGTCCTCAATTGGCTTTGTCTTTAGGCCTGCTGAAGCCGAGAAGAACGACAGCGATAAGGACCATCGCCGCACCTGCGAGCATGAAACCATTCATCTTTTGCGAGAAGAAAAAGTATGAGAGCACGATGGCCGTTAACGGTTCAACGGTTTCAAGCACACCGGTGATGGTCGGAAGAATCTTGGAGGCGCTCACGATGTAAAGCGTGTAAGCAACGATATGGCCCATGATCGCAACCCATAGCACGCTCAAGATAGTCAGAAAGCTCCATTCAAGGCTGACTTTCCAAAACGGATAGTAGAGGTTGCAGAGAATCGTGGTGAACAGCATGGCCCAAGTCATGGCGATGAGCGGTCCGACCTTCCGAACAATAGTGCGGCTCTGGATCGTGTAGGCGGCACTAAAGAGCGGCGCGCCGAAGCCGACCAAAAGCGTCAGCCATCCGAAGGACAGCGTCGAGAAGTTTCCTTTGGTCATCATCAGACAAACGCCGATAAGCGCTAAAGCACAGCAAAAGATCTGCGAAGCAGTCGGCATCACGGCCGCAAACAGCAGGAGCCCCATGATACAGAAAGGCCGCGTAGCGGCGATAACTGCTGCCGTTTCTGCGTTGGAGTACTTCACACAAACATAGAAGCTGACCTGCGTGAGAAGGACCAAAACGCCAAATAGGAAGAACTGAAAGACGTTTTGTTTGTCAGCTGCTGCAAGAAAGGTTTCTTTCGGTCTTGTGGCAAGAGAAATACCGAAAAGCGCAACCGTCGTAACGACCATCGTTAAAGAAATGAATTGCGCGGGCGCCATGCGGACCGTGTGCAATAGGTATTGAGCAGCGATGTCCATAGTTCCCCAAAAGAAACCGGACAAAACGCCGCAAATGACGCCGAGTGTTCGAATATTCATGTTCGCCTCCGATGTTGTGGTTATAGTTCCTGAAAACTTCTGATCTATCGTGGACGAATAAATTTGAGCACAGGGACTAACTAAATTTGCTCTCGGATACTTAGAATCTTGAGAACGAATTTTTGTTTTGAAAGGATGAGCATCGTGCAAGAAAACCGATACTCTCGTCACGAACTCTTGAAAGAGGTCGGAGTCGAAGGCCAAAAAAGAATCTCGCAAGGCCGTGTGCTAATCATCGGCGCCGGCGGACTAGGGTCACCAGCCTCTCTGTATCTGGCTTCCTCAGGTGTAAAAAAAATCACGATTGTGGATTCCGATACGGTGGATTTAACCAATCTGCAGCGCCAGGTCATTCACAATGTGGAGCGCTTAGGTATGAATAAAGCCGAAAGCGCAAAAGTCTCTCTGGAAGCTATAAACCCCGAGGTTGAAATCGTTCCGGTAGATCACAGACCGACTCTCGAAGAATTGGAGAAGCTTGTTTCCGAATGCGATGTCGCTTTGGACTGTACCGACAATACCGAGTCTCGCTACATCTTCAATGACGTTTGCCGACGTTTCAAAAAACCGCTCGTTACGGCCGGAGTCGTGGCTTTCGACGGTCAAATCACGGTCTTCGACTTTAGAGATCCTGAGTCGGCTTGTTATGCCTGTCTTTTTCCGAACCATGAAGGCAAAGACGAGAAGGCTTCCACCAAAGGCGTTTTTGCACCCCTAGTGGGCATCCTTGGGTGTATGCAGGCCGCCGAGGCTCTTAAAATTATCGGGAAGTTCGGCGAGCCTTTAACAGGTCGTCTGTTAATGGTGGATGCCCGCACGATGACATGGTGTCAAATGAAATACAGACGCGATGATGAATGTCCGTGCTGCTCACAGGGAAGATAAACAATGAAAGTTAAAGTTCTTTATTTTGCTTCTTTGAAAGAACGTCTGCTGAAAGGCGAAGATACGGTTGAAGTGCCTGAAGATGTAAAAACCGTGGAAGATCTGATTAACTATCTGTCTGAGAACGACGCAGCGCTTAAGGCTGCTTTTGAAGAAATGCCTCGTCTGCGCTTTGCCGTGAACCAAGAAATGGCCAAAGAATCGACAGTCTTGAAGGACGGCGACGAAGTGGCCTTCTTCCCGCCGGTTACCGGAGGTTAATACTTTAGAAAGCAGAAGGGTCCGTTGTAAACGGCCTTTTTGCGGAGATTTTTAATGACAGGCGCCGGGCTCCGTCAAGAGATCGGAACGAAATCGCGGTTGACCGCAGCATTCAGGTTTGTGATCACGATTTCGGCAGCGCTCCTGTTGTCTGGTCTTTTCCATAGCCCCCAATTAGGCGGTTTTGCCGCCTTGGGGGCTTTTATGGCTCTGCTGAGTGATACCGAAAGCGACTTGATTTCGCGTCTCGGCGGTGTTGCCATTACCTTCATCGGCGTTATGTGCGCTGCACTTCTCGGTGTCGTGCTCAAGAATATGGAGTACGGCAAATGGCTCGTCATCGGACTGGTGTGTTTCGGTCAAAGCCTGATGACCTTTGCCGAGAAATTCTGGTGGCTATGGGGAAAATATGTTCTGGTTTTTCTTCTGATTTCGATATTCGATTTCACACCGGACTTGATGGCCTTCGTCGGCTACTTCATCGGTTTCAGCCTTGCGATGGCGGCAATCGTGCTCGATCACTTCGTTTGGCGCTACGAGAAGCTCTCGCTCCGCCCGATGGCACAGCTCAAGCTCGTGGAAGGCGGCAACCGCAACTCTTATGCGTATGCGCTCATTTCCATTGCTACCTTGATATGTGCTTTGGGCTGTTCATTCCTATTTGATTTTTCCGAACCTGGATGGGTCGGAATCACGGCGCTTTATTTATTAAATTCCAACGTGGCTGCGGGCTATAAACGAGTGGTCCAAAGAATTCTCGGAACACTGCTCGCTTACTTCTTAGTCATCCTTATCTTTCCGTATATTGACGATAAGTTTGTGCTTGGTGCGCTGATCGTGGCGTCTTCCGCGGGTATTCCGGTATTTGTCGGCGGGAACTACACCTGCATGACTTTCTTTATCACTTGCTACATCCTTTTTGTATTGGACTGGCTGATGCGTGCATACGGAGGAGACTATTCCATCCTTATTTGGAGGATTTGGGACACGCTGATGGCGGCAGGGTGGGTCGCACTCGGTCTTGGCGTACTTTATCTGTGGGAAAAGAGGCTGAAAAAAGCCGGTGTTGAGCCCCGTATCCCAAGAAACGAGAATTGACAAAAATTGACCCCCAAACCAAAATTAACCGTTTGAGGAAATTAAAAGTTCTTCACAGAAAATCACATAATCAGGAACGATTCCATGGCTGACGACAACAAGACAACGAACGCAACATCAACCGCAAAACCTGCTGCAGCAGAACCGACCAAGGCGGCTGCTCCGGCAGAAGCAAAACCCGCTGCTAAAGCACCGGCAAAACCTCGCACCGTTAAGGCTCCGACGATCCGCAGACCGGCTGTACGCCGCACCGCAGTTAAAGCGGCTGCCCCTGCCGCTGCAGCAAAAGAGACTTCTCTGGAGGAGGTTTCTTTAGACGATCCTTCTCTGTACATTAACCGCGACATCAGTTGGATTGAGTTCGACCGTAAAGTCCTTGAAACAGCAATGGATCCCGAGATCCCGCTGCTCAACCGTGTTCTCTTCTTGTCCATCTTCTACAACAATCTCGACGAATTCTTCATGGTTCGCGTGATGAACGTTCAGAGACAGGCCAGAAGCGGAGCCGAACCGACCGGTCCGGATAAGATGCCGCCCGCTCGTCAGCTTTCCGAAATCCGTCGTAAAGTTACCGAGATTCTCGAAGAAGCTGAAAACCTCTGGATTGATACGCTCAAACCCGAGCTCGAGAATAAAGGCATTCGTTTCTCTAAGTACTCTGCGCTGAACGCAGCACAGAAGAAGGAAATGAACCGCTATTTCGACGAAGATATTTTCCCGGTTCTGACGCCTCAGGCGGTGGACAAAGGTCGTCCGTTCCCGATGATCTCCAACACCAGCCTGAATTTCGTGATGGAGCTCGAAGCAATTGAAAGCGGTATTTCGGTTAAGAACCGTTTTGCTCGTTTGAAGTGCCCGAATAACGTTCCTCGTTTCCTGTTCGTTTCCAATAAAGATAACACCGTTACACCGGATCTGTCCTACGCCACCACTGAAGGTGTGATTGTTCTGACTGAAGATTTGATCGGCAACCGTTTGAATACGCTCTTCCCGGGATATAAGGTTAAGTCTCAGGGTCTTTTCCGTATTACTCGTAATACGGACGGTGAGATCGAAGAAGACGAAGCTGACGATCTGCTCTCTGCCGTTCGTGACTATGTCGAACAGCGTCGTTTCGGTTCAATCGTCCGTGTCGAGATTGAAAAGGGCATGCCGCAGCGTCTGCAGGACTTCCTGTATGAACACTTAGATCTTCATCCGAACCAGTTCTACCGCTGTCGTGTTCCTCTGGCCTTCTCCGAATTCGGCCGCATGATGAAGATTGACCGCCCGTCTCTGAAGTATCCGTCCGATCATCCGAAGACACCGAAGGCTTTCGAACAGGGCCGCAATTGCTTTGACGAGATCCGCAAGCGCGACATCCTTGTCTACCACCCGTATGACTCGTTTAACTGCGTGTTGGAATTCTTGAAGCAGGCAGCTTTGGATCCGAACGTTGTCGCTATTAAGCAGACGCTTTACCGCTGCGGCAGCGATTCTCCTGTTGCTAAGGCTCTTCTTGAAGCTCGTCGCCGCGGCAAACAGGTGACCGCCGTCGTTGAGCTGAAGGCTCGGTTCGACGAAGAGCAGAACATTAACTGGGCTGAAGAAATGGAACGCAACGGTGTGAACGTTGTGTACGGTTTTGCCGGCCTCAAAATTCATGCCAAGCTCTGCTTCGTTGTTCGCCGAGAAAAAGGCAAACTTGAGCGCTACACGCACATCGGTTCCGGTAACTACAACGCTGCTTCGGCCAAGATCTATACCGACTTGGGGCTCTTCACGGCCAATAAGGATATCAACGATGACGTCCAGGATCTGTTTAATGTGATGACCGGCTACGGCGTAGTCAACCACTATCGCAAGCTGCTGGTTTCTCCGCACACCTTGCGCCCCGGCATTACCAAGCTGATCCGCCGCGAAATCGAACAGCACAAGAAGCACGGCAACGGCCATATCATCATCAAGTGCAACCAGCTGGTTGACTATGAAATGGTCAAGGTTCTTTATGAAGCCAGCCGCGCCGGTGTGAAGATCGAATGTATCGTTCGCGGTATCTGCAGTCTGCGTCCCGGTTTGCCCGGCGTTTCCGATACGATCACGGTTCGCTCGATTGTCGGACGTCTCTTGGAGCATGCCCGCATCTACTATTTCCACAATAACGGGGATGAAGAGATGTACTTCGGCAGTGCCGACTTGATGACGCGTAACCTGAACGGTCGTATCGAAGTGCTGACGCCGCTCCTGCAGGAAAACCTGTGCAATAACGTCATGAATCAGATCGTGATTCCTCAGCTGAAGGACAACATTCACGCCTGGGTTATGAACTCCGACGGTTCTTACACCAAGTTGCAGCCTAAGAAGGATGAGACGGTGTACGACAGCCAGGAAGAGATTGCGAAGAAATTAAATCTCATGAAGAAATAATCTTCTGATGCGTTAACCACAAAGCTCCCGCGGTTCGATACTCGGGAGCTTTTTTGGAGTAGAGAGACATGACTCGAGACACTTCATCGCTTCAGGAAGCAAAGATGCTCCTAGAGGTTCTGAAGAGAATCCCTCTGAACCGAAAAATTTCCACGACGGATCTGCACCAGCAGCTCACGGCGGCAGGTTACGAATTGAGCCGCAGAACACTTCAGCGCTACTTGAAGGCTCTGTCTGAAAGCGATATGGGCGTACAGTGCGACGATAAGTCCAAACCTTTCGGCTATCGGCGTCTATTAAATTCCAATGACTTGGATCGCGTAGGGCTTGGTGCTGACGGCGCGCTCCTGCTTTTGCTTGCTCGAGAGCACTTGCGCTATCAGATGCCGCCGGACCTCACAAATTCGCTGTCCTATCTTTTTGATGCGGCGGAGAACTATATGCATACGGCTTCGGGATCGTCACCCGAAAAACGTTGGCTCAGCAAGGTTCGCTTCGTGAGCGGAAGTCTGCCGCTTTGTCCGCCGATGATTCGTCCCTTGATATTTAATAAAGTTTCTGAGGGCTTATTTAAGCAGGTCAAACTCGATATTGTTTATTTCAAAAGCGAGAACGAAGAAGAGGTTCAGCTGCGTGTATCTCCGCTGGGCCTCGTGCAGCAAGATGTCCGGCTGTATTTAGTCTGCTGTTATGAAGACACGACGCAGATTAGAAACCTTGCTCTGCACCGTATTAAAAAGGTTGAGCTGACCACCTTCATTGCAGAAGAGCCGAAGGGTTTCGACTTGCAACAGTACGTCGACAGAAGTCCGTTCAATTACGGCAATGCACAAAAGGTATTGCTGGAGATGGTATTTAAAAACCGTCAAACCGCTTTGATTCTCAGAGAGACACCGTTTAATCGGATGCAGAAGCTGGAAGAGAGAAGAGACGGCACGTTTAAATTAACAGTAGAAGTTGCCGATACAGTTTTGCTCACCGGATGGATCGAAGCCTGGCGAGAGAAGGCCGGCATTATTTCGGTAAAGAAAACGCCGATCCAATAGACAACAAAAATCCCGCTGCAGCAGCGGGATTTTTGTTGAAGATTCAAGAAGAATTATTCGCGGTCCGTGCGATAGAAATATTTCTGATGACGGCTGTTTCTTCTTTGATCGTATGCGTAACGGATCCAGGCTTCAGAGAGAGATTCTCCGTCTCTCCAATTGAAAGTACGAACGCCTGCCCAAAGCTTCGGATTCCACATGGGTTCGTCAGGAATGCGGATGAACGCATTTAAGCTCGGATATTCCTTAGGGTTCTGTTTCATCATGACGGTCTTGCAGTCGCGCACAAAGTTGCCGTAGAAGTCGTCTACGAAGCGGTCAAATTTGGAGAAGTCGATTGTGACGTCTTTGCCGCCGTTCGGAGAGGGCTCAACGAGGAGAATCGGAGAACCGGTGCTGTTCTTAGCGAGGCGAAGCGTGATGCCGCCGTAGGTTTCGTAAACGCTCTTGGAATAATCCGGAGTTGTTTGGAAGAAATCCTCGGCGATCGGATTTAAACGGGGTTTGCGAAGCCAGGGCTTGTTCGGGACATTCGGTCCGGAAACAACCATGGTGCGCGGATCGGCGAGAACTTCGGGCGGAACATTCAAATCTTTGGAATGAACCATTTCCTCGAAAGCATGCTTGTCTGCATTTTTCTGCATCAGATCGAGGATTGCCCAAACTTCAGGAAGGTTTTCTGCAGGCAGATCGAACTCATCAACATAGCCGAACTTAGCGCTTTCTTCCTTGTAATTCGGACGCTGATCCAAAGCATGCATTACTTTCCAAGAACGACCTTGAGAAGCGGATGGAATCGGCCATTTGGGTTCTTCATGTTCTTGGCCTTCAGAGGCCGTATCCATCCGAAGTTCACTTTCCGTGTCGTAGACGGGAACCTGATAAATATTCGGGTTGTGTTTGGGTGGCTGAGGTCTGTTTTCCTGCGCTTTTTGGGCCTGAGCAGAAACAACCGCGTTGTCTACGGCGCTCTGAATAAACGAGTCGTGCAGGGCCTTTTCATTCTTACTTGCATTTCGGCCGCGCATCGTTCTTTGGAAGAGAGAGTTTCTGCGGTTTCCTTTGTCGCGTTGCTGGAAGTTTTCGCGTCGGCTGTTGTTTGAAGAAAATTCGGAATGAGAAACGGGTGTTTCAAACGCGGGTTCTTTGACTTCCGGAGCCGGACGGGTTTCCTGAACGGCAGGTTCGGGCGTCGGACTAAAGACTCGCGGCTCGTTATTGAAAGTCGGCGCCGGTGCTGGTGTCGGAGAGGCCAGTGCAGGAGTGACAGGTGACGGAGCAGCAGCTTCTGCGGTTTCAGGCGGACGTTTCTTTAATTGGAGTTTCGGTCTTCTAGGGGCTTCAGCGGCCGGAGATTCAATAGGAGAGGAAGTTTCTACAGGGGTTTGTGTTGTCGGAGCCGTCTCAGCTGCTTGTGTAGCCTGGGACTGAGCGTTTGCGATCGCCGTTGCTTTTGTCTTTTCGTAATCTTTTACCCAATTGTATAGGCTAACAATATTGATGCCTAAGTCAGCAGCTACGGCAGCCGCCTTTTCTTTGCCTTCTACAACTCGCAGAGCTGCATGATGTTTAAATGAAGGATCAAAAGTTCGACGTGTTCTTTTTTGTTCCATAAACAGCGTTTCTTAAGTATTGCCGTCATTGGGAAGTTTTCTATCCATAAGCATTAGGAAAACGGCTTTCGATTAAATAAAAAGGAAAGACGAACGGGAAATCGAAACGTTAATAAAAACTTTCGTAGAGATAGACGGCGACGTGTCTTCGGGAGGAATTGTACCTTTATTTAGGTAAAAAGAGTTTAAAAATTAATCAAAAAACTGCGTTATTTCTTATTCTGGGCTTGATTTTCTGAGATTACAGGGAGGTCTCAAAATCAAGCGGAAGAGTTCTTAAAACAGAAAGTTTCCTTTCGAAGAGATTGATTTCCTAGGGAAACCACCTAAAAAATCACTCGTTTTTATGTATGGTTCCTCTTCAAAATGACGCCATTCTCCTTTTTGCTTTTATTTAGTTTTATTAAATATCGTTATGACAACTAAGAACTCAGTCTTTGGGAAGCTGACTATTGCAGCAGCCCTTTGTTCTTCTGCCATCATGTGCGCATCAACCGCTTCTGCCGCCGGCTTCCAGCTGACCGAACAAAGCGTGGCAGGTATGGGTCGTGCTCACGCCGGCGCCGGTATCATCGGTGATGACGTTTCTGCGATTCACTTCAACCCTGCCGGCATGACCCTTTTGCATGGTCTTCAGACGACTGTGGCAGGCACGTATGTTTCCTTGGATATTGATTACAAAGGGTTGAACGGTGCAACAGAAAACGGTCGTGATAAGCCGGCCAGTATTCCTGCCGCATATCTTTCCTATCAGGTGAACGACTCTTTATGGTTGGGTTTAGCGATTACTTCTCCTTATGGAATGCGCATTCGTTACAACAACGATTGGGCTCAAAGAGAACGCGGAATCAGCGGTTCTGTGACAACAGTTGACATCAATCCGAGCATCGCTTGGAAAGTAAACGAGTACGTAAGCATTGGCGGTGGTGTTTCTGCTCTTTGGACGCATTCCAAGATCAAGAGCGGAATCACGAAGGGGTATCAGCTTGGGAATGTAGGTGTCCCATTGGGCGGAGAGTTTGAGTACAAGGGCTCTGATTGGATGTTTACATACAACCTTGGATTGATGGTGAGCCCGACAGAAGATTTGCGTTTCGGAGTGTCCTACCGTTCCTCTGCCCATGTGACTGCACGCGGCGATTACTACATTCGTGGCAATGCATTAATGAATGGTGAGGGGGATGGTAAAGGTCGTCTTCAGACACCAGAAACCGTTTATATTTCTGCCACTTGGAAACCAATTCAGAGGTTGAGACTCTCCGGTTTAGCTCGCTGGGCAAACTGGAAAAAATTTGAAAACATGCGCTTCAGCATGGATAACTTGAATAATCTCCAACCATCTTCTGAGTCTGCAGGCCTAGTTCAAGGCCTCCCTGATAAGTTAAAGCCGATGGTGCCTTACGCGATGGGAGTAATCCAACATAAATTAGGAAATGTCAACATCGAAAACAATTGGAAGGCGGCCTGGTTGTTCTCTCTTGGCGCTGACTTAGATATTACTGATCAGTGGACGATTCGCGGCGGTATTGCACTGGAGACGGACCCGATTAAGCATCAACAACTCAGAACGGCTTTGATTCCTGACACCAAACGCTTGTGGCTGACTTGCGGCTTGTCTTGGAAACCTACTCCTAAATGGCAGATTGATATGGCTTATGGTCATATTCGCGGGATCGGACACAGAGACCTTTACGCAAGCGCTGAAAGCAACGTGAAGGTTGGCAAGTTTGAAAAGATGAATGCATGGATGGCCGGCGCTGCCGTCACCTATCGCTTCTAATTTCAACTGTTTTCCTCGACAAAAAATCTGGCGACAGCCGGATTTTTTGCTTAGTGGCGTGGATATCGAAGCAATAAGCTGATAAAGACAATGGCGGAAATAAAGCTCAGAACGCTTCCTGGAAGGGCGCTGAAATTTGCAAATCCGTAATGCCTGATTGCTTCGCCGCCAAGGAAAGCACCGATCGCATTAGCGCCGTTGTAGGCGATCTGCCCTAAGGCCGCAAGAATTACCTTAGCGTCTCCCGCTCCGGCAATAATCAGTGCTTGCATTGGGCCGGCAATGAAGAAATAGCCGAAAGCGGCAAGCGCCATGGAAGTTAGTGCAATCCAAGCAACGTCGGAGTAGAAGAGAGCGCCTAAGACGGCGATGGCAATCAGCGTTTGGCCGACGCAGACCAATGCAACATCTGAATAATATTTTGTCAGCGGAGCCGAAACGATGTTTCCGATAAACATGGCAGCTCCTGCTAAGAACATGATCAAAGTCATGGATGCAGCCGACATGTGAGCAACCGTTGCCATGATCGGGTCAACGTAGGAGTAGTAGGCATAGAAGCCCGCGCTTCCGATAGCAACTCCGGAAAGAATGAACCAGGGATGCCAACTTTTGAGCGTTGAAAGCTCGTTGGTGAGGGGCTTCTTAACAACAGGCATTGAGGGAAGCCAGCGAGTTAAAGCTAAGATTAAAAGTAATGCTAAGATAGCAATAGACCCGAATATCAATCTCCAGCTCAAAGCAAAACCGATTAAAGAACCGAGCGGGACGCCGACTAAGTTGGCAGAGGTTTGACCTAAGACCATTAGAGTAACGTCTCGGGAGGCTTTGCCCGACTCGGCCAGGCGTTCACATACGACAGCACTTAAAGCAAAGAAAATTCCATGAGGAGAGCCCGATACAAAGCGAGCCGCCAGCATCATGATGTCGTTCTGAGCAAGAGAAGCACCTAAATTTCCGCAAAAGATCAGACCGGCTGCGATTAGAAGTGTAGTTTTGAGATTGGCGTTGCGCCCGAATGCTAATAGACCGACGATGTCTGCGCAGATGCCTGCGCAGACGCCTGCTGCATAAGCAGAGATGTAAAGGCCGGCTTGAGGGATCGTGACGTGGAAATCATTAGCGATTGCCGTTAAAACCGGTACGATTCCGAGTTCAGCGACGCCGAGACAAAAGGTTCCGATGCAAAGCGCTGCGATATGTTTATTAAGCTGCATAGTATTTTCTTGATGATTGGGATTTACTTTATGCAAACTCACGATAAAAAATAAAAGGCCTGCTCTAAATCGGGAAAGAAGATTCAGAGCAGGCCGAAGCTTTAGTGAAATTATCAGACAGCAGCCATTAATTCCACTTCAAGTCGGTAGCCGAAATGCAGCTCTTTGACAGGAACAACGACTCGAGCCGGTCGAGCAGATTTGAATCGCTCGCTGTAAAGACGATTGATTTCGGGCCAATCATTAAGATCAGCAATGTAAATGCGGCAGTTCACAACTTTATCTAAAGAACTTTCGCATTCTTTAAGGATTGCTTCAATGATGACGAATACGGCGTCAAATTGTTCCTTGACGCTGGCGCCCGGTTTCACGCGCATCGGGAGAACGCCGGAAACATAAGCGGCGCCGTTAAAGATAACGGCATGCGAATAATGGCCGTTGGGAGGCGGCAAAGAGGAGAGAATGACCTCTCTCATAATGAAACTCCTTTCGGCTGCCAGCCGTAGATTCGGTTCCAAATATCTACAATCTTGCCTTTGCGGACAACGAAGTACTGAGGATGCTGAGCCGCCATGGCGCAGGCATGATTCGGAAGAATTCTGAGACGAGTTCCGATCGGGAAATCTTTTGGATCAACTAAGCGGCCGTCACGGTGCGTAAGGATTCCGTGTTCTTGGTTAGCGGAAGCGACGATAAGATCATCAATCGGGTTGCCGTCGATGTCGCAAACCAAACCGTATCCCTGATCGACAGCCTGAGCAGCGGTGCCGCGGTCGCGGGAAAGAGCCATCCAGCCGCCGTCGGTGATGACCCAACCTTTTTCTTTTTGATGTCCTGTAACTTCAACTAACAGCGACAAAGCGATTTGATCAATCGTGCAAACTTTCAATCCTGCCATCACGAGGTCAAAGAGGCAGTAAACGCCGCAACGGACTTCAGTAACGCCTTCCCAAGATTCAGCAAAGACTGCTGTAGGGGTTGAACCTGCAGAGATAATCTTCGGTTCAAATCCTGCCTTGCGAAGACGGTCAGCGCAATGGACGAGAGAATCTCTTTCGTTTTCCTGAGCTTTGAGACAAGCAGCCTGTCCGACACATTTATAAGAATCTCCGGCGTGCGTAAGAACACCTGCGAAATAAGCTTTACCTTGAAGAATTTTTGCGATTTCGATCAGATCATCTGAGTCGGGTTTAACGCCGGACCTGTGTCCGTCTACATCGATTTCAATCAGAACGGGACACGGGATTTTTTTTTCTTCGCAGTAGGCACTAAATTGCTCTGCGGTTTCTTTGTTGTCAAGGATGACTTTCAAGTCGCAGCCGGCTTCTCGTAAATTAACGGCGCGTTCGAATTTTCCGGGAGAAATGCCGACGGCGTAAATAAGATCAATGACACCGAGGTTAAAGAAATATTCGGCTTCTAATAAAGTGGAAACAGTTGCGGGACCGGAAGGTGCGGTCATTTGAGTCCTGGCAAATTCAATGCATTTTCCGGTTTTGAGGTGAGGGCGGAGCGCTACATGCAGACGTTCTGCTTTTTCCTTCATCCAATTACAGTTCCGAGTGAACTTGTCTAGGTCAAGGAGAAGGGCCGGGGTTTGAACGGTTTTGAGATTCACGATTGCTCCCAGAGATTGTTATTTTGATGGCAGTCATTTTAAAACAGCACTCGAAGTCAGAGGAAGGAGCAGTTGTTGCGTAAGTGAAAAATAGGAATCTGCTTCAGGCCAGAACCGAATGAGTGCTTTTGCCGAAGAGACGAAGTGATAAACGAAGCAAGCTAAATATATGCGATAGATCTAATTTATTCATTTTAAAATGAAAAACCGAGCATTTTAGCTCGGTTTTCCGAAATTCTTGGTGCCTAGGGAGAGATTCGAACTCTCACGCTTATTAGGCGGGGGATTTTGAGTCCCCTGTGTCTGCCATTTCACCACCTAGGCATTTTCTCTGTGGTGCCGGTAAGAGGAGTCGAACCTCCGACCTTCGCATTACGAATGCGCTGCTCTACCAACTGAGCTATACCGGCACACAGGAGATGCGATTATATAGAAAAAGACTTTTTTGTGCAATTCGTTGCCGGA
>OGLF01001370.1_pt1 | contig 13607 bp, 10 predicted proteins | sample 1572701 | NCBI WGS metagenome assembly OGLF01 (sample SAMEA2581910, study PRJEB24529) | metagenome | biome: Human gut stool | place: China | collected 2011 | reverse complement strand
TGGTTCCAGAACGCCCAAAGCGGACGTGACCGCTGCGCTGGCACAGGTGCTTGACATTTCGCCCAAGGCGCTGGATGTACCGGACATTGACTCTTATACAGGGCTGATGCACACGCTGTTCACATTGGAGGACAGATACGGCCTCAAGATTGACGAGGCGGGTGGGGAAGTCTGCTTGAAGATTGATGTTTCTAAGGGCAAAGACGCTGCCCGTCTGCATGAAATGCTGTGCGCCTGGCATCAAGTTGCTACCATGCTGAAAGCCAGGGAGATTACGCGGGAGGAATATGACCGCTGGCGGTATCACTATCCCGAGTTCGATACCGCGCAGCGTTGGGTGAAAGTGCCGTCACAGGCGCTCAGTGATATGTTGGTGGATGCTTTGAAGGAAAACGAGTGAGCCGATATGGATAAGATTTTAAGCCGTATAATGAATTCTGATGATTGGCCCTCAATCCAGATGCCAGAAAACTTAGAATTATTAAATGAACTGGCAGGCAACAGTTTTGGATTAAACACTTTCGAGGGAATGCTTGCAGCAACGCTAATGTATCATCAGATTCTTGAGGCGATGTGCATGCACATTTTGGAGGACTGCTATTTCTATATCCAACTTTCTGTTTATCCTGCTGAAATTGAGTTCAAATTACCCAAAGATAAAATGTTCGGATATTATATTAGTGAACTTAAATCGTCCGTCAGCTTCTTGAAGAAACAGGAATTTATTGAAAAGGCAGAATTATTTAATTCCTACAGAGTTGGAGCAGTTCACAGGATGCGAAGAACAAACTTGGATACGTTAGCTGTAGAACTCCAAAAGGTAAAAGGCTGTTTCGATGAAATATTTGACCTTTATAACGACATTCAAGATGATTTCCGCGTGATATTCCACAGCCTTTAAAAAGATACTTTTGTTGAGTACCTCACAGACAAAGAATACGACGAGTATTTTGGATAGAAAAAGAGCTATCTGATTTCAAATGAAATTCTGTTGCCAAATCGTTGCCACGAGGGGCATCAAAGCTTAAAAAGTCCAGTGTTTACAGGCTTTTTTCGACCCTTGAAATCATTCCCACTCCACCGTTGCGGGGGGCTTGCTGGTGATGTCGTAGACAATTCTGTTGATGCCCTTGACCTCGTTGACGATGCGGCCGCTGATCTTGTCGAGCAGCTCGTAGGGGATGCGGGCCCAGTCGGCAGTCATGAAGTCCTCGGTCGTCACAGCGCGCAGCGCAAGCACGCGGTCGTAGCTGCGGCCATCGCCCATGACGCCGACGGTGCGCGTGTCGGTCAGGACGGCGAAGTACTGGTTCATCTTCTTGTTTTCGCCGGCCTTTTCCAGCTCCTCGCGGTAGATCGCGTCGGCAAGGCGCAGCGTGTCGGCCTTTTCCTTCGTGATCTCGCCCATGATGCGGATGGCAAGGCCCGGGCCGGGGAACGGCTGGCGGGAGACGAGGTATTCGGGAAGCCCCAGCTCGCGGCCAAGCTGACGCACTTCGTCCTTAAAGAGCAGGCGCAGCGGCTCGATGATCTCCTTGAAGTCGACATAGTCGGGAAGACCGCCGACGTTGTGGTGGCTCTTGATGACTGCGGCATTGCCAAGGCCGGATTCGATGACGTCGGGGTAGATCGTGCCCTGAGCGAGAAAGTCGACCGCGCCGATTTTCTTCGACTCTTCCTCGAACACGCGGATGAACTCTTCGCCGATGATCTTGCGCTTGCGCTCGGGATCGGAGATGCCAGCGAGCTTCGAGAGGAAGCGGCCCTCGGCGTTCACGCGGACAAAGTTGATCTCCCACTTCTTGAACGCCGCCTCGACCTCGTCGCCCTCGTTGAGGCGCATGAGGCCGTGGTCGACAAAAACGCAGGTGAGCTGGGGGCCGACGGCCTCGGCCAGCAGCGCCGCCACGACGGACGAGTCCACGCCGCCGGAGAGCGCCAGCAGCACGCGGCCGGAGCCGACCTTTTCGCGCACGGCGGCGATGGCGGTATTTTTATAGTCGCCCATCGTCCAGTCGCCTGTCGCGCCGCAGACCTCGTAGAGGAAGTTGCGGATCATCGCGGTGCCGAACTCCGTGTGGTTGACCTCGGGATGGTACTGCACGCCGTAGAACCCGCGCGTTTCGTCGCAGATGGCGACGTTCGGGCAGGCGTCGGAGTGCGCGACGAGAGAGAAGCCCTCGGGAACGACCTCCATGTAGTCGCCGTGGCTCATCCACGTCACGCTCTTTTCGGGAAGACCCTTGAAGAGCTTGCAGTTCGTGTCAAAAAACGTCTCGGTCTTGCCGTATTCGCGCGCGGTGGCATCGTTTGCGGCGACGACCTTGCCGCCGAGGTGGTGCGCGATGAGCTGGCAGCCGTAGCAGATGCCGAGCACGGGCACGCCCGCGTCAAAGAGCGCGGGATCGACGTGCGGCGCGTCCTCGAGATACACGCTGTTCGGGCCGCCGGTGAAGATGAAGCCGATGGGCTTCATTGCGAGAAGGTCCGCAAGCGGCGTCGTGTAGGGCTTGACCTCGCAGTAAACGCCGCATTCGCGCACGCGGCGCGCGATGAGCTGGTTGTACTGGCCGCCAAAGTCCAGTACGATGATGGTCTGATGGTTCATATTGAAATTCTCCTGCCGTATCCAATAATATGGTAAAAGCATCATATCATAGCTTTTCCCATTTTTCCAGCGGTATTGTAAAAATAAAAAGGTCGCGCGGTCAATGGACCGCGCGATCGAGGGAGGCCGCGACAAAGCCGCGGAACAGGGGATGCGGCTTGTTGGGGCGGCTCTTGAATTCGGGGTGGAACTGCGCGCCGACGAACCAGGGGTGGCTCTTCGATTCGACGATCTCGACGAGCGTGCCGTCGGGGGAGAGACCGGCGAGGCGCATGCCGGCGTCCGTGAAGTCGTCGCGGAAGTCGTTGTTGAACTCGTAGCGGTGGCGGTGGCGCTCCCAGATCTCGGGCGCGTCGTAGAGCGCGCGGGAGAGCGAGCCCTCTTCGAGCACGCAGGGATACTTGCCAAGGCGCATCGTGCCGCCCTTGGCCGTCACGCCGACCTGCTCGGGCATGAGCGCGATGACGGGATGCGCCGTCGTGGAGGAGAACTCCGCGCTCGTCGCGTCGTCCCAGCCGAGCACATGGCGCGCAAATTCGATGACTGCGATCTGCATGCCGAGGCAGATGCCGAGGTACGGGATGCCGCGCTCGCGCGCGTACTGCGCGGCTAAGATCATGCCCTCGATGCCGCGGTCGCCAAAGCCGCCGGGGACTAAGATGCCGCTGCACCCGCAGAGCTTCTGCGCGATGTTGTCGCTCGTCAGCGTTTCGGAGTCGACCCATTGAATTTCGACGCTCGCGTCGCAGGCCGTGCCCGCGTGGAAGAGCGACTCAACGACGCTCAAATAGGCGTCGTGCAGGCCGACGTATTTGCCGACGAGCGCGATGCGCACATGACGGTGCACGCCGTGGATCTTGTCGACCAGCGCGCGCCACTCGGTCATGTCAGGTTCACCGCAGTCAAGGTGCAGCTTGCGGCACACCACGCGGCAAAGGCCCTCGTGCTCAAGCAGCAACGGCACCTCGTAGAGCGTGGACGCCGTTGCGTTCTGGATGACGCAGTCGGGCTCCACGTTGCAGAAGAGCGCAATCTTGCGGCGAATGTCGTCTGTGATGGGCTCATCCGTGCGCACGACGAGAACGTCCGGCTGGATGCCCTCGCTCAGGAGTTCTTTGACCGAGTGCTGCGTGGGCTTGCTCTTGAGCTCGCCGCTGCCGGGAATGGTCACGATGAGCGGCACGTGGATGAAGAGCACATTTTCGCGCCCGCGCTCGGCCGCGACTTGACGGATGGCCTCTAAAAAGGGCTGGCTCTCGATGTCACCGACCGTGCCACCGATCTCGGAGATGGCAACGTCGGTATCACCGTCGTCCATGTCGTAGATGCGGCGCTTGATCTCGTCGGTCACGTGCGGGATGATCTGCACCGTGCCGCCAAGATAGCCGCCCTGACGCTCACGGTTCAGAACGCTCCAGAAGATTTTGCCCGAGGACACGGAGGACTTCTCGTCCAGCGCCTCGTCGACAAAGCGCTCGTAGTGGCCGAGGTCCAGGTCGGTCTCCGCGCCGTCGTCCGTGACAAAGACCTCGCCGTGCTGATACGGGCTCATCGTGCCGGGGTCGACGTTGAGATACGGGTCGAACTTCTGGTTTTTGACCTTCAGCCCGCACTGCTTTAAGAGCCGTCCGAGCGACGCCGCGCAGATGCCCTTGCCAAGCCCCGACACCACGCCGCCGGTGACAAAAATGTACTTCATAAATTTTCTTCCTCCCCTGTCAAAGAAAAATGAAACTGCTGCGATAAAGCAAAACTCCACTTCAAAAAGGACGCTCGAAAGAGCGTCCTTTTGACTTTTACACGGAGAAGAGTAATTCGCAGAACGTCGGATACGGCCAATACTTGGACGCGGTCAGCACTTCCAGCTTGTCGACGGTCTTGCGCACGTCGTTCGTGCGCTTTTCGACCTCGTCGTGGTAGTAGCGCAGGAGCGTTTCGGGCTCGGCGTCGTCGGAGATGGTCTCGAGCGCCGTCTTAAGGCCGATGGTCTCATCCAGCAGCTGCTCATTGAGCGAGCCGATGGCGTTGGCGAGCGAGGATTCGACGTGGCAGGTCAGCTCCGGCGCGGCGGCGCGCTTGGCGGCGATGGTGTTGCACAGCGCGGCTTCGTATTCGGAAGCGGCGTTGAGAATGCCGTGCTGGACCATGTCAACAAGCGTCGCGGCCTCGATGCGGATGACCTTGCAGTACTTCTCGATATGAACTTCGTGGCGGGAGAAAATTTCTTCCTTGCTGTAAACGCCCTGGCGCGTCAGCAGCTCAATGTTCTTGGGCAGGATGTAGGTCGGCAGCGCCTCGGCGGTGTTGTGCAGGTTGGCAAGGCCGCGCTTTTCAGCCTCCTTGATCCAGGCATCTTCATAGCCGTTGCCGTTGAAGATGATGCGGCGGTGGGCGGAGAACGTGTCGCGGATCAGCTTGTGGAGCGCGGCGGTGAAGTCCGGCGCGTCCTTGAGCTGCGCGTAGAATTCGTCGAGCTCTTCGGCCATGATGGTGTTGAGGATCGTGACCGGGCCCGCGATGGACTGCGAGGAGCCGGGCATGCGGAACTCAAACTTATTGCCGGTGAAGGCGACAGGCGAGGTTCGGTTGCGGTCGGTCGTATCCTGCGGGATGGCGGGGAGCACGTCCACGCCGATGCGCAGGGACTTGTGCTCGGGCGCGGTGTAGTCGTTTTCGTCGACGATGGCATCGATGATGCCCTCAAGCTCGGTGCCGAGGAAGACGGAGATGACAGCCGGAGGCGCTTCCTGCGCGCCGAGACGGTGATCGTTGCCCGCGAAGGCGACGGAGCAGCGCAGAAGCTCCTGATATTCGTCCACGCCCTTGATGAACGCGGCGAGCAGCAGCAGGAACACGGCGTTCTGGCTGGGCGTCTTGCCGGGAGAGAAGAGGTTTTTGCCCGTGTCGGTCGAGAGCGACCAGTTAACGTGCTTGCCCGAGCCGTTGACGCCCGCGAAGGGCTTTTCGTGCAGCAGGCACACAAGGTTGTGGCGCTCGGCGACCTTTTTCATCGTCTCCATGACGAGCTGGTTCTGGTCGCTCGCGGTGTTGGCGTCGGTGTAGATGGGGGCCATCTCGTGCTGGCCGGGGGCGACCTCGTTGTGCTTGGTCTTGGAGAGCACGCCGAGCTTCCACAGCTCTTCATCGAGCTCTTTCATGTAGGCGGCCACGCGGGGACGGAACGCGCCGAAGTAGTGGTCGTCCAACTCCTGACCTTTCGGGGGCTTTGCGCCGAACAGGGCGCGGCCGCACAGGCGCAGGTCCATGCGCTTTAAGTACAGCTCGCGGTCGATGAGGAAATACTCCTGCTCCGCGCCGATCTGCGGCGTGACTTTTTCCGCGTCGTCGCCAAATAACTTGAGCACGCGCACCGCCGCGCGGTCGACCGCGGCCATGGAGCGCAGCAGCGGCGTCTTCTTGTCGAGCGCGTCGCCGCTGTAGGAGCAGAACACCGTCGGGATGCAAAGGCTGCCATCTTTGATGAAGGCAAACGCCGTGGGGTCCCAAGCGCTGTAGCCGCGGGCTTCAAACGTGGCGCGCAGGCCGCCGTTGGGGAAGGAGGACGCGTCGGGCTCGCCACGCACCAGCTCCTTGCCGGAAAAGTCCATCATCACGCGGCCGCCGCCGGCGTTGTTGATAAAGCTGTCGTGCTTTTCCGCCGTCACGCCGCTCAAGGGCTGGAACCAGTGCGTGAAATGCGTTGCGCCATGCTCCAGCGCCCAGGTCTTCATCGCGTCGGCGATCTCATTTGCCGCGGAAAGGGGAAGAGGCTGCCCGCTCTTTAAGCAGCCGCGCCAAACGTCCATGGCGTTTTGCGGGACATACTGCTCCATTGTGCGTTCATTGAACACCAGAGAGCCAAAAAGCTCGGGAATGCGAGTCGCTTCACTCATGATCCAGACCTCCTGTTTCAAAATAAAAAATTTGATAAGTAATGATACTTCATCGGGGCGAGCAGCGTCAATACTTTGTTTTTCCAACTTTCCCCCTCACTTTAGTGGGACGGGATGTGCGGTGTGAACGAAATTATGAAAGTGCGGCAACTTTTTCTTGCATGAAGAAAACGGCTGTGCTATATTTAGCCTGAACCCTCCCTTGCCGGAAACGGCAGGGGCGGGCATTATGCTTATGTGCTGCGTTGTGAAAAAATTTTGCGGACAAAAAAGAAAACGGGACGTGAACGCCGGTCACGGCGTTTGCGTCCCGTTTTGCATCACTTGATCGTGGCGCTGTCGTTCAGCACGCTCGTGCTGTAAAGAAACAGCACGTCCTGCGCGGTAAAGTCGATGAATTTTCCGAGCATTGAGGGGGAGAGGTAGCGGATGTCGGCAAGCGTGATCTCGCTGTACCCCTCCGCGAGCAGCGGAAGCAAACTCGCGGCAAACGAATCGCGGAAGACAAGGAGCTTTCGCTCCGCCTGCGCGTTCGGGTTCTCAATGCGCAGCAGCGACTTGGGTCCCGAGAGGAAAATTTCATACGGGTCGCTGCCGTCTGCCTTTTCGAGCGTGTAGACAGGGAGATAGGCGCCGCTTTCATAGTCGTACACGCGGCAGCTACCAATGATATCGTTTGTGAGGTAGGCGAGCCTGTCGGGCTCCATTGGCAGTGCCGACTGCCCGCAGTACACACCGTAAAACGGCGTATCGAGCGTGACCTCGGTAAAGTCCACGGTGAGTGAGACGCCCATCGCATCTGCCAGCGCCTTGGCCGTGGGGGCAAGCATTTCCTGCCGCCAGTGGAGGTCGGTGCGGTAATAGGATGAGAGCGACAGCGTGCCCGTCAGGTCGATATAGTCCGCAAAATCGACCTTTTGGCGCATGAGCGCAAAGAACTTCTCGTAATCCATCGCGGGATAGCCGTTTTCGGCGGCCAAAAAGTAATTCTTGTCGGGGATGACGGAGAGGTAGACGTTTACGCCCGTATCTTTGAGATACGTTTCGTACACGTAGCGGAAGCGGTCGGCCGCGTGGTCGAGCGAATCCTCGTGGATCGTGTCGTCGAGCTTTGCGGCATAGCCGTCCGCGACGTAGATGCCGTTGTTGTCTTTCTCGCCAAATAAATCGCGGACGGACAGGGCCTTGAGCGTGCGGAGCTCGTCGCGCAGCGGGAACTGGTCGAGCGTGTAGCTCTCAAAGTTCGACTGGAAGCGTCCGGAGAGTACTTCTTCCACGTTCAGCGTTGGGAACTGCTTGAGCGGGCGGCGCTCGCTTTCCGACACGGCGTCGTCGCTCTTGCAAATGCTCCACAGCGCGAACATAAGCACGAACGCTGCCGCGATGCCGAGGGTGAGGGCGTCTTTGATTTTTCGTTTCATGCGATGCCCTCCTTAAAAGCGGAAGTAGAGGAACGGGTTGAACGACCCGTCCACTAAAAATGCCGTGCCGAGCAGCAGAGGAATCAGTACAAACAGCGGCTCGAGCACATCGAGCGCCGTCGCTGCGCCTTTGGATTTGCGCAGCTTTGCGACGATCATCTTCGGCAGCGGTGTTGCGCAGAGGATACCGAGCACGAGCAGCGGGCCATAGCTTTTAAGATAGTAGACCGCCTGTGCGCTCGATAGCGGCAGTCCGCCTGCGCCGAGCATCGCGCTGATGCGCGAGACCGCCTGCGCGGCGCTGTCTGCGTCGAAAAGCACGAAGCCGAGCGTGACGAAAAAGAGCGTGTACACATGGCCGAGCACGCGGTGCTTTTCGAGCACTGGCAGCAGCGCCAGCTTTTCAAGAAGCAGCAGGACCGCGAACCACAGTCCCCACAGCACGAACGTCCACGCCGCCCCATGCCACAGACCCGTTGCAAGCCAGACAATCAGAATGTTCAACAGCTGACGCGCCTTGCCCTTCCGGCTGCCGCCGAGAGGGATATAGAGGTAGTCGCGGAACCACGAGCCAAGCGACATGTGCCACCTGCGCCAGAACTCCGTGATGCTCGCTGAAATATAGGGGTAGTTGAAGTTTTCAGGGAATTGGAAGCCCAGCATCCGCCCGAGGCCGATGGCCATATCGCTGTAGCCCGAAAAGTCGAAATAGACTTGGAGCAGAAACGCGAGCGCGTAGAGCCAGACGAAGAGGACGCTCGCGTCCTGCGTTTGCTTATAGGCGCTCGCGAGCGCGCCGAACTGGTTGGCGAGCAGAATTTTCTTGGCAAAGCCGACCGTAAAGCGGCGCACGCCCTCCGCCGCGGCGGAGACGCTGTGCGTGCGGCTTTTGAGCTCTGCGGCGACGTCGGAATACCGTACGATCGGCCCCGCGATGAGCTGGGGGAAGAGCGAAACATAGGCGGCCAGGTCGATGAAATTCCTCTGCGCCGCCGTTTCGCCGCGGTAGACGTCGATGACGTAGCTCAATACCTGAAAGGTGTAGAAGCTGATGCCGATGGGCAGGCTCAGCTTCAAAAGCGGCAGGGAGAGCCCTGTGACGGCGTTGACGCTGGAGAGAAAAAAGTCCGCGTACTTAAAATAGCCGAGAAGCCCAAGGCTCACAAGGATCGAGAGCGTCAGAAAGACCTTCGACGCCTTTTGCCCGCGGTGCTTTTCAATCAGCAGGCCGAAACCATAGCCCTGCACGATGGAGACGAGCATAAGCAGCATATATTTCGGCTCGCCCCAGGCATAGAAAAAGAGGCTTGCGAGCAGCAGCACCGCGTTTTTCAGCTGCCGCGGCGCTGCGAAGTAGATCAGCAGTGCCGCGGGCAGAAAGTAAAAGAGAAAGGGAACGCTGGAAAAGAGCATAAACTTCTCCGCCTTTCAGAAGATCAAATCAGGCGATGGCCTCGTCGCAGACGACGGCAGCATCGGCAAAGGTCTCGGTGACCTTGCCGCTGAACTGGTCGACGAGGTCCTCCGCGCCGTAGCAGGAGATGACATAGTCGCCGAGCGTCAGGATGACAAGCTTGTCGGGGAAGCCGCACATCCACTGGCGGTTCATGATGTTGTCCTTGAGGTCGGAGACGACACTGTCAACGTCGGAAGAGTTCGCAACATGGAACGCGCCCGCGGTGAAGGTGTTGGCGTTCATCATGTGGGTGAGGGACGCGGCGTCGGAGAGCTTGCCTGCGTCCGCGGCGGGGAAGGAGAGAGAGTAGTCAAGTGCGTCGCCGTCTTCGACGGAGAAGTTACCGGGCGCGTCCTCGGTCATATTCGCCTCATCAAAGTCGCCGCCGGCAGCAGGGAACTTGTCGTCGTCGCTGTAGTTGGCCCATACGGCGTTCAGCAGCTCGAGAGCGCTCGCGGGCTGGCTGTTATTGCCGCTATTGTCATCCGTCTTGCTGCCGCAGGCGGCGAGGGAGAGAGTCATCGCTGCGGCCAGCAGCAGGGTGAGAAACTTTTTCATGGGAATTTACCTCCAAAATGTTGTGTGTTGTCAATAGTAATGTGGAATGGGATGCTTACGCCCGCGCGGCGGCCCAATAGCCGTTGGCCTCGTCGTAGCGCAGCGTGACGGCGGGCGCGCCGTCGAGAGAGAGCGTGTAAACCGTACCCGTGTCCGGCTCTTCGATGGTCCAGCAAAGCTGCACCTTGCCGGAGACGGTGTAGGAGGTGAACTCCTCCTGCAGCGAGTAAAGAGGCTGGGTCAGCACGCCATCCGACACCGTAACGGTCACGGCCTCGCCCGATTTGCTCTCGATGGTGAGCATCGGACTGAGCGGGCCGCTCAGACTGCCGCGCGCGTCGAGCGCCATCGCTGCGGGCTGACTGATGGGAATGGGGATTGAGGAGAGCGCCGCGCCTTCGACCTTGATCTCAGCCGGTAAGGTGTCGCGCGTCATCGCCAGGGCGGCGGCCAGCACGAGCACAAGGCACGCCGCAGCGGCAAGAAAACGCGGGAGGGCGTACCGTTTGCGCGGCTTGTAGGCGTAGGCGTCCGCGATGAGCTCATCGTCGAGCTCGCCTATGGCGCGGGTCAGAACTTCATGCTTCACAGTATCCCTCCTTGATGAGATCCTCCTTGAGCTTTCTGCGCGTGCGCAGGAGCGTGGTTTTGATGCGGCTCTCGCCGCAGTGAAAGCGCGCGGCCAGCGCTTCGACCGGTTCGCAGTAGAAATAGCGCAGGATGAACATGCTGCGCACCTCTTCGCTCTGCGTGCGCAGAAACGCGCTGATGCTGCGGCCGAGCTCTGCTGCCATGGCCTCGTCGTCGGGCGAGGACAGGGCGGGTGCGCAGTCGTCCAGCTCGTCGAGCGAGAGCGCGAAGACGTCGCCCTGCCGCTTCTGCGCCGACCTCGCCTTATAGCGGTTCAGCGCCAGATTGCGCGCGATCTTGCCGAGAAAGGCAGACAGGGTCGCAGGTCTTTGCGGCGGCATGGCCTGCCAGGCGTGTAAGTACGTGTCGTTGACGTTTTCCTCGCTGTCGGCGCGGTCAGATAAAATGTTTTGCGAAATTTTCATGCAATAGCTTTCGTATTTGGCGGCGGTGGCTTCGATGGCGTGCTCGTCCCGCTGCCAGTAGAGGTCGACGATCTCATGGTCGTCCATAGGTTCGCTCCTTTCTGTTGTCTGCCATCATGGGGAAAAGACAACTTTTTTGCCGTTTGCGTTACACAAAAGAGAAAATATTTTTGAAAGTATACCACATTCGCCCGTTTCGTAAAAGGGCGGCATGCTATTTTTGACAAAACGGGAACTTTTTTCCATCTGCGCCGTCTAATATAACAAATCCCAAAACGGAGGTACATCCGACATGAAACGATTCTTAACGCTGCTGCTCGCCGCGGCGATGGTCCTGTCCTTCGCCGCCTGCGGAGACAACGGAACGACGATCCGAAATGAAAATGAGAAGGACAATGTGAAAAAAGACCCCATTGCCGCGCAGTATTTGCAGGACCTCGCCGTGAAGACGGCGGACTATCCCGTGCTGCCCGCCATGCCGAACGAGAGTGAGCTTGACGAGGCATTCAGCACCATCGACTATGACAAGATGGGCGCGGACGCCTATGAAAAGGCGCAGGAGAAGATCTGGGAGGACTGGGACGCGCGCAGCAATGCCTATTACGATGCGCTCAAGGCGCTGCGCAGCAAGGGCACGAGCTACCCCGCGGCATTCCTGCACTTTACAAAGGAGACAGGCACGCTGCTTTCGGCGGAGGAGAACACCGTTCTCTCGCCCGCAAACCTGTATCTCGCCTTTGCGATGCTCAGCGAGACGACGGACGGCGACAGCCGCGCGCAGCTTTTATCGCTTTTAGGCCTTGAAAATACCGATGCGTCGCGCGCTGCGGGCAACTATGTCTGGCGCAATCTCTACGGCGAGACCTCGACGGGAAAGACGCTGCTCGGCAGCTCCGTGTGGCTGAATGAGAACGTCCCCTATAATGAAGAGACGCTGCGACTTCTCGCCGAGCAGTACCTTGCTTCGACGTTCTCCGCCCCGATGGGAGATGAGAAGACGGACAAGGCCATCGGCGAATGGATCAATGAGAACACGGGCAATCTCTTGCAGGACGCGGCGGGCGAGATCCAGACGAAGCCCGAGACGGTGATGCTGCTTTTGACGACGCTCTACTTTAAGGACCAGTGGCGCGATGAATTCTGGGCGAAGGAGACACGGCAGGATGTCTTCACCGCCGCAGACGGCGCGCAGCAGACGGTCGACTTCATGCACCTCACGCAGGATCGTGCCGCTTACTGCCGGGGCGAAAACTACACCGTGGCGGAGCTGCGCTTTCAGGGCGGGCAGGCGATGCGCTTCCTGCTGCCCGACGAGGGCACGAGCCTTAAGAGCTTTCTTGCGGACGGCAGCGCCGTGGGCGGACTGCTCGGTTACGACATGGGCGTGAGCCTGCCGAGCGGCAAACTCATCTGGAGCGTGCCAAAGTTCGACGTCAGCTCCGACCTTGAACTGACCGACGCGCTCCGCGCGCTGGGCGTTTCCGACGTCTTTGACTTCGACCGCGCGGACTTTTCACCCCTTGTCGACTTTGACCGCTTTGACAAGGCGGTCGCCGTGACGCAGGTGCAGCACGCCGCGCGCGTCAAGATCGACGAAAAAGGCTGCGAGGCCGCCGCCTTTACCGCCGTCAGGGCGGACGCCCAATCCGCCGCGCCCGAAGACCTACCCGTGGTGGAGATGGATCTGAACCGGCCGTTCGCGTTTATGATCACCGGCGTGGACGGTCTGCCGCTCTTCTTCGGCACGGTGAACAGCCTATAAGAGTAAAGCTGGCGCGACGGCAGTAAAAAACAAATGATGCAAAAATGAAAAGGAGAGAAACGATGAAGAGATTATTTGCCTTTTTGCTCGCCTGCGTGTGCGCACTGGCGCTGTTTGGCTGCGCGGGAGCAAATGATGACAAATCGGACGGCGGACCGGAGGATGATTGGGCGCCGCTGACGGAGGCGCAGATCGAAGAATTCAAGGAGATGTTTGCCTCTGAGGCCGATGTGATGGATGAAACGACGGGCGAGTACCGCTACACGACCTCAACGCCGGTGAGCTGCTTTTTCACCTCGCATTACGACGATCCGCGCGATATCGACCTTGCGGAATTTTTGCGGTACTGTCCGCTCAGCACCACGCTGGGAGACGCGGACGTGGAGGAATTCCACGCTGTACTCGACACGCTGGGAATAGAGGATGCGGAGAGGTTCAAGGTGCCGGATGACTGGGCGGTCCCCGTGCGGCGCATTCCCAAGAGTGACGTTTCCGCGCTTTTGACGCAGTGGGCGGATATCACGGTGGACGATCTGCGCAATCAGGATGGTGTGACGTACCTCGCACAGTATGATGCATTCTATGAGTTTACGAGCGATTTCGGCCCCGGATATTTTATTCCGGTGGGCGGTGAGCAGTACGGCGACAGCATCCGGCTGTGGAGCGCGCCGCGCGGCGAGAACGGCGAAGGAACGCACGATGAGTTGACGCTGGAAGTGCGCCCAGACGGGAGCTATCGCATTGAAGCGTTCCGTGAAGTCTGAAGCAAAAGGGGGGCCTTCTCTCACGTGAGAGAAGGCCCCCTTTTGATCCCCCAAGAGAACGGCAGGGGCGTTTCGATCTCGCCCCTGCAC
>OGLF01001366.1_pt1 | contig 13636 bp, 9 predicted proteins | sample 1572701 | NCBI WGS metagenome assembly OGLF01 (sample SAMEA2581910, study PRJEB24529) | metagenome | biome: Human gut stool | place: China | collected 2011 | reverse complement strand
ACATATTTATGAGACGGCGTTTGACGGACACTCCCTGGCAAATGAGTGTGACAGGGGCGTAGTCAATACACACCGTGTATGGTGGGTGCAGGCGGAGACAGTAGTCGGATTTTTAAATGCCTGTGAACAGATGCCGGATCATTCGGAGTACCGGGATGCGGCGTTGGCGGAGTGGCAGTTCATCAAAGAACACGTCATTGATCCTCGCAGGGGAAGCGAGTGGTACTGGGAAGTGTATGAGGACGGAAGCCCGATTTTAGACCGGCCGATCGTGGAGCCGTGGAAATGTCCGTATCACAACGGGCGCATGTGTATCGAGGTACTGGGACGCATCAAGGAAAATTGAGGAGAATTGGTTATGCTGCATAAGAGATATTATATAGAAAAAGAAAAGCAGGAAAAACTGCTTGCACGGAAAAACGAGAAATCGGATTTTTACAACGGCGTATTTGACCGTTACGAGTATCCGGTTCTCACAAGAGAGCATATTCCGCTGACCTGGCGGTACGATTTAAACCCGGACACCAATCCGTACTTTATGGAGCGTCTCGGCATCAACGCCGTGATGAACTCCGGAGCGATCGAGCTGAACGGGAAATATTATCTGGTGGCGCGCATCGAGGGGAATGACAGAAAGTCTTTCTTCGGCGTGGCGGAGAGCGACAACGGAATCGACGGTTTCCGTTTCTGGGATTACCCGATTCTTCTGCCGGATACCTGCCCTGAGGAGACGAATGTCTACGATATGCGCTTAACGAAGCATGAGGACGGTTATATCTACGGCGTGTTCTGCTCCGAGTCAAAGGATACGAGTGTGAGCGATCTCTCGGCGGCAGTGGCGGCAGCCGGAATCGTCCGCACGAAGGATTTAAAGACCTGGGAGCGCCTGCCGAACCTCGTCACGCTGCGTTCCCCGCAGCAGAGAAACGTGGTGCTGCATCCGGAATTCGTCGACGGCAAATATGCGTTTTACACGAGACCGATGGATGATTTTATCGAGACGGGAAGCGGCGGAGGCATCGGATTCGGTCTCTGCGAGGACATCACACACGCTGTGATCGATGAGGAAAAAATGACGAGTCTGCGCAAGTATCACACGATCACGGAGGCGAAGAACGGAGCCGGTGCGACGCCGATCAAGACGGAAAAGGGATGGATTCATATCGCTCACGGTGTGCGCAACACGGCAGCGGGACTGCGTTATGTTATCTATGCGTTTGCAACGGACTTAAAAGATCCGTCGAAAGTGATTGCCGAGCCGTCCGGGCTTCTGATCGGACCGAGAGGAGAGGAGCGCGTCGGGGATGTCAGCAATGTGGTATTCACCAACGGAGCGGTCGTCAATGAGAAAAACGAGGTGTTTATTTACTACGCATCCTCGGATACACGGATGCATGTGGCGACCACGACGGTGGAGAAGCTGGTGGACTATGTATTCCATACGCCGTCCGATCCGGGAAGATCGGTGGAGTGTGTGGCACAGCGGTGCGGTCTCATCGAGAAGAATCTTGCATTTTTAAAAGCGAATGAATAAATACGGTCATCATAGAAAAATGAGCCGCGGCGGCGGCAGAAAGAGGTAGAAGTTATGAGCAAATATAAAATGATCAGCCCCAAAGTACCGAATGTGCCATGGCAGGAGCGCCCGGCGGAGTTAAACGGAGCACCGGTATGGAGATACAAGGAGAACCCGATCATCGGCAGAAATCCGGTGAAGGGCGTGGCGAGAATCTTCAACAGTGCGGTAATGCCGTACGGGGATGAGTTCATCGGCGTCTTCCGCGGAGAACAGACGAACGGAATTCCGTATATCTATCTGGGAAGAAGCAAGGATGCCATCCACTGGAATTTTGAGGAAAACAAGATTAACTTTGTGGACGAGAACGGTGAGTCCTTCATGCCGGTCTACGCTTATGATCCGAGACTTGTGAAGGTGGAGGATACCTACTATATTATCTGGTGTCAGGATTTCTACGGCGCAGCGATCGGTATGGCGAAGACAACGGATTTTAAGACATTTACCAGAATCGAGAATCCGTTCCTGCCGTTTAACCGGAATGCGGTGCTGTTCCCGCGCAAGATCGGCGGCAATTTCATGCTGCTCTCGAGACCGTCCGACAGCGGCCACACACCGTTCGGCGATATTTTTATCAGTGAGAGTCCGGATCTCACCTACTGGGGAAAACACCGTCATGTGATGGGCAAGGGTTCCGAGTGGTGGGAGTCCTTAAAGATCGGCGGCGGTGCAGCTCCGATCGAGACATCCGAGGGATGGCTTCTGTTCTACCACGGTGTGAGCGGCACCTGCAACGGATATGTGTACTCGATCGGCGGTGCGATCTTAGACATCGACAATCCTTCCATCGTGAAGTACCGCTGTGAGACGTTTCTTCTGACTCCTGAAGAGTGGTATGAGGAGCGCGGATTCGTGCCGAACGTATGCTTCCCGTGTGCAACAATCCATGATTCGGAGAGCGGAAAGATTGCAATCTATTACGGAGCGGCAGACAGCTATGTGGGACTGGCGTTCACGGAACTGGATGACATCATCGATTACATCAAGGAACACAGTGTGGTGACGACAACCGATACCGAGATCGGAAAAAGATAACAGAGAACTGGAAAATGCAGGGCTGCGGCAGCCGGAAAGAGAAGGACGCATTGTGTGCGTAACACCTCGGGGCTTTCGCAGCCCTGCTGCGTATCCGGCGGGAAGCCGGAAGGCAGAGGGGGAAAAGAAATGACAGTAAAAAAAATGGTCAGGAATATCGAGCCGGACGATCCGATGTTACAGTACAGCGGAAGAATCGATGACGACGATCCGAAGGCGCCGGTGCTTATCTATGCGGCAAGCTGGGTGAAAATGATTTTTACAGGAACATCGGTGGCGGTCACGCTTGCCAACCATCATGCGTACTGGACGAATGAGATGGGCTATCTCTTAGACGGGGTGCAGGGGCGCATCCGCCTTTTGAATGACGGAAAAAAGAAAACCTATGAGATTGCGGGGCAGCTGCCGGATGCGCGGCATGAACTCATGCTGTTCAAGCGTATGGACGCTTGCCATACGGTGACATTCTACGGATTTACCGTGGATGGCGGCGCAGATCTTCTACCGCCGGAATCAAAGTCTGCCCGCCGGATGGAAGTGTTTGGCGACAGTGTCTCGTGCGGCGAGGTGTCGGAGGCGGTCGACTATGTCGGAAAAGAGGATCCGGTGCACGACGGACAGTATTCCAACAGCTGGTATTCCTATGCCTGGATGACGGCGCGAAAGCTTGGGGCAGAACTTCACGATACCTCACAGGGCGGCATTGCGCTGCTTGACGGGACGGGATGGTTCGGCGCACCGGCGTACTACGGTGTGGAGTCCTGTTACGACAAGCTCGCATACAATCCTGATCTCGGAGAGGTAAAGAAATGGGATTTTTCACGCTATACGCCGCAGGTGGTGGTGGTTGCCATCGGGCAGAATGACAATCATCCGGTGGACTATATGGCGTCGGATCCGGAGTGCAGTGCGGCGGAGCACTGGCGGAAGCGCTACCGGGAATTCATCGAGACACTGATGAAGCGCTATCCCAAGGCGCAGATCATTCTTACGACAACTATCTTAAAACATCATCCGAACTGGGATGCGTCGATTGGGACGGTGTGTGGGCAGATCGCAAGTGAGCGCGTGCACCACTTTTTATACCGGAGAAACGGCTCTGGAACGCCCGGACACATCCGGATTCCGGAGGCGGAGGAGATGTCAGAGGAGCTGGCTTCCTATATCCGTTCACTCGGAGATAAAATCTGGGATGTGTGAGAGACAATAAAGGGAAAAGAAAGAGAGAAGGAGCAGAAATATGAATATGCAGATTGATCTGGAAAAGGGAATTGCAAATGTGGGAGATGTGAGCAGAATGAAGGAGGTCATGGCGCGCGCAAAACGCGGGGAGCGTCTGGTGATCGGTTTTATCGGCGGTTCGATCACGCAGGGAAGCCTTTCCTCGACACCGCAGACGTGCTATGCCTACCGTGTGTATACATGGTGGAAAGAGACCTTTCCGCAGGCGGAGTTTGTCTACTGCAATGCTGGGATCGGCGGCACGACATCGGAGTTCGGCGCGGCGCGTGTGGGGACGGATCTTCTGGCGGAGAGACCGGACTTTGTGATTGTGGAATTTTCCGTCAATGATGAGAGCACGGAGCATTTTAAGGAGACCTATGAGGGACTGGTGCGGAAAATCCTTGGCGCCGCGTGGAATCCGGCGGTTCTTCTGGTACACAACGTGTTTTACCACAACGGAGCCAACGCGCAGGTGATGCACGCGGCAATCGGCAGACATTATGATCTGCCGTCGGTCAGCATGCAGAGCTCTATTTACCCGGAGGTGGTGGCAGGACGGATTGAAAACCGCGCGATCACACCGGATGATCTGCACCCGAACGATGAGGGACATGCGCTGGTGGCGTCGGTGATTACTTATTTTCTGGAGCAGGTACGAAGCGGAAAACTGACCGGTAGCAATACCAGTTTTGCACCGGGGGCAAAGCTGCCGGCTCCGCTTACAAAAAATGCCTACGAGGATTCCGTCCGCATCCGCAATGCCGCGGCGCCGGATATGGCAGGATTGCAGCAGCCCACGCTGGATGGATTTACGCCCGATGAGACCGCGCAGAATGAAATCACGGACTGCTTCCGCTATGGCTGGACGGCGAAAAAGACGGGGGGTGCCATCACCTTTTTGGGGGAGGGCAGCTGCATTGCCGTCCAGTACCGGAAGTCGGTAAAGCTTCCCGCGCCGGTTGCACTGGCGGTCGTGGATGACGATACGGAGCATGCGGTGCGTCTGGATGCAAATTTTGATGAGACCTGGGGAGATAAACTGGAGCTTGCGACACTTTTAGAGCACGGAAAAGAGGGGCGGCACATCGTCACGATCCGCCTCGCAGAGACGCATGAGGACGATGCGGTTCCGTTTTATCTGGTGTCCGTGATTGCGACGGGGAGAAGCGGAAAAGACTGACGGCAGGCACAGCCCGTTTTACAGAATATGCGTGCAAAAGCATTGCAAAATCAGAAAAAATGTTGGAAGATAGAGAGAGACACTGCGATTGCAGGAGCAGGAGGTTATAAGAATGTTTCGAGAGGATTTTGTGTGGGGTGTTGCGAGCAGCGCCTATCAGGTAGAGGGAACGGACGCGGCGGACGGCAGAGGCGCGTGCGTCTGGGATATGTTTGCGGCGGACGGCAGGGTGTTTGAACATCAGAATGCAGACACAAGCTGCGATCATATGCATCATTATAAAGAAGATATTGCGCTGATGAAGCATCTGGGGATCCGGGCGTACCGTTTTTCACTGAACTGGGCGCGGATTCTGCCGGAGGGAACCGGGCGCGTGAATGAGAAAGCGATCGCCATGTACCGTGATATGATTCTCACGATGAAGGAGAACGGCATCACACCGTATCTGACACTGTTTCACTGGGAATTCCCGCAGGCGCTTTATGAGCGGGGCGGCTGGCAGAATCCGGACGTAGTACAGTGGTTCGGAGAATATGCGAAGGTGGTTGCCGAGAATTTCAGTGATATCTGCGAATATTTTATTACGATCAACGAGCCGCAGTGCGTGGTCGGCCTCGGACATCTGAGCGGTGTCCATGCTCCGGGCGTGAAACTTCCCGTGGCGCAGACGTTTCTGGTGGCGCATCATCTTCTGATGGCGCACGGGCAGGCGGTCATCAACCTGCGCAGATATGCGGTCCGACCGGTCAAGATCGGTTTCGCTCCGACCGGCGGCGTGGCATATCCGTACACCGACCGGCCGGAGGACATTGAGGCGGCGAAAAAGGTGTATTTCGGATTTTACAATCCGATCGATAACTGGACCTGGAATGTATCGTGGTTTTCCGATCCGGTATTCCTTGGACATTACCCCGAGGAGGGGCTGAAAAAATTTGCGCCGTATCTTCCGGAGATCACACAGGAGGATATGGAGCTGATCTATCAGCCGCTTGATTTTATGGGACAGAATATATATAATGGGTACTACGTCCGCGCCGGCGCAGACGGCGAGCCGGAATTTGTAGACCGTGCGCCGGGGTTCCCGAAGACGGGATCGGACTGGCCGGTGACGCCGGAGGCGTTTTACTACGGCATTAAGTTTTTGACGGAGCGCTATCCGCTGCCGCTCTACATTACGGAGAACGGTATGTCCTGCCATGATATGGTGAGCAGTGATGGCAGGGTACATGACCCGAACCGCATTACCTTCCTGAATTCCTATATCGGGGCGATGCAGAAGGCATATGATGAGGGCGCCAATGTAGCTGGCTATTTCCTCTGGACCTTCCTGGATAATTTCGAGTGGGCGGACGGATACAAGCAGCGGTTTGGCATTGTTTATGTGGATTTTGCAAGCCAGAGGCGGATTGTGAAGGATTCCGCTTTCTGGTATCAGAAAATAATCGAGACGAATGGAAGGATGTTGACAATGAATCAGACAACAAAAGAAATCTTATTTTTAGATCCGGTGTGCACGCACAATATCTGGGGCGGTACCCGGCTTAGAACGGAGTTCGGCTATCCGGTGGAGGGTGACGACATCGGCGAGTGCTGGGGCATCTCCGCACATCCGAACGGCGACGGCAGCATCAGGAACGGTGTGTACGCCGGCATGAAGCTGTCAAAAGTGTGGGAGGAGCACCCGGAGGTATTTGGGAACCTCGCCTACGACCGCTTCCCGCTTCTGACAAAGATCATCGATGCGAAGGCGGATCTGAGTATTCAGGTACACCCGGATGACGCCTATGCAAAGGAACATGAAAACGGTTCTTTCGGCAAGACGGAGTGCTGGTACATTATGGATGCGCCCGAGAACGCCACGCTCGTGATCGGTCACAATGCGAAGACGAAAGAGGAGCTTGCCTCCATGATCCACGAGGGACGCTGGAGCGAATTTATCCGCGAGATTCCGGTGAAAAAGGGAGATTTTATCCAGATTGATCCGGGAACCGTCCACGCCATCAAGGGCGGGCTTCTGATCCTGGAGACACAGCAGAACAGCGATATTACCTACCGTGTGTACGATTATGACAGACTGCAGAACGGCAGGCCGAGAGAGCTTCACATTGAGAAGAGCATCGACGTGATCACCGTTCCGGCAAAATCTGTCGAGGACAGTGTAACGTCTGCACTCGGACTGCCGGAGAACCGGCTGAACGAGCTGTACGCCTGCGGATACTATCAGATTTACAAGCTGGATGTCAACGGAACATGCAGTTTTGCACAGAATCATCCGTTCCTGCTGATGTCTGTGCTGGAAGGTAGCGGTATCGTCAACGGCCAGCCGGTGAAAAAGGGAGATCACTTTATTTTACCGTGCGGATTCGGCGAGGTGGAGATGCAGGGAGAGATGAGTCTGGTGGTATCCACGGTGCCGGCGCAGGCTTAAGGGAAAAATAGCTCTTTCGGTTCCGGAAAAGATTTGCTATAATCAGACCATAGAAAAAGAGAACACCTGGAAAGAGGAAGCATATGAATCAGGAAGAGAGACGTCAGAGAAGACAGAAAGATACGAAAAGTGCGGTCATTGTGTGTGTGATAGTCGTGCTGATCCTGCTCGTGTTGGTCGCGGGAGGAGTATTTCTTGTGGGACGCCTGCTGCCAAAGGGAGGCGGACAGAATGAAGGTACCGACGGAACCGAGCTGCCGGGAGAGAATGTCGCGGTGACGGAGGAAGTAACGGAGCAGCCGCAGACGGAAGTACAGACCGATCCGGTGGAGGAGCAGGCGGCGCAGCTTGTGTCCCAGATGACGCTTGAGGATAAGATCGCGCAGATGTTTGTGATTACGCCGAATGCGCTGACCGGATATGCAAGCGGTGTGACGGCTGCGGGGGACACCACAAAGGAAGCTTACCAGAGCCGTCCGGTGGGTGGAATTGTGTATATGGCAGACAACCTCACCGACCCGGAGCAGACGACCACCATGCTCTCCAATATGCAGGAGATTGCAAGGGAGCGCACCGGACTTCCGGTATTTTTGTGTGTGGATGAAGAGGGTGGCAGTGTCGCGCGTATCGCCGGCAATGATGCCTTCGGGGTGACGAACGTCGGCAATATGAGCGATATCGGAGCGAGCGGGGACGTGCAGAATGCATACAATGCGGGAAGCACGATCGGCAGCTATCTTGCAGCGCTCGGATTCAATGTCGATTTCGCGCCGGTGGCGGACGTGCTCACCAACCCGGACAATCAGGTGATTGGACAGCGCTCGTTCGGGTCGGACGCGCAGAAGGTTGCGGGAATGGTGACATCCGAACTGCAGGGACTCTCCGCGGCGGGAGTGTACGGTACGGTCAAGCATTTCCCGGGACACGGCGGCACTTCCGGAGACTCTCATGACGGGGCGGTGTCCACGGACAAGACTCTGGAGGAACTGATGGCGGAAGAGCTCGTCCCGTTCCAGAGTGCGGTTGACGGCGGCGTGAATTTCGTGATGGTCGGACATATCTCGGCTCCGAATGTGACCGGGGACAATGCGCCGGCTACGCTGTCGAAGGTGCTGATTACCGATGTGCTTCGCGGACAGATGGGGTATAACGGAATTGTCATTACGGATGCCATGAATATGGAGGCGGTCGCCGGATTCTACAATTCGGACAAGGCGGCAGTTCTGGCAGTTACAGCCGGGGCAGATATGATTTTGATGCCGGCGGATTACAATACCGCCTACACAGGAATTCTGAATGCGGTGAACGACGGAACGATCACCGAGGAGCGGATCAATGAATCCGTGACGCGCATCGTGAAGGCAAAGCTTGCCATGGGTCAGCCATAAAAGATGTTTGTATTTTGCGGTAATTATGGTACAATGAAGGCAAGTGTTATACATTACCATACGAAAGCGGAGGGATTTACGTGGAAGATACGAAGAAAAGCGAGATGTGGGGGAAAGTGATGGCACCGCTTGTCGGCTTTCTTGCCATTGTGCTGGCAGCATTTCTGATCATTTTAAAATTATTGGAAAGCGGAGTGATCGGGACGGTCATGGCGATGATTCTGATCTGTGTGATCGTGGCTGCCGTGTTCGGCGGAATCTTCATGGTGATCAAGTCGATTCTGGATCAGATCCGGTCCGTGATTAACGGAAAGGCATCGGAGAATACAAAAGTTGCGGAAAAGGCAAAAAAGCTGGCCGACCGTGAAGACGGCATCGGGGAGATGGTGCGTTCCATCGAGACGTCCGTTTCATCGATTGAGCTGGTGCTTGGAGGAATCCGCAAGGCTGTGGATGAGCTCGAAGGGGTATCCGGTGATTTCCAGCAGATTTTCTCGGAGATGTCGGAGTCGATGGATCAGACGGCAGATGCTGTCGATACGATCACCGGCAATACGGTGTCCCAGGCGTCTGAGACGGCGGATATGAAGGAAAAGGTGGACGCGATCAGCGTGTCGATCGATCATATTTCTTCCAATATTGAGGATCTGACGAAGAGTGCGCAGGCCATGCGTGAATATAACCGTTCGGCGGAGCAGATTATGCAGGAGCTGATTGCCATCAGTGAGGAGAGCGGCGTTGCGATCGAGAATGTCAGAAAGCAGACAGATCTGACGAATCAGTCCGCGCAGCAGATCCGGACGGCGACTGAGATCATTGCGGGAATTTCAAGCCAGACCAACCTTCTGGCCCTTAATGCGAGCATCGAGGCTGCCAGGGCAGGCGAGCACGGTAAGGGATTCGCTGTGGTCGCGGAGGAGATCCGGACACTGGCGGATCAGTCCAGAGAGTCCACAGAGCAGATTAACCATGTCGTGAATGTCCTGCTGGATAATTCGAGCAACAGCGTTCAGATTACCGAGCAGGTATCGGAGGCATTTTCCAGACAGAATGAGAAATCGAACAGGTCGGAGATGCTATCGGCGGAATCGGCACGGAGGTCGGCGATCTTGAGAATCACAAGAGCGTCATTGAGAACGGGGTCACTTCCCTTACGGCTTCGGCAGATGAGAATGCGAAGAGCGCAGAGGTCACCACAGATAATATGGGACGTCTCCGCGGCGTGGTGAAGGAGTGCGATGGCGTAAAAGCGCACATCGTCAGCGTATCGGACGAGCTGATTGGATACATCCGTAAGTTTTCGGACGGTTCGATTCTCGACAAGTTCGGTGCGGGTAAAAACAGATAAACATTTAGCAGGAACACAGGAAGTATTGTTACAGAGAGCCGTATTGCGGCTCTCTGTAAGTGGTTATAGGGGAGAAGGTACAGATGAATCATACAACGGACTGGGGCAGAAGATGGCGCAACACCGGCTATATTACATTCTTTTTGAGCGGTATCTGCGCAATATCGAGCGGGATTATTGTAAGTATTCTGCAGGGAAAATATGAATTTGACTATGGCATGACGGGTACGATGCTCGGACTGATGAGCATTGGAAATATGGCGGCGTCCTTTGCGGCGGGTATTCTGCCGCAGAAAATCGGAGTGAAGAATACAGTGCTTCTTCTCTGCAGCGGTTATTTCCTAGGGTACTTTCTGATGGCGGTGACTGGAATGCCGGCCGTGTTGATGGCGGCATTTCTGTTGGTCGGATTTGCAAAGGGAGGGGCACTCAATAATTGCACAATCCTTGTAAAAGACAATAGTGCCGATCGCACACGCGGCATGAACATACTACATGCCTGCTATGCGAGTGGTGCGCTGCTGTGTCCGTTTCTTGCGGCGTCGCTTCTTGAAATCAACGACACTCTGCCGATGGTGGGAGTGGCGGTGACGGGGCTACTTTTGTGGATGATATTTTTGACGGCGGGACTTCCGGGCGCGGTCAAAGAGAAGAACGGCGAACGGGGAAAGATCTCGTTTGCATTTTTGAAGGATCCGAAATTCTGGCTGATTACCGGGCTTTTATTCTGCCAGAATGCGGCGGAGACGAGTGTGACGGGATGGCTCGTGACATACTATAAAGACATGGGAATCCTCTCGGGTTCCTTTGCGGCATACACGGTAACGGTGATGTGGGGGGCGACTCTGATCGCCAGACTTCTGATCGCGTTTGTGTTTCCGGTGCATCATATTTTTCGCACGCTTGCGTGGATGGGCGGCTGCTGCAGCGTGCTGTACTGCGGGCTTGTATACATGCAGCATCCGGCGGGAGCCATCGCCATGCTGTTCGCCTTTGCATTCGCCATGGCAGGGGTCAATCCGATCGCCGTGGCGGGAGCCGGCAGGGAGATGAATGCAACGAGTCTCGGTGTGATGCTGCCGGTGGCAGGGATTGGCGCGATCGTGATGCCGTGGCTGATCGGTGTGATTGCTGATCGTGTGGGGCTTGTGACCGGAATGTTCTGCAATCTGATTCCGTGCGTGGGCATTCTGGTTTTTTCCGTATTGATCCTGAAATATCAGGCAAAGAATTGAACTTGTTTTTCAAAATAAAGGTAGAATGCTAAATATTGTGCCATTTTTGCCAAAAACTATCTAAAGAAAAAAGTGCGGTTCTGTGTTACGATGCAGACAGATGAATGTTGACGATACTTTTTATGGAGGGATGCGACACATGAGAGAAGTAATCAATTTTAATACGAAATGGGCATTTACCAAGGAAGCCACAGAAGTGCCGAAGGAGATGCCAGAGAAGTGGTACTGGGTAACACTTCCACATTCCTGGAATGAGATTGACGGACAGGACGGCGGCAACGATTATTACCGCGGAACCTGTTATTATGCAAAACAGTTAAAGAAGAGCGAACTGCCGGAGGCAGACTGCTATTATCTGGAGTTAAGAGGAGCAAACGCTTCCGCAGACGTCTATGTGAACGGCAAGGCAGTGGCACATCACGACGGAGGATATTCCACCTGGCGTGTAGACATCACAAAAGAGCTCACAGAAGAAGAGAACCTGATTGTGATCGCTGTGGAGAATGGCGTAAACGACAGAGTATATCCGCAGAATGCAGATTTCACATTCTACGGCGGACTTTACCGTGACGTCAATATCATTGCGGTAAATAAGTCCCATTTTGATCTGGACTACTACGGCGGACCTGGCATTAAGGTGACACCGGAGATCAAGGGCGCGGATGCCAGCGTGGAGGTAGAGGTATTCCTGACGAATGCAGCTGCAGACCAGAAGCTTGTATATACCGTAAAAGATGCAGAGGGCAAAGAGGTTGCAAAGACAGAGACCGCAGCCGGCGAGACAAAGGCTGTACTTTCCATTCCGGCAGTTCATCTGTGGAACGGAAAGAAAGATCCGTATCTGTACACCGCAGAGGTGGCGCTTGTATCCGGAGAGGAGACCGTTGATGCGGTAAGCACACGTTTCGGATGCCGTACCTTTGAGATTGATCCGGAGAGAGGATTTATCTTAAACGGAGAGGAATATCCGCTGCGCGGTGTATCCCGTCATCAGGACAGATGGGGAATCGGTAATGCGCTGCTTCCGGAGCATCACAGAGAGGATATTGACTTAATCTGCGAGCTCGGTGCGACAACGATCCGCCTGGCTCACTACCAGCACGATCAGTATTTTTACGATCTGTGCGATGAGAGAGGTCTTGTAATCTGGGCTGAGATTCCGTACATTTCCTCTCACATGCCGAACGGACGTGAGAATACCATTTCCCAGATGAAAGAGCTGGTTGTTCAGAATTACAATCACCCGAGTATCGTGGTTTGGGGGCTTTCCAACGAGATCACGATGGCAGGAAGCTCGGATGAGGATCTGCTTGAGAACCACAGAATCTTAAATGACATGGTTCATGAGATGGATCACACGAGACTGACCACGATCGCGGTGGTATCCATGTGTGATATTCACGATCCGTACATCCAGATTCCGGATGTGATCTCTTACAACCATTACTTCGGATGGTACGGCGGAGACGTATCCATGAACGGACCGTGGATGGACAACTTCCACAAAGAGTTCCCGAATATCCCGCTTGGAATGAGCGAGTACGGATGTGAGGCGCTGAACTGGCATACCTCTGATCCGAAGCAGGGCGATTACACCGAGGAGTATCAGGCATACTATCATGAGGAGATGATCAAGCAGCTCTTCACCAGAAAGTATATCTGGGCAACGCATGTATGGAACATGTTCGATTTCGGTGCAGATGCGAGAAACGAGGGCGGTGAGAACGGTCAGAACCACAAGGGACTGGTAACTTTCGACCGCAAGTACAAGAAAGATTCCTTCTATGCATACAAGGCATGGCTGTCTGATGAGCCGTTCGTACATCTGTGCGGAAAACGCTATGTAGACCGCGTGGAAGATACCACGAAGGTAACTGTATATTCCAATCTTCCGGAGGTAGAGCTGTTTGTCAACGGCAAGAGTGCAGGAAAGCTTCAGGCGGAGGATCATTTCTTCCACTTTGAGGTACCGAATGTCGGAGAATCCACCCTGGTGGCTGTTGCCGGAGAGTATAAGGATGAGAGCCACATCCGCAAGGTGGATACCTTCAACGAGGAGTACAGCCTGAAAGAGAGCGGCGCAATCCTCAACTGGTTCGACATCACAGAGCCGGAAGGATATTATTCACTGAATGACAGACTTTCTGATATCATGAAGTCCGAAGAGGGAAAAGCACTCTTCATGGGACTGATGTCAAAAGTTGCAGCGGGAATGAGTCAGG
>OGLF01001357.1_pt1 | contig 13730 bp, 10 predicted proteins | sample 1572701 | NCBI WGS metagenome assembly OGLF01 (sample SAMEA2581910, study PRJEB24529) | metagenome | biome: Human gut stool | place: China | collected 2011 | reverse complement strand
GGCCGGGCGTGGCCTGTAGGCGGCCTTGGAATAGGAGCCGGCCATGCCGTTCCCCTTCATGATCCGGTTGATGCGGCGCCTGGAGAGCACCACGCCCCCTGCCCCAGGGCGTGCTTGATCTTCCCGGCCCCGTACACCCTGCCGCTGTCGCGCTACACGCGCTCCACGTCCTTGTCATAAGGGTCGATGCGCTCGGTCTCGGGGTGTCCGATCATCCAGCAGCAGGTCGACTTGGCAACGCCCAGGATCCTGCACTGCGCCGATATCGGGCAGCGGCCGGCGTCGGACCGTACCGTGCCTGCCTTCGTGCGAATACCGGCGCCGCCTGTTCTGAAACATCCACTTCCATCTCCAACCGGCGGTTGCGTTTCCTCGGCTCGATCAGCTCGTTCCACCCGGACGTCCGGTTGTCCGCGGCCCGGGTGGAGCCGCTGTCGCGGATGCCCTGGACCCAGCGCCGCGGGGCCGATCGCGCGATGTCGTACCCGGCCCTGATCTGCGACGGCGGCTTGCCGTTCTCGTACGACTGCACGATCCGCCGTTTGAACGCCTCGTCGTAGCGGCGGGGATGTTTCGGGCCGGCCATCGTCGGCCTCCGATCTCATGTCATTCGTCCCTCATCGGACTGTCTAACACATTGTAGCCAATCCAGGCCTGGTAGACCGTCTCCGCGCATACGTGCATGCCCTTATTATCGGGGAAGTCCGCCCTGAGCCTGCCGGCGATCTGCTCGGGGCTCCAATGCGCCCTCAGCCCGTCGCGGATGCCCGGGTTCTAAATAGAAGCGCAACACCTTCTTGAGTTAGGACTTGAACACTTCCAACCATAGAACAGGTGTTGCGCTTCTATATAGAACCCGGGGTTACTGTGCCGTCGGTTTCGTTTGTATATGCTGTACGGAGACATTGACAGCGTAAGGATGCAGGCAGCTGCTGTGACGGCTGCCTGCATGATAGTTATGGACTTGTAATGGGTGAGCATATCTCTAGTCTAGGTCGCTTTGCATCACGCATTCACGACTTGTTGAACACGCTCCTTGTTCGAGACCGATGAAGCCGATGCTGCTGTCGATGCCGATGCGGCCTTCGGAGCAGTACCCGTCAGCGAAACGGTCTTCGGCAATAGTAATTGCAGCAGAATCGCCGCCGTGCCGCCGACCGCAATGCCGGAGGAGAGGAAGAACTGCACGAACTGCGGTGCAGCGGATACTACGTCATCAGGCAGAATCATCGTGCTCGCGCCGCACATCACAGCGACGCCAAGAATCAGTGTGGCGCGGTCGTCAAGCACGGTATCTTTAACCATCTTGATGCCGTTGGCAATCAAAGTCATGGCGACCATTGCAAATACGCCGTTGATTACGGGTGTGGGCAGCGAGGTGATGATGGCCATCAGCTTGGGGCAGAAACCGAGTACTACCAGAATCGTGCCGCCCGCAATCATGGCCCTGCGGCTGGCGACCTTGGTGATAGCGATCAGACCGGCGTTGGACGAATATCCGGTCATCGGAGTGCCGCCGAAGCATGCGCCGACCAAGCAGCCTAGGCCCTCGCCGATGGTGCCGCGATCGATGCGTCGGTCATTGAGGTCAGCGCCGGTGATGGCTTTGACAGTGAACCAGGTGCCGGTTGTATCAAGCATGACGAATAGGTAGACGACCACCATCAGCAGGCAGGCGCTCAAATTAAATTGTGGCAGGCCGAAGTGGAAAGGTTGCGGCAGCGCGAACCAGGCCGCGTTGGAAACGGAGCTGAAATCGGCTCCGCCCATTGTCACGGCGACCAGTGTGCCCACAACAAGCGCGATGATTACTGAACACATGTGCAGGAGTCCGCTGTTTTTCAGGCAATATTGCAGCACCATGCACAGTAGCAGCACCACAAAGGTGACGGAACCGCTTATTGCATTGACGGTCAAGTTGCCAGTAGTGCTGAACACTCCGGTAACTGCAGTCGGCACCAGGGTCAAACCGACGATAAGGATGATGATGCCGCCGATGAACGGAGGAATCGCTTTGCGAATAAACTTGGAGAATAGCTTGGTCACGCCGAGCAGGATGACGATAAGCGCACCCGGAATGAGGCTGCCGATCATGGTTGGAATGCCCATGGTCACTCCAATCATGCATAGCGCGCCGAGTGGAACATATGAAGGACCTTGCGCGATGGGGTACTTCATGAACATGCCGCTTTGCAGGAGCGTGGCGATGCCGCATGCGAAGAAGCTCATCTGCAGGAAGAACGACAGGTTCCCTCCCTGCAATCCGATGGCTCCTCCGAGGATGAGCGGCATGATGTACAGATCCATAGACAGAATGTGTTGCAATCCCAGAACGATGGATTTGCCGACCGGAATTTTGTCGTCGATTCCCGCGACGAGTTGTGGGGCTTCTTCTTTGCTCATGATGTGTTCCTCTCTGATGGATGGGAAGGCTGATTTGGATGATGCCGTGTATGGTGTCTCGAGATGAGTGAGTCTCGGATGGGGCGAAAAAGGGTAGGCTCACGCCGAGTTATCAGCTTTCGTGTGGTTGTAAATATTGATATATGGACTTTATAGTGCGGCAACCTGCTTGCGCAGTTTGTCAAGTTCGATGTTGATTTTGTCGGACAAGTCGCGCTCCTCGATACCGCAGGAGAATTGGCCGTTGCTGTAGACGATCTTGCCGTTGACTATGGTAGTGGAGACGTTTTCCTGGGAGGAGGAGTAGATGATTGTGGCGTAAGGGTCATGCATCGGCGTGGATTTGAGCTTTCGCGGTTCAAACAGGAACATGTCGGCTCGCTTGCCTACCTCGATGCTGCCGAGGCGATTTTCCATGCCTGCGGCCTTCGCGCCGCCGTTGGTCGCCATCTGCAAGGTCTGTGGTGCGGTGATGCGGGCTGCGTCACGGGTGAATCCCTTCTGGATAAGCGCGGCGAATTTCAGGCTCTCCAGATAATCCGTGGTGTTATTGCTGGCCGCGCCATCGGTGCCGACCGATACGTTCACTCCGGCATCGAGCGCTTCTCGAATAGGTGCCGCGCCCGAGCCGAGGTACATATTGGATACTGGGTTGTAGCTGATGGAAACGCCATTGTCGGCAAAGCGGCGGATTTCATCATTCGTAAGGTTCACGCAGTGTGTGGCGAGCATTCTGTCAGACAGAAAACCCATTTCGTCAAGCATCGGCACGATGTCTTGCCCGTAGTTGCGTTGGCACATGTCATCATCGACTTCAGTTTCGTCGATATGCATGGCGTAGCGCACGTTTTCGGCATTGCAATACTCCAGCATCGTGCGATAGCCTTCCTTGGTGGTGGACCAGGTCACGTCCGGGCCGGTCCAGATAGACAGCATGTCACCTCGATTGGCGTAGGTTTTGCGCAGACGGCTTACTTCCTCCATGGCCTGACTGGCCGGTTGGATGAAGCATGCCGGCATGCCGTAATCCTTGCCGCAGTCTTGGAAGGTGCGGATGAAGATGCTGCGGATACCGGTGTCTTCCATGCCGGCGATGCATCCGTCTGCCAGCTCGGGGTCCTGATTGGTGTAGAAGAATTCACAGAGCGTGGTGCATCCGCTTTTGATAGCTTCCATGCAGGTTAACTGTGCGGCGAGCCGCTGCTGGTACGGAGTCATGAACTGTCCATAAGGGAGCGCGGACAAGTTGAGCCATTCGATGAGGCGATGGTCTGCGCCCAATCCCTTGAGGAATGATTGGAAGATATGGGTATGGGTGTCGATGAAACCAGGGAATAGTACCTGACCGGATGCGTCGATGGTATCCGAAGCGGTGATGTTCTCTGGTGTTGTCCCTTGGCCGATTGCTGCGATATCGGTGCCATTCACGGCTACCCAACCTTGGGGAATGCGTGTCATGGTGCTATCCATGACGCAGATATCCGCATCCTTGATGAGTAAATCGTAGTGAGTCACGTTTCCTGCCTTCCCTAGAGGCCATGTGGAAACGAAGCATCAGTCGAGATTCAACGTTCCGCGCATGGCACGGTTATGGTTGTCTCGGCAAGATTCTGCGGTGTAGCGCGGTTAATGTATCCGGCACGCTCGCATCACCAAGCCTCCGCGTTTTGGTGTGAAGGAAAACGAGGAAAACTTGTGATTCATAAGATAGGCATGCTTTGTAAACGGCCTCGCGTCCACCGGTAACCGAATCGAAACACGTATAGGCGGGCGGCTTCCAGCTATGCGCGACATTGCGCGCCATCGCGGGTGATTGGTAGTGGCGCACGAAGTCGCACGTTACAGCGATATGACGAAGGGTCCGGATTCAATTTGTAAGTGCAACGCCCATGTTGGTCCTGCAATTCTAGCAGTTCGCCGACGCGCCGCCAGTTCTACAAGCCTGACGAAGGCATTGCACTTACAAATGAACAACGGGTGGCACCATACATCATGATGAACGAGTAAGGTTGACGGGGAGGGGAAATCACATGAATCAGGCATGCGTACACAACGACACCATCGACGCGGGTAACCATCATGGCTGGCCGCAATACCGGTCGTTCCTGCAATTTCTGACAACGCAGGAACGCAACGTCATTTGGCTGCTGCTGGCCATCGCTTTTCTTCCGGTGGACGGTATCACGCTCGGCCTGTACGCGCCATTCTGGTCGCCAATCAGTCCGGCGCTGTTCGCCGTGTACTGCCTATGCAATTGGCGTCAACTGCGCATCGCAGCCAACCGATACCTGCCAATGTTCCTTCTGCCGGTGGCCTGCATAATCCTGTCCATCCCGGGATGGCTGAAATTCGGCATCCATCTCAACGCCGCGTTCATGAGCATCACCGGATTGCTGGGCGTGCTCGCCACTTTGGGTGCGATCGCCATTGCGTTCGGCATCAAACGCATTCCATGGCGTACGCCATTGCGGATTCTCATCGCTTCTTACTGGTTCTCCTTCGGCGTGGGCGTGGTGCAATGGCTATCCATCCATCTGCATATCAAGCCGTTGACCGACTATTTCGCGCACCTCATGTACCGGCAGTACATCAATGAAAGCTCGGTGTGAGGCGGTGGCCACCTGCAGTTCCTGTTCGCGGAGCCCAGCTATATCGGCATGCATCTGTTCGGCGCATTGCTGCCGCTTATGTGGCTTATGCGTGGACTATGCCAAGCGGTTGCGCAACCTCATCGTTGTGTATGCGATTGGCGCTGTGCTAATGCAGGCCGGCACCCGGATCGTTCTTCGCGCGAATCTACCAGAGTCTTGACCCGATATGCGGGCTGCTCGCCCATCCGTGGACGGTGCTTACCGGATATGGCGCCGGCAACATCATCAACGCGGTATGGGCCGGCGCGCAGCACGCGGGACGATTGTTGAATGACCTGGGCATGAATGGAAGTGCTGCGGTGGGATTCGCGGTTGGCATCAGCAATCATTTGGGGAGGTAATGTTCGACTGTTCAGGTTTTTGAGCCTTGCCGCTCTGGAGCTGCCATAAGCGAAATGAGACGTGTTTCGTTGCCTAGGGTGCAGCGGTCACGGCCTGTTCGAACCGCAGCTCCTCGATACTTATATGCAAGACGGCAGCCGATGGCCGTCTATGTTGGGTGAAGTGATCTGAAATGATTTTACAAGCTGCGGATTTGCGAGCCGAACGGCCACAAGGCCAGCTTGGCCATCTTGAATGATTGAATGCCGAACGGAATACCAATAATGGTAATGCAGTTGAGTAGCCCGGCGAACACATAGCCAATCGCCATCCACAAACCGGCCAGTACGAACCAGATGATGTTGATCAGCACGGATCCCACGCCGCCGCCATACTCCACGGTCTTACCATGTGCGTATGCGACTTATTGATAATGGCCCAGCTGGCGGCGAGCAACAACCCGCCCAGAATCAGCCACAGAATATTACCAATAAGTCGCATACGCACATGATACTGACATGCCGTGCCGATGCCGACAAGTGGCAACAGATAACAACAAAAGATACAAAAAGCAGCAAAGCCATGTGGGAAGGATGTATTTTGCCTCGCCATAAGCAAAAATGGCGAGGCGGATTTATCGAACCTTAATCGAACCAAGTTTTAATACGGTTGCATTGCTTGGCGATGCCTCCGAATATGTTGGTCAAATTTTGACTTTGCTTTCCGAGGTGTTGCTGGCAGCAACGTATTGAATGGATTTTTGCAGTCACTTAATTGATGCGGCTGCAAAAGCGATCGGTATTTTCTGGCTGAATTCCTTAAGTATGGAGCGGCAGAAAACAAAATCTTTGATAAATGCCATGTAAAACTGCTCAACATCTGTTTGACTGAAAGCCCGCTACAAATCTGCCATACATACCGCAGATAGACCGGTTGAAATGGAAAAGATGCGCAGAGTGTGGGGCGTTCGCCTTGGGAACGGACGCCCCACACTTGTTGTGCGGGAATTTATAGCATTCCGATCAGTCCGTGATCGTGGCCGTCGCGTGCGAAGGCTGGAATCGTGTCTATTCCGGCGTCGACAGTGATTTTTTGCCCCCCTCCATACACTTTGCCAGTGCGTAGATCCGTCCATGTGATGCTAGCGTTTCCGGGAAGCGTCACCTCACGCGATCTGGCTCCGGCCTCAACTACGGGGGCCACTAGGATATCAGGGCCGAACATGTATTCATCGGCGATATCGGACACCGATTCGTCTTGAGGGAACTCGTAGAAGAGTCCACGGACCAAAGGCTGGCCATCGGTATGTGCTGATTCGAACAATTCCCGCGTGTAAGGGCGCATTTTCTCGCGAATGGCAATGAACTTTCGGAAGATCTGCTCCGTCTCGGGGCCATAGCTCCAAGGCTCATTGTCGGCGCCACTTGGCGAACGGTGGTCTCCGGCCGAATTGGTGATGGTCTCCTTGCCGGTTGTCGTATGTAGACTACGGTCGCCATGGTTGCGCATGACCGGTAGGAAGCATGAGAACGCGCACCAGCGGGCCAACAACTCCTTGAAATCGTCCGAATCAATTATCCCATCATGGAAACCGCCCATATCGGTGGTGAACCAAGGAATACCGGCCATGCCCATGTGGATGGCGCAGGTAATCTGGGCACGAAGGTCGGCGAAGGTCGAACCAACGTCTCCAGACCAAACAAGAGAACCATAGCGTTGCGAACCAGCCCAAGCGCAACGGGTGAGGTTGACGATGTCACCATCCCTTCCTATGGTTTGTTGCCCCTCGTAGAAGCCTTTGTTGTAGTCTCTTGGGTAGATGTTTGCCACCTGTTGGTTTGGACCGGCGTAATATCGATAGTTGTCGAAATCGTACGTGCCGTATTCAGGTTCCGCTTCATCGAGCCAGAATGCATCAACCCCAAGCTCGGCATAATTTGTTCGGCACTTCTCCCAAACATATTCGCGAGCTTTTGGATTGGTGGCGTCATAGAACTGGCTGGGACCTTCGAACATCATGCCGACGTCTTCACCCTTATCTGCGCGCACGAGAAGGTTCTTTGACTTCATCTCAACATAATTCTCTGAGGCGAGCGCGACCTGGGGCCACACAGATACCATGAGTTTCACTCCCATGCTGTGCAGCTCGTCCGCCATAGCTTTGGGATCGGGCCAGAATTCATTCTCAAAACGGAAGTCACCCATATGCGGCCAGTGGAAGAAATCTACAACGATGAGATCCAATGGAATATTACGCTGTTTAAACCCATGAGCGACGTCTAGGAGCTGACGTTGATTCCAATATCTAAGCTTGCACTGCCAGAATCCCAGTCCCCATTCAGGCATGTGAGGAGCATGCCCTGTGGCGTCGGCATAATGCTTCATTATCGAAGAAGGTGTATCGCCTGTGGTAATCCAGTAATCAATCTGCTTGGCTGATTCGGCTTGCCATTCCGTACGGTTCTTGCCGAACGTAACGTTTCCAAGTGCCGGGTTATTCCACAGGAAGCCATATCCGGCGCTGGAAACCACGAAAGGAATGGATGCCTGTGAATTGCGATGCGCGAGTTCGAGGGTACAACCTTTCAGATTGAGGATGTTCTGTTGGTACTCGCCCATACCATATAGTTTCTCATTTTCCGGTGTGGTAAAGGAAGCAACGATGGAATAGTCGCCTCCGGTGATCGGTTTGAACCATCGCGCTCGAAGATTTAGTGATCCGCCAGATGGGATTTCCTGAATGAGCGGTGTGCCGTCTGCCTTATAGAAGCTCAGTAAACAGCGTGGCTCTTCATATCCTGATCCGGAGTACAGGCCGCAGGATGCTTTCGCTTGAACTACAATATCGCCATTGCGTAATTCGGCGGTTCTACTGGGCTTGTCAATGGTGATGCCATAGTCGTGACTGTCTGAGGCCTGGTTGTTTTGTGGCAGCAAAGCTCCGTCTTGTTCCTGTATCTCATGCATTTTCGAGGCGCGGACGCGGACTGAATTCTTTCCCCATGGTTCGATGCGAAGATATTCGCCGTCACCAGTCCACAACAGTGCATCTCCATCGATAGCAAAAGTTAGTTCACTCATAGTTGGTCCTTGTTAATTATGTACTTAAGGGTTGGATCAGTCTTTCACCGCTCCGGCTGTTACGCCGGCGGCAACGTATTTCTGTGCGAAAATTAGTAATAGCGCTGTTGGTACTGAGGCCAATACTGCGGTGGCCATCATTGGTCCCCATTCTTGGTTCTGTGAACCGATAAAGTCATATAGACCCATGGTGATTGGCCTCATCTTGCCGCCACCGGAATCGAGGGTCGAAGCAAACATGAAATCTGACCATGCCCAGAGGAAAGCGAACAGCGAAGTCGTGACAATGGTATTACGGGAGAGTGGAATCACGATTTTGGCAAAAACACCCCACTGCGATGCTCCGTCGATTTGCGCTGCCTCCACCAACGAGCGTGGCATACCGGACATAAATCCCGTCATCAGAATCACCGCGAACGGTACCGACAAAGTGGAGTCGGCAACGATAAGTCCCGGAATACTGTCGAGAAGGCCGATGTCATCGTAGATCTGGTAAAAGCCTAGAGACATAACGACCGCGGGAATCATCTGAGCAACAATCAACAGGAAGTTCATGGACTTTGAGCCTTTGAACTCCAAGAAAACAATGGCGTATGACGAAGGTAATGCAATTGCTAGAGTCAGAATCACGCATCCTATGGCAACCAGCAATGACGTTCCTAGGTAGGGGAGCTGTGAACTTAACGCAGAGGCATAATTGTCGAGCGTGAAATCTTTCGGGAACAGATCACCTGAACGGATGGAGCGACGTTGCGTGAATGATATGTTGATCATCCAGTATACGGGGAAGAGCATAATCAGCGTCAAAATGATGCCTATAAGTGTTTTCCACCATGATGAACGATGTTTCATTTTAGTTACCTCTTCTCTTCATTCCGCTGGGCCCACAGGTAAATCAGAGCGAAAATCAGTGCTACGACAATGAGAATCGTGCCCACAACGGATGCTTCCGAATACCGGATGGTTGCTGATGTGCCCTTTCCGAAAGCCATCTCATAAGCCCAAGTTGCCAAGGTTCTCGAAGATCCAGTACCCTTGGTCATGATCCAGATGATGTCTACTGTTCGTAACGTGTAGACGAAACCTAGCAGGAGCGTGATCATCGATACCGGCTTGAGCAACGGGAAAGTAATCTTCCAGAAGCGCTGCCAAGCATTGCAGCCATCCAACGCGGCGGCTTCATACAAGTCGCCATTGATGTTTTGCAAGCCCGAATACAGAATTACGAGGTTGAAAGGAATACCAAGCCAAATATTGGCAATGATAACCGCCCACAAGGAATGATCGGCTTGCAGCCACCAAACTGGGTCCAAACCAAATAGTTTGAGGAAATTATTAATAACACCGCTGTCGGCGTCCATCATCCATTGCCAGATCGTACCGGAAATCATTGGCGGAAGTAGCCATGGTACAAGGAATGCGCCGCGCAAAGCCGCGGAAAGTTTGAAATTCTGATTGAAGAAAACCGCCAATGCCAAGCCGATAGAGTATTGGAAAACGATAGAAGCGAAGACGAAAATCAAAGTCTGTCCGAGAATAGTCCAGAACTGTTGATTGCTTAATATTTCCTTATAGATATCGAATCCAGACCAAGGGGCATCGCCGGTCACAAAAGTGCGACGTGTGTAGCGGTGCATACTCATGGAAATATTCTGAATCAGAGGCCAAACGTAGAAGATAAGCATGTAAATAATCAGCGGGGCCGCGAAACCAATGGCGGCCAATGTGGTTGGCTTGATTCGCCTTGGTTTATCTGCGGTGATTGTTTGAGACATAGTTCACCTGCCTGTTGATGGAAAAGATGGAATGGGGCGTCTGAATATCGCAATGAATGGCGGGCAGATGCCCCAGAAAAATATGAGACCGCGAATCAGCCCTTATTCAAGGCAGCCTGTAGATCTTCAGAAAGCTGTGCAGAAATGTCTTCGTATTCCAGACCAACGTCAGTGGTACGGCCTTCAGCATTTTCTACGGCGTCAACCCAAGGTGCCCAGGCACTGTTCTCTTCCACCTGCTGCTTGCGGACGTCACTTTTGGCGGCAAGATAAACCATCTCATCATTGGTCTTCTTGAGATTATCTCCGTCAATGAGGCACTGAATGACCTCCGCGGTTGCCTTCATCTTGTCACTGTCTTTGGTTTTCTGGGTTGGAATGGTAATGAACTCGCCACCGCTTGGAACCGGGGCTACTCCGCCATCTTTGGCTGGAATGGAAATCATCTTGTAGCCTTTCTCGACGGCCGACTCCATCTGCCATGAACCATTTTCAGAGAAGCCGTAATCGCCGCCAAGGAACAGATCCCACGCAGCAGATTGGTTGTCCGTTGCGACCGATTTCGGAGCCCAACCTTTTTGGACCCAGCCGGATACCAGATCAAGCGCATCCTGCTCGGCACTGGAACCTGAAGCGTCCTTCAATTGACCGCCGGCTCCCCAGAACCAGGGGAGGAACTGGAATGTTCCTTCTTCGCCGGAAATGCCGGAGAACGTGATGCCCTTATATCCTGCGTTTACTACTTTTTCGATGGCACTGTTGAGCGAATCCCAATCGGTGATCGATTCTGGGTCTACGCCAGCCTTATTGAGGACATCGGGGTTGTAATACAAGCCCAATGCGTTAGTGCCGTAAGAAACCCCATATTGTACGCCGTCGATGATGCCGGGACCTTCGATATTCTTGTCGAATCCTGAAACGTCGACTCCCGCTGCCTCGATATCCGTAACAAGTCCTGCGTCGACAGCGGTAGGCATCTTTGGGTTATCGATCAGGGCGATCTGGGGTGCGTTGCCGGCCTTGACAGCTGTTGTGAGATTGTTTAATAGGTCTGACTGCGCATAGCCGATGCGTTTTACGTTATATCCCTCAGGAGCACAATTGGTAACGTATTTCGCCCATGTGCTGCTATCGTTCTTCTGAGGGTATGGGTCCCAGAATTCGATTGTTTTGGAATCTTGACTCGAGTTGCTACCGCAAGCGGCGAGACTGACTGCCGCGGCACTTGCGGCGATTAAAGCTATCACGCGCTTCATATTTGAACCGATCATTTGGTATTTCCTTTCATTAACAGCGCACCTATGCGCTGAATGATTAATTTATTGCGTTTGGGAAGTTTTAATCCCAAACTGTTGAACCGGTTAAACAAGTTAAATAATAAACCCTGATCTTTGAAAAGTCAAATCGACGAACTTAACTAATGTAGAATCTCGTGGTTGTTTTCTGCGCGTAATCTACGTAGCTGCGATGTTACTCGGGCTCTTGGGTGAGTGGATAATCAAGATAGCGGGTGACCGTCGGGGCTTTCGGATTGTTTATTCGACGCAAAAGGGTTCCCACGGCGGCTTCTGATAGTTGCGTAATGTCCGGACGCACTGCAGGGAACGATATCTTCATTGATGTTGCTAGCTGTTTCGGGAAGACGGTTACGACCTGCAAGTTATCCGGTGTTCGGAGGTTCCTGCGTGCCAAGACCTGAGGGGCAACGATTGTTGCTGGCTCGTTGTGCAGTATCAGAGCGGTCGCTTTGGTGTGCGTATCTAGTGCATGCTCAATGAGGGGTGAAGGATCCGAATCGTCGTCTTTCGGATATTCGACATGCATTTTCAGGTCAAGACGTTTGGCGGTCTCTATCGCTGAATCCAGAAAGCGCCAAGCGTAGCCAAGACCCTGATCAAATATTGTGTGTGACCATGGAATAAGAATCACCTCTTTATGCCCTTCAGAGGCTAAGAAATTCAAGATTGATGATGCAGCCTTGGCGAAATCGGAATCCACTGTATCCAAACCGTGTGAGTTCTTTGGCGAGCCGAATGCAACGGTCGGAATGTGCTCTTTTGCGGCATAGCTGACTCGTGGATCCTCATCTTTGACGTCCATCAGGATGAACCCATCCACTTTCTTTGACGACCATGCTTCATGCATTGCCTCGAAGCCGTCGTTCTCGCCAATGAGTAGGGTGTCGTATCCTCTCTTTGTCGCTTCTTCGGATAGCAGGTACACGTACAGCCCAAAGAGGGCTGACAGATAGTTGCCGTGAAAGGCGGGGGAGACCACACCTATTGTTTTGGTTTTTCTTACGGATAGTGCGCGGGCTGCATGGTTCACCGTATAGCCTAATTCGTCAATCGCATGTTGCACCTTAAGTGTTGTAGCTTGGGTGATTCGAGGATCTCCCGATAGTACATACGAGACTGTTGCCTTGGAAACACCGGCTGCGTGCGCCACGTCAGAAATTGTTACCATATATCACCTGCTCTTGCTTCGTCGCTTCGCTAGGTTAAGCAAATAATCAACATGAGACAAGTTTAGCGTTATCTGTTTGCGCGCGTCGTCATGATGGTCGACAAAAGGCAATGACTCTATTCCACGTTTCCTCTCGTCCAATGGAGGTGTGGACGGCTATGCGCGCGAGTATCTACCAAACTACTGGATGTTGGCGGTTTGGGTTAAGTCGCGTTGCTGTCTTGGCGTATGCCGTTGACGGTGCGAACATTGGTGAGTTTGATTCGCATCGGTGCTTGAGGCGATTAAACGTACATGCGTGTGAAGAAAAGTACATTGAACGCCGGGGTAAGACGAAGAGGCTTGTCTGCGGCTCGCATCTCGTCTATGTATGGCAGATTCGGGGGCCTGACCGGAGACATCTCACTTACATATGGCAGACACATGCGGCGAAAACCTCAAAAACGCACCCCCGAAGTGGCTGTTTTCGCAGGCGACGTGCCATATATAAGCGAGATGTTTCCGTACGAAAAGCAAAATCTGCCATACATAACGCAGATAGACCGGTTGGCGTGGGGTATTACGCGAAGTGATTTCACGCGAGTACACGCTGCGGCCTACAGCAGGGGAGCGGTGCGTGGTTTTGCGGTTGAGTTTCGTACTTGCAGCTGAACGGGGAATGTCTCGAATGGTTCCTCGATGGGTTGTCCTTCGATGAGTGCCAGAGCCTTTTGTGCCGCATCGACGGCCATGTCGTATGGGCGCTGTCGAACGGTGGTTAGCTCAGCTTCTTTGGCGAAGGTGCTGTCGTCAAATCCGGTTACGGAAATATCTCCAGGCACGGAAAGGCCGCTGCGTTGAAGGCGGAAGAACAATGGAATTGCCTGTGAGTCCTGATGAAAACACAATGCGGTGGGTGGGTTGTCTTGCGCCATGATCTCGGAAATTGCCGCATCTAGAATGCTGTCGCCTTTTTGCACTGCCAGTGTGCGGGCGGTCAGTCCGTCAATTGCATCGCAGGCTTCCTGGAATCCGGAAATACGGTCTACGCCAT
>OGLF01001356.1_pt1 | contig 13742 bp, 8 predicted proteins | sample 1572701 | NCBI WGS metagenome assembly OGLF01 (sample SAMEA2581910, study PRJEB24529) | metagenome | biome: Human gut stool | place: China | collected 2011 | reverse complement strand
TGCGAGATATGCCAAGGTATAACCTCACTGCGTTACGGTTGTACATTGGCGCTCTCGTCTGCTCAGTTCCCTCGCCGATGCGGTACTCGCAAGCTCGCACCTATTCAACCATTATAAAACGATTCAAATGAAAGAAGATATTAACAATACATCGGACTCCTCGAAAGAAACCAGAAGTGTCTTTATCGGAGCTAAAGTCACTCCTACTCAGAAGGAGCATATAAAATCACTGGCCGGACAATGCGGCATGACCGTAAGTGACTACATATTATCACGTGCGTATAACTTCAAGCCCAAAGCGAGGCTCACGAAAGAAGAAGCGGTATTGTTACAGAATCTGGACGATTGTCGGTCAGACCTCGTAAAATACACCTCCGCCCTACACGGAATGTCCACAAAGCAGCGCATGGCAATGTTCAATCAGATTCCGTTCATGGTCGGCTGGCTCAAGGAACTTGGCAATGTGGCCGAAAATGTCTGCCAGTTCCTGAATGCAGTAAAAGAGAAGAATAAAATTCCGTCTAACCCAAAATCCGAAGAAGAATGATTGCGAAAGCCAAAGCCATATCGCACGGCATAAACGACCTCCGTTACATTACCGGCGAATCACAGCATAAGAAGCATCCGGAGAAAATTTATCGGGTATTGGACAATCTGTTGCCCTCAGAACCGGACGCTATGGGGATATGGAACTCCATGCAGTTGACCCTATCCCAACATCGACCGATAAAGAACTCCGTTATCAGAATCGAGTTGAGCCCATCGCCCGAACATACCCAATTCTATGACATCGAAGATTGGCAAAAGCTCTGGCAGGAATTCGCCGAGGAGTTCGACAAACAAGTGATTACCGGCAAGGATGGAAAAGTCCGTTCCTGTCCGACCAATTTGGCGGGTAGCAAATACTCGGTTTGGCTTCATACGGAATCTAAAGGCGAAGTTCCCCACCTTCATACTGCGGTTTGCCGTTTGGATGAAGACGGCAATATCAACAACGACCACAACATTCATCTTCGGGCGCAACGTGCTGCAGAGCGAGTGGCAAAGAAACGAGGCTGGACGACTGCGGCACAAATCAGAAATCGAAACATTCCACAAGTGAACCGAGACTGCATGAATGTATTGAAAGCAATGCCATCGTGGTCATGGGATGAGTACAAGAATGCTCTTATACGGAAAGGTTATACCGTCCATGAAAGAGAGGACAAGAAAGGTATTCTTCGTGGATATGCCCTCATGGATGGAAACACCAAATACAAGGCTTCAGAATTGGGAATCGGCAGAAACCTGATGGTCTCAAAACTTCCTGCGACATGGAAGAAACTACACCATCAGCCAGCTACCGTCATTAGAAATAATACTCCCCAAACCGTTCAACAGGCAGCGATACATAAGGTTAATCCTATTGACTATACCCAATATCTCACATATAGTCAGGATATGATTTCCTATACCCTCAGCCATGAAGGCAAAGATTACAAATTCTATATCCCCCAAAAAGTACTTGACTGCTTCAATGACGAGTTCGATTACAGGTTCGTTTCCAACTGTCAGGAACTTACCGATATGGCGGTAGCTTTTTTTGTCGGGTTGCTTGAAACGCCGAATGTTGCAACCGGAGGTGGTGGCGGAGGTTCGCAAAGCGAGCTTCCGTGGAGAGACAAGGACGAAGACGACTTACAATGGGCACACAGATGCGCTCGTGCTGCCAGTCGTTCGTTAGGAAAGAAACCGAAAACAGGATTAAAACGATAAGTCTATGAAGCCAAACCTGAAAAAGAAATTCGATTTTTCCGTAGAAATGAGTGAAGCGGAATCCATAAAAGCCACTCCCAAGAATGAATATCTGGAGGAAGAAAAGCGGTTACTCGATATCAACGCAAGGGAACTTGCCAGCCTGAATGACAACGTGTTCAAGTTGAGAACAGAAGTTGAAAATCTGTCCGGCTCTATACGTGAGTGCAAACCTATCATTTCTAAAGAAATGCAGAAATTAGCAGTAGAATTCGGTGCGACCCTTCTATGCAATTTTCTCAACCAGATTGAGAGCAAATGTAAGGAAGCCGAGCGGAGAATAAAGAAAGCCGACAATGCCATCCCCATCCCAAATACGGCATTCTACATTTTGATTATCATAGTAGTCGCTCTGTCTTCTTTTTTCGTGTGCATGATAGTGGCTAATGCAGAGATTTTGCATTCCGGATTGATTTGGAAAGCAGTTATCTGCTGTATTCTCATTGCCGTTTTAGGAATTGGTATAGCGTTAATAGTACAGAAGTTTTTGGATAGAGGTAAATAAACGAAAAGTCTCAATCGGATAGGATTACTATTGGTTGAGACTTTATTTTATTCGTTATCAAACAATCCCTTTTCTTTCCATAACTTTAGTTATAAATTCCTCTATTCTCTTGCATTTGATTTAGTGATTACGTTTATGACTTACACGAAGTTTATCATCATCTTCTCTATATGATGAGATATATCCAATAGTTTTTAGCTTCCCTAAAAGCATTTCATTCATGTGATTATTTTCTATAGTAGCCTTTTTTGATTTATCTGTAATACTTCGATAAGAATCGCCTAAAGACTCTATTAATTCTGTCACAATGTCAAAATCATCTCTATACTTTTCAACCAAGTCTATCAAAAAAGACAATCGCTCTGGCAAATTAGTAGAGGCGACCAAAATGTTCTTCTCTATGTCATAATCAAATTTTTCAATATTGTTTTTCAACACAGGAAGAGTAATATTTGCCAATTCGTTATCCCACACAATATGAGGAAGAAAATGTTGAACTACACTTAGAGCTTTTTCACCGATTACTCTTGGATTTTTCATAAGATGCTTGTATAGCCTCATATCTGTAGGCAACTCCTCTATTTCTATAATACACTCATCCAAATACTTATCTACATAATAAGTAAGTACATCACTATGATTGTCTCTAATTGTTGTCGTATAATATGTGCTATATGGAAGCATATCAGCACAAAGTAACGACTTAAAATGAGCGTTATCTACACTGTTAATATCCGCATCCTTAAATGTAACTCCATCAAAGATTTTGACAAGTTTATCGTATACCAAAATTTCAAAATCTGATGTCAATAAAGCACTGTGTGCCAGTAGTTCTTTCTGAGTATCATCCAATTCAGATATATCTGTTAATTCATCAATATGTTTGGTAATGAATATTCGCAAACTGGAAATCATTACATTATTCTGACTCTCATAAAATGCATATATCTCAGGCCATGCTGGTATAACTATATCAACTTCAATAGCGAACTCCCACTGTATATTGTTAACATCGGAAAGAGAAACTTTATTCTGTTGCCCAGAAAGGTATTTGCGTTTTGTGTCCTCTGTTATATCCTCAGAATTAATAATTTCAAGAATAATTCCCACACTCTCTTTTTTTGCCGTATCTGTAATAAATACATTATTTAGTGCATTGTCAAAACATTCATCTATATAATCTGATATAGATTTAGCTGATTTACAGCTCCTCAGTATTGTAACATTTAAAGGATAATTATCCAATGTTTCCACCCTCTCATTTCGATAATGAACAAATGCGCATACAACATTTTCTGGTGTCAACATATATGCTTTGTTTTCTACAACATACTCAAGCAAACACCTAGACTCTGCATCTATATCTGTAAAAATCAGTTTTCCATTCGACACTATTTGTTTGATTGTATCAAAACCTATGAGATCTACTCTATGAGATATAAATGCGAAGTGTTTATTCAACCAGTTACGACTTTCTTTGGTGGAATGGTTCAATTCGAGGAATCGTAACCAAGACTCGAATAATTCATCGGAATTCTGTTTCACGAAGATCTTCCATAATCCATCAACGATACTGCCCAAATGGTTGAAAAGCGAGCTTGAATCTTCAACTGATTTATAGAAGTCAATCAAAAAGTCCCACTTTTTATTATGCATAATAACTTGTGCTATCGAATGAAGTTTTGAGTTATTTGCTTCTTCAAGATGCTGACAAATACAATCGACCACCTGAATATTCAATATACTTACATCGTTGTAACATTTATCAGGAATGTTTTTTACGCACTGCCCTACTTTATCTATATGATAGTCATACGGCAAACTATGCCGAAGTTTTAATTCAAGGATAAAATCATGGTCGTGCTTATTAATTGACTTACCAAAAAAGAAAGATATATAATCAAAGTAATCTTCATTTATAAGTCCTTCTTTCAAGAAAACTTCAAGCATTTTAGAGACATTGAGTTCACTAAAAATTTTATGCGTCTGCATATCAACATCCAGCAACAGTTCTTGTATTGGAGTAGCATAATGATTATTACGAGATAATTCTAGTATCTTGATTTGTTCACGATATCTTTTTTCCCCTTCTCGCAAGGCTTCTAATCGCTCATGGTAGGTAAAGGTAGAATTAACTATTTTCTCTATTTGACTGAATTGAATATTGCAACTATCTTCAGATGTATCATAATAATATCTAACACCATAATATGTGTTAGTTTGATGCCTCTTAAAACATTGATATCGAAATGAGGATTGCGATATAAAGGAATTAAATAACGTTTCATTTTCTGCGATATCTTCAAGAGGTATAAAATTGTTTTCGACAAAAAACAAAAAGGCATTATTTTCATTTTGTTTTGATAATTTTCTACGATACCCTTCAATATAAATCAGCCTTAATTCTTTTTCTTGTATGGCATGTGTCGCTTCTAAAGATTGAAGTTTTTTAGTTATTCCATTAATACGCTCGTCAATCTGTCTATTGCGCTCAACCAATAATTCACTTTTCTTATGCAAACAATCATACAAAACACCCTTTCCTTTATGCAGATCAGCAAAATCTTTTGGATGGTAGTTTTTATATACAATCATTGCAAGAAGTTTGTTTTGATCAAGTTTCTCATCAAGTTTTTCTCTATATTGGGCATATTCATTGACAATATTCTTCAGTAATCTCATATCGTCAATGAAAAAAGCCAAACTGTCTATTACCTCGACATTAAGATCTGAATAGCCTTTTATCTCTAGTTCCTCTTTCAGTTTGTCTGCCGAGTTTGAAGAATTGATTATTGGGATTACAGTTGTGATATAATCAAAGAATTTAGTACGTTCTTCATCAAAAAACATATCATCTTTAACCGCATAAATGAACGTAACTTTACGCCCCACAGAGTTTGACTGATTCAAGAGTTGATTTACCTCTCTTAACTTAAGAAAAATATCCGTATTATCAAATCTATCTAAATCTTCTATAATCACAACATTATAATCAGTAACCTCAAAGAAATAGACAATCTCATCCATGTGCTTATTGAAAACGGATGTATCTTCTTTGTTTTCTTTTAATTCAATCTCTCCATTCTTTAGATTTAACTTATTCAGTTTACTATTACTCAATGATTTGACAGTCTTTTGAACGAATATTATTGTTGCAACAAATATATATGATAGAGCAAAAATATCAGACCATTTATTTAATACTGGATTACTTAAGCGATTGCAAATCCAATCCACCTCCAAAAATGATGGTTCAAATACAATAATTAAGGCAACAATATAAAATATTATTGCAAAAGATAAAGCATATTGAGCCCAAGTTGATTTATGATAAATCCTTTTTAATCTGGAGTTATAAAGCGTCTCTTGTTTTTCTTTATAAATAAGTTGTTGAAGAATGCTGTATTCAATACGATTATTCATCGTATCAATATCTATTTTATTCTTTTTATCATCTAATGGTGACTTTAGTGTAGCAAGAGATATTGAAAGATATTTGTATTTACTATAGTCTTTCATCAAAGAGCGAAGAATGGAACTCTTACCGGATCCATAAGGACCAGTAAGAGCAATGTTCAAGATGTCTTTCTCTTCTAGTTTTCGTGCAAGATTCAAAACACTCCTATACTGCTTCTTATCACTTTCACTATCACGATTAAGCAGAGCAGGAGTTAATGATACTTGTTTATCATCCTCCATCGAATTATTTGCACATATTTTCTTCCAAAATCTCCAGTTCATTTATTTTCAGCTATTTATTAATCATATTTTTCTAGTTTGTTACAGATTGCTATCTATATTAAAGCAACACCAAATTCACGGATTGTTTCTTCGCTATCTCTTCCTGAGACAGATTTGCCTGTCGCTTGCTCTATTCTGTCAAGCAATTGTTTTGCTCGATCTATGAAATAAGCATTGAAATCATCTAATGCAAGATGAGCATAACTTACCTTATGTGACTCTATAGCTTCCTGTATCTCAACTTGTTTTAATCCCTTATTTGCCATAGTTCCAATATAGGTACTTGGTGCATGTCCTCCTATTGAACGATTGGAAGATGCATAAATTGGAGTCTTATTAATGACTGAATTCCATTTTATACGTGGAAGGTTATTTTTCTCGCAATAAGTTTGAGGGAATATATGATGAATATCAGCATCTTCATCAATGTAAGATGCTATATCCATACGATGACCTGTCATAAAATCAAGTGGTGAATCTTGTAAGATAAGTGCCATAACACCTTTGTACGCTGCACTATTCCTAGTCTGCATGGTCAATAAACGAGTTGGTTGTATATTGGAACGATATACAGTCTCTGGCATTTCACCACCTTCCATCCAACGGAATACGCCCATTATATCAGTTGCAAATCTAGCTTCATTGGCACCCCCATATAGTTCACCCATTACGCCACACCAATACCAACGAGACAATAATTCCTGTTTGCTTCCAAGATGCAACATTTTTTTATTTTCGTTGTCGTATGCAAAGATTGCAGCAAGTGGAATAAGTTGTGACGAATATGGAAGATCTCTGGAACGGAAAATCCCCTGATGTACTAAGAAATCAGCTGCATCACAGAAACCTTTAATCAAAGCGTCATGATACTTCAAATAATCTTTCAATTCAAGCCTAAGAATGTCTTTTTTCTTACATGTTACAGCCACACGCTCATCATCACCTGAAACCACTCTTTTATAATATGATACCAAAAGAGTCATTGCTGCCAAAAAATTAGCACCAGTGATTTCTTTCAATAGCTCGCCATTTACTTTTTGAGCAAAAATATGACGAATGGTCTCCCAATCTTTTCTCAATTCATGTCCTTCAGCAGCAAATGTAGCTGTGACGAGTTCGAAAACCGTAAGAGGTACACCACCAGTGTTTACATTCTCAAAAATCTGGCAGACAGCTTCTTTCGGGGTTTCTTTATCAAGCTGAATTATAGGTATGTTATACTCTAAAATTGGGCGAAGAATCTGCTGTGAGAAATCACGGAATAAATTTCTATACTCTCTATCACCTTTGTAATAGTCTTCCATATCATAATGCCAATCTTCCGTATCATTATGAGAAAACGTAATATTCAAGGGAAACATCAGGTTCTCAAATTCTTTCTCTCTTGTGGATAAGTCCAGCGTTACATCACGACCAATATTTGTTGTAAGCTGTTTCTTCTCTGATACAGATATGATTGCTTCCAATCTGTCCGCAGTAGAGTCTAGACATTTACGAATATCTAGATAATAATAGCGTTTGATAATTGTATCTCGATTGGTCTCTAATCGAGTATTAGTTGCTTTCTTACTTTTCAAGACCTGATATAAAGTTGTGAGTCGCTGTTGTCCATCGAGCACAAGCCACTCAGGTGTAACTTCTGATATAGAATCCACACCTTCAAATGTGCGATACTTAAAACGGATATGCTCACCACCATTAGCCAAAAACATCGCTGCACCCATTGGGAAGCCAGATGTGATACTTTCTATTAGTTTACATATCTTCGTGTCATCCCAAACCCAACTACGTTGAAAGTCGGGTAATTGAGCCTTACCTTCTTCAACCATTTTTAGAAGGTCATCAAGTTTCTTATCGTGTGATTCAACAGCCATAACAAATTTATTTTATCAACCAATTAATAATACATTTCAATATACTGATAAGCCTTATCAAAAACTTCTTGATCTTTAATCTGGTAGTTAACCCACAGAATAGAACGTAGTTTCTTTTTTATCTCTCGCTGAGCTGTAATGCTTTTAAAAGCATCTTTAAACTTACGTACAATAGCTACCACATTTTCATCAATATCAGCAACAACCCGTTCTACAATGATAGGTGTATCCTCAGTTCTAATTGATTCAAACAACTCCGTAAGAGCAGCTTTAGCTTGTTCCCTCTTGTCAAGAGGTTGATTTGAGTTTTTTTCTTCCTCAAGCACTTCTTTAGCAAGGGTGAGCAATCCTCGGAGGAAATCAATACTAGTTATAAGATTTTCCTCCATATGACGGCGCAGTTCATCCAACTTCTCAGCAAATGCCTTGTAATTAGGGTCTCCATGATGCTCTCCTAACCTCAAACGAAGCATTTTTTCCACTTCCAATATCTTTTTAGGATTGTCTTTGGCTTGCTCCAACACCATATCAATTACATCTCCATCTACCACAAGATCCTCAAGTGGAGTCCCAATATCAATTGTATCAATGTTACGATGAATGATTTCAATGGTTTTAGCACCCAATAAAGTCCATATGAGTGAACCTCCGGTACTAACAGGACGTACACTTTGATATACCTGAGCCAGCCAAGTATAATCCGCCTGAAAAACAGCCAGCATTGCATCCGGGCTTACTGTTTCCCAAGCTTTAGCCAATCGTGAAAAATGTTTTGCAAAATTCGTTTTTGTAGACTCATCAAGTAAACATTGCTGAGCAGCCTGCAAACCTTCCCAACCACCGATTGTCCGGTCTACACCAGGGAAAAAGTCAATACACTCTTGCAAAAATTGAGGTATCAACACTTTTATCTCATCAATATTTTTTACAACTGTTTTTACCGTCTCTTCATCAAAAGCAAGGCTCTTGGCTACATTATCAAATACACCAACAAAATCTACAATCAGACCACATTTCTTATCAACATTGTACTTTCTATTCGTACGGCAAATAGCTTGTAACAACGTATGATCCTTCATTGGTTTATCAAGATACATACATTGCAAAATCGGAGCATCAAAACCTGTTAACAGCTTTGAAGTGACAATCACCATTTTAATCGGTGACAATGGATCACGGAATTGATCAAGAAGTTTTCTTTCTTGTTCTCTATCACGACGGTATGTCTTATACTCATCAGCTTTATCACCAGCCGTATGCATAACGATAGTGGTTGCATCTTCCGTACCCAAAAGAGCATCAATCGTTTTCTTATATTTCACACAGCAGTCTCGATTATATACCACAACTTGGGCTTTCATGCCACTGGGCTCTACATACTCTTTGAAGTGATTTACAATATAACGTGCGACATCGTTAATTCGCTTCTCTGCTGTAAAAAATGCTTCAACAGAAGTTCGTTTTACTAATTCGTTCTTTTCGTCCTCGGATATTTGATCGGTCAGTTCATCAAATTCTTCTTGTAATTGAGTTTCGTTAAGATGCATCTCTACCGGCACTGTTTGGAAATTCAATTCAAGCGTAGCTCCATCTTCAACAGAATTTTGGAAAGTGTATTTTGAAATATATCCACCTTTCTCTAAATCCTCATCAGCACCAAACGATTGAAAAGTATTCTTATCTCGTTTGTTGATAGGCGTTCCGGTAAGACCAAAGAAAAATGCATTAGGTAGTGCATTGCGCATTTTTTGTCCTAAATCCTTTTCCTGAGTTCGGTGTGCTTCATCTACCAATAAAATGATATTATCTCTTTCATTCAGTACACTATCAACATCTCCGAACTTGAAAATTGTCGTTATCAGAATCTTGCGCTGATCCTGCTTGAAAAATGCAACTAACTCATCTTTTGTCTTTGCAGATTCTATATTAGGAATATCAGCACGAGTAAAATCGCCCGTTATCTGATCTTCCAAATCAATACGGTCATCAACGATAACAACTGTGGGAGCATGTAATTCGTTCTGCAAACGTAATTTTTGGGCAGCAAATACCATCAACCATGATTTTCCCGAACCTTGGAAATGCCAAATAAGACCTTTCTTCGGACCTTGTTTCTCTCGATATGTATTTAAGACACGCTGAACAATAGCTTCACCTCCTAGATATTGTTGATAACGGCAAACTATTTTTATTTTTTTGCCTGATGATGTTCCTGTAAAAACACTATAGTAACGATATATGTCAAGTAGTCGGTTTGGTTGAACTAACCCCATTACATTACTTTTAACCGACTCTATTGTGCCATGCTGACGACCTTCATCTTTAAACCAAGGCCCCCATTTGTCAACAGGTGCACAGATACCGGCATATTGAAGTTCTTTGCCTTCAGTAGCAAAGGTCAATATATTCGGAACAAACATTTCTGGAATGCTTTTTTCATAATGCAGCATATCGATGGCTCCGTCAGCCCATGTTATCTGAGGGCGAACAGGAGATTTTGCTTCACCAACACAAATCGGAATTCCATTTATCAGATAAACCAAGTCCAAACGTTTACCTCCACCAACAGAGCTACGTGGAAATTCCCATTGATTGGTTACGACACAATAATCTTCGACCGCATCTTCGCTAAAGAATCTGATAGGTATATATTCACCATCCTTTCCAAAAGGCTCTGTGTTTTCATTAAATAGCAATGTACGAAAACGATCATTGGCAGTCACCAATTCATCATAATTACCTCCACAAGTAATAGCAGCACGGAGTTTATAAATAACTTGCTCCGCTTGTTGATGTGTTATCGGATTCAACCTAATAAGAGCTTCCAATAGCCATGATTCAACAAGGACAGAATCAGAACTACGAGGTATATCCTGTGACTTTACATACTGCCAACCACTTTGGGTTGCAGCTTCTATGAGCATTTGCTCCACTGTATTGTCTTCGTTAAACATATCTATGATTTTCATTGTTATCAATTTAATAATTAAGCGATTTTCCCTAATTCGTCACTTTGTATGTCATTCAAATATACTAAAGCTTTTTGAATGACAGATTTTGATTTATCGGCTTGTTTGAGGACCTCAACAAACAAGATTTGTTCATCCATACTAGGAACAGGAACTTTCATTTTCTTGATATCTGAGAATACGATATCAACTTGATTTGTAGAACCAGTTACATATTGCCTGTATATTTCTGCTTGCGTATCATTTAAAGAAAGGTACGTATTAAGCACTTCTGGAAGAATCACTGCTCTATCTGTTGACAAGGCAATCACATGTCCGTCATTTATGTAGGTATTATTATCTGAAGGACAAATAAATACACAACATCGTCCAAGAGTACCATTTCCAGTTGCATTCAAGAGAACATCTCCTGATTCAAGTATTCTCTTCCTAACTGGGATTTCCTCGTTGTGGTATTTTATATTCCCCAAACGTTGACCATCCCAATGGATACATGCTTGATTAATCACTAAGACAGAAGAAGATTCAACATATTTTGGCGTTATCCCCTTACTCATGATTGGACAAACCGATTCAAGGGTTTGCTTATTATGAGTATTATAATACATCTCGATAAATTGCGATTTGAAATCGCCAAATTTTGATTTATCGGCTTGTTGGGCAATGGATGCAAACTGTTGTTGCTTCTCTATTGGAGGCAGTATAACAGGAATCTTTTGGATTATCTTCAAGTTAAGACCTCCTCTACCATTAACATCTCCAGACAGACCTCTAAGTTCGAGATATCTCCCCTGAAGATTATGGTAAAGATATAAGTAGTTTACACGCTCGTCGGGTACAATAGCACACAAAGACTGATTTGTACACAGATCAACTTCTGTAATAGCCACAGTACCACGAGTTTTACCTTGACCAGCGATAGCAATTACAATAGAATGTATTGGAACCATCCTTGTACTTGCGCTCTTATATCCAAGCTCAGTAATGCGAAAATCTGTATCTTCTACATGACCTTTGTGTACCTCGCCAGAACTCATCCATCTTATTCTTCCATTCTCCCAATATTCAGGATGAGATGTGCTTGGAGTTGCTCCAGCAAAACAATTTGCAAACTCACCAATAGTCATAATTGGAAAGTTATGGGTATTATTCTCAACGGTTCCAAACATCTCGATAAATTGCGACATACTAACCAATAAATTTACGGTGAGACATTTTTACATTTGTCTGATTCACCATAGCATATTGCAATGTTGTATCAAGACTTTGATGCCCTAAGAGATGCTGGACCTGCTCTATAGGCATACCTTTATCTATCGCCATTGTTGCCAACGTACGGCGAAATTTATGAGGATGCACCTTAGGAATATTCAATTCACGCCCCAAACGACGTAAACGTATTTCCACACCACTTATCTGTAAGCGATCGTAAGGTGCTAATAACGAAACAAACAAGGCAGGATTGTCATCTATCCGTTCTGCCAAATAACGTTGTAAATGTATCTTTGTACGAGCATCGAAATAAACTCGACGTTGCTTATCTCCTTTACCGGTAACGATACATTCCCTATTTTCAAAATCTATATCGTTCCTATTAAGTTTGACCAACTCACCGACACGCATACCAGTAGAAGCTAACAAATCTATCAAGGCTAAATCGCGAATACCTTCGCAATGATCTCGCATTTGTTCCAAGGCTTCATCGGAGTATGTTTCTTTGACTGTTTTCCCGACTTTTACTTTATGAATCCGACGTACTGGGCTCTTGACAATATAATCCTCATCCTCAAGCCATGCAAAGAAGCTCGATAAGATGCGACGTATATTGTCTACCGTAACCTTTGTAGCACCGCTTGTCTGCTGATAATCATTTAAGTAATTACGCAAGTCATCAGTAGTGATATGGCGAATATTTTTTTCTATTTTCCTGATAGCATTGCTTAATGTACTTCGATAGTAGTGCATCGACTTATCCGAACATCCTTCAACTCTTTTAGCCGATAAAAAACTATCTATCAATTCACTATTACCGCTGCACTCTTCATTGTTTTTAGACGACACGTTGATATCACGAAAGGCATAATCTAGCACCTTTCGTAATTGACTCATTTGCTCGTTGTTTAAAACTCCCAGCATAGCCTGCTCTATGTCATTAATCAGATTTTCTATCATATTATTAATAAAATTAGTTATCCAATTAAGCCGCAGCTATCAACGTATCTCTCTTATTCTATCCGTTTATTAAACTCTTTATGACTTTATCGATATTTTCAATGCACTGCTTCAATTCAAATTTTGATTTGTCGGCTTGTTTATATATTGCTTCAAAACGCCTTTGTTCCTCTATCGCAGGTAATCCAACCATAAAATGGTCCAGATATGAAGCACTAACTCTTTTCTGCCCGCCTGTTCCAGACATATTTTTTGCAGCACGCTCACGAAATATAGGCATTCGTGTTAATGCTAACAGCCAATAGGGACTAGATATTCCGTTAATTGGCCGCAATACATGAAATTCTGTAGATCCCATTCCTATACCATTTGTAAGTCCATGTACAATAGCTCCTTTGCCATTCTCCATACAAGGTGTAATCTTGGCAAACAAGACATCATTATTCTCAAAATATGTAAAGCCTTTTTTTACTTTTCCATATTCTTCATCAGTCATATCTACCAAATATCCATCCTCACTTACCGCCGGCATAGGAATAAAAGAGACTTTATCGGTGTCGCAAAGAGCAATGTTAGGACGTCTTGGATTTAGAATACAACATTCTCCTAATCTTTTCAACTCATTCTTCTGATTTAAAGAAAGAGGATTCCCAAGTAGCAGGTTCGATCCGTCCGCCGAAGGAAGGT
>OGLF01001345.1_pt1 | contig 13804 bp, 16 predicted proteins | sample 1572701 | NCBI WGS metagenome assembly OGLF01 (sample SAMEA2581910, study PRJEB24529) | metagenome | biome: Human gut stool | place: China | collected 2011 | reverse complement strand
GCTTCTATCGCAGCCTTTTCTATTCAACGGTTTACCCGTTCATGATATAAACGGGTACTGTATGGAACTCTTTGTGGAAGATGTGCAGATTGCGGCTGCATCCCACGACCTGTTTGCGAAACGGGCCAACGGACAGATTTACCGGCCGCTGGTGGAGAAGTATATTGCAGGAGAAAAGCGCCTGTAACAGTAAGACATGATTGGGAGGATTGGAATATGGCAAAGTTTGAGTATATGCAGCGGGCATTTTCTTCTGAACTGAAGCCCAGAGCGCGGCTTGTGCTGCAAGTCCTGGTTCTGCATTGCAACAAAGAGGGCGAGTGCTTCCCCTCTGTCAAGACCATAGCCGCCAAGTGCGGCTATGGGGTGTCCACCGTAAAGCGGGCGCTGGATGAGCTGGTGAAGGCGGGATATATCATCAAGCAGGCCCGGTTTGACGAGCGTAAGAACGGCGGCCAGACCAGCAACCTCTATACCTTATGCTCCGACTTGCCCTGCCCTGACGAGCCGGAAAACGCTCCTGTGTCGGAAGATGATGCGTCTGATGAACCCCCGGCAGTGCAGCCGGAAAGTGCCTCTGCGGATGCCTGTAACACCCCTGATCCCACACTTGGGGAGCAGTCTGCCACTTTGCCGACAGCGGATTCCTACTTCTTTGCAGATGGCTTTGAAACAAAAATCGGGCGGCAAAATTGCCGCTCGATTCGTATGTTGCCTGGGGGGGCAGTCCATTTTTGTACCCCCTTGAACCGTACAGGTGAACAGATACTTACGAATGAAAATAGAAATAGGTAGTGCGCTATTGCGAATATCTCAATGATTACGAAAAAAGGCACTACATTGATTTCTCACTGCGAGAAAATCAAGTTCCAACCGGAATGGAAGAGAAATATCTGATAGCTACCGTTGCCTTCTTGTTTTATTGTCTATTATCGCGAGAGAATGAAAGAGGTGGATGCTATTGCAATAGCAATGAGCTAACAATGTTGATGAAAACATCGCAAGCCAAGGCTACATATAGATAGTAATCTTCATCAGGTAATTAAATTCGCATAACTTATAAGTGAATACTATTAAAACTGATATACATTTTTTACTACTGATTTATTAAAATTAAATGGAAGTAACGAAAGGGTAACAGGGTGAATCCTATGGAACACGTATATGATACAGTTATTGAAGAGAAAGACTATGGAAGAGTTCTTTTGAATGTCAAGGAAATAATGGACAAAAAGGGAATCAACAGAAATATGTTGGCGAGATTAGCAGGAATTCGCTTTGAGGTGGCCAATCGCTTATACACAGGAAATGTTTACAGACTAGACCCAGATGTCTTAGCTCGTGTGTTACACGTCTTGCAATGTTCTGTTGAAGATATTATTCAATATGAGCCAGCAAATAAATAATCACTTTTCCTTATCTTTATCGTCATCTTCATGACGATTAATTAACACTATAAGTGCGTCAATCTCATCTTTAGTTAATCCCTTTTGGGATAATAATGAGGCGAATAAAAGGTTCAAATTGCCTCCAAATATGCGATCCGCTAGTCCAGTAGTTTCATTGCGGACTACCTCATGTTTAGAGATTAGGGCGGAACAAACAAAATTTGGTTCAGTTCTTTGGATTAGTCCTTTTTTAACACAACGCTTTATCAAAGTATACGTAGTGTTTTTATTCCATCCTATTTCTTTTGTGAGAATATTAGCAATTTCTTTTGCAGGCATTTCATCATGTTCCCATAATATTTCTAGAATTCTCAATTCTGATGACGATTGTCGTTGCGACATTTTTATATTCCTTTCGAGTGTTTTAATGTAATTTTTAAAGATTAAATTGTGTTTTTACTAGTTAACAATAACGGACGCCGGACTTCAATCCGGCTTTTTTGCTGTGGCATATCATTGATCAATTCAAATGGTAGTTGATAATAGCGAAAGAACAGTATCACATGGCTTCAACTTTTCTCTCACAACATTATTATATCACATATAACCGCTTGATGACAATTCAGGAAAACATGCGTAAGGTTAATCTGCTAACTCCAACCAGCTTCACGCAGACTACTAATAGAAAACAAAAAAAGTTCATCAAGGCAAAAAACGCACAGATTAGCAATGTGTCACAAATAAACTACACATTAATAGTAGCATTTTAAACAGAATTGACTTTTATGGATAAGTCAATTATACTTATGTCAGACTACAAATGTATTATACCGCTACATACAATATGCGTATTTTGCCTTTATCGAGATATAGAGTATTGCGGTAATGATCTTCAGGGCCACAACACTTTGCTAACGGAAAGGCTTGATGATATGCCACAAAAAAGAAGTTTACATGACATTTTTAATCTAAAATCACACACTTTGAAAATAGTAGTGCTAGTTTTGCTTTTCGCAGCAAGCACAGCTTTAGGCGTTATAGTACCACTTCTTGAACAGCAGCTCATTGATGACGGCCTTATTAAGCTTGATACAAATGTAGTCCTGAGATTCAGTGTGCTTTTTCTGTTGGTTATCTCAATCAGTAAGGGAATAGAGTTTTTAGAACTGAGCATTCAGAATAAGATCCAGACTGATGTAGGAATCAAACTAAAGCAGAAAATTTTTGAACACGCATTTCAACTAAAGCCTTCTCAATATCAGAAAGATGGTTTCTTAAAGATACTCTCTGACGCTTTATATGACGTCAGATCGGAAGAGCGTCGTGTATATGACGTCGATAACGTTTTGGAAATTGTAGAAAACAATTTCCTTATTATAGGAGGAATTGCGATAAAAACTGCCGGAGCGATTGTCGCTCTACTTATTATCAGCTGGAAGTTGACATTAGTCGTACTATGTTTTATTCCAGTGAAGATTCTATTAAACAGTATCGCAAAAAAAAGAGTAGCACATCAGAGTGAATCGCTTCTAGAAACCCACAAAAAATACACACATTGGCTCAATAATACCGTTCTTTGTATTCCTGATATTAAGCTATGGAATCTTAAGAAGCAAAAAGAACACGAAGGAATCCAGTATGAGGCGGACATACATCGGCTTCTTCGGAAATCTTTACTAGTCAAACAAGCTAATAATAGCTGTTCACAAATATTGGATCATTTGGTTACCTGTGCGCTCTACCTTTCGGGCGTATTGATGATGCTCTCGCAAAATTTGACCCTTGGAGGGTTAATGGCTTTTATCTCATATTCAAGCTACATAGTTTCTCCTTTAGATATTATTCTAGGGCTAAGACTATCTATCAGCGAGATTCAGCCATCCATTGCTAGTTTAAGACAGTTTTTTTCTTTAGAGCGAGAAAATCATGATAGCATCACTCACATTCCTGATGATATCAAGTCGATTTCTGCAACTAACCTTAGCTTTCAAATTGATGATAATGTAATCTTAAAAGATATTTCCTTTGAAATTTTCAAAGGAGAAAAGGTAGCTATTATTGGCGATAATGGTAGTGGAAAGTCAACTTTGATTAATCTTCTTTTAAGAATGCAAGATTTCTCCAGCGGAGAACTCACCCTTAATGGAAACAATATCCGAAAATATGATATCGACGAATACCGCTCACTATTTAGTGTTGTGTCGCAAAAAGTGAATATGTTTAATACTACTATAATCGAAAATGTATTTATCAATAAGAACGAAGAACCGGAAGATCCAGAAAAAACAGTTCGCAAATACAGCGATATGCTTGGGCCTAATATCATTAGTCGATTATATGATACAACTGGCTCAGAAGGCAGTTTTTTATCGGGCGGTGAAAAGCAAAAAATTGCACTCACTCGCGCCTTATGTCACAAACGTAAAATACTGCTATTAGATGAGGCTGCATCGAATCTGGACTTCGCATCTCACCAGAAAATGCTTGATCTAGTTTTGAGTTCCACAGATTTTGATATTGTATTCGTTGTTACTCATGATCATAAAGAGCTATCTCGTTATGATAGGATACTAAGATTAGAAAAAGGGCAGTTAACAGTAATCAAACAAGATTGGAGTTAGAGTATGGATAACCAAATTATTTTCAAATGTTTTCAAACTCCGAAAGGTTGTTATCTTTATGATCGGTATTCCAACTCTGTTATTCGTGTGAGTACAGAGCAGTATGATGAATTGGTAAAAATCGAAGCTGGATTAGCAGAGGCATCCAGCAGTTATGTCATTAAGGAATTACAAGAAAAAGGAATTTGTCTTCCTGGTGAGGTAAAAGAGATTTTTCATCCCATGACCCCATTCTTAACTCATCTTCTGCAACACAGAATTAGAGATGTGATTCTGCAAGTAACGCAAAATTGCAATTTGCGGTGTGGTTACTGTACATATGGAGGCAATTATAAAAATCGCACCCATAGTCTTAAGACCATGAATTTTGAACTTGCAAAAAAAGCTATAGATTTTGGCGTGGAACGCAGCCAAGAATCCTCGGATTTTGTCGTTAGCTTCTATGGTGGCGAACCACTCCTTGCCTTTAACCTTATAAAAAAATGTGTCGCATACGCTAAAGAGAACATACAAGGAAAAGAGCTTCATTTCAACATGACAACTAATGGAACATTACTTACTACGGAAATCATGGATTTTCTTGTAGAGAATAGGTTCCAACTTCTTATTAGTCTAGATGGCGATAAGGAATCTCATGATGCCAATCGCGTATTTAAATCTGGCAAAGGGTCTTTTGACCTTATAATGCAAAATGTGCGTAACTTCAAAGCAAGGCATCCTTCGTATGTTGCGGAACACGTACAATTCAATACAGTAATAAATCCCAAAACAAACCCATCATGTTTTGATGAATTCTTCTCTGTTTCATCTGTGTTCCAGGACACACATATCATGTTTAACGAAGTGGCTTCATCAAATGTTAAAGAAAACTCTCTTGTTTCGTTTGGCGAGAATTACCGGATCAAAAGGAAATTTGAATTTCTCAAACTTTTCATGTCCATGTCAGGAAAGTTGGATGAGCGCTATGTTAGTCGTCTTGTAAAAGAGTCTAAGCGCTCATATTACGACCTTTACAAGGAGTTACGATTGCATACAGCGATTTCTAGTGTTATGCACCCGCAAGGTCCTTGTATCCCTGGCATAGTACGGCTCTTTGTAAATGTCAATGGAGAATTTTTCCCTTGCGAAAAAGTTCCTGAACTAGCTTATTCTTGTATTGGGAATATCGACAATGGCTTTGATATCGAGAGGATTAAACAAGTCATGAATATCGGCCGTTTGTCTGAAAAGGAGTGCAAATCCTGTTGGGCAGTGCGGTTATGCTCATGCTGTCTCAATGACATCGAATGTCATAATTGTACAATTGACTGTCAAAGTAAGTTAGCTGGATGCGGCGAAAGAAAAAATATGGCATTGTCAAATCTCTTTGACATTACTGTACTTAGTGAAAATGGCTTTGAACTCCCATTGGAGGAAGAATGATGAAGAAGGCAATAATTTTCCCATACACAGCGGACGCAATTACTCTCTTTGAAAACAGAGATGATAGTCTGATCCACATTGATTCCGTTCTTTGCTTTAAAGAAGATCTTCGCAGCGTTTCCCAAAAAGTTGAAGGAATCACTTTTGATATGCCCACTTTTGAAAAACGCGGTATTGATAGCATAATTATCTGTGATAACCTTCTGAACAATCCATTAAGTGCTTTCCAGAAAGTCATATTTGATGGGGTTAAGCATGGTTTAAGTATACAGATCACACCATATCTGTATACACAACTGCAGCAGTTCGGTTTACTTGATCCGGTCCCGCCACAATCCAACATTTCCACCATCTCCTTAGAAGAGTTTTGTCTTGACGAACCGTTGCCAAAGCTTTATTCGATCAATGTACCCGTAATTGCGGTAATGGGATTGACACCTAATTCAAGCAAATTTGATGTTCAAGTTGAGTTGAGAAAAACATTTTCCGACGCGGGATATAAAGCGACTGTAATTGCTTCTAATTCTCTTGGAAAACTGTTGGGAATGCATGTTTACCCTGAGTTTATGTTTTCCGATCATTCATTAGCAAAGAAAACATACGGTTTTAACCATTATGTAAATAAACTTGTAAAAGATGAGCGACCGGATGTAATTATTATCGGGATTCCTGATGGGATTATTCCCTATAATCAAAAAGTCCATAATAGTTTTGGGGAAATTACTTCCATAGTCTGTCATGCAGTTCATCCAGACTTTAGCATTCTAACTAGTGGATTCTTGGATGTAGTTAACCAAGATTATTTCTCTCAGCTAAAATTACTGTGTAGATACCGCTTTGATACCGAAATTTTTGCCTTCTGTATATCCAACAACAAAATTCAAGAGAATGATACAGGCGATGGCTATAATACATATTTTCTTAGCAACGAATTCGCCGAATCCCTTCCTGGATTTGGGAAGGAGAACATTGACAATGTTTTTTACAACGCAGATCACATAGGAAGAAAAAAAGTATTTCAAAAGCTTGTAGAAGTCCTTGAATCGAATATCAATCCTATCTGTTAAGGTGTAAAGACAATGATAAATCAAGATCAGATTATCCATCTGTTGCAAAAAGAAATATACCACATTTCGAATGTGAAAGTAGAGTCTATAACAGAGAACCTTTTAAGTGATAGACTGGGAATTGATTTAGTCTACTTTCTATATGTTTTTTCCAACTTCAAAGAATCAACCGGTATCCCTGTACACAACATATTCAGAAGCCTGAGTGCAAATGAATTCACTCTCCAAAGAATAAGCGAGTTAATTCTCGCCTTGTAGTTTCATTATGTTATAGTCGTTGGTGCCGGCGCCAATGATTATATATAACTTTAGATAGAAAGGAGGTAATTTTGTGAAAAAGCTTAACAAGCAGTTTGCTAACAACAGCTCCACTGTTGAGAAGTTCAGCTTCCGCGTTGCTTGCGAATGCAGCCCCAAGTGCAACTGCTCCTGCCAGACCCAGCCTACTAAGAGTTCCACGAAGAGAAGCTCCGCCCACAACCGGGATAGCGAAGCGTATGCGAACGTGTTCAAGCGCTAAGGCTGTCATCGAGTAATTACTCTTTTGCACTAGGCGGCCACTCATTTGAGTGGCCGCCTCTTTCTAAGCAAGCCCACGCTTTGGTTCCCTAGTATCTTCCCACCTTAAATAACGGGAGATGTCCCTTTAATACTATACAGAAAGAAGTCACTGAACAACTATGAAACGACAACATATGATGGACACCAAAAGTCCTTTAAGGATCGCTATTATAGATGATGAGATAGCTCCTGATCTTGCTAGTTTGGGATGTCGTATAGAAAAGGTATCCATTGTCACTAACCACTTTCCTGAAGGAAACTGTAATACTCATATTAGTCATTCAACAGTTGTAGCCAAAATATTACAAGCCTATACAAAGCCATTCATACATTACTCAATTACCAACTATATCGTTGCTCTCAACGATCGGCACAGTTTCGGCCTTGATACACTTTTGAAAGCCCTTCGAGAATGCGCCCTTCTAAGGCCACACATTGTAATCATGAGTATAGGATCAACTATGCCGTCGGATGCTTCACTTTTATATCCACTGTGTGAAGCTTTAACAAGCGATGGCACAATAATTGTAGCTGCTACCAGCAACGATAATGTGTTTACGTTTCCAGCTTCATTTGAAAATGTAATTGCAGTGAGATATTGCCACAACAACGATGCTCCCATCACTGTCTGCACTAGGGATTTTTTAGGGACTAATTTTTCTGTTTCTTATAATAGAAGCGAGTTAGCAAGGCTAATAGGAATTGACACACTTCCATCAAACAGCTTTGCTGTACCAGTCATTGCAGCGGAGATAATCAACGGGTATTTTCAATTTTCTTCATTAAGCGCATTAGACATTGTTCGTATTTTGACGAAGATAAACAAGTATCCTTATTGTGAGACCTCATATTCTAGTTCATCCATGCATGACTCAGAATGTCCTTTAATAATAAAAATTTCCGGCAATAATATAATACAACATATACCCAGAATCATCAAAGTATTAAAGCACAAATATGACCTAGAGGCTGTTTGTCTTACCCCGAAAGCAAATGATATTGCACACCAATTTTATTGTGTTTGCAAGGAAGATATAGATACCTTTTTCGCAAATAAATTGTATGCGCGCATCCGTAGCGATATCTTGTTCATTATTGAAATGGAATATGAAAAACATGATATAGAAATAAATCTACAAACTAACACTGTCTTATTCACTATCGCAGAAGGTATTTACAAACATCAATATAATATTACGCCAAATATCCTAGAGGAGATAATTGCTGATAAAATCATTTTGCTTAATTGTCTATACGGTGAGCAATGATACTCTGATTCCAGCTTTCCTGTAAGTAGCGAAAGAAACTACTCGTGTAGTGTTGACAGAGACCGCCCAGTATGCTATTATATGTTCAGACCACAAGTGTAGTTTGCAAAAAGAGAGGGTTCATTATGGAGTACAAACTTCAAAATGCAGAACTAAAGGTCATGTCCGTATTATGGAAAGAGGGTGATCTTACCGCAAAGGAAGTGTCAAATATTCTTAAAGAAGAAGTTGGCTGGAATATGAACACAACTTATACTCTCATTAAGCGGTGCATCCAAAAAGGGTTTATTGAGAGATATGAGCCACATTTTATGTGCCACCCTTTAGTTTCTAAAGAAGAAGTTCAACAGCAAGAAATCTCAGAGCTAACAGACAAAGTATTTGACGGATCAAGGAATTTACTTTTTGCTTCTCTTTTAGGGGGGGGTGAACTCTCAGAAAAAGATATCCAATATCTGAAGGAATTGATCAACAAACTGTGAGACATGATGAGTATACTTCAAGTTAGTATATCCGCAAGCATCCTAATTCTAGTTGTGATTGTTATTAGGTCAATCGCTCTATACAAATTACCTAAAAGGGTGTTTGTTTTCTTCTGGGGTGTTATTGCATTCAGGCTTCTGATCCCTATTAGAATCCCTTCACATTTCAGTATTTATACATTATTAGAACATATTTTACAGGGTGAGCAAGCAGAAGTGCCACTTTCTATAAAATCTGCAAATATTTCTGGGGTGGCCAGAAATCTATTGGAGCAGCAATCCGTACCCCACAATACTATTTTTAGCAACATATCTTTGATTCATATAATATGGCTTTTCGGCGTTCTCTGCCTAAGTATGTATTTCATTATGGCATACATTAGGTGGAAGAGAAAGTTCAATCAGTCTATCCCTATTGATTCAGAATTTATTTCTAATTGGCTAAACTGTCACGCTTGTCAGAAAAAGCCACGAATCTATCTAAATGAATACATCCAAACGCCTTTAACACACGGTGTCTTTCATCCAACAATCTTACTTCCTATAGATTTGGACATAAAAGACGAGGAGGCATTGCATTATATCATTGCGCATGAGCTAACTCACATTCATCACCGTGATGCTATAAAGAAAATAGTTTTAGCTATTGTTGTAAGCGTCTACTGGTTTAATCCATTTGTTTGGATCATGTATTTCTTAGCGACACAAGATATTGAACTATATTGTGATGAAATAGTTGTAAAAAAATTCTCTCCTTCTAGTTCGACTTGCAATCAATCAGCATATGCGCTAACCTTGCTTAGACTAGAAACTCAAAAGTGCCCGTCTTATCCCCTATCAAACTATTTTAACAAGAATTCGTTGCAAGAAAGGATTGAATCTATTATGAAGATTAAAAAGTTGTCCGCCCTTACCGCTATTATTGTAGTAGCTTTTATGTTGTCCGCGACTATTGTGTTCGCCACATCGGCTACGCATGCTTCCGCCGATAACACACTGGAGCAGGAGGAAACCTTTCCCACTATGATGGCCTCCTATTACGATAAGGCCAGCGGGAATACTCTCTATACTTTTGATGATGGGAAAACTTATGTAGCTTTGTCTGAGGAAGAGGAAGCTGAACTTTTCTACACACCGGACATTGAATGGTGGACTTATGATGAATATAAGCAGTGGATGGAAGAGGAAAAGCAGAACATGGAAGATATGATTGGCGAGAAATGCTCAGACAGTCATGGAGAATATGTTTGGTCCCAAGAGGATGTAGACGCTCAAATGAAGATTTATGAGCAGTTCCTGGATGATCTCAAAAATGGTAAGATGTTGTCAAAGACTGTAGATGGCAACCCTGACCTTATGATTGGATACGATCCTAGCCTTGCTACGAGCAGTATCCCGCAGTAAACGTTCCACAATAGAGCCTGAGTCTTTTGTCTCCAGAAGATTGCCTAGAAAGGAATAGTAGATAAAGGTTAGCTGCATATAAAGTATTAAAATTCGACACTGCTTGTAACAGGCGGCTCATTCTATGAGCCGCCTGTTTTCATTGCTTATTTTTTACACAATTCGATATCACACATAACTCACCTAGCATTAGAATTAGCTGGCCCCATTAAGCGAGCAGGTGCACTTTTTTCAGTTCCCGCGTTTTCATTTCGCTGCGAAATAGGGATTCTCTAATTCAGCGATTCAGATATAAGCAGCTCAATCTCCGATTTGTTTTCACAAAACAGATCGGAGGTAATAGAGTTGTATAACTATAATAAAAGCGATTATGCGATAAACAAAAATAGTCCAAACATTGTTTACTGTTATCATAACGAGATAATAGAAATTACACTAGATGATTACTTAAAAGAAAACCCAGATAAAACAATCGAGGATTTTGTACAACTGAAGCGGTTATCTGATCAAATCTACTATGAGCAAGATCGAGCAGAAAGTGCTCAGACTCGCAAAAATGTTTCGATCTGCGGATTCGAAGATACTATATATTGTGCTACACAACCCTTAGATGAAGAGTGGGAGGAGCGGATTATTGAAGTAGAAGAACGTAAATTTGCATGGAAAGCATTGGAACAACTTTTTACTGTTGGAGGGATAACACAAGTTCAAAAACGAAGATTTATACTTCATACCTTTCATGGTTGGTCTACTCGAAAGATCAGTCAAATGGAAGGGATAAGTCATCAAGCTGTTGCAAAATCTATAAACTTAGCCTTGAAAAAATTGAGAAAATTTTTTGCGGCACAGGGTTGACACCCCTGTAGTTTTAGGACGATAGGTGAAAGGCATTCTTACAAATGTTTTCCTTTCACCTGTTCCTTGACAACCGCATACTCATTCATCAGTAACTTCCCCCTTGTCAGTGCGATAAGCAAAAGCCGATTCAGGGGCCGCGCCATGATATACGGACACGATGAGCAGATCCCGCCTGATTACTAACTGGTCTAGCATTCAATCATGTCCTGTACGAGCGAGTAACGGCAGCCTGTACAAACCGGGTGGCACCCGGCGCGGCCATGACCGGCAAGGGGTACAATGGTACTCCTGTCCAGCCACAGCCCTGCTTAAGATCAGAGTAGTCTATAACATTTGGAAACCATCTGGTTGCAGGACCACGCAATGGGGGCAGCTCGGAGAGATCCTCGGAGGGGTGAGATTCCCGTGGGCCAGTTCGCTACTGGCCGCTGATGATTTCCCAATATGTGCGGGGTGTCAAGGACAAATAGCACATAACAAGAAAACAAATCGGATATTGTATTTCGCCAGAAACAGGGCAGGCCATAAGGCCTGCCTGTTTCTGGCTTACTTAATATTCAGGAGGTCAGCTTATGCGAAAGGCTATCCGGCGTGGTGATCTGTTCTATGCAGATCTGAACCCGGTGGTCGGCTCCGAGCAAGGCGGCATCCGTCCTGTCCTTGTTATCCAAAATGATGTAGGAAATCACTTTAGTCCTACCGTTGTCGCGGCAGCCATCACCAGCAGAAAAGCAAAGAACAGTCTGCCTACCCATATTCTTCTGGAGAATGTGCCAGGGCTTGCGCCTACCTCTCTGCTTCTGTTGGAACAACTGCGGACAATAGACCGGAAGCGGCTCCGTGGTTACATTGGGCGTATCAGCAAAGAAAAAATGCTGGAGGTAGATGCAGCCCTAGCAATCAGCATCGGCATAGGATACCCCAACGAAAGGAGGACTCACAATGTATGAAAATGACGGCGGCCTACTCTCTCCCAGAGATGCCTACCGATTGATGTTAAAAGACTACCCGGATGTGATGGACATTGTTCAAATGTGTGAGGCGCTTGGCGTCAGCACAAAAACCGGGTACAAGTTGCTGAAAGACGGGAAAATTGAGTACCTGAAAATTGGACGGGCTTACCGTATCCCCAAAGCCCACATTCTTCGCTATTTGAAAATTACCTGCTCCACTTTGGCGGAGTAGCAGGCTATGATGTCGATCTTCACCGGATAGACGCAGAAAGTTAACAATTCTGACGCGGATTTACCTGGAGTTTTGTTCTGTCCGATGATACAATAAAGGTGTCATTGGTAGGTGAACTCAATACCGCAAAAGGAGGAACAGATCAGTATGCCAGCGGTACACCTGCAAGAAAACATCAAACTAATCTCCGGCCATGTGGCCGAGAAAAAAGGGTATCTCTATTGGGTTCTAAACCTTACCGATGAGAACGGTAAGAGAAAGCCCAAATGGATTCCCACCCATAAGAAAGCCAAGGGCAACAAGACCTGGGCAAACAATATGCTTCCCACCATCCGAAAGGAATGGACGGAAAAGCTGCTTCAGGAGGCTACGGCCTCACAGCAGTCGGCTTCTCCGTCTGGCTCGTCATCCGCAGAGATTTCCTTTGTGGATTTCCTGTATCAGTGGCTTGAGCACAAGTACAAGTCTGCTACCGGACGGGTGATGGACAGCAAGCCCATTGAACTCTCGACCTATTCGGGATATGAACAGCAGCTTAACAACCCCATCGCCCCGTATTTCCGAGAGCATCCTGTCGCCCTTTGTGACCTTACCAAACAAGATATTCTCGCTTTTTATGAGAAAGAATTGGAACGGGTCAAGCCGACCACCGTTAAACATTACCACGCTCTGATTCATGGGGCGTTGAATTATGCGGTTGACAAAAATCTGATTCCAAGCAATCCGGCTGACCGGATTATCATTTCCAAGCCTGAACCCTTCAAGGGTGACTACTACCTGGATTCGGAAGTCTTGAATCTGTTTGAAGTCATCAAGGGGCATAAGATCGAGTTGGTAGTTCTTCTGACTGCTTTTTACGGCCTGCGCCGCAGTGAGGTTATCGGTCTGAAATGGAGTGCCTTTGACTTCAACCATAACTGTTTCTCCATCCGGCATACGGTAACAACTTGCAATGTAAAGGGAGAACGGGTCACGATTAAGAAGGACAAGGCAAAAAACAAATCCAGTCTGCGGACTTATCCATTGATTCCTTTTTTGAAAGAGCGGTTGCTGGAGGCCAAGAAACAGCAGGAAGAAAATCGCAAGCTGTGCGGGCGTTCCTACAACAAAGAATATCTGGGATATGTCTGTGTCGATGTGATTGGCAATCTCATTAAACCCAACTATGTGTCCTCGACCTTTGGGAAGTTGCTTGCCAAGAACAATTTACGGCATATTCGTTTCCACGATCTTCGCCATACCTGTGCCTCGCTTTTGCTGGCCAATGGTGTTCCGATGGAACAGGTAAAGGAGTGGCTGGGACACAGTGAGATATCAACAACGGTAGATATTTACGGGCATCTGCAATATGCCACGAAAAAACAATCCGCTGCAGCCATTGAGCAGGACATTGTGGCGCCTATGCTGCAAAACCTATCGGCGGTTTCTCCATAAAAAGGAAAGAGGTCTACCAGCTTTGCGCTGGCAGACCTCATGGCGGAGATGGAGAGATTCGAACTCTCGCGCCGGGTTTGAACCGACCTACCGCATTTCGAGTGCGGACCCTTC
>OGLF01001341.1_pt1 | contig 13833 bp, 4 predicted proteins | sample 1572701 | NCBI WGS metagenome assembly OGLF01 (sample SAMEA2581910, study PRJEB24529) | metagenome | biome: Human gut stool | place: China | collected 2011 | reverse complement strand
TATTAAACCTATTAAAAAAAATCTAAATGGTATGGGAAAACGCATTGTTCTGTTTTTAATGTGCTTATTAGTTGTAATAGGCCATTTATCGGCTCAAGTAACCAAAATGTCGGGAATTGTTCTTTCCAAGGATGATGGATTGCCGGTAGTAGGAGCTTCTGTGTTGATACAGGGAACTACACATGGTACGATAACAGATGTGGATGGTAAATTTGTGTTGGATAATATTAAACCAACTGATAAGAAAGTAATGGTTTCATTTATTGGTATGAAGACCCAAGTGGTTGATGTTAAATCTTTTGTCAAGGTAGTATTGGTTACAGAGTCTGAAATGATGGATGAAGTGATGGTTGTTGCTTATGGTACAGCCAAAAGGTCGGCATTTACTGGATCGGCTTCAGTTGTAAATGCTGAGAAACTTTCTAAAAGACAGACAACGAACGTCGTTCAGGCACTTGCTGGACAAGTGGCAGGCTTACAAATGACAAGTGGATCTGGGCAGCCGGGAGGAGATGCTCCAACATTGATAATTCGTGGTATTGGTTCTATCAATGCGGATAATGATCCACTTATTATTGTAGATGGTATGCCCTATGAGGGAGGATGGAACAATATCAACCCATCTGATGTTGAATCAGTGTCCGTTTTAAAAGATGCAGCATCAAATGCGTTATATGGTGCACGTGGTGCCAATGGTGTTATTATTATTACTACCAAGCAGGCAAAAGCTGGTGAAGCTGTTGTTACGGCTAGTGCAAAATGGGGAGTGAATACTCGTGGTACAATTGATTATGACTATATCAAAGATCCGGGTGAATATTATGAAGCACATTATAAGGCATTATATAATCAATTGAGGTATGTAAAGGGGCTTTCAGAAGGAGAGGCTTATGCTCAAGCTAATAAAAATATGGTGGGTAATACGAAGGAAAATGGTGGTTTGACTTATAATGTGTATAGTTATCCTGAAAACGAAAATCTTATTGGTATGAACGGAAAGCTGAATCCCAATGCAACTTTGGGCAGGGTGGTTAATGGATATATGCTTTATCCGGATGATTGGGTTGATGAAGCTTATAGTTCTGCCTTGCGTCAAAAATATAATGTGAATATTGCTGGAGGAACCGATAAGATGCAATCATATGGTTCTTTTGGTTATTTAAAAGATGATGGAATTGTTCCTAGTTCAAATTATGAACGATATTCCGCTCGTTTTAAAGGCTTGTACCAAGCAAAAAAATGGATGAAATATGGTGCTAACATCAGTTATACACATAGTAATAGTGCTTCCTTGACAGAAAAGTATGATACGGATTTATCCAGCTTTACAGAGGGCATGGCACCAATCTATCCTGTATATGTGAGGAATGCTGATGGAAATATTCTGACGGATTTAAATGGGAAAGTATATGATTATGGAACAGCGACGGCACAACTGGGATTGGCACGTCCTAACCATCCTAATTCTTCTATTCAGTCATCTATGCTTAACCAAGAAAATAGGAATGGTAATACATTTAATGGTAATGCATTTGTAGATATTACTTTTTTGAAAGATTTTAAGTTTACATTTAATGTGGGAACCACAGTTAATGAAATCAGATATTATACTACAACAAATCCATATTATGGTTTTGGTGCAGAACAGAATGGCACAGTGACAATGTATCATTATCGTACTACTACATTAAACTTACAGCAGATATTGAATTATAGCCATAATTTTGGTAAACATAATATTTCGGTAATGTTGGGACATGAGAGTTATAAATATAATTATGCAGAATTATCCGCATCCAAGAAAAATATGTTTTCATATTGGGGAAACCATGAATTGAATGGGGCTGTTATAGATGGTTCAAGTGCTGCTTCTTATTCGAATGATTATAATACGGAGGGATATTTTTTCCGTGCTTTATATGATTACGATGCAAAATATTATTTTTCGGCTTCTTATCGTCGTGATGCTTCTTCGCGTTTTCATCCTGATCATTGGTGGGGTAATTTTTATTCTGTGGGCGGTGCTTATCTAATGTCTAAAGAGGACTGGTTTGATGTGAAATGGATTGATATGCTCAAAATAAAGTTCTCCATAGGACAGCAAGGTAATGATAATATAGGTTCATATAATTATACAGACAGATATAATATAGTGAATAGTAATGATGAACTTTCATTGTCTTTTAATAGTAAGGGGAAAAAAGATATAACTTGGGAAACGAATACTAACATGAATTTGGGAGTTGAGTTTGAACTGCTTAAAGGAAAACTGAATGGTGGTGTTGAATTATTTTATCGTAAGACTACTGATATGTTAAATTGGTTCAATGTTCCTCTTTCTTTGGGTTATCCTGGGTACTATGATAATATCGGCGATATGGCGAATAAGGGTGTTGAACTGGAACTGAACTATATTCCTGTTAATAAAAAGAATTTTACATGGAAAATAAATCTGAATCTGACACACTATAAGAATAAGATTACTTATTTGCCAGATGAGAAAAAGACTACTGTTATGGATGGTCATGGAGGATATATGAATGGAAGCAGATATTATGGTGAGGATCTGCCTATCAATACATGGTATATGAAACGTTTTGCCGGTTTGTCTGAGGACGGACTTTCACTGTGGTATTATACGGATAAAGAAACCAATGAGGAAAAAACAACGACCACTTATTCTACAGGCGACTTTTATTTGTGTGGAGATCCTAATCCGGATTTGTATGGTGGTTTTGGCACTTCCATTACTTTCCATGGTTTTGATCTCTCTACTCAATTTTCCTATTTGGTTGGTGGTTTGACTTATGATTACGGTTATGCAGGTATGATGGGTAACCCAACTGCAACATCTGTAGGTAACCGTTGGCATAAAGATGTGCTAAAGGCATGGTCTCCAGAAAATCCCTCATCAACCATTCCACGTTGGCATTTCAATGATCTGAATACGACTGGTTCGTCAGACCGCTTTCTGATTGATGGAAGCTATTTGAATCTACAAAATATTCAAGTGGGGTATACATTACCTGATAGTTGGACTTCTCATTTGAAAATTAAAAATTTACGTTTATATTTTGTTTGCGATAATGTATACTATTGGTCAAAAAGAAAAGGCTTGGATCCTCGCCGTTCCATTTCAGGAGTAGGTACATCAGGAAAGATAGCTCCGTTCCGTACTTATTCCGGAGGTATCAGTCTTCAATTCTAACTTAGTTATAATCAAAAATTTTAAGACGATGAAAAAGAAAAATATATTATTTCAAACAGCGGTAGTTGCCTGTCTGCTTTTCGGTACAGGTATAAATATGAGCAGTTGTATCGAACAGACCTTTCCCAAAAGCTCTACCGCTATTTCCGAGCAGATTGCAGAATCACCAGCTGCTATGAATGCTATGTTAAATGCCGTGGTAGGCTTTGTTAATGCATATAATACTTATGGACAAGGTTATACTTGGGACTTGGGCTATACCTCATACGGTATTATAAGAGAAGTTATGTGTGAGGATTTTTATATATATAAATCTGGTTATGATTATTATAATTCTTTCGGATTGTGCCGTAGCTTGGCTGATAATTCAGAGGTGAATTCTATTTATTATTACTACTATAAATTTTTGAATAATGTCAATAATTTAATCCGTATTGTGGATCTTGATAATACTACAGAGACAAATAGGCAATATGTAGGAATAGCCAAAGCCTTTCGTGCGATGATTTACATGGATATGGCTCGTCTGTTTGAGTTTAAGAAGACTGGATTTTCTAAGCTGGATGACGAGGCTGCTACCAATGGGGTATATGGATTAACAGTCCCTATCATTGGTGAGAATATAACGGAAGCAGAAGCACGTAATAATCCGCGGGTTCCTTTTTATACTATTTACAGATATATCTTGGATGATTTGGAGAATGCAGAAGTTCTATTAGCTGATTACTTGAGGCCTACTAAGAATATGCCTGATTTGTCCATTATATTTGCATTAAAAGCTCGTTTTTGGCTAGAATTGGGTACGCGATTTGAAAAGTATTCTAATGATTTGGCAGCACTGATCCAGAATGTGGATTTAGATATAGATTCGGATAAGGATTGTTATATTAAAGCTGCCGATTGTGCAAGACAGGCTATAGTTAAAAGTGGTGCTGCTCCATTGACAGAATTGGAATGGTATGGTGGAAAAGACTATTTTACGGCCTTTAACTCTATTCAGACAAGTGCATGGATGTGGGGAGGAATCATGAATAAAGAGAATATTCACAGTGTATGGCTTAATTTGGCAGGGCACTTGTGTACAGAACAGACATTTGGGGTAGGAGGAATTTCCTATGGGACACACAGAATGATCAGTAAGGTTTTATTTGAGCAAATCTCGGATGATGATTGGCGCAAAGAAACTTGGATTGCTCCTGAAGATGCTGGAAAGGCTCCAGGTACTAAATATCATACATTGTTCACCGATGAGAATTTTAAAAAGGTGCCTGCATATGTTCATTTAAAATTCAAGCCGAAAGAAGGCAATATGATTGACGCCAATGTAGGTGCACCGATAGATAATCTTTTAATGCGTGTTGAAGAAATGTATTTTATTGAGGCTGAGGCAATAGCCGCTAGTCAGGGGGTAAGTGCTGGAATTTCTGCTTTAGAGAATTTTATGAAAACTTATCGTTACAGTTCCTATCAATGTACAGCATCTACTATGGAGGATTTTCGTAAGGAATTGATTTTGCAAAAAAGGATAGAATTTTGGGGAGAGGGTATTATTTATTGGGATTATAAGCGTTTAGAATTGCCTGTTACACGGGGGTATCTAGGTACCAATTGTCCGGTGGGGTATCGTATGAACTCTAAAGAAGGATATTGCTGTCCATGGTTCAATTTATTTTTTAGTAAGTTTGAATCTATTAATAACCAAGCTATTATATTGAATCCGGATCCTTCGGCTATAGTGGAGGACTGGACAGAATAATGAATTGTTAATTTTTAAAGATCAGTTTATGGTTTAGCATTGTGAATGTCTGGATAGACGTTCATCTTGTTCTTTTCTCTGCCGAAGCTATACTTCGGCAGAGTTCTTTTGAAAGGGGAGGTTATGGTGTGATATTGCTACTTATGGTAGAATTTCTTATAAAAACAGGTCTAATCATTGTAATAACTATTCAGGCTATTGGTTTGTGACATCTTTTTCCGATATTTGTGTGGTTGAAAAAGGTAAATACTATGTTGAAACAGATTCTTCTTATATGGTTGTATTTTTCTGCCTTGCCTTTGTTTGGTCAGAGTTTGATTGATATTAAATATTATTCAGTTCAGGATGGGTTATCACAGAAAAATATTCAGAATTTCATTCAAGATGATAATGGTTATATATGGATGGCTACGTGGAACGGACTAGAGCGTTTTGATGGATATTCTTTTACTAATTATAAAACTTATCCTGAAAGTGATGTACGTATAACAAATCATCGTTTTACCAATATTGAAAAAAGTTCTCTGAATAATATTTGGTGTCAGACGTATGATAAACATTGTTATCTGTTTAATACCCGTACTTGTCAGTATGAAGATCCCTTTCTTTTCAACAAAGGGGTGATAAACTCAGTTGAAAAACTGTATGTATTGCGTAAAGGGATAACATGGGCCGTAGGTGTACAAAATGAGTTATTCCGTTTGGATGAAAATAGATTTCCTGCTACGGAGTCAGTGCAATTATATACTGGAAAAATAGAAAATAACATAGGAGACAGTATCTATATTGTGATGCAGGACAAGGATGGAGATGAATGGATTCTGACAAATAAAGGAGCTACGATTGTAGGAAAGAAGAGTATGGCAAATCTTATGCCTTTTATGGTAGAGAATGCAGAGGATATCTATCTTGCTACTTCAAAAGGCTTTTTTGCCCGATATGACTATCAGAGTCAAAATGTTGTTCCATGTGTCCCCAATGAACCTATGTCTGAGATTATCGGACTGAAATCTTTATCTGATCATAAAATCGCTATTTTACAGAGAAAAGAGATTCGGTTTTATAATCCGAAAACAGGCAAGTTTACTCTTTATAAAATGCCTGTAGAGATCAGTCCTGATATATATCAAGATAGAAAAGGTATTTTTTGGTTGCTGGGGGTCACGGGCGGGGTTATTCGTTTAGATTGTACTACTGAGGATATTATCTTATTAAGTTATCCTAAGTTAAAGGAAGTTCCTTTTACCAAGCCCTGTACTTTTATACATGAGGACGAGTATGGTTGTATTTGGGTGAATCCTGTAGAAGGTGAGTTATACTTTTATGATCCGATGACTAGATCTTTGGAACAGGCTTATGTTTATGAAAAAGGAGTGAGAGTACCAATCTCATTTCAGGCTTTCAGCTATTTTATTGATCATCATAAAAATCTGTGGTATACCACTCCAGGAAGTGAATTAGGATATCTTTCTTTTCATCAAAGTGGGTTGGATTATATAATCAACAGACATAAAGAGTCTGCTCGTTCGTTGATGGAAGATCATCGCAAACGTGTATGGATTGGTTGGAAACGGAATCATAAAACTCAACCGGGAAACATCTGTCTTTATGATTCGTTAGGACAGTGGATAGGAAATATTTCGCAAAAAGGAAAAATAGTGGCGGATCAGTCTGTCTCATTTAATGCTGACGTGTACTGTATTTACGAAGATAAGGATCATAACATCTGGATGGGGACTAGAGAAGACGGTTTGTTTTTATTCCGTTTTCAAGGGGAGGACAACTATCAGGTAACTTGTTACCTGCCTGATAAAGATAATCCTTACAGCATTTCTTCCAAGTCTATATTCTCTATTTTGCAAGATTCGTCTGGAAGAATATGGATTGGCACTTTCGGTGGAGGTATCAATTTGGTTGAGTCTGCTTCCGCAGGAGGAGATTTGAAGTTTGTTCATTACGGTAATATTCTCAATAATTACCCCATTCATGTATGTGAGAAAGTGCGTTGTTTATATGAGGTGGCTGATGGAGTGATTTTGATAGGTACTACTGGCGGATTGCTGTCCTGTTCTACAGATTTTTCCCGTCCGGAAGAGATTCGTTTTTTTCATAATGTTTGTGATGAGCGTTATTCCAGTTTGAGCAATAATGATATATTGGATATAACCCAAACTAAGGGTGGTAAACTGCTGGTAACTACTTTGAGTGGTGGTATTAATATTTTGGATGATGGTAGCAGTTTATCTGAAAGATTGAACTTTAAACATTACAATGCCACTAATGACCGATTACCGGATTTGTCACTGTCCAGCATAGAGGATCAAGAAGGAAATATATGGATAGTTTCAGAAAACAAGATTTCCAAATTTGATGCTGGCCTGAATCTGCTCGAAGAGTATAAAGATCAGATACAGATGGCAGAGACTAGGCCTGTTTTGCTATCTTCTGGTAAATTGCTTTTAGGGTCACTATATGGTGCGTTATGTATAATTCCCGATGAGTTGCATAAGAGTGATTTCGTTCCTCCTATCGTTTTTTCCCATCTTGACATTTATCAGAATAATACTTCTCGCAGGCAGGACATATATAGTAACGATGAGGCTCAGTACCTGCAGCCGGATGAACGTAATTTCACTATAACTTTTGCTGCCTTGGACTATGTTAACTCTCCGGCTATAAAATACGTATATCGAATTAAGGGACTGAATGACCAATGGATAGAGCTTGGAAATAATCGTTCTGCCAGTTTGGTGAATGTACCTGCCGGCGATTATCTGTTTCAAGTCAAATCCACTAATGCCGATGGGGTATGGGTTGATAATGTGGCATCTTTGTCCATACATATTGATCCTGTGTTCGGTGAAACTGTTTGGGCGGTATTGCTCTATATCACCATGGCCGTGGTGATTATGTTGGTAGTGATCTGCATTGTGTTACGCATTACTAACCTGCAAAGAAGGATAGATTTTGAACAACAGATTTCCAACTTAAAACTGCGTTTCTTTACTGATATATCCCATGAGCTTCGTACACCGTTGACGCTTATAGCCAGTCCCATTGACGAAGTCATTAGTAATGAGAAATTATCTGATGCAGGCATGGAGAATATGCAAGTGGCCAAAAGAAACACAGACAGAATGTTGCGGCTCATCAATCAAATATTGGATTTTCGCAAGATACAGAATGACAAGATGAAAGTATTGGTGGAACAAGTAGATATAATCCCTTTAATTCTAAAAATCTACGGTAATTTTGTTCCTATGGCTCATACGCATCGTATTGATTTCAGGTTGTTTTGTCCTCTCGATTCCTTTGTTATGTATACGGATGTGGACAAATTGGAGAAGATTCTTTTTAATTTATTGTCCAATGCCTTTAAATATACTCCTGATGAGAAAAGTATCTCCCTATCTGTTACTTGCGAGAAACAGATTTTGTGTTTGCAGGTGAAAGATGAGGGTAGAGGTATTAATGCCCAAAAGCTCAATCGTCTGTTTACCCGTTTTGATACTTTGGATGAGATTGATCCCAATATGTCTACCGGTATAGGACTTTCATTGGTCAAAGAATTACTGAATCTGCTTCATGGTACTGTCAGAGTAGACAGCAAACTGGGTGAAGGTAGCAGTTTCTTTATCAGACTGCCGGGTAACCGTGATGTTTTCGATGCCGATGCCAATATTGAATTTATTCTAGCGGACAGCAAGAATTCCGGACAGGAGGTGGCAATACCCGATAAGCTTACAGAAGAGGAAGAAGATAAGGAAACACGGATTCTCATTATTGAGGATAATGAAGAACTTCGCCATTTTATCTGTGGTGTGCTTGCTAGGGAGTATGTGGTTCTTGAAGCGGGTAATGGTTGTCAAGGACTTGAAATGACGTTGAGAGAATTACCCGATATCGTGATCAGTGATATTATGATGCCCGAAATGGATGGAATAGAATATCTGAAACGGGTTAAAGGAAACAATGATATTTGTCATATTCCTATTATTTTGTTATCTGCCAAGTCTTCTTTGAATGACCAAATCCAAGGACTGGAATACGGGGCAGATGAATATATAACGAAACCTTTTAGTTCTGCTTATTTGAAAGCCAGAGTAGATTCCTTACTCAAACAACGGCAAATATTGTATGATTATTACATTTCAAAGATGAGAGAAGGCGAGAAAGATACTAGTCTTATGGAACAACTTACTCCTTCTACTCCTCAAGTTACTCATTTTGATAATGATTTCATCCGGAATATTCTTCAGAGTGTGGAGGAAAACATTCAGAATTCTGAATTTAAAATTGACGATTTGGCAGAAGCTATGAGCATGAGCCGGACTGTATTCTACCGGAAGGTGAAATCTTTGATGGGAGTTTCTCCTGTAGATTTTGTAAAGACGATGCGGATTAAACGGGCTGTCCAACTTTTGGAACAAGATGAATTTACTGTATCTGAAGTAGGATATATGAGTGGATTCACTACTCCGCAATATTTCAGCAGAGTATTCAAAGAAGCAATGGGATGTACACCAAAAGAGTACAGATTAAAGCATAAAACGATTGTTGAACAAAATGTATAATTAATGCCCCAAATACTGCAATGGCTGTATAGGTATCTTGTCCTATTTTTGCATAGAATTATAAACATAATACAATACTATGCAGACAAGAACCGCTCAAATTTTGGTATCTTTGCTGTTTCTGACAACAGCCATATCTTCATGTGATAAAAAAGAAGTATCTCCGTGGAATCAAATGACCGAGGTTAATAATCAAATTGTACCTCCTGTCTTCCCTGAGAGAAGTTTCGTGATTACGGATTATCACGACGTAAAAGACACGCTTTATACGAATGCCATTAATAGGGCCATAACTATTTGTTCTGAGCAGGGAGGTGGGAAAGTTATTATTCCCGATGGAGAGTTTCTCACAGCCCCCATCCGTTTGAAATCCAATGTAAACCTTCATTTATCTGACAGTACGGTACTGAAGTTTACTACAGATCCCTTCTTCTTCGACCTTGTGCAGACTCGCATAGAAGGAATAGATTGTTACAATATCTCTCCGTTGATTTATGCCTATGGAGAAACTAATATTGCCATCACTGGTAACGGGGTGATGGATGGCCAGGCTGATAGCAGTAATTGGTTCAGTGAAAACAGAATTCGTGGTATTGTACAGGAAGATGGTAAGAAAATAAATGAGAAAACTTTGTTGTATGAAATGAAAGAGGATTCTATTCCTTTTAAAGAACGTGTCTTTATGAGAGAGAATGGTATACGCCCCCAGTTTATCAACCTCTATAAATGTAAGAATATTCTATTGGAAGGATTTACTCTCAACCGTTCTCCGTTCTGGCTTATTCATCCGTTGTTGTCCGAGAATATCACTGTCAGGAAAGTCAAAATGCAGAGTCATGGCTATAATAATGATGGTTGTGATCCGGAATCATGCAGGAATGTATTGATTGAGGATTGTGATTTTGATACAGGTGATGATTGTATCGCCATCAAATCGGGACGTGATGAAGATGGCCGTTACTGGAATATCCCCAGTGAGAATATTATAGTCCGTCATTGTAGAATGAAGGATGGTCATGCCGGAGTAGCTATTGGCAGTGAAGTGACCGGAGGATGCCGTAACGTATGGGTGGAAAATTGTACCATGGACAGTCCTGAACTCGACCGTATTATCCGTATAAAATCAAATGCCATGCGAGGAGGCGAAGTAGAAAATATATTTATCCGGAATATTAGGGTAGGTGAATGTAAGGAGTCTATTTTAGGCTTTGAATTGAAATATTGGCATGTGGATGACGGACCGTATCTTCCTTATTTTCACAATATTCATTTGGAAAATATCACAAGTAAGAAAAGTCAGTATGTTTTGCATCTGGATGGTTTTGAGGATAAAATACAGGCGCGAGATATTTTTGTGAAAGATTGCACTTTTGATGGAGTGATGAAACCGGAAATAAATAAGGTGACTGGTGTTGAAAACATTCACTTTGAGAATGTAACAGTAAATGGACAGGATTTTAAAGGAGTATAAAGTAATGAACAGATTCGTATTTTTATTAGGTTTTCTTTTGATGGCATTGATGACGGTTACTCTTCAGGCTCAGAAAATAATTCCTTTGTGGCAGAATAATATGCCCAATAGCAAAGGTATAGTTCTTAAAGATTCTGTAGTCAGGGAACGTGTGGTACAAGTCGGAATTCCTGCTGTTCATGTTTATGAACCGTCAAAAGCCGAGCGTACCGGTACGGCGGTATTGATCATTCCTGGTGGCGGATATGTGAAACTGGCGCATGAAATCAGCGGTATCGCATTGGCAAAATGGTATAATACCTTGGGAGTAACGGCTTTTGTCCTGATACATCGTTTCCCGCAATCACCGGATGTAATAGAATCTTACAAAGCTCCTTTGCAGGATGGACAACGTGCTCTTCGCTATATACGTGCTCATGCGGAGGAATATGGAATAGATATTCATAAAGTGGGAGTGATGGGTTGTTCTGCCGGCGGTCATCTGGCCGCTTCATTGTGTGCTATTGATGAAGACTGGTCAAAAGTGGGCGATGCACTGGATGCATATAGTTGTAAACCTTCTTTTGCTGTATTGATATCTCCGGTTATTTCTATGGATGACGCTATTGTTCATAAAGGGAGCCGGACAAATCTGTTGGGAAAGCGGGAACAGGATATCGCTCTCAGAAACTTGTTTTCTTTGGAAAAACAAGTGGATGGTAACACGGCACCGGCTATCTTGTTTCATGCTTCTAATGACAAGGCTGTTTCTCCTTTGAACAGCATCGCTTATTATACAGCCTTGTATAAAGCGGGAATAGAGAAATCTTCGTTGCATCTGTTTCCTGTCGGCGGGCATGCCATCTCTTTGCGTGCACAAAGGGGAAGCACGGTCATGTGGCCGGAGTTGGCTGAAGCTTGGTTGATAGAGAATGGATTTCTTTCTCCATTATAAAAGTCGATGATATTTATTAATTTAATTATAAAATGACACGTAAGTTATTAAAAATAGCACTTGTAGTTTTGCTATCTGTAGTCAGCATCAGCATAGATGCTCAGGAAAAACCTGTATTATGGTATGATAAGCCTGCACAATATTGGGAAGAAGCTTTACCTCTCGGTAACGGACGGTTAGGGGCAATGGTTTATGGAAATCCGGTTCATGAAGAGATTCAGTTGAATGAAGAAACGGTATCGGCAGGTTCTCCTTATAAAAATTATAATCCTGAGGCTAAAGGAGCGTTGGCGACCATCCGTCAGTTAATTTTTGCTGGTAGATATCCTGAAGCTCAAGCGTTGGCAGGTGAAAAAATCCTCTCCAAGAACGGTTTCGGGATGCCATATCAGACAGTGGGCAGCTTGCGTCTGGACTTTCCTAGTCATGAAAATTATACAAACTTCCGTCGTGAATTGGATTTGGAAAAAGCTGTAGCCACGACTACTTATACTGTAAATGGTAATTATAATAATATAGGTGCTGTTGTTGGTAGTTCTAAATATGGAAATCCAAATTTAAAATGGGAAGAGACCAAGCAAACTAATTTTGGTTTAGATTTAAGTTTCTTGGACGGTCGTATCTACTTTACAGGAGATTATTATATAAAGAAAACGCATGATCTGTTGGCTGATCAAAAATTACCCTATACTACGGGATATGATAATATTCGTGTGAATTTGGCAAGTCTGGAAAATCGTGGTTTGGAACTTAGCGTTACAGCAGTCCCAGTTCAGACACGAGCTTTCAGTTGGACCACAACAGTTAACTGGTGGAAAAATAAAAACAAGATTTTGGACCTGGCTAAAGACGATTACGTAGATAGTAGTATTTGGTTAGTTGCTAAAGGTAAGCAAGCTGGTCTGTGGTATGGATGGAAAAATACAGGTGTATTTGAATATGATTGTAGTAATGCTTATACGGCGGATTGGAAAAATCGCTTAACTCCTGTGTTAAAGAGAGACGAACATAATAACGTAATTATAGGTTTGGATGGTCAACCTACTGTATTAGGATACTTAAATGCAGATGGAAGTGAATACCATGGTGAAGTAAAGAAAATAAAGCATAACGGAACTGTTGCATCTGGTGGTGATGTGATTTGGGAAAACTTGAATGAAGATGGTGATATAGACGAGTCTGATAAACAAGTTTTAGGTAAAGCTACCCCCACTTGGTATGCCTCATGGAGTAACTCTTTAAATTATAAGAATTTCTCCTTAAGATTCCGATTCTATTTGAGTTGGGGAGGAAAAGTTTATAATGATTTGAAACGTTATACTACAACTTGGGGAGGTAGCTCTCATAAACAGCATCCGGAATATGTACTTCAAGGTTGGAGATATCCTGGACAAATTACTGATTGGTATGCTTTGAACACTCGTAATAGGACAACATTGAATCGTGAGCAATTGAATAGTCAATATTTGGAAGATGGTTCATTCCTTCGTTTGCAAAGTATCCGTTTGAGCTATACACTGGAACGTGAATGGTTAGCTAAGACTCCTTTCCGTAATGTTCAGGTATATGTTTATGGCAATCAACTTCTTACTTGGACTAATTATACAGGGTATGATCCTGAAGTGAGTGGTAATAAAGTTCTAACTCCAGGTAGAGATGATTCTAAATATCCTCATTGTCGTGAGTTAGGTTTTGGTATTAATGTTGGATTTTAAAGAAGGAAGATAATATGAAAAAATATATATTATTGGCATTAACAGGGATTCTGTTATTTACAAGTTGCGATGATTTTTTAGATCGAACTCCTAAATCAGATTTAGCTCCTGAGAATTATTTCAGAGATAAAAAGGATATGACATATTGGAATGCAGGTATTTACTCAGCTTTTGC
>OGLF01001331.1_pt1 | contig 13909 bp, 7 predicted proteins | sample 1572701 | NCBI WGS metagenome assembly OGLF01 (sample SAMEA2581910, study PRJEB24529) | metagenome | biome: Human gut stool | place: China | collected 2011 | reverse complement strand
TTCGTCCCACAATCGTTATATTATCGTCCGACAGTTGTTGAATTATCGTCCGACAGTTGTCGGACGATAATTCAACAACTGTCGGACGATTAATTCTTAGTAAGCAAAAATATAGAATAAAGCATATAATACAGATAAATCATTAACTTTGCCTGCAGAAAACAGAAATAGTTTATGGCCAAAAAAAACGGAAACATCCTGATTGTCGATGATAACCGAGGCGTACTTACCGCCTTGCAGCTTTTGTTAAAGCCATATTTTGAAGGGATAATCACACTTCCCTCTCCCGTAACCCTGCCCAGCGTATTGCGAGAAAGGTCATGGCAAGTGGTTCTTCTTGACATGAACTTCACCTCGGGCATCAATACCGGCAACGAGGGACTATACTGGCTCCATGAAATAAAGAAGCAATGTCCCACCCTGCCCGTAGTGCTGTTTACCGCCTATGCCGACATTGACCTTGCCGTACGGGGAATCAAGGAAGGAGCCACAGACTTCGTCGTAAAACCCTGGAACAACCAGAAACTGGTGGAAACCTTACTGAATGCCGTATCAGCTTCTGAAACAAAATCTCCGGCCAACGGCCCAAATGCCGGACGTACGGCAGAAAGCAGCCACCTGTTTGCAGATACCCGCAACATGTATTGGGGAAACAGCCCCGCCATGCAGCAGCTCCGCCTTTTGGTGGAAAAAGTGGCCTCTACCGATGCCAATATCCTTATTACGGGCGAGAACGGTACCGGTAAAGAGATGCTGGCACGCGAAATTCACTCCCTTTCACCGCGCAACCGGCAGGAGATGGTAAGTGTGGATATGGGTGCAGTCACCGAAAGCCTTTTCGAGAGCGAACTGTTCGGCCACATGAAAGGCTCTTTCACCGATGCCCATGCCGACCGTGCCGGCAAGTTCGAAGCAGCCAGCCGCAGCACCCTCTTTCTCGATGAAATAGGCAATCTCCCCTACCATCTGCAAGCCAAACTGCTGACCGCCATCCAACGACGCAGCATTGTCCGTGTAGGCAGCAACACTCCCATTCCCGTAGACATACGGCTGATTTGCGCTACAAACCGCAATCTGCCCGAGATGGTGGCAAAAGGCGAATTCCGCGAGGACTTGCTGTACCGCATCAACACGATACATCTCGAGATACCTTCGTTGCGCGAGCGGCCCGAAGACATCATCCCCCTTGCAGAGCTTTTCATCGCCCGCTTCTGCAAGCAATATGACAAGCCCCCCGTCCGCCTGACGGACGGCGCTTGCGAGAAACTTACGCTCCACCCCTGGTACGGCAATATCCGCGAACTGGAACATGCCATCGAAAAAGCCATTATTATCTGTGACAACGAAACCCTTCCCGCAGAACTGTTCCAGCTGGCACGGCGAACCGGCACTCCCGAAGCAGCCGCATCCACGCTCGAAGAAATGGAAATGCAGATGATACGGAAGACGCTCGACAAATGTAGCGGAAATCTCTCTGCCGTCGCCGCACAGCTGGGTATCACCCGCCAGACGTTGTACAACAAAATGAAGAAGTATGGCCTTTAATTATTCATTCCGCGTTGCCGTCAGTCTGGCAGTAGCACTCCTTGCAGGGGTGATGTGGACTGTAGACGTATTTTGGGGCGCGTTCTGCACTGCGCTGCTTCCCATAGCCCTGTACTGGCAGCAGAAGCTATACCGCCATCACGTGCGGAAAGTGCTTTTCATGCTCGACGCCATCGAAAACAATGACAATGCCATCCACTTCTCCGAAACGGAAAACACTGCCGACGCACGCCTCGTGAACCGTGCATTGAACCGGGTTGCCCATATACTTTATAATGTGAAAAGTGAAACAGCCCAGCAAGAAAAGTACTACGAACTCATTCTGGACTGCGTGAATACCGGTATCCTTGTCCTGAACGACAATGGTGCCGTATATCAAAAAAACAGCGAAGCACTCCGTTTGCTGGGCCTCAATGTCTTTACCCACGTCAGTCAGCTGAACCGCGTAGACCCGCGTCTTTCGTCCCTTCTTGTCAATTGCCGCCCGGGAGACAAATTGCAAATGCCTTTCAACAACGAACGAGGTACTGTGAACATGTCTGTCCGCGTCAGCGACATTACAGTCCGTAAAGAGCATCTGCGCATCCTCGCCCTGAACGACATCAACAACGAGCTGGATGAAAAGGAAATAGATTCCTGGATTAGGCTTACCCGCGTACTGACGCACGAAATAATGAATGCCGTCACTCCCATAACCTCCCTGAGCGATACACTGCTGGGACTGACCGAGGCACAAGCCTCCAAAGAAGAAATCAGAAACGGCCTGCAGACTATCAGCAGTACAGGCAAGGGCCTGCTCTCTTTTGTGGAATCATACCGGAAATTCACCCGTATTCCCACCCCCGAACCATCCTTGTTCTACGTAAAAAGCTTTATCGAGCGGATGGTCGAACTCGCCCGTCACCAGCACCCCGATGTCCGGGTCACCTTTCATACGGACATCGCGCCAAGCGACCTTATTCTATATGCCGATGAAAACCTGGTATCACAAGTGGTCATCAACCTACTGAAAAATGCCATACAAGCCATCGAATCGGATAAAAATACAGATAAAGAAGGACATATCAACATACGTGCCTACTGCAACGAAGCGGAAGCCATACTGATAGAAATTTCCAACAACGGACCTGCCATTCCCAATGACATTGCCGAACACATATTTATCCCCTTCTTTACGACCAAAGAGGGCGGAAGCGGTATTGGATTGAGTATTTCCCGGCAAATAATGAGGCTTTCCGGCGGAAATTTATCCTTATTGCCTGGTAAAGAAACCACCTTTATTTTAAAATTCAATTGAACTATTTTAGATTTGTATTTGTTAAACACATTGCATATCTTTGTACTATTAGACATAAGAAACATCACATTTCAAACTATATAGCATAGAATTTATGATATTTACAGCAGGAAACATACTACTTATAGGTTCCATATTACTTTTCGTCAGCATCATTGTCGGCAAGACCGGCTACCGTTTCGGAGTACCTGCGTTATTGCTTTTCCTTGTCGTCGGTATGCTGTTCGGCAGTGACGGATTGGGATTGCAGTTCCACAACGCCAAGGAAGCACAGTTCATCGGCATGGTTGCACTCAGCATCATTCTGTTCTCCGGTGGCATGGACACCAAGTTTACGGAGATAAAGCCCATATTGACTCCCGGCATTGTTTTGTCAACTGCAGGAGTGCTGCTCACGGCCCTCTTTACCGGATTATTTATCTGGTGGCTGTCCGGCATGAGCTGGACCAACATCCACCTGCCGTTGATAACCTCCCTTTTGCTTGCATCCACCATGTCATCTACCGACTCAGCCTCTGTATTCGCCATTCTGCGTTCACAAAAAATGAACCTGAAGCATAATCTGCGCCCCATGCTGGAACTGGAAAGCGGTAGTAACGACCCGATGGCATATATGCTGACAATCGTGCTGATTCAATTCATCCAGTCCTCCGGAATGGGAGTTCCCCAGATATTGGGCTCTTTTGCCATACAGTTCATTGTCGGTGCCGCAACCGGTTATTTCCTCGGAAAGCTGGCCATCCTTATGCTGAACCGGCTGAATATAGACAACCAGGCACTCTATCCTATCCTGTTGCTGTCCTTTGTATTCTTCACCTTCTCCATCACCGACCTGCTGAAAGGCAACGGTTACCTGGCCGTGTATATCGCCGGAATGATGGTAGGCAATAACAAAATCATGCACCGGAAAGAGATTTATACTTTTATGGACGGACTGACCTGGCTTTTCCAAATCATCATGTTCCTCTGCCTCGGTCTGCTTGTCAACCCCCATGAGATGCTGGAAGTTGCAGTCGTGGCATTGCTCATCGGCGTATTCATGATTGTCGTGGGACGTCCTCTCAGCGTTTTTCTTTGCCTGCTGCCTTTTGGCAAGAGAATCACCCTCAAGTCACGGCTATTCGTATCGTGGGTAGGATTACGTGGCGCAGTACCCATTATCTTTGCCACCTATCCCGTGGTGGCTGACGTGCCCGGTGCCCATGTCATCTTCAACATCGTATTTTTCATAACCATCGTCTCACTGGTCATCCAGGGTACCACAGTCTCCTGGGTAGCCCGGCTGCTTGGCCTCTCCACCCCGCTGGAAAAGACCGGAAATGATTTCGGAGTTGAACTGCCCGAAGAGATTGACTCCAACCTGCACGACATGACCATTACACAAGAAATGCTGGAGCAGGCAGACACCCTGAAAGACATGAACCTGCCCAAAGGCACACTGGTGATGATTGTAAAACGTGGCGATGAGTACCTCATTCCGAACGGAACATTAAAACTTCATGCCGGTGACAAGCTGCTTCTTATTTCGGAAAATAGCAAGGAATAAGAATTACAGATAAGTTTCTATCCGTTTCAGGGCAAGAAAAAAGTGGAAACTATTTGCTTTGCATCACTATAAGACCTATCTTTGCGCAGTTTTAACTAAAGTGTGCAACAGCTGAATGGAACAAGAACAAGGGTTCATCGATTATATAGAACAAAGCATTATTAAAAACTGGGATCGCAACGCCCTGACAGACTACAAAGGAATTACACTGCAATACAAAGATGTAGCACGGAAAATAGCCAAATTCCATATCGTATTGGAAAGCGCCGGCATTAGGCCCGGTGACAAGATTGCCGTTTGCGGACGTAACAGTGCACATTGGGCAGTCGCTTTTCTGGCTACAGTTACCTATGGAGCTGTCATTGTTCCCATTCTGCATGAGTTCAAGGCCGACAATATCCACAACATCGTCAACCATTCCGAAGCCAAGCTGCTGTTTGTCGGCGACCGGGCATGGGAAAACCTCAATGAAGAGGCAATGCCCCTGCTGATGGGTATCGTACTGCTGACGGACTTCACTCCGGTAGTTTGCCGCAACGAGCAGCTGATGGAGGCTTTCGAACATCGCAACGTCCTCTATGGCACACGTTTCCCCAAGAATTTCCGTCCCGAGCATATCAGCTACCGCAAGGAGGAATCACCCGAAGAACTGGCTGTCATAAACTATACTTCGGGCACCACGGGATATTCCAAAGGGGTCATGCTCCCCTATCGCAGCCTTTGGTCCAATGTTGCATATTGCCATGAGATGCTCCCCGTACGTCCGGGCGACCATATTGTATCCATGCTACCTCTGGGACATGTATTTGGTATGGTGTACGATTTTCTATACGGTTTTTCCGCAGGCGCCCATCTGTATTTCCTTACCCGTATGCCGTCTCCCAAGATTATTGCACAGTCATTCTCCGAAATCAGGCCACGGGTCATTTCGTGTGTACCGCTTATCGTAGAAAAGATTATCAAGAAGGATATCCTGCCCCGGATAGACAATAAAATAGGCAAGCTGCTATTGCGGATGCCCATTGTCAACGATAAAATCAAGGCTGACATGCGCAAAAAGGCAATGGAAGTATTCGGCAGTAATTTCGATGAAATAATCATCGGAGGAGCACCGTTCAATGCCGAAGTGGAACGCTTCCTGAAGCAGATAGGCTTCCCCTATACCATTGCATACGGAATGACGGAATGCGGCCCCATCATTTGTTCCAGCCGCTGGGAAACATTGAAACTGGCCTCTTGTGGCAAGGCAACCACCCGCATGGAAGTAAAGATAGACTCTCCCGACCCTCAGAACGTGGCAGGAGAAATAATCTGTAAAGGTGCCAATCTGATGCTGGGCTATTACAAAAATGCCGAAGCGACTTCCCAAATCATCGATGTAAACGGCTGGCTGCACACCGGCGACCTTGCAACGATGGATACCGAAGGATATGTCACTGTCCGCGGACGCAGCAAAAACATGTTGCTCACAGCCAGTGGTCAGAACATCTACCCCGAGGAGATTGAAAGCAAACTGAACAACATGCCCTATGTGTCCGAATCACTGATCGTATTGCAGAAAGACAAGCTCGTGGCTCTTATCTATCCGGATTTTGACGATGCATTCGCCCATGGTATGGAACAATCGGACATCGAAAAGGTTATGGAGGACAATCGGAATGAATTGAATCTGCAATTACCGGCCTACTGCCAGATAACAAAAGTCAAGATACACTTCGAGGAGTTCGAGAAAACGGCAAAGAAGAGCATTAAAAGATTTATGTATCAGGAAGTAAAAGGGTAAGGGGAATGTGTCAAAACCTTCTTTAACGCTTTATTTTAGGCGCGGATGACGCAGATTTCACGGATTTAGTTTATTGAATCCGCATTATTCCGCGTAATCCGCGCCTAATATTATAACATTATAAAAGTCTTCATGTGCTTTTGACACATTCGCATCCTTTTTGTTAACAAAAATAGAAGCAAAGGAATAAACGGCTAATAAGTGTTATAAAACATACTTTTTTAGTTGGATAATTTGCAGATTTATCAAAAGTCCGTATCTTTGCAATGTGTTTTTCATAGTATTAGATTTAAGGTTAACAAAGGTTGGAGTACAGCGGTACTCCTTTTTTTATGCCCGTAAATCAGATATTCCCGGAAAGCCTCTTCAGTCCCTTCAATACAGATTTATCTTTCACCTCCATGATGCTGATGGCATAGCCACCACCGGAAGCAGCTTTCAGTTTCAAGACCGTTTTGGGAGAAACGATACCTTTACGGATAACATAAGCTTGCGGATTTGTTTTATAATCGGCATCTTTTGCATCGGCATAGACGGTTGCAATATACTGCTTGTCTGCATCCAGGAAGTCCAGTTTCAGAGTTGAAGCATGTCCGTGCTCACTGCTGGTACAACCGATAAACCAGTCATTCGTACCTTTTGCCTTACGGGCAACAGTGATGTAACGTCCCGGCTCAGCTTCCAGATAGCGGCTGTCGTCCCAATCCACAGCCACATCTTTGATGAACTGGAAAGCATCCATGAAACGCTCATAATTCTCAGGAAGGTCGGCAGCCATTTGTAGAGGGCTGTACATAGTGACATAAAGTGCCAGCTGACGCGTCAAGGTAGTATTGGCATGCGTATGGCTGTTCGGATTCAACTTATTGATGTCCATTTCAAAGATACCGGGCGTATAGTCCATCGGACCACCCTGCAAACGGGTAAACGGAAGTACCGTTGTGTGGAAGGGCTTGTTACCAGCAAAAGCCTCGTACTCCGTGCCTCGGGCAGATTCATTGCCTATCAGATTGGGATAGGTACGGCATAAACCAGTCGGACGTACCGCTTCATGGGCATTGACCATTATCTTGTGTTTGGCAGCTTCGGTCACGGCGTATAGGTAATGGTTGTTCATCCATTGTCCATAGTGATGCTCACCACGGGGAATCATATTGCCTACGTAGCCACTCTTTACCGAATTATATCCATATTTATTCATCAGACGGTAGGCAGCTTCCATGTGCCGCTCATAGTTACGGACGGAAGCCGATGTTTCATGGTGCATCATCAGACGGACACCCTTGGAATGAGCATATTCATTCAGATACTTGATGTCAAAATCGGGATAAGGAGTCACGAAATCGAAAACATAATCCTTGGAATTACCGAACCAGTCTTCCCAACCCGTATTCCAACCCTCCACCAATACCTGGTCAAAACCGTGTTCGGCAGCAAAGTCTATGTACTTCTTCACATTAGCCGTGTTGGCCGGATGAATGCCGTTCGGTTTCACCTTGGAATAGTCCGTATCATCCAGTTTCACAGAAGGGAGGTCAAAAGTATATGCCCAGGGCTTTCCCCCTGCAATCATTTCCCACCATACGCCGACATATTTCACCGGCTTAATCCAGGAGGTATCATCATACTTACAAGGCTCATTCAGATTGAGAATCAAATTGGAGGCCAGTATCTCGCGGGCATCATCACTGACTATGACCGTACGCCAGGGAGTATGGCAGGGAGACTGCATATACCCTTTATTTCCTTGAGCATCCGGAGTCAGCCAGGATTCAAAAACGAGGTTCTTGTCATCCAGGTTGAGATGCATGCAAGAGTAGTCCACCAAGGCTGCCTCGTGCAGGTTAAGGTACACTCCATCAGCTGTTTTAAGCTGTATGGAAGTCTGGACACCTGTCGGCGAAAAGACAGTTTGTGACGCATTGTCACTCACAGCTCCCTGCAGCAGTCCACGGATTTCAGAGAGTTTGGACTCCGTATAATCATATTCCTGGGTATCATAATCTCCCGGAATCCACCAGGCAGTATGGTCGCCGGTCATGGCAAATCGGGAATGCTCTTCCTTTATCACAAAATAAACCAGATTCTTCTGTTGCGGAAACTCATAACGGAATCCCACGCCGTCATCATATACCCGAAAACGGATATTCATAAAACGAGTGGTAGACGGTTGTTCAAGTTCTACCAGCAATTCGTTGTAGTGGTTGCGGATATCTTTTGTCTCCCCCCACACCGGTTGCCAGGTTTCATCGAAAGTGGAAGTAGAAGTCCTTACTACTTTGAAACCATCCATCAGGCTGGTAGTTCCTTTCAGTTCCAATCCCAACGTACTGGGATTGATGACAGGAGCCCCTTTATAATCCACCTGATAGGCTGGTCTCCCGTCTTTTGTCAGTTCAAAATCCAGCTTCACCATGCCCGAAGGGGATGAAATGCCTTCAGCATTCCCCGCCAGGACAGAAAAAAACAAAGCCGCGCTAAGTACAAATTTCTTCATAATAATGATATGTTTTTTGTGTTAATAGACAAACTCAATGATATGTTCCTTTCCATCATCCGGCAACCTCAGCAGGCAGGTCCCCTGCTTCTTGTCGGGACACCAGGCAGTTATCGTAAACTCTGTCTCCCGATTTTCTTCCAGCTTTCCGACATTCGTTTTCTTGATTTTCTGACCGTCCAGCAAAGCTGTTTTCGGCATCTGTTCCGTATAGATGCAGAACATCAGGTTTCGTTGGCCGGGTAAGCTATATTTCTCACCGGTCCGTGTACCTACTTTCAGCGTATAGCCTGTGTCGGTAGTCTGGCAAGTAATAGGAGTGCGCATGAACTCTCCACGCAAATATCCTAAATCAGTTCCTGCATCTTCATAAAGCGAGAAGGTAGTTTCACTGCCCGCTGCAGCAGGAAATATCTCAAACGTAACCGGATAGACCGGTTTCTCATCCGTATAGTTCATGACCGGCATTTGAGGTATGATACTTCCCTGCTTTACAAACATAGGAATAGTATTGAGGGGAGCATCCACCGTCATCCATTGCTCACCGCTATATGCTGTGTGTTTGTTGTTGTAGTCAATCCAAGTTCCTTCAGGAAGATACACATTCTTGTTTCGCGCTCCTTTCTTTACCACCGGAGCAACCAGCAGTTCGCTGCCAAACATGAACTGGGCATCCGTAGAGAACGTTTCCATATCTGCCGGATATTCCAGAAACATCGGTCGCATGAGAGGCAACCCCGTTTCGTGTGCTTCGCGGGCATACGTATAGATATAAGGCAAAAGGCGATACTTCAATTCGATGGCCGCCTTGGCATTCTTCTCGGCCTCTTCGCCGAACAGCCACGGCTCCACAGCCACGTTGCCCTCATGATGAATGCGGCTCAGGGGATTGAAAGCGCCCATCTGTATCCACCGCGTATAAAGTTCAGCCATCGCAGGATAATCCTCTATATCTCCGCAATAACCGGTAATGTCACAAGTAGTAAAAGGAATAATTCCCAAACCGGCAGACAACAGTACCGGAATCTGATTGGCCATCTGTCCCCAACCCTGCGTCACGTCATCACCGTTTCCACAGTCACCGGTCCAGCCGAAGGTATAGCGTTGCAAGCCCGCAAAAGCGGCACGTGTCATCTGAAATACGCGACGGTTAGGATTCCGTTTTTCAAACTGCTCCTTCACCACCTTATCCCACGTAAGACCATAAACATTGTGAATCTCATCATGCATGCCCAAATGGTGTTTCATCACCAGGCGTTCCGTCTGCTCCTCATTGCTCCAGGCAGGTTCACCCATATCAGTCCAGAAACCGGCAATGCCATCATCAATGGGCTTCTGCTGATAAGCTCCCCACCAGTCTGCCACAGCAGGAAGGGTGAAGTCCACTACGCCACAATTACCGCCCCAGGGCCAGGGCATGTCATAACTCCTGCCGTTGGTGGAGTCCTTTACCAGATACCCTAACCTATCGGCTTCCTCCCATTGCCGCTTATTGGCTTGTGAAATGACCGGATCTTGCGAAACCACCACCTTGAAGCCCATATCCTTGAGGTCTGCAAGCATCTTTTTCGGATTCTCGTAGTTCCCTTTCCGCCACTCAAAATCCTGCAAATACTGTGTCCAGCCTATGTCCTGGTAAATAACATCACAAGGAATTCCGCGCTTACGATAGCCTTCAGCTATTTCATAAGACAATTTCTCGCTCGTCAGCAGTCCCCGGCATTGTGCAAAGCCCAATGCCCATTTAGGAGGCATTATGGGTTTTCCCGTCAGGTCGACATATTGTTTCATGATTTCCTTATAATCCTTCCCGAAGATGAAATAATAAATCATCTCTCCCCCAGGAGCCTCGAAACTGTAGTAATCGCGGCTTTCCGTACCAAACTTAAATTCGGTCTTATACGTATTGTCCAGGAAAATACCATAACGATAACTGCTCATAAAGAACGGAATACTCTTGTAGAGCGGGTCCTCAACGGTACTATAACAAGGCTTGTCACTGTTCCACATCTTGTAGGCTTCGCCGCGACGGTCCAGCTTGCCGGTCTTTTCTCCCAAGCCGAAGAAGTGTTCGTCACGACGGAGGGTCTTGTATTCCAATTTGCGCTGCCCGTTACTGATATGCCCCTTATCGGCATAATCACTGAACAGCAGTTTCTGATACTTGTCGAATATCTGTAAGTTAAACGGAGACTTGTTTACCCGGATACGGAGTTTAGGGGTAAAAATCTCGTAGCAGGCATTCTGTTCGTCCACATGGACGGTACCGACATCCTCCAGGTCCTCATTGACGACGGCAAAGGAAGGATTATTCCGCTGGAAACTACCGTCGGGAGAAAACCATATACGTACCGTAGACTGGCTACACAGACGTAATTGTATGGCAGAACTGTCATTTAAATAGAAGGTCACACTCCGGTCGTCACTGGTATAGGAAGTGCAGTCTCCGGTGCGGTTCTGTGCATTCGCATATACTGAAAATGCACAGACGGCAAAAAATAAAAATATATATTTCTTCATTACTATAATCTGTTTGTTCCTTTATTGGATACTCTTATTCCATCACAAGCATGCTCCAGTACTTCAGCAAGGGCAAGATAAAGGTAACCGTGCCGTCCTTCTGTTCGAATGACAGTTCCTGCGAAGCACCGGCATGGAAATCGGGCGATGCAACCCATATCTTGTTCACTTTACCGGAAACATTCATCTTCAACGGCACGTCGGACACCAGACGCGGTTCGGGCATTGTTCCGTTCAAATCCCTCCAGCTTAAGTTATCCGCATTGAGGAAGTTGAGCAGATGAATGACTTGCCTGCCATTTACATTCTTGGCATATACAGTGATGGCAGACTTCTGCGGCGGCCATGCATTCAGAGAAAGATTCCGCGCAGCATCCGTACAGTTCAGAGAAACGGAAATCTCCGCCTCCGTATCTTTATCACGAAGCAGGTTCTGATAAGCCGTCATAAAGTCATAATAACGAATCATGGCTGTTTTCAGTACATCGTTCATCTGCAAAGCCGTGCTTGGAAAGTACTCGCGGCATAGCATGTGGTCACCCAATTCCAAATGAGAGCCTCCCAAAGCAAATATCACAGCATCCGTCAGCAGCACACCCGGTGTATTGAACTCACCGGTACTGCTACCTGCCTTGTCATAGTTCATATATGCGGCAAACACCGTTTTCAAGGCATGGTTGCCATACTGGTCGTTCGCTTTGATAATGGTGTGCAGATCCTTGAAGCCTGCCTCATCGCCCCATACTTCATTATAAAGGAAATCCACTTTACCCGTACCAGCTATCTGGGAAGCTCCATAGCTGGAGACGGCATTCATCACCAAACGCTTGTCCGGATGCTTCTGTTTCATGGCTTCGATGAACGAGGCATATCCCTTAGGCAGATTTACCTTATTGCCATCATAGTCATAGCGGTCACCCCGGTTTCCCAGTTGATCTATCTGATAACCGTCAAAGTCCAGATTGGCATAAACATCATCGTTTTTCTGGGCAATATATGCCTGCCATTCCGTATTGGTGGGATTGAGCAGGAAGATATTACTTTTCCAACTGGAGGGCAAGTCATGCGAATCCTTATCCATACGTCCCGTGTTCTTGAATATGTACCATTCTTCCTTTACTCCGTCGGAAACGGCATCGTCCAAAGCTCCGAAACATAGATTGTAGAACATGGACTTCATGCCCAGGCTGTGTTGTGTAGAGATATACTTCTTCACTACCTCGGTATAGACCTCCCGGTTGGCAATGTCCTTATAGACCTCGTCCAGATGCTCACGCGTACCGCCCAACGGCCAATGATGCTTGTTGTGCCAATCCTGAAACTGTACCCCGTTAATGTGGCAACGGTTCAGGAAAGCCATCTCCTTCTCTATCACTCCATCCACCTTTTTCGAAGCATCAAAAGTGGCAACGAAACCATAACGTGGAAAACGTGTCCAGTCACTGGATACATCTACGGCAATAGTACCAAGAATAACCTCTGTTCCATTCTCTTTTGTACGGTATACATCCACCAGATAACCGGTATAATCGGTTGCCGGAGCAGTCCAAGTCCAAGTAGTACCGACAGCAGCCTGCTCCGATACAACCTTGTCCATTGTCCGGTAGCGGATTTTAGCTCCGGCAGGAAGGGCGTCAGCTGTAAAAGAAACACTCTCGCCCGGCCGGTAACATGCCTTGTCGGTAGTGAGATTGACCGTCAAGTCCGAGGTGACTGGGGTTACTTCCGTAACCCCTCCACTCTCTCCGCCTCCACCGGTACCGCTACCGGTATCATCACTCTCCTTGCTGCATGCAACCAGCAGCAAGGCTACCATTGTTGTATAAACTATCTTCTTCATCTATTGTAGATACCTATTGTTTCACGATTGAAATTGTCTCTTCCAGCTGATTCAAAGTAATCAGATAGGAACCTGCTGTCGTAATCTTCCACTTCTGGTCGATGCCGCCTACCATCACGTCCAGATATTGCGCTTTGAACGCTTCGTCTGATTTATCAAGGAAAAGCATCGGTTCTGTTTCTCCTGCAGGCTGTTTGTCTGCTACAGCCGGCATGAACCAGGCTCCATTCCAATCTTCCTGCTTATCACAAGTAAATTTCAACTCACCGGCATTCAGCGTACCTTTCCAAGTAAACACATACGGATTATCCGTTGTCTGCATCGGCGTAGCATCACCAATCGTCCAACCGGCCGGAGTAGCATCACCTACCATATAAATCATCTCATACGGAGTAAATTCGCTCATCATCATGCGTTCCTTACCACTACGGATATCCATGCAAATCTTGTAGGCCTTGCCGCATTCCCCGTCTTTCAGCACCCATTTATTGTCCGGGTCGAACCCTTTCACAAACACCACTTCTGTATCGGTATAAGCAGCATCGGCATTCTTGGCCTTATACATGTTCTCCCAACTTCCATCGGAGGTTCCGAACTTGAATTCCCCTCCTTTGCCCACTTCAAAGAACTTGCCGAAGCGGAACAAGTATGGATCGAGCACATCTTGTTTCATCTTCACGAATCCCCAATCCGTAGCGTTACCCACAAAATAAAGCTGGTCGTAGGCAGGTGCCAACGTCTCTGTCTGGGTCAATGTAAGAACACCGGTAAACAGATTGGCTTCGACGATGTAATTATGGTCTTCTTCGACAACAAAAGGTTCATCCGGCTGGTCATCACTGCTACGAAGAACCAGCAATCCATCTGTTCCTTTGTTGTAA
>OGLF01001317.1_pt1 | contig 14025 bp, 10 predicted proteins | sample 1572701 | NCBI WGS metagenome assembly OGLF01 (sample SAMEA2581910, study PRJEB24529) | metagenome | biome: Human gut stool | place: China | collected 2011 | reverse complement strand
CCTTTGACAGTTCCTCCCAAAACAGTTTTTTAAATTCTGCCGAGAAATGTACAATACTCGGTGATACATCCAGCACATATTTGCTATTTCTTAGTGTGAGCATTTCCTGTTCTGTAAACTTTTTGTTTGCCATAATTTCCTCCAATTCATTTTTATTTTAATATCAATCTGAATCGGAGTCAAAAATCGATTTTGTCCAAAATAAAGGGAATCATCAGAACCATGTCCGAAGTTAAGGGTTCCCTGTAAACTCATTGTATAGATTTAAGGGATTTCGTTAAAACTTACTGTCTAATGGTAAGGGTTTTAAAAACTCAAACTGTCTAATCTATAGGGTACATTTTAGTACATAATAAAAAATAACTTTCACAAGTGTCTTATCTATACTATTCAGTTCTTCCTCTATATACTTAATCTCCATAACCACATACTCCTTTTCATGACATTAAGTATAGCAGAAATCATGTTATTATGCCACTCATGGCATTTTTCTGATTGGTCATTATGACAGTGGATAACACTTCTAAAAAGCCAGTATTTCTGGTGTTTTAGAACTATTATCCACATAAGGCAGGACACAGGGATGTATTAATTCTTTTATGTCCTGTATTTAGTGGATAACTCATATATAGATTCCTACTCTCCATGTTGTTTTCCATAAGATAATCAACCTCAATCATTGAATTCATATTCGGTTGATAATAGCGGAATAAATGCATTTATACAATCTAAAATTGTTGTGGCTGTGTAGTTCTAAAACAAATCGACGATATTTGAAGCTTACACGCTTATTATTTGTCAGGTACTTGATAAAGTCATTCTTCTCAGCTCCAAATCTTGTAAGTGGAAGTCCTACAGCAAGAAATACCTTTGCCTCTGCAAGACCTCTTCTTTTAAGTTCCTTAGCAACTGCTGCAAGTGTGAGAAGATAAAAGCTGTCATCTTCGACCTTGGTATCCTTTACTTCCTGCCTCACAGTTCCAACCTTATAGAACTTTCCTTCATACTCAAGTACATCGCCGAAAAGTGCCGGAGTTGTTGTAATCTCCTTAACACCTGTGACAAATACCTGAGTTACGGTTTTCATCATCGACCAGCCGTGGTCAATTCCAATTATAATATCATTCTTAAATTACTGTGTAACATTTTTAAATTTCCGACTCTCTCATCATACTATGTTAAACTGTTAGTAAATCTTATAAATGACTCTCTTCCCTTTTCATCTGTCTTGTATACACTTGCACACTCAAGCACCTGAACGAACACTTTGCCAATCTCTGATTTTATTATCTCATCAATATTGCCGCTGGTTATATCATAATTATCTTTCCAGCTTTCAACCCATTCTGCATGCTTTTCAATTTCGCTGATTAAGCGGACATCTTCATTATTTAACAGAGCGTTTTTTAAAATGCCCATTTCCTTATCAAGTCTTGCTGGAAGTATAGCCATTCCCATAACCTCAATAAGACCAATATTCTCTTTCTTTATATGATGAAGATTTGCTGACGGATGATACACACCCCAAGGACACTCCTTAGTCGTAATATTATTCCTTAATACAAGATCCATCTCGTAATTATCAGCTTTTCTTCTACATATCGGAGTTATCGTATTATGCTGTTCACCTTCGGTATTGCAGTATATGAAAGCTTCTTCATCAGTGTAGCCTCTCCATTTGTCTAATATATAATCGCAGGCATTAACAAGACTTTCTTTATTATTACTGCTAAGTCTTATTACTGACATAGGCCAGTTAAGAATTCCTGCCTTGACATCACCAAACTGCCCCATATCAAATGTATATACATATTCTGCCCTTGCCATAGGAAACTCATATGCACCACCCTGAAAATGGTCGTGGCTTAATATCGAACCGCCAACAATCGGCAGGTCAGCATTAGAACCTAATGTATAATGAGGAAATTTTTCTGTGAACTCGATAAGCTTCTTAAATGTACTCTTATCAATCTTCATAGGTATATGCTTGTCATTAAACACTATGCAATGTTCGTTATAATATACATATGGCGAATACTGCATATAATATTTCTCGCCGCTTAATTCAAGCGGTATAACCCTCAAATTCTGTCTTGCAGGATGTGACAGCGTACCGGCATAACCTTCATTTTCCTTACACAAAAGGCACTTTGGATAACCGCTTGCCGCCATCTGTCCCTGCTTAATTATATCCTTCGGGTCTTTCTCTGGCTTTGACAGATTAATCGTTATATCTATAGTGCCATATTCTGAATTGTACTTCCATTTCTGGTCCTTCTCAATTCTGTCACAGCGTATATAATTGCAGGCTTTATTAAGTTCATAGAAATAGTCTGTCGCAAGCTTTGGATTATTATTATAAAGCTCCTTAAAATGCTTTCTTACAACAGAAGGCATTGGAGTAAGTACACCCATTATCTTAGTGTCAAATATATCCCTGTTAAGCTGGGTATCATCAATAAGTCCGTCATTTATGACTGTTTCAAGGCAGTCTGAGAGAATTTCAGATATTCTCCTTGTAGAATGCTTCTTACTATCAACATCGCCCTTAATTGCCTCACCGTCTGTATTAAGTCCGATTTTTTCAAAGACTTCCAGCAGTCTGTTAGTTACATATATCTTGTCTTCATCTTCTATCAGTTTATTCATTAAAGCATAATTAACAAGCTCTAATATAAGACTGTCTATATCTCTCATATTATTCTAACACCTCCGCAATGTCTGATTTGTAATATCATACTTGCACCATCACCGAATATCCTATCCATATTTCTTCTGTATTCATCTACGGCATTATCTTTGACAATTGCAAGTATTGTTCCTGCAAATCCACCTCCGTGAACCCTGCATACTCCATTACTGTATGCACCATTACTATATGAACCATTATCACCTAAGAATATTTCACTCATCATAAGTCCAAGTGAAACGCCCTGATTGGCAGTATCTTTGGTTGAATATATATTTTGAAGATATTTGTAAGATGAATCACCAGACTTTGATACCAGCCTTAAGAATTCATCAATATTTCCAGATGTAAGAGCCTTTACTTCATTTTCTACTCTATCATTTTCCTCTATAAAATGAACTGCTCTTAGTATGCTCCTGTCACCGAACTTCTCCTGTAGTTCTTTAAAATTATCAAGTATATCCTTTAATGTAATGCCACGAAGAACCTCCTGTCCGAAGTAACCTGCAACCGCGTTCATCTCCTGACGGATATCTGCATAATCATCCGTCAAATCCTTATGTGAACCTTTAGTGTCAGTTATACACAGGCTGTATCCGAATTTTTTAATATCTACATCAAGCTTATTAACAACAAGATTTTCCTTATTATTAAAGTCAATATAGACCATATTGCCAACTGAACACGCCATCTGATCCATAAGCCCACAAGGTTTGCCAAAATACTCATTCTCTGCCATCTGTCCGATAACCGCAATATCTTCTGCTGATACTTTTCCAGCATTATAAATATGTGATTGTATTGTTCCTATAAGTGTTTCAAATGCCGCAGATGATGAAAGCCCTGCTCCCATAGGCACATCACTTGTTATAAATGCGTCAAATGCTCCTGTCTTAAAACCATTTTTCTTAAAACCGGCAGTCACACCTTTAACAAGTGCCTTAGTTGTTGAGTATTCTTCCTTGTTAATATCCGTGTCCGATAATGACACTTGTATCATTGGATAATCATCTGACACAATTCTTATAATTCCGGCATTAACACCACTATGCCCAGATAAACTGCCTTCCTCTGACACACTATCCTTGGAATTCACAGGTCTTACTATTGCAATAATATCCAGATTAATAGAAGCCGCAAGAACTTTTCCATTCTGGTGGTCTGTGTGGTTACCGCCAATCTCACTTCTTCCCGGTGCACTGAATATAAGCACATCTCCTTCACCATATAACTGTGTGAAGCGGTTCAGAGCATTAATATATCTTTTTCTCTGGTATTCAAGCTGACTTTTATCAATATATAAATCCTTTAATATATTATCAATGCCACCCGAACCAATTACTTCAGTTAATTCAGTAGTATTATATAATTGTGATGTAACCATCATCTTCTACCTCTTCCATAAAATATAATCTCGTTGCAAAGTCTTGAAAAAATCGGACATTTTCATTATATCCAGTTGCACTGAAACCCTGCTTTAACTTAACACCTGAATACATAAGTGTATCTCCATACGCAACATAATCTTCTGTTTCCCCATCCATTTTCTTTAGCTTAGACAATATATCCTGTAACATCGAACCCTGCTTAATATGTATTGGCGATACCATATTAACAAGCTCACCGAATTCTTTAATATCATATTGAAGCTTTCTGTTATAAAAATGGTATTTCTTAGCTTCATCAAGGCCTTTAGCTCTGTAACAGGCATACTGTGTGTTAGGTATAACGTGTTTTTGCATAATTAATCCGACAGCTTTCTTCTTATCCGTTGATACTACTGTCCATTCTGCCCTGTTGCCTTTACCATTATTTAATACACTGGCATTACCTGCATTTTCTTCTTCAAAGCTTTCTGTCCTGTAAAATGTACCAGTAAAGAATACATTTCTTAACTTCTTGTACAGTTCAATCTGACATTTCACAGCATTTAATTCCTCTTTATTCATATCACACATATTACATTCATAGCCAAGAAGCCCAAATGCAGCAACTGCAAATCTGCTCTCTAACGGCATATTTCTTAATGTCTGATGATTAGGACTTGCCGATACATGGGCTGAAATACACGATAACGGATAACCATAGCTGTAATTATACTGAATCTGTGCCCTGCAAAGCGCATCTGTATTATCACTTGCCCATATCTGCGGAAAATAGCATAACATTCCCAGATCAAATCTGTTGCCGCCTGCCGCACAGCCCTCAAATAATATGTCAGGAAATCTATTAGTAAGCTCCTTCATACATCTGTACAAGCCGCACACATATCTATGCGATACTTCCTTCTGCCTGTCAGGTGGCAGATTTTTAGAATAATAATCGCTGAATATTCTATTCATATCCCATTTTACATAAGATATATCTGCTGATGAGAACACCTCACTCATCTTCTCAATTATATAGTCCTGAACAGATTCATAGGTTAAATCAAGAATTCTCTGGTTCCGTCCCTCTGAATGTTCTACATCTGGTATTTCAATTACCCATTCAGGATGTGCCTCATATAATCTGCTGTTCACACTCACCATCTCAGGCTCAACCCATATTCCAAATTTAAGCCCGGATTCTTTTATCTTATCAGCGATGCCAGCTATTCCATTTGGAAGCTTTCTGCTATTCGGTGTCCAGTCACCTAATGAACTTGTGTCGTCATTTCTCTCACCAAACCAGCCATCATCCATAACGAACAATTCAACACCTGTATCCTTAGCCGCCTTTGCAAGCTTAACAAGCTTTCTTTCATTAATATTAAAGTATGCCGCTTCCCAGCTATTAATAAGAACAGGTCTTTCTTTGTCACGCCAGCTTCCACGCACAATATGCTTTCTTACAAATGTATGCATATTATGACTCATCGAATTATACCCCTGGTATGAATAGGTAATCACTGCCTCTGGAGCCTCAAAGCATTTTCCTGCTTCAAGCACATAAGAAAATGCAGCTGGATTAATTCCCGATACAAGCCTTAATTTACCATATGAATTGACCTGTGCCGCCTCATAATGATTACCGCTGTATATAAGATTAAATCCATAACATTCACCATAATCTTCTGTCGTTGAACTTCTTCCTAGCATAAAAAAAGGGTTAGCTCTGTTCGATGATGTTCCTGTTACAGACTCATTTACATACTTACCGGCACGAATGGGTATTCTGCTTCTATTCATCTCCCTTGCCCACGCACCATTAAAGAATGACAATTCATAATCACTCTCGTTTAAATCAAGCTGCATACTCATTAATCTTTCAAGCCTTACGCTCTCATTTCCTGAATTAACAAGCTTGGCACTTCTTGTTATAATGTCACATTTTTCATATACATAATAATGAAGCTCCAGTGTGAGATTATAATTCCTGTCCTTAAGATAGATAACGAGCTGTTCAACCTCTCCATTATCATCATAAGACCCCGGAAGCGTATCGTATTCTTCCTTGCCCTGTATAATCTCTGCCCTGTCAAACACCATATCCGTTGTACTGCTTCCATTAGGATATGTGACTTCGATAAAAGGCTCTCTTATATCGCCTTTTCCCAATGATGACATTTCAAGGCACACATCTTCCAGCGAATAAGACGAATAATCTTTATTGTATACATTAGTATTACCCGGAATAAATGTATGCTTCTCTGTCATCACAGCCTCATTGGCGTGTAACTTTCTTCCATAATACAAATGCTCCAACTGCCCGCTTCCAAGCATGGCAAATACATAAGATGTATTGTCAGTATCAAGCACATACATATTATTATTAATCGTTATCATTAATGGCTCTCCTTAATTCTTTCCGTTATCTCTTCCATTTTCTGCTCTGTTAAAATGTACTTTCTGTGGAAGTAAAATACTGCGATAAGCAGACCTATTATCGGAATTACTGTCATTGTCATTCTAAGTCCTACTACCGAACCACCAGCCACAGCATCTGTAACCGCATCTGTATTGCTGCTTAACCTGCACACTGAAAGGCATATTGACACAACTAATGCGGCTATGCCTGAAGCAAGCTTTACAACAAATGTCTGCATTGAAAATATAACGCTCTCATCTCTTCGCTTATTCTTAAATTCGCCATAATCAACCGTATTCGCCAGAAATATAGTCGTTAAGACTAATAACATTCCATTTGCCGCAAATATGAAAAATGCTGGAATAAACAAAATAAACACACTCGACATTGATGTGAATATAAGAATAAATAAAACTATATAACCAGCAATAGCCATAACAAAGCTTACATAAAATATCTTTATTGTATTCAAAAACTTTCTAAGAAGTGGGAACAATACCATCATTGATAATATCTGTATTGCACCACCAAATGTATTAAATAGTGTATAACCGTTGTACCAGTCTGCACCGCCAAAATCATATTTAAAGAAATATATGACAAGATTAGAAGTTATGTACACAGATGTATTAATAAGAATAATTGTTATAACTACTGTAACAGCCTGATCATTCTGGAAAAGTGCCTTGAACATCTGCTTTACTGATACTGTTTCAACATCAACTGTTGATTTTTCCCTAATATTAAGGCAGGTAATAAATATTGCAGCAAAGAACAGTATTGATATTATAAGTGCAAACCATTTAAAACCTGCATATTCATTGCCCTTTCCAAGCATATATACACACTGCATTGTAATAATTGTAACAAGTGCTGAACCTACGCCTGCACAGGAACGTGCCATTGTTGACATATTCTCTCTTTCCTTGCCGCCCTCTGTAAATGCAGGTATCATTGACCAATAAGGAATATCCATCATTGTATAAGTAACGCCCCACAAAACGTAAGTTACTGCGGCATAAGCAACAAGTCCGCCGCCATCAAGTGTTGGTGGTGCAGAGAACATCAGAAACAATACAACAGCATTAAGCAATGTTCCAATAAACAGCCATGGTCTGAACTTCCCCCATCTGGTTCTTGTCTTTGCAACAACTACACCCATTATAGGGTCGTTAAATGCGTCAAATACTCGTGCCGCAAGAAGTATAATCCCCATTGCTATCGCACTAACCCCAAGTATATCCTGATAATAATACAGAATATAACTTGCACAAAACATATAAACCATATCTTTGCCAACTGCACCTATGCCATAAGATGCCATTTCTTTCTTATTAAGCCCCATACGCTACCTCTTTTCTTTCTATATGTCCGATTTCTTCATATTTTTTAAGTGTCTGATTACTACACGCCGTATTAAATGTCCGATTTCTTCATAGTCACTGCCAGTTTGACAGCCTCATATGCGCCATTATATATACCCATCTGTTTATTCTTCTTGATGTTCTTACACATATCTGTAATGTATGTATCATCTTCCATAAACAGCTTTATCATCTGTAAAGTATGAGGTATATCTCTGCACTCAAGTGTTCCGTCACCTATCTCTGCTGAATGAACAGCACCCCACTGTTCGTGTCCACCAACTCGCTTTATAAATAACTTTGGCACTGGATAGAATGCTAATTCACTTGGTTTTGTAACAAGCACATCTGCACTCCTCATCAAAAGGTTAGTACAATACACTGCCTCGAATATATTCTTGTGATAAAAGCCGTGGATACCTGTTATATTATCAGATGTGTCTTCACTTGAATTATCTGCTGTAATATTCTTAGAATTATCATCTCTATTGTTACCTGTCACTACATCAGAATTGTTTATCTGGCTGGCTGATAATGCCTTAGTGGCAAATGCCTTCGTATCTTTCCAGTTGTCAAAATGCTCTGTTGTCAGTTCTCTCATCTGTGGGATATCTTTTATAAGTTCATCCCATACATTTTTATAATCACCAACATTAACATATAATACTGCCTTATTCTTCTTAATATAAGGAATAAGGTATTTAATTATATGGGCAAATATCTCTTTCTGTGCACCTGCACCACCAATTGTAAGCAGAAATCTCATAGGCTTTCCGTTCTGTTTTCTTGCTATTCTTGCATTGCAGTCAGCCTCAATATTAGTTACAAGCTCGTGGTCGATATAATGTCCTGTGTATACAAGACTATCTGCTGGCATTTCATTTAACACCTTATTGCCGTCCATTCCATTAAGTATCCTGTAACCTTGATAAGCATAATGAGTCTGGACTGTATGAATACTTCCTTCTGACAAATGCAATGCCATTGGCCAGTTATCCGGTATTGCATTAACAACATTTTTCATACCTGCGTGTACTGCCGCCTGTGCCGGCCATACGTGAGTTGCAATAACCGGAATATCTTTAGGAACATTCTTATATACAGGTGCCATAAGCTCTGCATTCTTCTGGTCTGAAGCGTTATAGGAAAGCTTTCTGAAACCCTCGTAATTCATTGGTTCCCACACCAGTCTGTTAAACAGCCTGCTCTTTTGTGATAACCTTGAACCAAGTGAATACAGGTCGTTCTGTGCCCTTATAACTTTAGTACAGGTTGTATTATCATAAGAATTAAGATCCATCCAGTAAGGAACATATCCAAGTGCATTAGCCGCTGAAGCAATCGCCATTGATATTCTGTAATGTCCAAAACCCATTCTTATATTGCCAACTATAATACCTTTATCAGTTTCAAATTCTTCTTTATTACCGTTAGATACGCTGGCAGGCTTATTTGCAACTCTCACATCATACACGCCAAGCATATCACCTATGTATTTGTTCTTCTTTATTGTCACCTTATAGTCAGCATTGCTGTCATCACCATATTTTCTTGCGTATTTCTTTTTGGAATTAATAGCTTTTCTATATGCCTTTCTATCAATTTCATTGTTAAATATAACCTTTGATTTGTCCTGCATTATATATTTCTCCTTTTTATTATCAATTACATTCCTTAACTGCCACACCATCTAATAATATTCCCACAATCTCATCAAGTCCCTGTGTATATGTCATTCCTGCTCTCATAAGAATGTCTCTTTGGAAAAATTGTTCTATTGATGCCTCCATCATCATCTTAAACATCAATAAATTAACCGGTCTTATCACTCCTTCCTCAATCCCCTGTTCCAAAAGCTTAATCGTTGTCTCCCAGCCATTCTCCAGACGTTCTTCAACGTGTCTGTATATCTCCGGGAATTTGTCTTTTAACATATATAATTGTCTTAAATCAATATCTTTATAACTCTCAGGCATAACTCCAAGAATACGTCTTATCTTCTCAATTGTTGATAATGTATCATCTTCTATTATCTTTGATTCGCTCTCTTTAATCGTGTCAAACAGATAATCTACCATCTCCATAAACAGAGTGTTCTTATCTTTAAAAATTGTATATATTGTCTTCTTACTCATTGCAAGAATAGAAGCAATATCGTCCATTGTAAATTTAAGGCCTTTTTGATTAAATGCCTGTATCGTTGCCTGTAAAATCTTCTCTTTATTATCCATAATGCTCCTTTTAATGTTATGTATCAGTAACGCTTAAAAAACAAAAAATCAAGGAAACTATTTCTTTTGTTTTAGTTTCCTTGATTGTATCACATTATTTTATTGGGTACAATTGCTATTTTCATATAATTATTTCAAATATTTTTAGCAGTTTTGTATAATTTATTGTATATTTTTCAATATAGGCCGATATATTTTTAACACAATAACGCATATAATTCCGATGATGAGCCACATAATTAGCTAACGGATCAATATGATCTGTCTCACCCACATTATTCTGCCAATTATCACCGTACGTTTTCTTAGCATCACTTTGTTTTTTCTTAACTAATCCAGATTTTTCTGTAATACACCGATTAATTCATCAATAACTATTGGTTTAGTTAAGAATCCATCCATACCGCATTCCAGTGCTTTCTTTTTGTCCTCATCAAATGCATTGGCAGTCATGGCAAGAATGGTAATTCCAGCCAGTGCCGGGTCATTCAGAGCACGTATCTGGCGGGTAGCCTCATATCCATTCATTACCGGCATCTGCACATCCATCAGCACCAGATCATAATCACCCGGCTTCGAATTCTTAATTTTCTTAACTGCCTCTGCTCCATTTACGGCAGTATCAACCTGGCATCCATATCCATTAAGAATCTCCACTGTAATTTCACTGTTTAGTTCATTATCTTCCACAAGCAATATACATCTGCCTCTGAAATCTGAACCTGATGCTAAAGGGCGTGTATCCTCTGCTTCTGCCTGCATCTGTCCAATGGCAATCATCAACGTATCTCTGATATCTGACATGAACATTGGTTTTGCACAGAAAGCAGTTACCCCTGCAGCTCTGGCTTCCACTTCGATATCTGACCATTCATAAGCAGTCAGGATAATGATTGGTGTATCATCACCAAGGCTGCGAATCTGGCGGGTGACTTCAATGCCATTCATATCCGGCAGACGCCAGTCGATGATATAAGCGTGGAATGCATCTCCCAGTTCCATAGACTGTCGTGCACGAAGAACAGCTTCCTTTCCGGAAAGTGTCCATTCTGAACGCATTCCAATCCTCACAAGCATTTTTGTCACACTGTCACAGGTATTGAAATCATCATCTACAACCAGTGCCTTAAGGCCTTCCAGTTCTGCAATCTTCTCTGTCTGATGCTGCTTAAACTGAATCCGAAATGGCAGACGGACAATAAATTCAGTACCTTTGCCCTGTTCTGTCTGAACCTCAATCGTTCCACCCATCATATCTACAATATTCTTGGTAATGGCCATGCCAAGTCCTGTACCCTGAGTCCTGCTGACTGTGGAAGTACGCTCTCTCTCAAAAGGAGAAAAAATCTTCTTTACAAATTCTGTACTCATGCCGATTCCGTTATCCTTTACCCGGATCTCGTACAGTCCACTGTCCTTTACTGTCCCTGGGAACTGCTTCAACCTTACAGAAATAGTTCCTCCTGCAGGAGTAAATTTAACTGCATTAGACAAAAGATTTAAAAGTACCTGATTCAGTCTTGTCTTATCACAATAAACATCCTCATTTGTCACATCCATTGCATCCATATAAAGATCCAGCTGCTTTGCATAAATCTGCCCACTTATGATGGTCTTCAGATCATGAAGTACATCCGACAAACTTACCTCCGTTTCTTCCAGATGAATTTTTCCACTCTCGATACGGCTCATATCCAATATATCATTAATCAGTGAGAGCAGATGATTGCTGGAGGAAAGAATCTTGCCCAGATAATCCCGGACTCTTTTTTTATCATCAATATTACTTACCGCAAGTGTTGTAAAACCGATAATCGCATTCATTGGTGTGCGGATATCGTGAGACATATTAGAAAGGAAAGTACTCTTTGCCCTATTTGCCGTCTCTGCAGCACGTACTGCCTCAGAAAGTGCCTGATTCATTTTCCAGTCAGCAGTACGATCTGACATAACCAGGATATATTTCTTTTTACCGTTTACTTCACTGCCCATTGCAATATTATGGAACCGGCGTTTTTCCCCTGTCCTCAGATGAACATATTCAAAATCCCATTCTCTCTGTCCATTAACCTGTATTTCTTCCAGATAATTTTTCTCTGGATCTCCCTGTTCTGCTATATGCAGTTTTCCCAGAATATTAATATCTTTACGAATCTGTTCTACCGTAATGCCAAGCAGGTTTTCCACATTAGGACTAACATAATCTGCATGGTATGTTTTTGCATCCAGCATCAGAAAAACGTCATCCACATTCATTGAAAGCTTTTGAAACAGCTCATCCCGGTACAGTATCTCCGTATCTTTTTTCTTTAAGTTTATCCTGCTTTTTTGAATAACAAGGCTTATAGAGAATGCGGCAATACATAACACAACCGCACTGACAAGAAGTATCGTACTACGCTGCAGACTGTTCATACTGTCATTGACGATATCCGCCTGTACAAGTCCTAAGAACATCCAGTCCTGGATATCCGATTTTTCATAGACCAGATAGTAGCTCCTTCCATCCAGATTTAGCAGCATCGCATCGGTACGTCCTGCTTTAAACTTATCCAAAAGCTCATTGACCTCTTTTTCAGACATATCAGAATGCTCTCTTAGAAACCCGAAGAAATTATACACATTCCCCCATGATGCAGAAGAATGATCCACCACAACACGACCATCCGGATGAACAACAAAACTCTGGGCATTTCCATTGAAAACAGAGATATCCAGTACATTTACGATATCAGAGTTTTCATAGGCAATAGCAATGGCATCATATTCAAATCCCTGATATATTCCATGAGCCTTAGGAGTAGCAAAAACAAGCAGCTGGGATTTTCCGGGAACTGCTGCATTCGCAATAACATCATTTCCCTGCCGGATTTCCTCTTCAATATTTTCCTGTAATCCAAGATACCCGGTATTGCCTGTTATAACCTTATAGTTCCCGTCAGCTGACAGAAAATAAAATTCTACGAAGCCTGCATTTTCCTGTGCTTTCTTTATATAATCACGAATTTCGTCTTCACTGGTGATATTCTGCAGATTCTCACCCCACATATGAAGATACGTCAGATTCTTATCTGTCAGTTCTCTCAGCATATTATCAGACTGATGAAAAACTTCCGTCAGATGAGAAACGCTTTCCTCATAAACAGTTTTCGATACGAATCTAAAATATTGGAAAATCAGCAGAATAATGCACGCAAAAACAGCTATAAAGGCCGCTATCCTAAATCTTTTTCCCATAACAGTTCTCTTTCTGTCTTTATTATGATTCTTAATATCCATACTTCTCACCTCAAGGTCATGTAGTCTTTGGGCTCTGCAAGAACGGCATTATTCTCTGATACAGATTCTGTCCAGGTATCTTTTACAGTGGTATCTGCTCCATCAAACACAATATTCTCATCTGCCGGATAAGCTTTCATGTGTTTAGGTATCGCAAGACAGGTTACCGTAAAAGTATCATTGTCCTGAACTTTCTTTCCATCCTTTGTAACTTTACTCAATGTATAGCCATCATCTGTTTCTTTGATTTCCACAGAAATGCCACTGAACACAGGCAGAGAACCACGGTTAAATGGTATAAAGCCTCCCTCATAGCCTTCTATAAAGTTTTTCACTGTCTCTTTTAGCTCAGCCCCACTCATTTTGCTGCTATAAGCTGAAAGACTATTTGGCATAATCATACTTCCCACCATTTTTTTGGTGTATCCGGCTTTCAACACATTTCCTGTAAAGCTGTTTCCGGTTGCAATAAGCACATCTGTCCCATAAATGCCACGCAGAGTGTTGGCCATAACCGAATATGCCGCATTTCCGCCGCTGCTATGAAAACGGTTGGAATAAGATTTCTGTGAATCCAATATTACTTTCTCAGAAGCGGATTTCTCCTCAAGGAGCTGGGAATTAAATGACTGATAAGCCTGCTCTGCATCATATTCTCCTGAAATCATTCTCG
>OGLF01001302.1_pt1 | contig 14151 bp, 10 predicted proteins | sample 1572701 | NCBI WGS metagenome assembly OGLF01 (sample SAMEA2581910, study PRJEB24529) | metagenome | biome: Human gut stool | place: China | collected 2011 | reverse complement strand
TAAGAATCGTGGCGTGAGAATTCTGCGGAAGTAATCGTGACGGGTATAGGATAAGAAGCTTCTGGAGTCTGTCAGCATTCCCACGAATCCGGAAAGATTTCCAAGGTTGGCGAGAGAGATCATCTGATCCTGCATGCCGGTCTTGTGATCGTTGAACCACCATGCGGAACCCTGCTGGATTTTTGCGACTGCGGTGGAATCCTGGAAGCAGCCGAGGATTGTGCCGATGGCCTGGTTGTCGTTCGGGTTTAAGCTGTAGATGATTGTTTTCGGAAGCTCGTCGCTCTGATTTAAGGCATTTAAGAAATCTGCCATCTCAGAAGAAGGAGCGTAGTTGTTGATGCAGTCATATCCGGTATCCGGTCCGAGCTTGTTAAACATCGGTGTGTTGTTGTCGCGCTTGCAGCCGTAGTGCAGCTGCATTACCCAGTTGCGCTTTGTATACTCTTTGCCGACATTGACCATGAATGCCGTCTTGAACTTTAACTCTTCTTCCTTGGTCACGTCGTTTCCAGCGAGACGTTTTGCGAAGATGCTCTCGATCTCCTCTGCGGAAGCAGGAGCGTACATCACATACTCTAACGCATGATCAGAAACACAGCATCCCATGGAAGCAAAGAAATCCATACGGTTGGAAAGTGCCTTGCACAGATCCGAGAAGGAGGAAACCTTGATGCCGGATACTGCGGATAACTGATCCATGTATTCCAGATAGGTCGGTTTTTCAATGTTCATTGCTTTGTCGGGGCGCCATGCAGGAAGAACCTTTACGTCGAAAGAAGCATCCTCGGCGATCTTTTTGTGCCATTCCAGAGAATCGACCGGATCGTCGGTGGTGCAGATCAGTGTGACATTGGACTGCTTGATGATGTTGCGGACAGTCATATCCGGCTGGGAGAGGCGCTTGTTGCAGAGTTCCCATACTTCCTCAGCAGTGTTTTTGTTGAGCACACCGTGATAACCGAAATATTTCTGCAGCTCCAGATGGCTCCAGTGGAAGAGCGGATTGCCGATGGCTTTGCCGAGTACCTCAGCCCACTTTAAGAATTTCTCTTTGTCGGAAGCGTTGCCTGTAATGAAGCGTTCGTCCACGCCGCAGGAACGCATGAAGCGCCATTTATAATGGTCGCCGCCGAGCCATACCTGTGTGATATTTTCGAACTGACGGTCCTCATAAATCTCCTGCGGGTTGATGTGGCAGTGGTAATCCAGAATCGGTGTGGCTGCCGCATAATCGTTGTACAGCTTTTGGGCTGTCTCTGTCTGCAGTAAAAAGTCTTTGTCCATAAATGTTTTCATCTTTTTTTCCTCCATAAGTTGTTCTTGGTATATTTGAAAACCTTAAAATAATGTAGTGCCTCGTTTGATAAGTTTGCCGGAAAAAATGGATTTCTTCGGCATTTCCTCACCCTGGAGAACTCCGAGCAGAGTCTGCACCAGCTGATGCGTCTGCGTCTCAAGACGGTTGTCAACGGAGGTAAGCTCCGGTGTACAGCAGGTGGTGAGCATGGAATTATTATATCCAATTACCGACAAATCTTCCGGTACGCAAAGTCCCTGACGTCTGGCGTATTTCATGGCGCCTATGGCAAGCGGATCTTCCGATGCGATCACGCCGTGAAAACTCAGCTTCTTTTTAGAAAGACGTTCCAGATAATTGGCGACGTCGTCCATCTGCTGCGGGTCTCCCTCGTAGAAGAGAATCCGTTTCTCATAATCCGGGACGGAGTGTGCCTCCATGGCTGCGCGAAAACCGCCCAGCTTTTTGACACCGCTGTAGGAATTGGAATTGTACAGATAGAGGATGTCCTCAATCCCCGCGTCAAGCATGGAAACGGTTGCCTCGAACATAGATGTGTAATCGTCGCAGAGTGTGCTGTACACATTCGGATAGTCAAAGGAAGCGTTGAGCAGCATAATGGGAACCTGTGCGGAAACGTCCTTGATGTACTGGTTCTCCTCCTCATTGGTACCGATGAAGTTGGAACCAACGAGAATAATGCCATCCACTTTCTTGGAAAGAATGAGGTTTAAGTAATTCTTCTTGATGTCCAGATTGTAACCGGTACAGCATAAAAGGGATTCATAGCCGTTGGACTGAAGCTCCTGCTCGAGATAATACACTGCCTTGGCGAGGAAAAGATCCGAGGAATCGGCACAGAGAATACCGATCGTCTGTACGGAATGAAGTCCCATGCCGCGCGCAAATGCATTCGGAGTATAGTCGTATTTTTCTATAATATCCATTACCTTTTTTCGGGTAGCTGGCCGGACTTTATCGCTTCCGTTTAGAACACGGGAGACGGTGGCAATGGAAACACCGGCTTTCTTCGAAATGTCGTAAATTGTCATGGTGTGATTCCTTTTGAAACTCCTTAATATGGAAGAAATGAGATGCTTCCCAGGGCGTTACATGTAAAGTTACATAGTATAAGGTACAAAACAAGTATAGCTGTGAAAGCAGTTTCATTGCAACCACATTTATTATACAATATTGAAATTGAGAAAGCAACAACAGAAACAGGGAAAAATAACAAAAATGCCAAAAGAATGAAAAAAAAGTAATGGAATATAGATAACATCACTAAATTGTGCAAAATTACATATTGACTAATCCTATAAAAGGTGTAAGAATACATGGTGTAAACGCTTACAAAGTAACAAAATGCAGTATATACCAGAATACCAGGAGGATATCATGGACTTATTAAGCAGAGAAAAAACAGGAAAGGTTGAAAGACCTGTCAGAGTATTACAGTTTGGAGAGGGCAATTTCCTTCGTGCTTTTGTGGATTATATGATTGATATAGCGAACGAGCAGGGCAGATTCAATGGCGATATCGTGTTGGTAAAGCCGATCGAGTTCGGAAGCCTGGATCGTTTTCACGAGCAGGAATGTCAGTATACCGTACAGTTGCGCGGAATTGTAGATGGAGAACCGAAGCGCATTAACCGTATTGTGACCAGTGTGGCAGATGCGGTAGATGCATATGGCGAGTATGAAAAGTATGCGGCATTTGCAAAACTGGATACACTCCGTTACATCGTATCCAATACAACAGAGGCAGGAATCGTGTATGACGATACCGACCGCCTGGAGATGAACCCGCCGAAGAGCTATCCTGGAAAATTAACCAAGTTCTTATATGAGAGATACAAGCACTTTAACGGCGCGGCTGACAAAGGTCTTGTGATGCTGCCGGTAGAGCTCATTGATGACAATGGTATTCATTTAAAAGAGTGCGTATTAAAGCTTGCAAAACTCTGGAACCTGGAGGAAGGATTTACCGCATGGCTGAATGATGCATGTGTATTTACCTCCACACTGGTTGATCGTATCGTTACCGGATATCCGAGAGATGAGGCTGAGGAACTGTGCAAAGAGTTCGGCTACCAGGACAACTTAATCGTAACGGGCGAGCCGTTTGCACTCTGGGTAATTGAGAGCGCAAAGGACATCAGCAAAGAGTTCCCACTCCCGGATGCAGGACTTCCAGTGATCTTTACAGACAACCAGAAGCCGTATAAGCAGAGAAAGGTCAGAATCTTAAACGGAGCGCACACATCCTTTGTACTTGCGTCCTATCTGTGCGGCAACGACATCGTATTAGAGTCCATGCAGGATGAACTGATTTTTAACTTCATGAAAGCAACCATTTTCGATGAAGTAATTCCGACGCTGACACTTCCGAAGCAGGATCTGATCGATTTCGCAGAGGCGGTAATCACAAGATTCAACAACCCGTATGTAAAGCACGCACTGTTATCCATCTCCCTGAACTCTGTATCCAAGTGGAGAGCAAGATGTATGCCGAGCTTCTTGGGGTACATCGAGAAGGAAGGAAAGCTTCCGGTACACCTGACATTCTCGCTGGCAGCCCTGATGGCATTCTATACAGGAACAGAGATCCGCGACAAGGCGCTGATCGGACACCGCGACGGACAGGAGTACAATATTTTAGACGACGCTGCGGTATTGGAGTTCTTCGCAGCCAACAGTTCTAAGGGCGCGAGAGAGTATGCACATGCAGTTCTCTCCAACGAGGCATTCTGGGGACAGGATCTGAGCGCTCTTGCAGGAGTGGAGGATGCAGTTGCTTCCTATATAGAAGAGATCCGCGCACTTGGAATGCGTAAGGCAATGGAGAAGATTTTTGCATAATACACTGTGAAAAACAGGCAGGAGACGATTCATGAAGGATTTTATCAAGATCAATGAAAATGATAATGTTATCGTGGCATTGAAGGAACTGACAGCCGGGGAGACCATTCTGGCGGGAACACAGGAGGTTACCGCAAGGGAAACGATCCCGGCGGGACACAAGATGGCAATCCGCGATATTGCGGCCGGAGCCGAGGTGATTAAATACGGTTTTAGGATCGGCAATGCGAAGGAGGACATTGCAGCAGGACAGTGGGTGCATGTACATAATTTAAAGACGGCACTCGGCGATCTGCTGGAATACACTTATGAGCCGGTGGAGACGAATGTGAAAAAGACAGAGGATGTCAAATTCATGGGCTTCGCCCGCGCCAACGGAAAAGTTGGCGTCCGCAACGAAGTCTGGATCATCCCGACCGTCGGCTGTGTCAACAATATTGCAACCGCAATGGCGAAGGCAGCCAACGCCAGAGTGAAGGGAAGTGTTGAGGAAGTCATCGCATTCCCGCACCCATATGGATGTTCACAGATGGGAGACGACCAGGAGCACACCAGAACGATTCTGGCGGATCTGGTAAATCATCCGAATGCGGGCGGCGTTCTCGTACTCGGACTGGGATGTGAGAACAGCAATATCGGCGAATTGAAAAAATACATCGGCGATTACGATGAGAATCGCGTAAAATTCCTGGTTTGTCAGGAATGTGAGGACGAGATGGAGGAGGGAGCAAAGCTCTTGGATGAACTCATCGATTATGCGTCCGCGTTTGAGCGCGAGCCGATCAGTGCCTCAAAGCTGATTGTCGGAATGAAGTGCGGCGGCAGTGATGGATTCTCCGGAATTACGGCCAATCCGCTGGTGGGCAGATTCTCAGATCTTCTGATCGGAAAGGGCGGCACTACGATCCTTACCGAAGTGCCGGAAATGTTTGGCGCGGAGACGCTTCTGATGAACCGCTGCGCCAACAGGGAACTGTTCGATGAGACAGTCTCACTGATCAACGACTTCAAGCAGTATTTCAAGGACAATCATCAGACGATTTATGAGAATCCGTCTCCTGGAAATAAGAAGGGTGGTATCTCGACACTGGAAGATAAATCACTGGGCTGTACACAGAAGTCCGGAAGCGCACCGGTGTGCGGCGTGCTTTCCTATGGAGAGTGTGTAAAAACCTCAGGATTAAACCTCCTGTCTGCACCGGGCAATGATCTGGTGGCGGCGACGGCACTTGCGGCGAGCGGCGCACATATCGTACTGTTTACGACAGGGCGCGGAACACCGTTTGCGTCCCCGGTTCCGACCGTGAAGATTTCCAGCAACAGTACGCTGGCCGGAAAGAAGAAAAACTGGATCGACTTCAATGCGGGCGTGCTGGTGGAAGACGCGGAGTTAGACACAGTGGGACAGCAGCTGTTCGACTATGTGATCGACGTGGCGTCCGGCAGAAAAGTCTGCAGCGAGGAAGCGGGCTTCCACGATATGGCAATCTTCAAACAGGGCGTGACACTGTAGCTGAAAAGCAGTAGTTAAGAAATCGATGCGGCTTTCGGCCACTGCGGCTGATGCCACATGAATAATAGAAAAGGAGAACATAAAAATGGGAATTTTAGACAATTTTTCACTCGAGGGTAAAGTTGCACTTGTTACAGGTGCATCTTACGGAATCGGTTTTGCAATCGCAACTGCATTCGCAGAGGCGGGCGCAACAATCGTATTCAACGACATCAGGCAGGAACTTGTGGACAAGGGACTTGCTTCCTATGAAGAGAAGGGCATCAAGGCACACGGTTATGTCTGCGACGTGACAAACGAGGAGCAGGTGGAAGCCATGGTGGCACAGATCGAGAAGGAAGTCGGAACGATCGACATTCTTGTCAACAATGCAGGAATCATCAAACGTATCCCGATGCTTGAGATGAAGGCTTCTGAGTTCAGACAGGTCATCGATGTTGACCTGAATGCACCGTTTATTGTATCCAAGGCAGTCATTCCGGGAATGATTAAGAAGGGTCATGGAAAGATCATCAACATCTGCTCTATGATGAGTGAGCTCGGCCGTGAGACCGTATCTGCATACGCAGCTGCAAAGGGCGGATTGAAAATGCTTACAAAAAATATCGCGTCTGAGTATGGCGAGCACAACATTCAGTGCAATGGTATCGGACCGGGTTATATTGCAACACCGCAGACCGCTCCGCTCCGTGAGATCCAGCCGGACGGCTCCAGACATCCGTTTGACCAGTTCATCATTGCAAAGACTCCTGCAGCAAGATGGGGCACAGCTGAGGATCTGCAGGGAACCGCTGTTTTCCTGGCTTCCGATGCATCCAACTTTGTCAACGGACACGTTGTATATGTAGACGGCGGTATTCTGGCATACATTGGAAAACAGCCACAATAGACTACATTCCGCACATATTTGCCCATGAAAACATTTCTAACAAAAAAAAGCTAAAATATGAAAAAAAGTAGTGCATTTTTATGAGGACTGTGCTATAATACAACATGTAAGCACTTACATTATTGCAATGTGACTAAAACCTTTCAGAGTGCAAAACGATGAAAGGGCACATTGCCAAGTAATAAAGAAAAAGGAGAAGAAAACTATGAAAAAGGATTTCCTGAAACGCACAATGGCTACCGGTTTAGTAGCAGCCATGGCACTTTCTACCGCAGCCTGTGGAAGTTCCACATCTGAGGAGACAAACACAGACGCAGCAGCCACAACACCGGAGACTCCGGCAACAGAAGCAGCGGCAGCTACAGAGGCAGCAGCTACCGATGATGGTTCTTATGAGAATTGTACATTAACAATGTCATGGTGGGGTGGTGACACCAGACACGAGGCAACATTAAAGGCAATCGAGGCATTTGAGGCAGCTTACCCGGGAATTACCGTAGAACCTACATACGCTGCATGGGATGGATGGGAAGCTAAGATGGCTACCGCATTCGCAGCAGGAACCGCACAGGATGTAAACCAGATCAACTGGAACTGGATTACACAGTATGACAACGATGGAACCGCTTTCCTTAACCTGAATGATTACTCTAACGTAATTGATTTCAGCCAGATCGATTCCACATATCTTGATATGTGTACAGCATCTGACGGATCCCAGGCAGGTATCCCGATTTCCATGACAGGTAGAATTTTCTACTGGGACAAGACAACATTTGATGAGATCGGATGCGAGATCCCGACCACATTAGAGGAGTTAAAGGCTTGCGGTGAGAAGTTCGCAGCATACGGAGATGATTACTATCCGTTAGCTTTAGGTGAGTACGACAGAATGATCCTCATGGTATACTACCTTGAGTCTGTATACGGAACCGACTGGGTAACAGACGGACAGATCAACTACACAACAGACCAGATCGCAGAGGGACTTCAGTTCATCCAGGATCTTGAGGATGCTCATGTGATTCCTTCTGTAGCAACAATCGCTGGTGACGGTGCTGCATCTCTGGATCAGAACCAGAACTGGATCGACGGACACTATGCAGGTATCTTCGAGTGGGATTCTTCTGCAAGCAAATTCGCAAGCGCAGCTGAGGGACGTGAGATCGTTGTTGGTGACTACTTAACAGATCTTGGCGAGTATCAGGGCGGATACGCAAAGGTTTCCATGTGCTGGGCAATCAGCGCAACATGCGAGCATCCGAAGGAGGCTGCATTACTTGTTAACTTCTTAATGAACAACGAAGAAGCAGCACAGATCCTTGGCTCTGAGAGAGGTGTTCCGGTATCTCAGATCGCATTAAAGACAGCTAACGATGCAGGCTTATTAAATGGCCAGGTAGTAGAGGCTAACGGTAAGGTTCTTGCATGGGTATCCAACAGCCTTGATCCGAAGTTCGAGGATTCTCAGTTAAAGAGCAGCGATGGTGTATACTATGATGTAATGGCAGGTTTAAGCTATGGCGATTACACAGTAGAGGAAGCAGCACAGACATTATATGATGGTGTAACAGCTGTTATTTCCCAGTAATCTGACTGCATGAATTCGGAGCTGCTGTTCTTACGACAGCAGCTCCATTTTTAAAAAAGGTGTATGATGGATTTTGATCAGTTTGTATCAGAATATATAGCAGAGGATCATGATTTTGAGCAGCTTTCGGTCATGGTTTTGGAGGGATGCAGAGCATGGTATCCCCTGGCCGCGGAAGCGGAAAAGCAAAAGCTGCAAGAGGTGATGGAGAAAGCTGCCCGTGCGGCGGTAGGTGCCCACCGGTTTGGCAGGTACGTATTTTTTCTGTATGATCAGACGGGAGAAGAACAGTATCGCACCTGGATAGAAAGAAATGCAGAGTGGCTTAAGAACAGCCCGCAGTCCGAAAACGGCGTATTCGGATGCGTGGAGGATTCTTCCCGGAACATATCCGGCAGTGTGATGTTTGCGGTGTATCCATTCTATATGGAGTATGAGACCAGATATCACAACAAGGCGGAGTACGCACAGATCGTCAGACAGCTTCTGACACTGGCACCGTCGGAACAGACGGATATGGAGCAGACGGGGTGGTATCTTATGACGGTGATCGACGTGATAGATAGCATGAGTCGTGAGATTTTCGAACATTACAAATCTCTCGAAGAGATTTTTAAGAAGACCATCAGAAATATTCTTGCCGCCGGCTGGAATAATGATTTCAGTAAAAAAGAAAGTGCAATGATGGGATATTCTATTATAAAGGCTTGCAATCTGGGCGTTTTAAATAGTGAAAAATATGCAGAAATTGGACTTTCCATGATCGATGGTCTGATAAAAGAACCGTTTGATTCAAAAGATTCCGAACGGATGGGCATAGCCATGATGGCTTATGCGCAGAGACTGATTTTAAGTCGTGAGTGAATGAAATTTTAAGATAAGTAGGAGGTACAAAAGGTTGGCTAAGAAAAGTAATACCGCAAATGTTGCAGTGCCAAAGAAGAAAAAAACGTTTGTTGACATTTGCAAAGAAAATATCGGCTTCTTCTTTATTTTGCCATGGTTGTTTGGTTTCCTTGTATTCAAACTGTGGCCGATGGGTTCCTCATTATTCTACAGCTTTACAGACTACAATCTGTTTAAGGGCATGAATGTGATCGGAACACTTCAGAACTATGTGAATGTCTTCACAACCAAGAAGATTACGACAGCGTTGACGGTTACATTCAAGTATGCATTTATCACAGTTCCGTTAAAACTGATATTTGCATTGTTTATCGCTTACATACTGAACTTCAAGATCAAGGGCGTGAATTTCTTCCGTACCGCTTACTATGTACCTTCTATCTTAGGGGGATCGGTTGCCATTGCGGTACTCTGGAAAGCAGTATTCCGCGATGACGGACTTTTAAACGGATTCCTCGGTCTTTTGGGTATTACAGGCCCGAGCTGGCTGTCCGATACAAAGTATTCCCTGTTCGTAATCTGTCTGCTTCGTGTATGGCAGTTCGGTTCTGCAATGATTATTTTCCTTGCAGCGTTAAAGGGTGTTCCACAGGATCTCTACGAGGCAGCTTCGATCGACGGAGCAGGCAAGTGGCGTCAGTTCTTCTCTGTGACAGTGCCGATCATTACACCGGTTATTTTCTACAACCTAGTAACACAGCTCTGTCAGGCATTCCAGGAGTTCAACGGACCGTACATCATCACACAGGGCGGACCGAGAAACTCTACAACACTGATTTCACTTTTGATTTACAACAGTGCGTTCAAACAGTATGACATGGGTATGGCAAGTGCGATGGCATGGGTAATGTTCGTCATCCTGATGATCTTTACCACGATTGCATTCCTGAGCCAGAAATACTGGGTATTCTATTCTGATGAGGAGGGCTAAGAAGAATGGCAGCAGAAAGTAAAACAAAACATTATGTCAATGTATTCTTAAGATATTTTGTCCTGATCCTTGTCGGACTGATTATGATCTATCCGCTGGTCTGGATGGTTGGTGCAACTTTTAAATCCAATGCGGAGATTTTCTCCAGCATCGGTTTCATCCCGAAGAACCCGACACTTGAGGGTTACAAAAAGGCAATGGAGAGCTACGGCGGAGCAATCAACGTATGGAAGGCTATGTTAAACACCTTTTCCTACGTAATTCCGAAGGTAGTATTTACGATGATCTCTGCGACGGTTACCGCTTATGGATTCGGCCGTTTTGAGTTCAAGGGCAGAGGAATTCTCTTCTCCGTATTGATGGCGACATTATTCCTGCCGCAGGTAGTATTGAACGTACCGCAGTTCATCATGTTTTCCAAGATGGGCTGGGTAGATTCCAAGTTATATCTCCCGATCATTGTGCCGACCCTGTTCGCGACGGATACGCTGTTCGTATTCCAGCTGATTCAGTTCCTGCGCAACGTGCCGAAGGATATGGATTAGGCGGCTAAGATTGACGGATGTAACGCAGTACAGACTCTGGTGAAGGTTATCGTTCCGATGCTTTCCCCGGCGATCACATCCATCGCACTGTTCCAGTTCATGTGGTCATCCAATGACTTCATGGGACCGTTGCTTTACGTGAATACTCCGGCAAAATATCCGCTGGCTATTGTCGTAAAAATGGCCATGGATGCAGATTCCGGATTCCAGTGGAACAGAATTCTGGCACTGTCCCTGATCTCCATCATTCCTTCTCTTGTGGTATTCTTTATGGCACAGGATAAGTTCGTAGATGGTATTTCAGCCGGTGGTGTAAAAGGCTAAAATCAAAAACAAAGCTTAGAAAAAGGGTGGCAGGCTTGTCACCCTTTTGTTGCACTGTAAGAAGTAACGAATGACCGTAAGGTATAAATGGAGGATGAGACAATGGAAATTCGTCTTGTGATGAAAACGGCGAGAAGCGTCTCGCTGGAACTGGATGACGGCGGCATCTATAAGACAAAAGAAGTGTACCGGATTCTTGTAAACGGAGATGAGGTAAAGACAACCGATACCGTCATCACGTCGCTGTATGGCTTGAAGCCGGATACCGACTATGAGATTGGCGTGGAGGATGCCCATGGAACCAGACAGGGAGAGATTGCATTCCGCACGGATTACGAGTTCGTCACACTCAATGTGCGCAAGTTCGGTGCAAAGGGAGACGGTGTGTCGGATGACACCACGTTTATCCAGGCAGCGATCATGGCATGCCCGCCTGAGAGCCGTGTGCTGATCCCGGCAGGAACCTATAAGATTACCAGTCTGTTCTTAAAGAGTGGGATCAGCGTTGAACTGGCGAAAGGCGCGGAACTTTTGGCGGACACCGACCGGTCGCACTATGCAATTCTGCCGGGACTCATCGAGAGCTATGATGAGACGGGAGACTATAATCTCGGAACCTGGGAGGGAAATCCGCTGCCGATGTTTGCGGGAATTATCTCCGGAATTGACGTTTCGGACGTGAATCTCTACGGGGAGGGCAGCATCAACGGAGCTGCCAGCCACGAAAACTGGTGGAAAAATGAGAAGGTGATGGTGGGGGCGTTCCGCCCGAGAATGCTTTCCTTAAACCGCTGCAGAAACATCCGCGTGCAGGGACTTTATTTCCATGACAGTCCGGCATGGGTGATTCATCCGTACTTCAGCGACGAGCTGCTGTTCTGCAACCTGATCGTGGAGAATCCGGCAAAGTCACCGAATACGGACGGTCTTGATCCGGAATCCTGCCGCGATGTGACGATCTGCGGTGTGCGCTTCTCCCTCGGGGATGACTGTATCGCAGTGAAATCCGGAAAGATCTACATGGGAAGAAGATACAAGACGCCATCCTCCAATATTCACGTCTATCAGTGCCTGATGGAGCATGGACACGGCGCGGTCACCGTCGGCAGTGAGATGGCGGGAGGCGTCAATAACCTGATCGTGGAGAAATGCCGGTTTTACCATACCGACCGTGGTCTGCGTATCAAGACGCGCAGGGGACGCGGCAAGGATGCGATTCTGGACAATATTATCTTCCGGGATCTTATGATGGAGCAGGTCATGACGCCGTTTACTGCGAATGCCTTCTATTTCTGCGACCCGGACGGAAGAACCGAGTTTGTGCAGTCGAGAGAACCGTATCCGGTGGATGACGGTACACCGTCCATGAAGCGCTTCTGCTTTGAAAATATCACGGCGAAAGACTGCCATGTGGCAGCATCCTACTTTGACGGTCTGCCGGAGCAGAAGATCGAACAGATTACCATGCGCAACGTATCCGTTTCTTTCGCCGGGCAGGCAAAATGCGACGTGCCGATCATGTCAAACGGCGTGGAAGCATGCTGCAAAAAGGGATTGTATGCGCGGAACGTGAAGAAGCTTGTGCTGGACAACGTCTCCATTGAGGGATGCGAGGGAGAGGAGATCGAACTTCACGACGTGGATGAGGTTGAGCGATAGAAGGCGGCCGGAACATTGGCGGGGCAGGAGAAAGAAAGCCCGGAAAGGATGGAAAAAATGCAGCTTGGAATACGTTTACATGATATCAAAAAGGCACCGCTTGAGGAGCGGCTTGCCATTGCACATGAGCAGGGATTTGCCTGCGGACATCTGGCGCTGGCAAAGGTGATTTCAGAGTATCCGGTGGATGACGGTGCCCTGACGCCGGGATACGCCATGTATTTAAAGAAGATCTTTGCGGCAAATCAGCTGGATGTGGCAGTGCTTGGATGCTACTTGAATCTCGCCAATCCGAATCCGGCAAGCCTTGCAAAGAATACGCACCGCTATCTGGCACATATCCGGTTCGCATCGCTGCTCGGCGCGGGTGTGGTCGGCACGGAAACCGGAGCGGTGAATGAGGAATACCGTTTTGAGGAGCGCAATCATTCCGAGGAAGCGCTAAAAATCTTTATCAACAACCTGCGCCCGGTGGTTTCCTATGCGGAAAAAATGGGCGTGATCGTTGCGATCGAGCCGGTGTACAAGCATATTGTCTGCAATCCGAAGCGGGCGAGAAAGGTGCTTGACGCGATCGGTTCACCGAACCTTCAGATCATTTTCGATCCGGTCAATCTGCTTGATGTTTGCAATTACAAGGACAGGGATGCTATAATAGCAGAAGCGATCGATGTGCTTGGCGAGGATATTGCGATGGTACATATCAAGGATTTTAAGGTGGAGAATAACAGCCTGGTATCGGTGGCAGCCGGAACCGGCGAGATGAACTATGACAGGATCATCCGCTTTATGAAAGAGCGCAAGCCGTATATCCATGCAACCTTAGAGAACACTGTGCCGGAAAATGCCGTGGCATCGCGCGAATACATTCAGAGATTGTGGGAGGAGTGCCATGTGGGATAGATTTTTTGATCTCGACAACGTGGTTTGGCGTACCATTGATAAAATCGGAAAGATATTTTTATTGAATCTGCTCTGGCTGATCTGTTCCCTGCCGGTGTTTACGATCGGGGCATCGACGACCGCCCTGATTTACACCAGCATGAAGCTTTCGGACAATGAAGGGTACTGGCATCAGAATTTTTTCTCGTCGTTTAAGGAGAACTTTAAACAGGCGACGGCGCTGTTTTTTATTTATCTGGCAGCGGGTGCATTCCTGGCGGGCGACTTCCTTTTGGGCGGCCGTGCCGGCAATTCCTTCGGGCAGCTGATGCAGGGAGTGGCGGCAATTCTGTTTGTACCGTATTTTCTTTCGCTCCTCTATGTGTTCGGCGTGCAGGCAAAGTTTGTGAATCCGGTCAAGGCGACGATCCGGTATTCCTTTTTTGTCGCAATGCGCAACATGAAGACGACGATCCAGCTTGCAATCTTGATGATTCTGTTTGTCTGGGTGAACACAACCACGCTGCTTGCCAATTTCCTGACGCTGATCTATGGAATCGGTCTGATGGGGTATTTCTTTGGAATGTACTATAAGCATACGTTCGCCAAATATATCGAGGCGGCGGAAGAAGACTCCGCAGACGAAGAGCAGGAGCGTTAGCGGACGGACACGAATCTGTTCCGACGAAAACAAGCATAATGAAAAGGAATTGTCGCAATAAGCATATTGTGCTTTGTGTTGATAAGTA
>OGLF01001274.1_pt1 | contig 14409 bp, 26 predicted proteins | sample 1572701 | NCBI WGS metagenome assembly OGLF01 (sample SAMEA2581910, study PRJEB24529) | metagenome | biome: Human gut stool | place: China | collected 2011 | reverse complement strand
GGAAAGCAGAATGCGGCGCAGGGCGTTGCCGAGGGTGGTGCCATAGCCGCGCTCCAGAGGCTCTACCACGTACTTGCCATAAGTGATGTCAGCCGGGGTCTCGATGCACTCGATCTGGGGCTTCTCAATTTCGATCATGCGGTTACCCTCCTTCATCTTGTCATTGCGGTCACGCGGTCAAGCCGCGTGCCGCTTGCAGTTCGTACCATTGTTCGAGGGTATCCTCCCAATTACTTGGAGTACAACTCGACGATGAGGTGCTCCTCGATGTCATAGTCAAGGTCTTCCTTAACAGGCATACGAAGAACCTTAGCTGTCTGGTTGTCCTTGTTTACATCAAGCCATGTAGGAGCTGCCTTTGAAGCGTTAGCCTCAATGATCTGCTTGAACTTCTCGCTCTTCTTGCTGTTTTCCTTAAGTGAGATAACATCGCCTTCCTTGATTCTGTAAGAAGGAATGTCAACTCTCTTGCCGTTAACAAGATAATGACCGTGAACAACGAGCTGAGTGGCCTCTCTTCTTGTCATTGAAAGACCCATTCTGTATACAACATTGTCAAGTCTTGACTCGAGAAGAGTAATGAGGTTAGCACCGGCCTGACCCTCCATTTTCTCAGCAAGCTCGAACAGGTGACGGAACTGCTTCTCAAGAACGCCGTAGATGAACTTGAGCTTCTGCTTTTCCTTAAGCTGCATACCGTATTCTGAAACTTTCTTTCTCTTGTTAGCGTTAGGATCACGCTTTGTTTCCTTAGCGATACCCATAACTGCTGGGCTGATTCCGAGAGATTTACATCTCTTGAGTATTGGTTCTCTATTTACTGCCATGGTAAATACCTCCGTTTTCTAAATGTTATCGGGTCTTAGCCGAATTGCTTACCCGACTTTGAGTAAACTACAAACTCAAATTGTCTTATAAACTATACACGTCTTCTCTTTGGAGGACGGCATCCATTGTGAGGGATCGGAGTTACATCCTTGATAAGTCTAACTTCAAGATCCTCAGACTGCAAAGCTCTGATTGCAGCCTCACGGCCAGCACCAGGTCCCTTTACAAAAACTTCAACTGTCTTAAGGCCATGCTCCTTAGCAGCTCTTGCAGCAGTTTCAGCAGCTGTCTGAGCAGCGAATGGAGTAGACTTCTTAGAACCTCTGAAGCCGAGTCCGCCGGCAGATGCCCAAGAAATAGCATTGCCCTGCATATCTGTAATAGTTACGATAGTGTTGTTAAAAGTAGACTGGATATGAACCTGTCCCTGTTCAATGTTCTTTCTTTCACGACGACGACGAATAGTAGTCTTCTTCTTAGCCTGAGCCATTGTTCACACCCTCCTTACTTCTTCTTATTAGCGATTGTCTTTACAGGACCCTTACGAGTTCTTGCGTTGGTCTTTGTTCTCTGACCTCTAACTGGGAGACCTCTTCTGTGACGAAGACCACGATAACAACCGATTTCTGTCAATCTCTTGATATTGAGCGCAACATTTCTTCTGAGGTCACCCTCAACAGTGATGTTATGGTCAATATATTCACGCAATTTAGCTACATCGTCCTCAGACATATCCTTAACTCTTGTGTCAGGATTTACGCCTGTTTCATTAAGAATCTTAGTAGCAGTTTTCTGACCTATACCATAGATATAAGTAAGAGCAATTTCAATTCTCTTATCCTTTGGCAGGTCGATACCAGCAATACGAGCCATTATTTAGCTGCACCTCCATTATTGGTTTGTTAGCCCTGACGTTGTTTGTGCTTAGGATTCTGGCAGATTACCATAACCTTGCCTTTTCTCTTGATTACCTTGCACTTCTCGCAGATAGGCTTAACTGAAGGTCTTACTTTCATTGAAATACCTCCTTTGAATTTAGCGACAAGAATTAAAAATTCTTAAACTTACGGGAAAGCTTACTTAGCTCTCCATGTGATTCTTCCCTTTGTCAAGTCATACGGTGACATTTCGACCGTTACCTTATCTCCGGGCACGATACGAATATAATTCATACGCAGCTTACCCGAAATATGAGCAAGGATTTTATGACCGTTTGAAAGTTCTACCAGAAACGTTGCATTTGGCTTAGCCTCAATTACCGTTCCCTCAAGTTCGATAACGTCTTCCTTTGACATTAAAAAACCTCCCCATCTAAAAGGTTTTGGTCTGCTGTAACACGGTTTGGGTCAAAACCTTGTATCAGCCGTCTTAATTTCCTGTTTGTCAGCTCATCAGTGCTGATGTTGACGCCCGCAGGTGAAATGTGTTTTATGTTTTTACGCTTTGGCTTTTCAAGCTTACGCTCCTTGCCGTCTGCGATATACACAAAACCGCCGCTGGCAGCTACCGCAACAAAATATCTGCCCTTATCACGGCCTGCGTTCGCAAGCACCACTGAACCGATCGGTATATCTACAACGCTTTTCTCCGTCATACTTTGGTCAGGATAACTGCCCCGTCAGGAGTAACTGCGATTGTATGCTCAAAATGAGCCGCCCACTTTCCGTCTTTTGTCTTGACAGTCCAACCGTCAGGCATTGTCTTGATATCAGCCGTACCCATGTTTATCATAGGCTCTATGGCTATTACCATACCTGCCACAAGTCTGATGCCGTGACCAGCCTTGCCATAGTTTGGGACTTCCGGATCTTCGTGCAGGTTTTTGCCCACACCGTGACCTACGAACTGTCTTACAACGGAGTAGCCGTTGTCCTCATTGTATTTCTGAATGGCCGCACCCAAGTCGCCAAGTCTAACGCCCGGCTTTACCATATCTATTGCAAGATACAGACTTTCTTCGGTGGACTTCATCAGAGCCTCTGCCTCAGGGGAAATCTTGCCTACAGCAAAGGTCTTGCAGGAATCTCCGTGATAGCCGTCAATGTAAGCACCAACGTCTACTGAAACTATATCGCCCTCGCAAAGCTTGCGTGGACCGGGGATACCATGGATTATCTCATCGTTGACGGAAATGCAGGCTGAACCTGGAAATCCGCCGTAGCCAAGGAAGCTTGGCTTTGCACCATGAGAAGTGATATATCTGTGAACGACTTTATCAAGCTCGTAGGTAGTCATACCCGGTCTGATAGCCTCGCCCGCAGCGATCAATGCTCCGGCGGTTATTGCGCCCGCCTTCTGCATTTTCTCGATCTCTTTATTGGATTTAACGCATATCATTAAAAACGCCTCGGATCTATGCCTTAACAGCTTCGAGAACAAGCTTTGATGTGTCCTCTACCTTATCCTGTCCCTCAACAGTAACGAGCTTACCCTGCTTACCGTAGTAATCTTTAAGAGGAGCGGTTGATTTGTGATATGTCTGAAGTCTGCTGATAACTGTTGCAGGCTCGTCGTCCTTACGGATAACGATCGGCTTTCCGCAAACATCGCACACGCCCTCTACCTTTGAAGGCTTGAAAGCTGTGTGGTAAGTAGCGCCACAGTCGAGGCAAACTCTTCTGCCTGAAAGTCTCTGCTGAATAGTCTCGTCAGGAACATATATCTCTATGACCTTGTCTATCTTAACGCCCATAGCGTCAAGAGCCTCAGCCTGAGGAACTGTTCTTGGGAAACCGTCCAGAATGAAACCGTTCTGAGCGTCAGGCTCAGCGATCCTGTCCTTAAGGATACCAATTACGATATCGTCTGATACAAGGTCGCCTGCGTCCATAGCAGCCTTAGCCTTGAGACCGTACTCAGTGCCAGCCTTAACAGCCGCTCTGAGCATATTGCCTGTAGAAATAGTAGGAATGTTCAGAGCCTTGCAGATAACCTCAGCCTGAGTTCCTTTTCCCGCACCGGGAGCGCCTAAAAGAATAATATTCATTTTTAACTCCTTTTTATCTCAAACGTAAAGCCTATGGTTTATTCAAGGAAGCCCTTATGATGACGCATCATCATTTGAGATTCCATAGTTCTTGCAGTTTCAAGAGCAACTGATACAACGATGAGTATCGAAGTACCGCCCATTGCAATATTCATCTTTGTGATCGAAGTGAAGATAATAGGGAAGATAGCGATTATTCCGAGGAACACAGCTCCTACCAATGTTATCTTTGACAAAACCTTCTTCAGATAATCGGAAGTTGGTCTACCTGGTCTGATACCAGGGATACCGCCGTTGTTCTGTCTGAGGTTGTTTGCGATCTCAAGTGGGTTATACTGCATCGAAACATAGAAATAGTTGAAGCCGATTATCAGCACAAAGTACAGACAAGCGTAGAACGGATGAGTGTACTCGAACCAGTGAAGGAAGTGATCGTAGAAGCTTCCGCTCTTTGGTTCAATGAACATTTTGAGTGTTGAAGGCAGTGACATGAAAGCCATTGCAAAGATGATAGGCATAACGCCGCTCATTGCGATCTTGATCGGAATAAAAGTATTCTGACCGCCGTACTGTTTTCTGCCGACTACTCTCTTAGCGTACTGTATCGGTATTCTTCTTTCAGCCTCGTTCATAAAGATGATAAAGCCTATCATCAGAATGAATACAACAAGGATAGCAATTACGAGAATGATGTTCTTAGCCTCACCTGTCTTCATGTAATCGAACAGACCGATAACTGCTGAAGGACCTCTTGCAATGATACCTGCGAACAGGAGCCTTGAGATACCGTTTCCGATACCCTTATCGTTGATCTCATCACCGAGCCAGATCGTCAGTGACGCACCTGCTGTAAAGCAAGCGATAATAACTATCTCTGCGAATATCTTGCTAAAGCCCTCTGTGTAAACACAAGCACCCGCTTTCTTCATGGTGAGGTAATAAGCCCACGCCTGGAAGATAGCAATAGCAAGTGACGCATATTTTGTTATCTTGTTGAGTTTCTTTCTACCCTCAGGACCTTCCTTCTGGAGTCTTTCCAGCGGTGGGAGAGCGTAGGTCAGAAGCTGAATGATAATTTGTGCAATGATATAAGGTGAAACGGAGAGCGCCAAGAGAGTAGCTTTTGAAAAGTTACCTCCTGACAGAACGTTCAGATAGCTGAAAAAGTCACCTGACGAAGCACTCTGTTCAAACCATGCTGACAATGCGGCTGAGTCAAGGTAAGGTACAGGAACTGTACCGCCGACTCTGTAGATGATGATGATGAAAAAAGTAAATAGAAGTTTTTTTCTTAATTCCGGAACTCTCCAGGCATTACGAAATGTCTCTATCACAATTACATCACCTCAACCTTCCCGCCTGCCTTTTCAATCTTTTCCTTAGCAGCTGCTGAGAACTTAGCAGCCTTAACGGTAAGGTTTTTAGTTAATTCGCCGTTTCCGAGGATCTTGACGCCGTCAAGTTCCTTCTTGATGATGCCTGAAGCTTTAAGAAGCTCAGTATCAACAACTGTGCCGTCAACAAATCTATCAAGATCAGATACATTTACGATAGCATACTTTGTTGCGAAAATATTGTTGAATCCACGCTTAGGGATTCTTCTTGCGAGCATTGTCTGTCCGCCTTCAAAGCCCGGTCTTATTCCGCCGCCGGAACGAGCCTTCTGACCCTTGTGTCCCTTGCCTGCGGTCTTTCCGTTACCAGAACCGTGACCTCTGCCCTTGCGCTTGCTCTCCTTTACGGAGCCTGCAACAGGTGATAATTCGTGCAGTTTCATTCAGATTGCACCTCCTTATGCTTCAGTTACTTTAATAAGATGGGAGATAACCTTTACCTTTCCCTTTGTCTGAGGATTGTCAGGCTGACAAGTCTTATCCCCGATTTTTCTGAGACCCAGTGAATTAGCGGTAGCGACCTGCTTATCGCTTCTTCCGTTAAGGCTCTTTATCAGTTCGATGTTTATTGCCATAACTGTTATCCTCCTTAGCCTGTAATTTCTTTAACTGTCTTGCCTCTGAGAGCTGCTACTGTTTCAGCGCTTCTGATGTTAGCAAGACCGCTTATTGTAGCTCTTACTGCGTTGTAAGGATTATTTGAACGGAGCTGCTTAGCTCTGATATCCTTAATTCCAGCAGCTTCTACAACGGCTCTTACTGTGCCGCCTGCGATAACTCCAGTACCTGGTGCTGCAGGCTTGAGAAGAACCTCGCCTGCACCGAACTTACCGATAATTTCGTGTGGGATCGTTGTTCCCTTAAGTGAAATTCTGATAAGGTTCTTCTTGGCGTCCTGGATTGCCTTTCTGATTGCGTCAGGAACTTCTCCTGATTTACCGATTCCGAAACCTACTACTCCGTTTCCGTCGCCTACTACTACGAGGACTGAGAACTTCATTATACGGCCGCCCTTAACAGTCTTTGATACTCTGTTAATTGCAACGACCTTTTCAGTAAGTTCCATGTTTGAAGCATCTATTAAAGCCAATGTTTACCCTCCTCTTTAGAACTTAAGTCCGCCTTCACGGGCTCCGTCTGCCAACTCCTGAACACGTCCGTGGTAAAGGTAGCCGCCTCTGTCGAATACGACATTCTCGATGCCCTTTGCCTTAGCCGCCTGAGCGATCATTTCGCCGACCTTACGAGCGCCTTCCTTGTTGCCGCCGTTGCCTTCAAAGTCCTTGGACATTGAGGAAGCGCTGCAAAGTGTTACGCCGTTTACGTCGTCGATAACCTGTGCATAAATATGCTTAGAGGAGCGGAATACGTTGAGGCGAGGACAATCAGCTGTTCCGTTGATCTTGTTGCGGACTCTCTGATGTCTTTTTGCTCTTGCCTTAGCCTTGTCAAGCTTTTTAACCATAGTAATTCTCTCCTTTTATTACTTCTTGCTGCACTTACCAGCCTTACCTTCCTTACCGATAACATACTCGCCTTCGTAACGAATACCCTTACCCTTATAAGGCTCTGGTGGACGCTTCTCACGGATCTCACAAGCAAACTGACCTACTTCCTGCTTGTCGCAACCTGAAATTACGATGTGGTTTGCGTCAGGTACGTCGATCTTGATAGTATCTGTTTCAGGTACGATTACCTGATGAGAAAAACCAAGGTTGAGAACAAGGTCTTTGCCCTGCTTCTGTGCTCTGTAACCTACACCAACGATCTCAAGCTTCTTTGCGAAACCCTCTGTAACACCCTCTACCATGTTGTGTACGAGTGTTCTTGTCAGACCGTGCAGTGACTTGTGGAGCTTATCCTCTGAAGGACGCTCTACTGTGATCACGCCGTCTGCACACTTTATGATCATATCCTTGTGGAACTCTTTTGTGAGTGAACCCTTAGGACCCTTTACTGTAACTACGTTTCCGTCTGCAACAGTAACCTCTACACCTGCAGGAACACTAATTGGCTTAATACCTATTCTTGACATAACTTAGTCCTCCTTACCAGATGAATGCGAGAACTTCTCCGCCGACATTCAGCTCTCTAGCCTTCTTGTCTGTGATAACGCCCTTTGAAGTAGATACGATAGCAATGCCAAGACCCTTTATAACCTTTGGCATATCCTCGCAGCTTGCGTAAATTCTCAGACCAGGCTTTGATACTCTTCTGAGTCCTGTGATGACTGGATTTCTGTTCTCGTCATATTTAAGAGTAATTCTAATGATACCCTGCTTACCGTCTTCAATGATCTTGAAGTCCTTAACGTATCCTTCGTCTACGAGGATCTGTGTAATAGACTTCTTCATATTAGATGCAGGAACGTCAACTGTTGCGTGCTTCGCAGTACTTGCGTTACGGATTCTTGTAAGAAGATCCGCTATTGTATCAGTAATTTGCATGCGTGTTAACCTCCTTTTACCAACTAGCCTTCTTAACTCCCGGAATCTTACCCTCGTGAGCCAACTCTCTGAAACAAATACGGCAAACGCCGAACTTTCTCAGATAAGCGTGAGGTCTTCCGCAGATCTTACATCTGTTGTAAGCACGAGTGGAATATTTAGGCGTAGCCTGCTGTTTGTTGATCATAGCCTTCTTAGCCATTTTTTATCCTCCTCTTACTTATCAGCAAATGGAGCACCCATAAGTGAAAGCAGCTCCTTTGCCTCTTCATCAGTTTTTGCAGTTGTGATAAAGTTGATATCCATACCACGAACCTTATCTATCTTATCGTATTCGATCTCAGGGAAGATCAGCTGCTCCTTAAGACCAGTAGAGTAGTTGCCTCTGCCGTCGAAAGAGTTAGGGTTGATACCTCTGAAATCTCTTACACGAGGAAATGCTACGTTGAAAAGTCTGTCAACGAATTCATACATTTTCTCAGCTCTCAGTGTTACCTTAACACCGATGATCTGTCCGTCTCTGAGCTTGAAGTTAGCAACGGACTTCTTTGCCTTACAAACGATCGGCTTCTGTCCTGTGATAGCAGCCAGATCTGTCATGATAGCATCGATAACCTTCTTGTTATCCTTATCTGCGCCGCAGCCCACGTTGATAACTACCTTATCAAGCTTTGGGATCTGCATAACGTTAGCGTATTCGAATTTCTTCATCATAGCAGGAGCTACGTCGCTAACATAATATTCTTTAAGTCTAGCCATCGTAATATCCTCCTAATTAAAATTCTTCGCCGCAGTCTGCGTTCTTGCAGACTCTAACTTTAGTACCGTCCTCAAGGAACTTATGAGCGACTCTTGTTGGCTTGCCGCACTTAGGGCAAACTGCCTGTACCTTTGAAGCGTACATTGCAGCCTCAGCCTCAACTATGCCGCCCTGCTCGCCCTGACGTCTTGGCTTAACATGCTTTGTAGCAATGTTAAGACCCTCAACGATTACCTTTCCCTCCTTAGGGGAAACTTCCAGGACCTTGCCCTTCTTACCCTTGTCCTTACCGGAGAGGATAACGACGGTGTCGCCTGTTTTTACGTGTACCTTATTCATTGTTACGACACCTCCAATTAAAGAACTTCTGGAGCAAGTGAAAGGATCTTCATATAATCCTTCTCTCTGAGCTCCTTAGCTACTGGTCCAAATATACGAGTACCTCTTGGGTTCTTGTCTTCTTTGATAATAACAGCTGCGTTTTCGTCAAAACGGATATATGTGCCGTCTGCACGACGAAGACCCTTAGCTGAACGAACGATTACTGCTTTAACAACGTCGCCCTTTTTAACAACTCCGCCTGGTGTTGCCTTTTTAACAGAACAAACTACAACGTCACCGATGTTTGCATACTTTCTGCGTGTTCCGCCGAGTACCCTGATGCACATAAGCTCCTTTGCTCCGGAGTTATCTGCTACCTTCAGGTAAGTCTGCATTTGTATCACAGTGCGTTCCTCCTTTCAGAATTTAACGTGCGGTCGGCAGAAGTTATCTGCCACCTGCACTATTGCGTTTTAATTACTTAGCCTTCTCAAGAACGTTAACAAGACGCCATCTCTTGTCCTTTGACAGAGGTCTTGTTTCCATAACTTCAACCTTGTCGCCTATATTGCAGACATTGTTTTCGTCATGTGCCTTAAGCTTAACTGTTCTCTTGATGATCTTCTTGTAAAGTGGGTGCTGTACGTTATCCTTGATAGCAACTACGATAGTCTTATCCATCTTGTTGGAAACTACAACGCCAACTCTGGTTTTTCTCAAATTTCTCTCTTCGCTCACAGTTAATCCTCCCTTCGAAAATTACTGAACATTGGACTCTTGCTTACGAATGAATGTCTTTACACGAGCAATATCCTTCTTCACAGCCTGAAGTCTCTTAGGATTCTCCAACTGATTTACAGCGTGCTGGAAACGAAGGTTAAAAAGCTCCTGCTTGAGCTCAGCGAGTTTGCTGTTGAGCTCGTCGACCGTCATATCCTTGATTTCATTAGCCTTCATTATTGCTCACCACCCGTTTCTTGAGTATCTCTTTTAACGAACTTACACTTGATAGGCAGCTTGTGCATTGCAAGACGCATTGCTTCTCTAGCTGTCTCTTCAGGTACTCCTGCGATCTCGAACATTACTCTGCCCGGCTTAACAACGGCTACCCAATACTCAGGTGCGCCCTTACCTTTACCCATTCGAGTTCCAAGAGGCTTTCTTGTTGCAGGCTTATCTGGGAAGATCTTGATCCAAACCTGACCGCCACGCTTGATGTATCTTGTCATTGCGATACGGGCAGCTTCGATCTGATTTGATGTGATCCAAGCAGGCTGAAGAGCCTGAAGACCATACTCACCGTGAGAAACTGTGTTACCTCTCATAGCCTTGCCTGTCATACGGCCGCGGTGCTGTTTTCTGAACTTAACTCTCTTTGGAAGCAGCATTACTTGTTACCTCCCTCTTTTTTAGCCTTATTGAAGTCACGCTTACCATTTCTGTTCTGGCGTCTTCTGTCGTTTGACTCTCTCTTGTCTGAAGCAGCAACTTCGCCCTTAAGAACCTCGCCTCTGTATATCCATACCTTAACGCCGATCCTACCGTAAGTTGTGTGTGCCTCAGCTGTACCATAGTCGATGTCAGCTCTGATCGTCTGAAGTGGAATTGTACCCTCGTGGTATGTTTCTGCTCTAGCGATCTCTGCACCGCCAAGACGGCCGCCGCATCTAACCTTGATACCCTTAGCGCCGAGCTTCATTGCTCTGCCGATAGACTGCTTCATTGCTCTTCTGAATGAGATTCTATCTTCAAGATCGTGTGCGATCTTTTCTGCAACGAGCTGTGCATTGATGTCAGGCTGCCTTACCTCAACGATGTTGATAGCAACGCTCTTGCCGATCATCTTTTCAACGTTTGCACGGAGCTTTTCGATCTCTGCGCCGCCTCTGCCTATTACGATACCAGGCTTTGCACAGTGGATGTGGATTCTTACCTTCTGACCGCCGTCCTTATCGGCAAATCTTTCGATCTCTACTTTTGGAACGCCGGCGTATACGCACTTATCTGCTGGATTCTTTGATCTTGTATTCAGCTCTTTAAGAATGAAGTTACGAACGTTGTAATCCTCAACCAGTGTATCGCCAAAAGTACCCTTTTCTGCAAACCAGCGGGAGTCCCAATTCTTAATCACACCGACACGAAGTCCGTGTGGATTTACTTTCTGTCCCATAGTTTACCTCCTCTTTCAGCTTATTCCTTTTCCTTAAGAACGATCGTAACGTGTGATGTTCTCTTAAGGATTCTATATGCTCTGCCTTGTGCTCTTGGCATGATTCTCTTCATTATCGGTCCTGGACAAACATAGCACTCTGCAACGTAAAGGTTGTTCTTATCCATGTTATGGTTGTTCTCAGCGTTGTGAGCGGCGGACTTCAGAAGCTTCTCAAGATATTCACTTGCAGCCTTTGGTGTATGCTTTACTGTTGCCATTGCAACATCATAGTCTTTTCCTCTGATCAGATCGAGAACGATCTGTACCTTACGAGGAGCAATACGAGCATTTCTCAGAATTGCTTTTGCTTCCATTTGTATTCCTCCTTCCGCACTACTTACCGTTGTTTGAGGTCTTTGAACCTGCATGACCCTTGAATGTTCTTGTTGGAGCGAACTCTCCCAGCTTGTGACCAACCATGTCCTCTGTTACATATACAGGAACGTGCTTACGTCCGTCGTGAACTGCGAATGTGTGACCAACGAATTCAGGGAATATTGTAGAAGCTCTGCTCCATGTCTTGAGCACCTTCTTCTCGCCTGCATCGTTCATTGCCTTAACTCTCTTGTAAAGGACCTCCTGTACGTATGGTCCCTTCTTGACACTTCTACCCATTGATCATCTGCCTCCTTTCAGCATTACTTACCGTTTCTGCGTTTTACGATAAACTTATCGGAGCGATGATGCTTAGCACGGGTCTTGTATCCCATTGTAGGCTTACCCCAAGGTGTAACTGGAGTTGGTCTACCAACTGGAGCACGACCCTCACCACCACCGTGTGGGTGATCGCATGGGTTCATTACAGAACCTCTAACGGTAGGTCTCCAGCCCATATGGCGCTTTCTACCTGCCTTACCGATATTTACGTTCTCATGGTCGATGTTTCCTACCTGACCGATTGTAGCCATGCAGTTTACAGGGACCTTTCTCATCTCGCCTGAAGGAAGTCTTACAAGTGCGTAGTTGTCTTCCTTACCCATGAGCTGAGCCATGTTTCCTGCTGAACGAACGAGCTGTGCGCCCTTACCAGGATAAAGCTCGATGTTGTGGATGAAAGTACCAACAGGAATGTTTATCATTGCAAGTGCATTACCAGGCTTGATGTCTGCGTCTGCGCCTGCTCTGATAACGTCACCGACCTTAAGACCATAAGGTGCGATGATGTATCTCTTCTCGCCGTCCTCATACTCTACAAGAGCAATGAATGCTGAACGGTTTGGATCGTACTCGATAGTAAGAACTGTTGCGTTCATATCGAGTTTGTTTCTCTTAAAATCAATTACACGGTATTTTCTTCTTACTCCGCCGCCTCTGTGACGAACAGTGATTCTACCGTAGCTGTTTCTACCTGAGTTCTTCTTGAGTGGCTCAAGCAGAGACTTACATGGAGCAACCTTTGAAAGCTCGGAATAATCGGTAACTGTCATACCTCTTCTGCCGGCTGTTGTAGGCTTGTAGCTCTTTATTGCCATTTGAAATTCACTCCTTATCTGAGTTTTGCGAAAAGGTCAAAGCGTTTTCACGCCAAGCGCCCTTCCATACTTACGTCCTGCGGTGAAATGATGAGCGGTCCTCGCCGCCTCGCAAGACCTTTCCGAAGGCTTCTCGGTATTCATGAAGTTCTTCGGAGCAATGCAGCCTTATGCTGCACCTCTTTTAGAGGATTTAGAACAAGCCCTCGAAGAATTCGATTGTCTTGTCACCCTCAAGAGTAACGATCGCTTTTTTCCAGTCTGGTCTGTAGCCTACGCTTCTTCCCATTCTCTTCTGCTTACCCTTAACGCTGATCGTGTTTACCTTAGCTACCTTTACGTTGAAAAGCTCTTCAACTGCCTTAGCGATCTCGATCTTGTTAGCGTCCTTAGCGACCTTGAAAGTGTATCTGTTAGCCTGAAGTCTGTCCATTGAGTCTTCAGTGATAACTGGCTTTAAAATAATATCTTGAGCAGTTCTCATTATGCGTAAACCTCCTCAATCTTCTTTACAGCCTCTGAAGAAACGATAAACTTATCATAGTTCAGAATGTCGTAAACACTGAGAGTATTTACAGTAGCTGTCTTAACGCCAGGAATGTTGGCTGCACTCTTGACAACAGTCTTGTCAGACTCTGCTGTAACGATGAGAGCCTTACCCTCAGCACCAAGTGCCTTGAGCATCTCAACAACTGCCTTTGTCTTGTAGCTCTCGAGCTTGATCGAATCAACAACTACGAGGTTCTCGTCAACGACCTTTGTTGAAAGTGCAGACTTCATACCGAGTCTTCTTTCCTTTTTATTAAGTGAATAGCTGTAATCTCTTGGCTTAGGACCGAGAGCAACACCACCGTGTACCCACTGTGGAGCTCTGATAGAACCCTGTCTTGCGTGACCTGTTCCCTTCTGTCTCCATGGCTTTCTACCACCGCCTCTTACTTCTGTTCTTGTAAGAGTTGACTGTGTGCCCTGTCTCTGGTTTGCAAGATAATTTACAACCATAGCGTGCATGATAGCCTTGTTTGGCTCGATACCGAAAATAGCATCGTTAAGCTCAGTGTCGGCAACCTTTTTGCCTGTCATATCAAATACTGAAATCTGTGACATTATGATTCCTCCTTCCACTAAGCCTTCTTAACGCAGTCGCAAATTGTAACTGTACCGTTCTTTGGTCCAGGAATTGCGCCCTTGATTGCGATAAGATTGTTTTCTGCGTCTACCTTGACGATCTCAAGATTCTGTACAGTTACCTTTACGTTACCGTACTGACCAGGCATACCCTTGCCCTTGAAGATTCTTGAAGGTGATGAACAAGCACCCATAGAACCTGCGTGTCTGTGTACAGGACCTGTACCATGAGTTTCCTTAAGTCTTGAGTTGTTGTGACGCCTGATCGTACCGGAGAATCCGTGACCCTTGCTTGTACCGCTGACATCAACGATGTCGCCTGCAGCAAATGTGTCAGCCTTTACGATATCTCCAACATTAAGAGCTGATGTGTCAGCAAGTCTGAACTCCTTAAGAGTTCTCTTCATTGCAACGTCAGCCTTCTTGAAGTGACCCTGAAGAGGCTTGTTTACTCTCTTCGCTCTGATGTCGCCGCAGCCCAGCTGAACAGCCTCATAGCCGTCATTCTCAACTGTCTTCTTCTGAACGACAACGCAAGGACCAGCTTCAACAACTGTTACAGGAATTACTTTTCCTGCTTCATCGAAAATCTGTGTCATACCGATTTTCTTACCGATGATTCCCTTTTGCATTATGTTTTCCTCCTATGTGGTTATTGGTCGGACTTGTCCGACGTGACCTGCGTGTTAAATGTTTTTTGAGATCGCACGCGATCTCATTTGGAGATTACTTGATCTCCATAACAATGTTAACGCCTGCAGGAAGTTCAAGATTTTCAAGAGCTGCTGTTGTTTCCTTTGTAGGTCTCAGAACGTCGATAAGTCTCTTGTGAGTTCTCATCTCGAACTGCTCACGGCTATC